>Ga0123356_10000198_pt1 | contig 69577 bp, 58 predicted proteins | sample TergutEmb28metaG_2_FD_92546 | JGI IMG/M metagenome (GOLD analysis project Ga0123356, IMG submission 92546) | Embiratermes neotenicus P3 segment gut microbial communities from Petit-Saut dam, French Guiana - Emb289 P3 | ecosystem: Host-associated > Arthropoda: Insects > Digestive system > Gut ...
AACCAGAACCAGAACCCGAACCAGAACCCGAACCAGAACCCGAACCAGAGCCCGAACCAGAACCCGAGCCAGAGCCCGAACCAGAACCCGAACCAGAACCCGAGCCAGAACCCGAACCAGAACCCGAACCAGAGCCCGAACCAGAGCCCGAACCAGAACCCGAGCCAGAGCCCGAACCAGAACCCGAGCCAGAACCCGAACCAGAACCCGAACCAGAACCCGAACCAGAACCCGAACCAGAACCCGAACCAGAACCCGAGCCCGAGCCAGAGCCCGAACCAGAACCTACTATGTATGATTTATTACCAGCAGAAGATAGAGTTGCAGATTCTAATTTTGAAATAGATCTTGATTTAATTATTCCCGGAATTACTAACAATGTAACTCCTGGACAGACAGAAGTACAAACGTCACATCATAATTTTTCGATAAAGACTATTACACAATTAATACAAGGACAGTATTATGTTCAGATAGCAGCGCTTAGATTCGAAAATGTTGAAAACGCTATCAGAGAAATTGAAAGCAAGTTTGCAGATTTCAGAAGATTTGATCCTGTTATTTTTATAGACAGTGATAACTTATACAAAATAATGATAGGACCTTTAAATCAGGGTGAAAGCGCAGCGATTTTACAGCGTATTAGAAGTATCGGTTATAGTGATGCTTTTGTAAGACAAGCCAGATAAAATGATAGATTTTTTATTGTCTTTTTGGGAAAAAAATAACGCCGCTATTTTTGAAAACGGCGGAAAAATATTAAGTTCTGCAATTATTCTTTTTATAGGTTTTTTGATTTCAAAAGGATTAAAAAAACTTGTAAAAAGATCAACTTGCGGAAAATTTCAAATTGATAAAACTGTCAGTACGATTTTAGGTCATATCATAGGTTATGGGATATTTATTATATGTTTCATAATGATATTGAATATCTTTGGTTTTAATACAACAAGTCTTTTGGCATTACTTGGCGCTGCCGGTATTGCTGTAGGATTGGCTTTAAAAGATACGCTTGGAAATATAGCATCGGGAATAAGCCTTTTAATTCTTGGCAGTTATAAAGTCGGCGAGTTTATTGAATTTGGATCATTTAATGGAACAGTTAAAGAAATTAATCTTTTTAATACAATTTTGGAAACACCGGATGGAGTTTATATTTCTGCGCCAAATTCCAGTATTTGGGGAAGCCCTATTAAGAATTTTACACGCAACGGTAAAAGACGTATGGAGATTCCAATACGTTTATCATACTCAGATTCGATTGATAAGGTATTTTCTGTATTAAATACAATTGTAAAAGAAGAAACCAGAATTCTATCTGATCCTCAGCATCAAATTATTATACAATCAATGCAGGATAGCCATGTAAATATAATCATCAGGGCATGGGCAATGAATCAGGATTTTTGGGATATTTACTGGTTTCAGATGCGCAATATTAAGCAAAAACTGGAAGATACAGGATTTAAAATCCCGCTGCCGCAGAGTGTTGTTTGCGTCCGGCAGGACTCGAACCTGCTACCACCAGATTCGAAGTCTGGTACTCTATCCAGGTGAGCTACGAACGCTGATTTGATACTTTTGGTATCAAAGGGTGGATAACGGGATTTGAACCCGCGACAACAAGAACCACAATCTTGCACTCTACCCCTGAGCTATATCCACCGTGTAATTTATCTAAATATGAAAAAAAAACAGGATTTTGTCAAGACATTAAAATATGTATTAATCCCTGAAAAATATATACCTTAATTTTAATTTTCATACAATTTTATCTTGTCAAATGTCTGTTTTTCTAATATAATGTCATTACATTCGATTTTGGAGAGTAAATTGGATAATACTGATTTAAATTTTACTCAAAATATTAACGATGGAATTTGCATTATTTCGGTAAAAGGGCGGATTGATTCAAATAACGCCGACCTTCTTTTATCAAAGCTGGAAGAGGCTTTGGAAGAAAAGCAAAAAACAATTCTTTTAAATATGTCCAGAGTTGATTATCTAAGTTCTATCGGCATAAGGGTTATATTAAAAATCTATAAACAAGCGAACGAGATAGGAAGTTCATTCAGTATTGAACGTCCGTCCGAGATTGTAAAAAATGTTTTAGGTATACTTGCACTGCAAGAAATGCTAGTAAAAAATTAAAAATGCTTATACATTCAATCAGAACAAAAATCCTTATAATTGTTCTTGTTTTCCTTTTTATAATAGGCTCTGCTTTTGTTTTTTATTCGATCAATACAACAATAAATTATAAAAACCTTCGTCTGGAAGGAATTGAAAAAACCATAAATTATGAAATTGAAAAAGTAAATAAAATTATCGCAGAGCTGGAAAGGGGAGCGGTGTTTTATGCAGTAGGCGGTTTTTTTTATTACATTCAGCAGTCAGATGAATTTGGTGAAAACTTTGCAGTTGAAAGTTTAAAAAGTTTACCCGAAGCAATAGGCGGAGGTTTTTGGTTTGAACCTTATACTTATAATCATGATAAATTAAGATCAGGTTTTTACGCTTTTTTTGATAAAGAGCTGGAAAAAGTCCGGATAGACGATACGTTTTACATGGATGAATATGATTATCATAATAAAAGCTGGTATAGAGAAATAATAGAAAATATAAAAAATCCATACCAGGTTATTTGGACAATGCCTTATATCGATGATTCAGGAACTTTTAGTTTAATGATAACAGCAGGAGCCGGTATTTTTGAAGATGAAAAACTTATTGCTTTAACTACAGTTGACTGGGAAATAGATAATATAATCGAACAATTACTGGAAATAAATCCTACACAAAACAGCATTGTATTGTTATATATACCTGAAAATGATTTGATTATTTCAACTACATACGAAAATATTTTAACAGGCTCTTCGATAAAAAACCTGCCGTGGGATATTAATGATACTTCATTTAAATTAAATAATATTAATTATATTAAATTCGGGCGTTTTATGGATAACAACTGGCGTATTGCAATTTATATTCCGGAAAATGAAATATTTGCAGAAGTAGAAAAACGCAATACACGTTATTCGATAATAATCGCTATAGCTTCTGTAGTTATACTTTTAACAGGATTTTTCTTTATTTCCGCTTTTGTTAATAAACCGATTAAAAAATTATCAGCTTATATAACACAGATAGCCACTGGAAATCTTGATACAAAAATTAATATTAAAACAAAAGACGAAATAGGTCTTCTTGCAGAAACTTTCCGTAACATGACATCTGATTTAAAAAAATCAATCGAAGAAAACATGAGGGAAAGAGAAGAAAAAAAACGCATTAATACAGAACTTGAAATTGCAAGCGGAATTCAAGCAAGCATGCTTCCCCAGAAGTTTCCTCCTTTCCCTGACAGAGATGAATTTAATATATTTGCTTCTATGGTTCCTGCAAGGAATGTCGGCGGCGATTTTTATGATTTTTATTTTATCGACAAACATAATCTGGCTATTATAATTGCAGATGTTTCAGGTAAAGGAATTCCTGCCGCTTTATTTATGGTAAATACAAAAACATTAATTAAAAATTGCAGTAAATGCAAAAGTCCTAAAACAGCGTTTGAATCTATAAACAATAAACTATATGAAAATAACGAAGCCTGTATATTTGTAACGGCTTTTATGGGTTTTTACAATACGCAGACAGGATTATTCAAGTATGTAAACGCAGGGCATAATCCTCCGTTACGGAAAAAGAAAAGCGGTACTTTTGAATATTTAAAAACAAAACCATATATTGCGCTTGGGATAATAAAAGACGCAGTATATAAAGAAGAGGAAATTAAACTTGAAAAAGGAGATACTTTATTTTTATATACAGACGGTGTAACCGAAGCGATGAATTCCAATAACGAATTATTTAACGAAATACGCCTTTTAGATGCTTTAAACAAAAATAAAGAAGCACTTCCTTCAAAACTTGTTTCGGAAATAAAAAAAGAAGTTGACTTTTTTTCCAATGGTATTGAACAAACAGATGATATTGCAATGCTTGCTTTAAGAATTAATATTGATGAAAATGAATTAAGTATACCTGCGAATAAAAAAAATCTTGATAAAGTAATCGGTTTTATAAACGGAGAACTGGATAAACTTAAACTTTCATCGATATTGCAGAATGAAATTGACATAGCTGTAGAAGAAATATTTGTTAATATCGTAGATTACGCTTATCAGGATACAAACGGCGATGTAATAATAACAATTTCAACAAACGAAAATATCAATATTAAATTTGAAGATACAGGAAGACAGTATAACCCCCTTGAACAGCCGGAACCTGATTTTACCAAGCCGCTTACAGACAGGAATATAGGCGGTTTGGGTATATTTATGGTCAAAAAAATCATGGATACTGTTGAATATACCCGTTTAGATAACAAAAATATCTTAAAAATCGTTAAAAACCATCCCTAAATACTCATAGTTAAACTGCCGATATACAATATAGAGGTATATCATGATTTACGAGAAATGCAAGGATATTTTACTTCAGGAATTTGAGCTTATTCAAAACGCTGTTGTTTTACAGGAAAAGATTCGTTTGGCTGTTACAGAACGGCAATGGACAGTTTTTGAAGAAAATTTAAGCGCTATGAATGCAGCAGAAAATCAGCTTGAAAACCTTGAAAATGAAAGGCAAAAACTTTTTGAAGTTTTCCAGACATTAACGCATCAGCAGGGTTTTTCGCAAAATCTGGATGAAAAAGGACGATTTCTGACATTGGTTGGAATACTGCCTGAAAATCAACGCGATGATTTAACCTCGATTTACCGCAGTCTTAAACAGGAATCAATAAAATTAAAAATAGCGAATGAAGCTCTTCTTTCTCATGTCAACATAATTAAATCAACATTAAGGGATTTTATCGATCTCGCTTTTGTAGAGCGGGGCGGAAAAATGTATACAAAAAACGGATCGCATTTTTCACACGATATGCGAAGTATGGTTTTAAACCAGAGCTTCTAACGGAGGTAATATATGACATCAACATTTTTAGGATTGGAAATAGGACGCAAGGGTGTTCAAGCTCATCAAAGCGCTTTAAATACTATTGGTCACAATTTAAATAATCTGGAAACAAAAGGTTATTCACGTCAAAGAGTTGATTTTGCGGCATTTGAACCTATTTACATGCCTGGTTTAAACAGAGCGCAAACTCCCGGTCAAATCGGACAAGGTGTTATTGTTGAAAGAATTGAACGTATACGTGATGAATTTGTTGACAGAAGAATTGTAATGAATGCATCAAGTGAAGGTTTTTGGGAAATTCGAAACAAATATTTAAGCGATATGGAATCGCTTTATCTTGAATTAGGTTTTAATTCTATCAGAACGAAAATGGACACATTCTGGGAAGGATGGCAAGATCTTGCTGCACATCCTGCAAACGAAGAACAAAGAGTTGTTGTTATTAATAGAGGTAAAACATTAATAGACGGAATTAATTCACATTATGAAGGTCTTAATCTTTTACAGCAATTTGCAAATGAACATATAGAAATAAATGTTAATAGGATTAATGAACTTACACGTCAGATAGCTTCTTTGAACGGTGATATACAACGTATAAAAGGACAGGGAGATAATCCAAACGATTTAATGGACAGAAGAAATGTTCTTATAGACGACCTGGCAAAAATAATTGATATTACCATGACTCAGCAAGACCCTGATGAATTTATGATTCATACATCCGGTCATGTACTGGTTCAAGGGCAGATTGCAAGACAGTTTGATTTAAGAAAAGATGCAGATGAAGAAAACTTTACTTTCGTTTACTGGCGTGATACAGGAAGCCAAATGATTTTTAACAAAGGAGAGCTTGGCGCTCTTTTTGAACTGCGTGATGTGACAATAGAAAAAGAAATTCAAAACTTAAATAATATGACAATGAATTTTGCTGATTTGGTAAATGAAATTCATTCCAGCGCTTATGGCGCTAACGGCAGAACAGGAATTAACTTTTTTATTGAACTTCCTTATGTTACAAATGTTAACGGAAATTATGATCGAAGCGGTAATGGTTTTTTTGATTCATCTTATATTTACAGAATTAACGGACAAAATACTTTGGAACCGCGGGCACAGCCGGGTCTTGAAGGAACCATAACATTATCAAGCGCAAACGGGCAAGTTCAGGTTCAATATTATTCGACAGATACTGTAGATGATATTATCAAGCGCATTAATAATTCAGGAGCGGAAGTTGTCGCCCGTTTAAACAGAGAAGGTCAAATCCAGTTAAAAGGAACACCGACAGAATTAGTTAACGGAATAAGGGTAAACCCTGATTTTGTTATACGTCATATCGAAGATTCAGGTCATTTTCTAACAGGTTACGCAGGTCTTTTACAGGAATCAGGAGCTGAAGGTGCATTCAGATGGGACAGAGCTGATGCAGTAACAAGTTTAAGAGGAACAACAGAAGATTACGCTGTAGCTCCTGTTGCAAATCCTTCAGGTTGGATTACTGTTAATCCTGAATTATTCAAGGATCATTCATCGGTTGCGGCAGGTTTTGGTGTAAACGGAAGAGAAGCAAATCCTGGTAACGGTGATGCCGCAGCAGCAATAGCATCTATAAGAAACAATAACGTCATGATTGGAAAATTTAATACATTTGATGATTATTTTTCTTTTTCTGTTACTAATATGGGAGAATTAAAAAAGCAAGCAGGTATAGCTTTAGCAACAGCACAGCAGACAATGGACACATTACGAACATTAAGATCATCAATTTCCGGAGTTAATCTAAATGAAGAACTTACTGACATGATAAGGTTTCAAAAAGGATATGAGGCTGTAGCTCGTTATATAACTACAGTAAATAACATGCTGGATACAATAATTAACCGCATGGGTGTTTAGGAAAGAATAAAAGGAGTAAGTTATGACAAGAGTTTCAACTAGTATGCCGGTAACAGATGCTCAAATAAGTCTTAGACGTAAAGAAGTAGATATATATGAACTTAATTTACAGCATCAAAAAGAAACAAGAATACCGCGCTTAAGCGATGATCCTGTCGCAGCAGGTCAAGCTGTTAGATTTGATTCATACCTTACTAGGCTTAATCGTTTTGAAAAAAATGTAAATTTTGCTATGGATCATTTAAACAGTGCTCATGATAATTTACTTACAGCTAACGATATATTGCAAAGACTAAGAGATTTATCGGTACAGGCAGCGCATGGATTATATTCACAAGAAGATTTAAAAATCATGGCGATGGAAGTTAATCAATTACTGGAAGAACTTGTAAAAATTTCTAATATGTTAGGACCTGATACGAAACAGGCTTTCGCAGGTGATAAAGTTTTTACAGAGCCATTTAGAATTGTCGAAGGAAATGTAGAAGGCGCAGGTGAAGTAATGATAACCCGTGTTGAATACAGGGGAGCAGGCGCTACAAGACAAATTGAAATCGGCGATAATATGTTTTTGGAACTTGATATAAGCGGAGCGCAGGCATTTTGGGCTGAAAAAATGAAAATATTTTCTTCAGTAAACGCTACCGATTACAGAGTTCAGCAAGCAGGCGCTTTTTTTATAAATGATGTAGAAATTGATGTAGCTGTTGGTGATACTCTTCCTTCGATAGTTGCAAAAATAAATGATTCAGGAGCTCCGGTTAAAGCATATATTGATATTGATTCAAGAGGTTTAGTCATTGAAGGCACTATGGCAGAACTTCTAAGAATCGAAGATAAGGTTGGAGGAGCCTCAGTTATGCGTGATTTGGGTATAATTGCCGGTAATATGCAGAATAACGCTCCGAATTGGGCTGTATCAGCGAGAGTTTCCGGCGGTTCGTTATTTGATATGGTTATTCGTTTAAGAGACGGAATGTTAAGAGGGGATCAGGATTTTATCGGAAGCCAGGGTATTGCAGGAATAGATCTTGCGATCAATAATATTAATTACAGAATAGCGGACTTAAGCAGCAGGAAAGAAAGAGCTGAATTTGCAGGATCAAGATTAAACAGTCAGATTCAAAATACGCAAAAAATGCTGGCAAGAGAAGCGGGATTTGATTTGGCTCAGTATGCAATGCAATTAAAAGCCGCAGAAGGAGCTCATCAGTCAATTTTAGCAACATCTGCAAGATTGCTGCCTATGTCACTTTTAAATTTTTTAAGGTAAGCTGAAAACCAAGGAGTTTTAAAATGAAGGTAAATACAAAGGCTTTTGATGAAATCGAAATTGATGAAAAACAAAAAGTATTTATACCGCAAGGACTCTTTGGTTTTGAAGATTATACAGAATATGTAATTTTTGACGCAGAACATGAACCTTTTTACTGGCTGCAATCTGTAAAAGAAAAAGAAATTGCTTTTATATTAATTAATCCGTTTCTTTTCCGCAAAGATTATGAAGCAAATATTACAAACGAAGACTTAGCTGAAATAGGCATAAAATCACCGGATAACGCATTAATTTTTGTTATTGTTACAATCCCTACAGACGGAAGTCCCATGACAGCTAATCTTCAGGGTCCTGTAATTTTAAACAAGGAAAATATGACAGGAATGCAGGCAATACTTGCCGATTCAAAATGGAAGACAAGGCATGACATTATGGCCGAGATAAACGGATAAGGATATAATATGCTGATACTTTCCAGAAAGTTAGATGAAAAAGTCGTAATTGGCGATGATATAGTTATTTCTATTGTTGAAATCAGAGGCGACCAGGTTCGTATCGGCATTGATGCTCCAAAAAAAGTAAAAGTTTTCCGTCAGGAAGTTTATGATGCAATCAAAGCTGAAAATAAAGCTGCATTAAAATCAGATTCCAAAATACCTCATGTTGATTTTGGAAAAAAGAATAAATAACAATAGTTTTAAATAATTATAATGAAAAATCAAATTCCATACAGCATAATTTATCAAAATGAAAATATAATTGCAGTTAATAAAACATCAGGTATCTCTGTCGGCGGAGATCGATGGGATGAATCAAAAGAAAGACTTGATAAATTACTGGAAAGCGATTTAAAAATAAAAAAAATATATACAGTGCACAGAATAGATAAAGAAACATCCGGTATAATTGTTTTTGCAAAAAATAAAGATGTACACCGTGATTTGTCGGTTGCATTTGAAAAACGCGAAACAGAAAAAAAATATATAGCTATTGTACACGGAAAGCCTTCATGGAAAGAAACAACATGTAATTTAGCGCTTGTTCCAAACGGTAATAAAAAACACATGACAATTATCGATAAGTTCCGTGGAAAAGAATCTCTTACAATTTTTATTTGTAAAACAAGCATTGGAAATTACAGTGTTTTGGAAGTAAAACCTGTAACAGGAAGGATTCATCAAATTAGAGTTCATGCTGCAGCATTGGGGCATCCGATTGTTTGTGACGGATTATACGGAAAATTATCACCTGTAAAATTATCATCATTTAAAAAAGCATGGAGAGGTGATCCTCAAGAAGAAAGACCGCTTTTAAACAGGTTAGGGCTTCATGCCTTTGAATTAAAACTACCGGGTTTAGAATTATTAACCGCGCCTCTTGCAAAAGACATGGCAAGTTTAATCAAACAGATGGAAAAGTGCCAGTCACCTTAAAATTTTCTGGAACCTGGTTTTACTAAAGGCAGACCTTGTTTGCATAAATCACATTCATCTATTTCCCAGGTTTTTGCCTGTAATTTAACAGCAGGATAAAAAATCCAGGGAATATCCTGAGAGTCTTCGGCGCGTCTGTCTACAACACAAGTTAAAGCTGCAATTTTACCACCGGCAGCTTCCAGTGCTTTAGCGCATTCCATCGAAGATTTTCCCGTAGTAACAACATCTTCTACAATTAAAATATTTTGTCCTTGTTGTATTTCAAATCCGCGCCGGATTGACATAACACCGTTTTCATCCCTTTCTGTAAAAATAGCATGCAAGTTTAACTGTCTTGCAACTTCCCAGGCTGCTATTATTCCGCCCATTGCAGGACCTACGACAACATCAATTTTAAGTTTCCCGTTTTTTATATCATCATTTATTTGAGAAACAACTTGTTCAAAAACGGCTTTTGTTTTTTCCGGGTATTGTAAAAGTTTTGCGCACTGAAAATATTCATCAGAGTGTTTTCCGGAACTTAAAAGAAAATGCCCTTCCAGCATTGCGCCTGATTCGCGTAAAAGATTAACTATTTTTTCCATAACTATTTCCTTATCGATATTTCAGAAATTGATGTTAATTTGTTAGCTGTCATGTACTGTCTTAAACCTTCGATGATTTCGGGCATAACATGAGGGTTTGAAAAGGTAGCAGAACCGACCTGAATTGCGTTTGCTCCTGCCATTAAAAATTCCAATGCATCATTTGTGTTTGAAATGCCGCCAATTCCAATTATAGGAATATTAAGATCGGAATCTTTTAAGGTTTCAAATAGTTCCCAAACCATGCGTAAAGCAATTGGTTTTACAGCAGGACCTGAAAGCCCGGCAGTTATATTTTCAAAAACAGGTTTTTTGTTAACAATATCTATTGCCATCGCTTTAAATGTATTTACCAAAGAAAGAGCGTCTGCGCCTGCATTTACACATGCAAGAGCGACAGCAGAAAGAGAAGGGGCGTTAGGTGATAGTTTTACCAATAAAGGTTTATCACGGCACACACGGCGAACTGCTGAAACTAATGCAGCGGCAGTTCCGGGATCAAGACCGAATGCCATGCCGCCTACCTTTACATTCGGACATGAAATATTAAGTTCTATCATGTCTACTGATGATTCATTTAATAAAATAGCTCCTCTTACATATTCATCAGATTCGCCGCCGGAAAGATTAGCTATTATAACAGTACCAAGCTGCTTCATTTTAGGAAGATCTTTTTCTATAAAATCAACAATGCCGATATTTTCAAGTCCTATCGAATTTAACATACCGGCAGGCGTTTCCCATATACGCATTCCCTTGTTTCCGCTTCGGGCAGTCATTGTTAAACCCTTTGAGCATATTCCGCCAAGCATTGAAATGTCAAATAAATCCTTGTATTCACTGCTATTTCCAAATGTACCCGATGCAGCTATAACAGGATTATTAAATTTTATACCTGCAATATTTACAGACATATCGGTATTAATAATTACCGGATCATTAAATTCATTTACCGGATTTTCAATTATATCACTCATTAAACATTACCTCTTGTGCAGGAAAAATCGGACCTTCTTTACAGCAGCGTTTATTGCCGTTTACAGTGTAAATTGTACAGCCAAGACAGGCTCCGACACCGCATGCAAATTTACTTTCCATCGAAATAATACACGGAACTTTTTTATACAGACACTTTTTCTTTAAAGCATTTAACATTGGAAGCGGACCGCATCCGAAAACAATATCATAGGTTTCCAAATCATATAAAAAATCTGTAATAAGCCCAATTAATGCATTTCTGCCGTCTTCTGCGGATATAACAGTTTTTTTTGCATTTACTCCGGCTCCTAACATCATATTCTCTTGATATTTTTCATTGAATCCCTGTCTGAAACCTGCATATAAATGAAAATCAAAATAAGGTTTTTCAAAAACCAAAGCAGCTAAGGGTGCAACACCTGCGCTGCCGCCTACTAAAAGCACTTTTCCGTTTTCAGGTAAAAAATCATGCCATGTATTTCCAAGAGGTCCTGTTAGCTGCACTTTTTCGCCGGGGTTTAACTGCGATAATTCCTGTGTGCCTTTACCGCGTTTTGATATTAAAAACTTAAGTATTTTTGATTCTTGATTATATTCGAAAATACTTATCGGGCGCGGCAGGAAAATAGAAGTCCGCAATGGTTTTAACATAAAAAACTGACCTGCTTTCGGAGCTTTATGTTCCCAAATAAATTGCAGGATAAAAAATTCATCGTTTATTGTTTTATTTTCATAAAGTTCACAAGTCAAAAAGCTGCTCATGATTTATCTCCCTGATTTATTTGTGTAAGAATTTCATCCCTCATTGTTATAGCGGCGGTACGCGCTGCCTGTGCTGCGAATGAATTGTCAGCGTTTTCATTATTAGCTTCTTTTTGCCAGGCAGTTATTACCGAACGGGAAGCGTTTACAACACCGCCGTTTCCATTATTTAGTAATAGTACAGCATCAAGTGCGCCGCCGCCTTGTGCGCCGTATCCGGGAATAAGGAAAAAAAGAGCAGGGTAACGCTGCCTGATTAAAGCTGCTTCGTCCCTTTCTGTACAGCCTACTACAACGCCGAACATTCCGTAACCGCTTTCGCCTTTGTACTGTACTGCAAGCTCTGACATTTTGTCACCTAACACATTATAAACTTTATTTTTTGATTGATTTGTTTCAAGATATTGAAAATCTTTCATTCCTTTATTGCTTGTTCTCATTAAAACAAATGCGCCTTTTTTGTTTGTTTGAGCTTCTTTAAGCCAGGGTTCAATCGAATCCATACCCATATAAGGACTAAGCGTTACAATGTCAGCTTCAAACTCGCCTGTAAAATGCGCTTTGGCATAACGTATGGCAGTATCGGCAATATCGCCTCTTTTTATGTCGGCGATTACAATTGCATTTTTTTCACGGATATATTTTAGTGTTTGTGAATATGTTTTTAAACCTTCAAGTCCCATCTCTTCATAATATGCAATTTGAACTTTATAACAGGCGCAAACATCCAAAGTAGCGTCTATTAATGCTTTGTTAAACGCAAGTACTGCCTGAGCGCCGCAGGAAGTTTTTTTTCTTTCTTTTTCAGGAACATAATCAGCACATGTATCAAGTCCGATACAAACATGCCCTTTTGTTTTTACACTTTCGTATAACCTGTCAATAGCAATCATTTAAAATCTCCAACGGAAATTATTTCATCGCAGTATTCGCACCGGTATGTTTTAACATCCTGATTTTCCAAATGAAAAACATGAGTTAAATATTTTTCTGTGGAACTTATACAGCGTGGATTTTTACATATTAAAACATTTTCAACTTTTTGCGGAAGAGTAAGTTTAATTTTTTTTGTTACACGTTCGTTTTCTATAATGTTAACTGTTAAGTTGGGGTCTATTAAACCTAGAACATCAAGATTGATTGAAATTGTATTATCGATTTTTATTATATCTTTTCTGCCGCTTCTTGAAGATGAAGCGTTCGCTACAAATGCTACTGTGTATGGAACCTTATCAAGACGCAGCCAGTTATAAATACGAATTCCCAATCCCGCTTTTATGTGGTCGATTACAATACCATTTTTAATTTCTTCTATGTTCAGCATAAAAACTCCGTAATCATAATACCCCCAGTATCGAAGCGAGTAATGCCATTCTTACATACATTCCGTATTTTGCCTGAGCAAAATATGCCGCTCTTGGGTCAGCATCAATCTCTATGGAAATTTCATTCACTCTTGGAAGCGGATGAAGTACTATTAATTTTTCATTACCCGCTGCCATTTTTTCGGTATTCAATACATAAGTGTCTTTAAGACGTATATAATCATCTTCGTTAAAAAAACGTTCGCGCTGAACTCTTGTCATGTAAAGAACATCAATTTCCGGCATTGATTTTTCAAGGTTTTCTCTTTCAGTGTATTCAACATTTTGTTTGTTTAAAATATTTTTAATGTAATCAGGCAGAACAAGTTCTTTAGGAGAGATAAATATCATTTTAATATTTTTATAACGGGCAAGTGCTTTGGCAAGTGAATGTACGGTACGTCCGAATTTTAAATCACCGCAAAAACCAACGGTTATATTTTCGATATTTCCAGAAAGCCGTTTAATGGTTAGAAGGTCTGTAAGAGTTTGGGTAGGATGATGATGCCCTCCGTCACCGGCATTAATAACCGGCACTGATGAATACTGCTTTGCTAAAAGAGCGGCTCCTTCTTTTGGATTACGCATTACGATTGTATCAGCGTAACTTGCAGCCATCCGGATAGTATCGGCAAGGCTTTCTCCTTTGGAGGCAGAACTGGAACCGGGCTCTGCAAAACCCAGGCAGCTGCCGCCTAAACGCAGCATAGCAGCCTCAAAACTAAGCCGTGTTCTGGTACTTGGTTCAAAAAACAGGGTAGCGAGCAGTTTACCTTTACAGCTGTCTCTTAGGTACTTTTCTTCTTTTTCTATTTTTTCAGCAAGAGAAAACAATGATTCCATTTCATCAAGCGAGAAGTCTTCCGGTTCAACTAAAGAACGTCCTTTTAGACCGGATAAAAGATGCATGTTTCCCCCATAGTTATTGAGAATTATAGTGTATTTATTAATATTATGACAAGTATTTTTCAAACTTTTGACAGACGCGGGACTCGAACCCACCACCTTCAGCTCCGGAGGCTGACGCTCTATCCAGATGAGCCAGTCTGTCTGAATAAGGTAATTATATGAAAATAACTTGACTTTATACAACCTGATTAATAATAATGAATTAGTACGGTAATTTATGATAAGAAAAACCTATATATTATTTATTATATCAATATTTCTTATAGTTTCATGTGTTAAAGAGAATGAAACCGGTGAAATTGATTCTCAAGATGAAGTTTCTGAAAACATAATACTGTCAGCTAATGAAGAAGTTTTACAACACACAATTATGAATTATCCTTCCGCATTACCGGAGAATCAGGCTTATATAATTATGTATGAATTCCATATTGAAGGAAATTTTACTAATTCAGGTAATAGAGAGATTATCGCTTTTTACAGCCGTATGGAAATTCCTGATCCTTCTTTAGATTTTGTTTATTGCTTTATTTTTGATTCGTTTAATGAAAATATAAAAAATGTATATCAATTAAATTGGGGTACTATTGAACATGAAAAATTTGATGCAGTAAAAGCAGGTCTGACTGAAGTTTTTGGAAGACCAATTCTTTGGAAGAATAAAATTATTGGTTATGCAGGTGATTTTAACAAAAATGGTAAAGAAGAATTGTATCTGTATAACATAAGCGGAATTGCTGCTTCTTTAAAAGTATTTGAATTTAACGGGATAGAATTTATAGATATTTTATCTTTAAATCCCGGACCTAAAATTGTAACAATAAACAGCATTGATCCGGAGAAAAAGAATATTTCAATAAAGACCGAACTATATTTAGATGATATAGAAATAATTAATATTTATACTTGGAACGCTGTAAATCAAATATATGAAATACAATGATAAAACAAAATCAATTAATTCTTAACACTTCAGCGTTATCACGCCGGTTCCACCTTAAAGCAATATCATAAGCGCTTTCTGACGCTACATTTTTTAAAGATTTGTTTGCACCGAATTCAAGTAATAATCTTACATCGTCTGCAGTTCCATACCGTGCGGCAAAATGCAAAACACTGTTTCCTGAACTGTCTGTAACATTTATCATTCTTCCTGAAAAAATAGCTTTAATACATTCATTTCCCTTCGAAAATGAAATTTCTACAGGTGTTTTATTGTCAACAGCGGTTATGAAAGGATCAGCTCCTGCATCTGCAATTATTTTAGCGCTTTCCCACGCATCCAAATCAATAGAAACTCTAAGAGGTGTTTTACCGTTACTGTCAACAATATTAATTCTGGCTCCGCGGTTTACAATCGTTCTTATTATATCTGCGGATGCTCCTTCATGTAATGCGATATGCAATGCAGAACTTCCCATGTCATCCGGTGTATTAATCCTGTCAGATGTTAAAAGTGCGGAAACCATAACAGGTGATACGCCGATTGCTATTTGAAACGGAGTTCTGTTTCTAGTGTTACGCGCATGAATGGAAACATCGGTTTTAAGAAGAATGTTTGCAATATCGTAGCGTTCCATACTTACAGAAACGTGAAGGGGAGTATCGCCTCTTGTATTTCTTGCAGATGGATCAGATCCGTTCTGTATTAATTTTTCTATCGATGGAATTAAAGCTCCTCTGACTGCTTCCATCAATGGAGTGTTGCCGTCTATATTTCTGGCTTCAAGATTTGCTTTTTGTCTTATTAATAAAGTTTCTATATCTGACATTCCCAAAGCGACAGCATCATGTAAAGGAGTATTTCCGTTTAATGAACTTGCATTTATATCAATCCCAGAAGAAATTAATAGTGAAGCGGAATTTATTGCATTCCATCTTACAGCAGCATGAAGTACAGTATTTCCCTGGTTATCTTTAACATTTAAGTTAGCGTTATTACCTGTAAGAGTACGTATTGTAGAGATACTGTCAGTTTTTATTGCCATGAATAAAGGCGTTTGACCTGTAGCGTTTGTTTCATCAACATGAATACCGCTTCTTATAATAATAGGAATTACATTATTCATACTCCATTCAGCTGCGTAATGAAGCATATTGTTTCCCAATCCGTCTTTTGATTTTATTGTAACAGAGTTAATGATCCATTCGCGTAATGGATTTGATGAAAGAGCAATGTAAAGAGGGCTTTTTCCCTCGCTGTTAAGTGAAAAAATATTTGCACCCTTGGATATTAAAAACTCTCCGTTTTCTCTTTGATTTAATCTGACTGCAAAATGTAATGCAGTATCGCCGTCTCTGTTTCTGGCATCAACAGAAGCTCTTTGATCTAAAATCCTGCTGATTTGGTTTGAAGTTGCTCTTGCTTTTAATGCGGTGTGAAGCATTGTATTGCCTTCACTGTCTCTTTGATTGACAGTTTCACTTGTTATAAGCAAATTAAAAATATTTTCATTTGATCTTATAGCAACATCAAAAGGCGTAGTGCCTGAATTATCCGCTGCAAAAATTTCACTGCCGTAGCTTAACAATACCGGAATTAAAGCCGTCCGTCCGTCCTGTATGGCAATAAACAAAGGAGTTTTACCTTCGATGTTTCTTATATTGACATCACTTCCTCCGTTTAAAATCGCCTGAACAACATTGACAGCACGATTTAGCATAACAGCTATGTGAAGGGGAGTATCGCCGTGTTCATCACGAAGATTAGGATCTGCTCCTTTTTGAAGAAGTAATGTAACGACCTCTCGATGAACTTCTGATGGAATTCCTGTGTGTAAAGGGGTATTGCCCTTGGCATCTTTGGCGTTAACATCAGCTCCATTATTTACAAGCATTGTTATAACTTCGATATTGCCTATTCGTACAGCTTCATGAAGAGCAGTCGCTCCTGAAGTACTTTTAATATTCAAATCAATATTTTTAGTTATAAGAAATGAAATTAAACCAACATAATCACCGATTACAGCATAGTGTATCGGAGCTAAACCTTCGTTACGGCGGATATTATAATTTCCGCTTCTGGCAGCCGGACCAAAAAAACCAAATATTGGATTTTCAGAAAAAGCCCCAGCTAATGTAAGCTGTTCTGCAATTTCCATGTGATTTTTTGAATCAGGTCTTTCCAGCGCATAATCTAGTGAGTTTTTTCCTAAGTTATCCCTTTTATTAACTAAAATTGAAGATGAAACAGAAACATTGATAATATCCTGAACAGCAATTACATTACCGTTTATACTTGCTAAGTGAGAAACACTTTTACCGCTATTATCCGTTGAATCTAAATTATTTGGCGTTAAAATGGCTTTAAAAATTGAATTATTTTGATTAAGAGCCGTTAGAGCAGCAGTCGTATTATTTAAAATAGGCATGTGAATATCTGACCCTGCCGCTGCAAGTATTTGTGTTACAACCGGATCATTATTTAAAATACTGATACCCAGGGGACTTTGCCCTAAATGATCTAGAGCGTTTACATTGGCTCCGATTGAAATAAAAAACCTTACAAGCTGAGCGTCCTTTCTTTCGGCGGCATAATGCAAGGCAGTTTTTCCATTTGGATCTGCAGCGTTTACATCAACTTCACCATGGAAATAACCGGCAGCGCGGCTGTCGCCTTTACTCAATAAAAGCCATACATTGGCTTGAGGTTCTGAAGAAGGAGGAGAACTTTTGCAACTAATCCCGGAAAGGGAAAAAACCGTTAAAATGCACAAAAAACTTAAAATTTTGGTTAATTTCGTCATATATATAACATCGGCATAATTAGAATAAGGTATTAGGAGCCAAAAACCGCCTATTGACAGAAGCCATGATTTTTGATAAAAAGACAAAAGTTACACGGTAAATGCGGCCTTGGTGGAACTGGTAGACACGCTAGCTTGAGGTGCTAGTGCCGAGAGGTATGGAAGTTCGAGTCTTCTAGGCCGCAATACTAAGGTTTAAAATAAAGTCAGGATGTGAGGCATCGGAAGCTTCGAGTCTTCTAGGCCGCAGATTTCTAATTATTTATTAATATTTTTTCTATATTCCTCAAAATTCATCAAAAATATTGACAGAATTTGAGAATAAGTGTATTATTTTAAAGGTTCTAAGGCGATTATTTGACAATTATACCTTATAATTAGAGAGGACACAATAATTCCAAAACAAAAGGTGAGAAAAATATGAAAATGAAAATTAATATGAAACTCGAAATTGTAATGATTGTATTGAGTATTTTTTGCATAGGTGCTATTGGAATAACATTATTAACAATTTCAAGAACAAATTTAACTGATCTTTCAGAAAGTTATACTTACAGTAAGGCTCATGATTCCGGTTTACAGGTAGAAATGTTCCTGGAATCACATTGGGAAATAGTAAAAGCCATGAGCACTGTTTTAGAATTATATGAAAATATTGGTGTATCTTACAGGCGTGAATTTTTAAACACAACATTACAAGCCATACTGGCAGATAACCCTGATATGCTTGCAGCCTGGACATGCTGGGAACCTAATGTCCTTGAAGGCAATGATATTGAATATGCAAATGTGCAAGGTAGTTATCCGGACGGACGTTTTGCTCCGTTCTGGTTTCGATTGGGCAATAGAATTGATTTAGATCTTTTAGTCGATTTTGAAAAACCTGTAGACGGCGATTATTACCTGCTTGCAAGAAATTCCGGTCAAATGCAGCTTTTGGAACCTTATTATTATGATGTAGGCGGCAGAAGTATATTGATTACATCAATTGCTGCTCCCATTAAAGCAAGAAACGGAAGAGTGATTGGTGTTGTCGGAATTGATATAAGTGTTGAAAAAATACAGGAAATTTCCCAGGCAAATAAACCTTATGATGATGCACTTTCATTTGTATCCAGTAATAGCGGTATTATTGTAGGACATTATGAAACAGATCGTATTGGTAAAAATGTTATAGATACTGAAGGTGATATTGCAGGAATTCATTTAAATGATTTATCAACATTCATAAAAAACGGTGAACAGCGTTCATTCATTAATTATTACAGACGGCTTAGAACAGATACAAAAGTAATTACAATTCCTATTGAAGTCGGATCTTCCAATTCACCATGGAGTTATGTCACAGGTGTAATGATGGATACTGTATTAAAACCAGTTAATGAAATGATGTGGTATTCAGGCGGAATCGCACTTGGAATATTGGTAGCAGTTTTTTTAATAGCATTTGTCCTTTCACGAACTATCAGTAAACCCCTTGTCGAACTGGCGGATACTTTAAAAGATATAGCGGAAGGTGAAGGGGATTTAACACACGAAGTAAATATAAAATCAAAGGATGAAATTGGAGATGTAGCTTTATACTTTAATGAAACTCTGGAAAAAATCAGAGGTATGGTAGGCATAATTAAAAATAAAGTAAACGCTCTTACAAATACAGGTCATGAACTTTCCGTTAACATGGAAAAGACTTCTAAATCAGTTAATGATATAGCTGAAAACTTTAAAGAAATTCAGGCGATAGAAGAAAAACAGCATAAAAGTTCTGCAGAAGTTCATAAATCCCTTGAAAATATTAAATCGAATATCGATTTCCAGACAAAACTTACAGAAGAACAGTCTGACAGCGTAAATACATCATCTTCGGCAATCGAAGAAATGACAGCTAACATTCATTCGGTTAACCAGTCGCTTATAGAAAACGCGAAACACGTAGAAGCTCTTTCCGAAGCGTCTGAATACGGAAGAACATCGCTTCAGGGAGTTGTTCAGAAAATTCTTGATATCGCCAAAGATTCAGAAGGTCTTTTGGAAATCAACTCCGTTATGGATAATATCGCGGCGCAAACAAATCTTCTTTCGATGAATGCCGCGATCGAAGCCGCACACGCCGGTGAAGCCGGAAAAGGATTCGCGGTTGTCGCCGATGAAATAAGAAAACTTGCAGAATCATCAGGAAGGCAGTCAAAAACAACAGCAAGCATGCTGAAAAAAATTAAAACTTCGATCGACAGCATCACAAAATCATCAGACGAAGTACTTTCGCGTTTCGGAGCAATTGACGACGGTGTAAAAACAGTTAATGAACACGAATTAAATATCCGCCATGCGATGGAAGAGCAGTCTGTCGGCGGACAACAAATTCTTGAATCCATTGCCCGCTTAAAAGAAATTACCGTTTCCGTTAAAAAAGGCTCGGAAAACATGAATGACTCCGGTAATGATTTAATAAGAGAAACAGATGCTTTTATCAAGCTAAGTAATGACGCCATTCAAGGTATGAATACAATTGTTAACGGCGCTTTAAAAGAAATTAAAGTTGCAATTTCACATGTAACTGAAATGAGTGATGAAAACAACAGAAACTTTAACGATCTTAAGAGTGAAACAACAAAGTTTAAAGTTACAACAGGAAATGAAAAGACAGGTATCCTTGTTATCGATGATGATGTTAACCATCTTACAATGACAAAGAATTTCCTTGAGAATGATTACGATGTTACAACAGCGGAATCCTGCGATGATGCTTTAAGAATGCTTTATCACGGTTTGGATCCTGCGTTTGTATTACTCGATCTTATGATGCCGGAAGTTGACGGTTGGGAAACATTTGAAAGATTAAAAAGGCTTACTAACTTACACCATGTTCAAATCGCTATATTTACATCGTCTGATGATCCTGCGGACTTGAATAAAGCAAGACAAATGGGAGCTGCCGATTACATTAGAAAACCATGTAAGAAGAGCGAGCTATTGGAAAAAATTGAACGTATACTTAGAGGCGAAAAGACTTCTATATAAGTTATAGGAAATAAGATGAGTGATAAAAAAATTGAAATTCCTGGTGTGAATGCCGAATACGGACTTGGTCTTTGTGATGATGATCAAGAAATTTATTTGAGCTCTTTACGGCTTTATTCAAAAAATATCCCCGGTACGCTGGAAAAAATGAAAACCGTTTGTGAAAATACAATAAAAGATTATACAGTATGTGTTCACGGCATTAAAGGAATGAGCGAATACATCGGCGCTTTAGACATAAAAATGGCGGCAAAAGATTTGGAAGAAAAAGCAAAAAACGGTAATTTAGATGCCATATTATCCGAAAATGCAGCGTTTATAAAAAAAGTTGAAAATCTTTTAAGCTGTATTGGATCATGGCTTGAAAAAAATGACGCATAACCATTTAAGGTAATAAAATGGATAGTGCCGGTAAAAACAGTGTTCTTGTTGTTGATGATGAAAAGTTAAATCTTGAAATACTTAAAAAAATTCTTGAAGTTGATTATAACGTTTTTCTGACAAAAAGCGGACGAAGCGCCATAGAAATGGCAAAAAAATATTCACCTGATCTTATTTTACTTGATATTTTAATGCCGGATTTAGACGGATTTGAAGTTCTTTCGGCATTAAAAAGTATGGAGCAAACAGCAGGTATTCCGGTTATTTTTATAACAGGATTAGACAGCGTTGAATATGAAGAAAAAGGTCTTGATTTAAAAGCCGCAGATTTTATTTATAAACCTTTTAGTGAAAAAATTATTAAATTAAGGGTTCGTAACCAAATACAGATATTAAATCAAATTCGTGAACTTACAGAACTGCATGTTGAGCTTGAGTCTGCTGTAAGAGCGGCAGAGAGTGCAAATCAGGCAAAATCTGAATTCCTTGCGAAGATGAGTCATGAAATCAGAACGCCGTTAAACGCTGTTATTGGAATTTCAGAAATCCAGCTTCAAAATGAAACGCTTGCATTTGATGTAAAAGAATCTTTTACAAGAATATTTAATTCAGGCGATTTATTATTGGGAATTATTAATGACATACTGGATATGTCAAAAATTGAGGTTGGAAAACTTGAACTTTTTCCGCACAAGTATGATCTTGAAAGTTTAATTAACGATACAGTTTTTCTTAATTTAATTAAATATGAAAACAAACCAATAGAATTTATTTTAAATATTGATGAAAATGTTCCTGTTGAATTATTCGGTGACGATCTTCGCATAAAACAAATAATAAATAATCTTTTATCCAACGCTTTTAAATATACAGATCAGGGTAAAGTGGAACTATGTGTCTATACAGAAGAAAAAACTGATGAATCTGTAAAACTTGTATTAAAAGTTATTGATACAGGGCAGGGCATGACAGAAGAACAAGTAAGTAAGCTGTTTGACGATTATTCCAGATTTAATTCAGCTACCAATAGAACTACAGAAGGTACTGGGCTTGGAATGAGCATTGCCAGAAATTTAATTATTATGATGAATGGAGATATACATGCTCAAAGTGAATTTGGCAAAGGATCTGTTTTTACAGTCCGTCTTCCTCAAGGTTATACAGACGCGCCTCCATTCGGAAAAGAAGCTGTAGCAAAGCTGCGTCAATTCCGTGTTAATTTTGAAGCTAAAAATAAAAAAATAAGTATTACAAGAAATCCGATACCTTTCGGCAAAGTTTTGGTAGTTGATGATATAGAAATGAATCTTTATGTTGCAAAATCAATGCTTTCACCTTACGGATTACAAATTGATACAGCGGCAAGCGGTCAGGAATCTATTGAAAAAATAAAAGAAACATGTGCAAGCGGCAGCAAATACGATATTATTTTTATGGATCATATGATGCCTGTTATGGATGGCGTAGAAACAACAGTTCTTATACGATCATGGGAAGAAGATAGTTTAAAAGAAGGTTTAATTAATAAAAAACATCCGATAATAGCGTTAACAGCTAACGCTATTCAAGGCGTAAAAGAAATGTTTTTGGAAAATGGCTTTGATGATTTTATATCAAAACCTATAGCGATAAATGAATTGGACAGAGTTATAAAAGACTGGATGCTGCCGGAAAAAATAGGTAATAATATTGAAACAGACAAAAGTTCAGTTTCAAATTCAGACAGTAAATACGATTCATTACTTGATGATATAAGTAAAATTGCAGGATTAGATATTGAAATTGGTATAAATCAGCTTGTCGGAAATAAAGAAGCCTATGTTAATACATTGGAAATATTTAATAATAAACTGTCAGCAGAATGCAGCAATATGACTTCTTCGTTAGATACAAAAGATACAAGAAATTTTTCTATTTCCGTTCATGCAATGAAATCCATGCTGGCAATTATTGGTGAGCTTGATTTATCAAAAAAAGCGCTGGAACTGGAATCAGCTTCCAAAAACAATGAAATTGATTATTGTACAGAAAATTTTCCTTCTTTTAAAGAAAAACTTTTAACACTAAATAATAATTTAACTTCGATATTTAATGATAAAAAAGCAGTAATTAATCAAAATAAATCTGAAGTAACAAATACAGAAAAAAAAGATACCGGTAATGAAATATATAAAAATAAAAAAGTACTGGTAGTTGATGATATGGATATGATTTTATTTGTTGTAAAAGAAAAACTCAGCCGTTTTGGACTGGATGTAGATACAGCGTTAAGCGGTTTTGAAGCGATAGATAAAATTAAAAATAATGTATATGACCTTGTTTTTATGGATCACTTAATGCCGGAAATGGACGGAATTGAAACTGTACGGAAAATCAGAAAAATGGAAGATAATAAATCAAAAAAAAGAATTCCAATTATAGCATTAACTGCCAATGATATTTATAATGCTAAAGAAACATTCCTTGCAAATAAATTTGACGGTTTTCTTGCAAAACCTGTTATAAAACAGGAACTGGAAAAAATATTGGAAGAATGGCTATAATATACAAAAATAACTTATATGAGGGATTATGAAAAAAAGAGCTTTAATCAGTGTTTTTTATAAAGAAGGTATCCTGGAACTAGTTTCATTTTTAAATGATGCAGGATGGGAAATTATATCAACAGGCGGCACGTCAAAATATTTAAATGAAAATAATATTCCTGTTACGGATATTTCTTCGGTTACAGGTTTTCCTGAATGCCTCGATGGAAGAGTAAAAACACTTCATCCTGCTGTTCACGCAGGTATTTTGGCACGCCGTAATGTAAAAAATCATATTGATACCTTAAATGAACTTAATCTTGGCACTATCGATCTTGTTTGTGTTAATTTATATCCTTTCTTTGAAAAAGTACAAGCATGTCTTTCTGTTGATGATACAATAGAGTTTATTGATATTGGCGGACCTGGAATGCTTCGTTCCGCCGCAAAAAATCATAACGATGTTATAGTTCTTACAGACCCTGCAGATTACAGCGAAACAATTGAAGGTCTTAAATCAGGCAATTTATCTATTGAATTTAAAAGAAAACTTGCAGGCAAAGTTTTTAATTTAACATCAGCTTATGACGGAGCAATTGCACGTTATTTGTTAGACGAAGAATATCCGCAGTATTTGTCTCTTTCAGTAAAAAAAGGACAGCAATTGCGTTATGGTGAAAACGCTCATCAGTCTGCTATGCTTTATCTTAATACCGATAAACCCGGAGTAATTGGAAGTATGCAGCAGCTTCACGGCAAGGAAATGGGATACAATAATATTAAAGACCTGGACATTGCCTGGAAAACAGTTTGCGCTTTCGGACTTCCTTGCGATGGAACAAAAGCGGCAGGTGAAGACGAATTAAAAAAACTGGGAATCGATTCGGGCAGCAATAACATTTGCTGTGTTGCTGTAAAGCATAATACCCCATGCGGAATAGCGGCTGCAGGCAGCTTGTTTGATGCTTATAATAAAGTTTTTGCATGTGATCCGGTTTCGATTTTCGGCGGTATAATTGCGTGTAATACAAATGTTAATGCAAAAACAGCTTTAAAACTTGGTGAATTATTTTTAGAGGTAGTAGCCGCACCGGGTTTTGATGATGATGCTTTGGAAATTTTAAAAAAGAAAAAAAATCTTCGTATTATTAAATTGGATAAAGCGCCGAAAGAAATACATGAGTATACCGCAATAGACGGCGGTCTTTTAATACAGCAGTGCGACAGAACTCTTTTGGAAAAATGGGATGTAGTAACAAAAGAAAAACCGCAAAAGCAGGATATACCTGATATGATTTTCGGCATGAGAGCCGTAACATTTGTAAAATCAAATGCAATTATGATAATAAAAGAACAATCAGCAACAGGTATCGGCGGCGGACAGGTTAACCGTATATGGCCTGCAAAACAATCACTCGAACGAAGTACTGCTATTTTAAAAGCTGCATCAGAAGAAACAGCTGATACAGGGGGTAGCCCATGGAAAGACAGTTTTGCCGCAAGAGTTTTAGCTTCCGACGCTTTTTTTCCGTTTGCTGATATTGTAGAAGCTGCAGCAAATGCCGGGATAAAAGCGATAATACAGCCGGGCGGATCAATGAACGATAATCTTTCGATTGAGGCTTGTGATAAACATGGAATAGCAATGGTATTTACAGGAACAAGGCATTTTAAACATTAAAAGGAATATAAGCATCAAATGAAAATCAAAATTTTACCGGCTGTTATTTTATGTTTGATATTATTATTTTCAAATATTCAACCTCTTTTTTCAGATGATAATGAAACGGGAGTTACAATTAAAGACGGGCTTATTGCCGGTGCAGAAGTTTTACTTAGTAATGCAGTTGTTATGACATTTAATATTGTAGCCAATAAACTTCAAGGCGGCTTTGACTGGGCTCAGCCGAATTTAGATTCAATTAAATTTAATTTAACAACTCCCTGGCAGTGGGAAACTGATGACGGGTATTTAGTTAATCAGATAGGACACCCGTATCAAGGTTCTGTTTATTTTAACGCAGGAAGAGTTAACGGATTTTCTTTTTACCAATCATTTTTTTTCAGCGCTTTTGGAAGCGCAACATGGGAAGTATTTTTTGAAAATCCTCATGCTTCTATTAACGATTTTATTACAACTGTTCCTAGTTCAATGTCTGTAGGTGAAATATTATTCAGATTGTATATAGAGGCTTATAATTCCGGCGTTCCTGCATTTTTTGCTTTTTTTATAAATCCAATGGCTGGTTTTCACAGATTGGTAACAGGCTGGCAGCCGCAGAGTTATGAAAGCAATATTTACGAACTTAAAACTTATATTGGAATGGGATATACACAAATAGATTCTTCAGCAATTAACCCCAATAATGAATTATTTTCTTTTGATGGATTTTATGCCGACTTGGGATTTATGGTCATTTATGGAAATCCTTTTGAACAGGAAAGCAAAACACCATACGATCATTTTGAATTTACTGTGTCTGTAGGACTTGATATTGGAAATTACATGGATTTCCGTTTAATTTCTGATGGTTATCTTTTTTCTTTTTCTCCTGTTTACTCAGATAAAAATAAGATGAGTACCGGTTTATCACTGCATTTGGATGTTGCAGCTCTTGGCAGGCTTGATAATTTCAAAATGGAACGTCAATCTTCAACAATTAATCAATACAGCAATGCCATTAATTGGACTTTAAAATATCAGCATCAGTTTTCAGATAACATGAAATTCCAAATAAAGTACCATTGCGGTTTTACATTCTTCGGCGTTTCAATTTTTTATTCGCCTTATATAAATGATGAACTGATTAACTACGGAGCCGGTATTAACAGTAAATTGTTTTTAAACTTTGAACATAACAAACTTGGAAAACTGGAAACAAGTCTATTTGGTTATTCATTATGGTCATATCCCGGAACATCAGCCATTTCCGGCGGTTCTGTTTATTGGCTGTTTTTGGATGTTTCATATTCATATTTTATAACAAAACATCTATCTTTATGTGTTAACGGTTCTCTTGCCCAGGAATGGGGTATGTTCAAAAACTTTCCCGATATTGAAAGAAAAAACAGAGCTGTAAAATTATATGCTGTATGGAATCTATAGCTTTTTAGTATTTATCCGAAATACCTTACAGCACCTGTAAATATATCCATCTTTTTAACAGAAGGAATATTTTTATAAAGTCCGCTATCGATACGCTCGTTATGCGCCATCGTACCGAAAATACGCCCGTCAGGCGACGTAATACTTTCTATCGCATAAGATGAATTATTCGGATTAAAACGGATATCCTGCGAAGCATTTCCTTCAAAATCAACATACTGCGAAGCTATTTGTCCGTTTGCAGCAAGTTCACAAATGACAGATTCACTGGCAGTAAATCTTCCTTCTCCATGCGAAACCGGCACTATATATTGGCTTTCAGTTTCAAGATGAGAAAGCCAGGGAGATTTATTTGATACAATCTTTGTATTTATAAACGTACATTGATGTCTGCCAATTGTATTAAATAAAAGAGTAGGAGAGTGTTCTGTCATATCACGGATTTCTCCGTAAGGAAGTAACCCAAGTTTTAAAAGAGCCTGATATGCATTTCCAATTCCGCATATAAGCCCGTCGCGTTTGGTAATTAAATCAATTACTGCATCCGCTATTACCGGATTTTTAAAAAAAGAAGATATGAATCTTCCTGATCCGGAAGGTTCATCCAAACCTGAAGACCCTGCAGCTAAAATTAATATTTGAGTTTCATTTAAAGCCTTTTTAAAATCTTTTAGACTTTGAGTTATATCAGAGGGAGTCAGATTTCTAACAATAAAAGTTTTGGCTTTTCCGCCTGCTTTTTCAATAGCTTTAATTGTATCGTATTCGCTGTTTGTATCAGGGAAGATTGGAATTAAAAATCTTGGTTTCATATTTTTTAAACACGGAGGACACGGAGGGACACGGAGGTTTTTGCTCGAAAGCTTATCAAAAGTTCGTGTAGGTTCGTGTAGGTTTGTGATTGAATTTTCAATTAAGTATGGATATACAGGTTCCAGTGTCTTTTCCCAAGCTGCCTGTATTTTTTCCATCGAAATTTCAAAACTCAAGGTTTTTAGGGAATATTCTTTTGTCGTTCGTCCAAGCAAAACAATTGAAAAACTTTTTTCTTTGCCGCCGAATAATTCAATATCTTTATATGATGTAATTTGTTTATCCATTTCAATTATAAAGCCGCCCAAACCGCCGCCTGTACTTAGATTCCTTTTTGATGCAAACCCTATACGATTTCCAGCGCACATTTTTAAAATAGCTTCGGCAGTACCTCCGTTACCTACAGCCCAGGCAGATAAGACCTTTTTGCCGGATATTAGTTTTTCAATAAAGTTAAATGTTCCGGCTGCCATATTTAATTTTATAAAATAGACAAAACTATCAGCTTTTTTAAATTCTGGGGTGATAATATTTTCTGTCTTTGCAGTAGAAACAGCGAAGGAAACTAAAGTAGGGGGAACATCGATTTTTTCAAAACTTCCGGACATTGAATCTTTGCCGCCGATCGCTGCGATTTCAAGTTCCATTTGTGCATCAAGGGCTCCGAGTAATGCGGCGGCAGGTTTACCCCAACTTTTTGGATTATTGCCAAGTTTTTCAAAATATTCCTGGAAAGAAAGCCAGCAATTTTTTCTGCTGCCGCCTGCGGCTATTATTTTTGCGGCAGAATACATAACAGCGAAAAATGCTCCATGATATGTACTTTCAGAAGAAATATCAGGATCAAAACCCCAGCTCATAAGTGAACATGTATTTGTATCTCCGTTTAAAACTGGAATTTTTGCTGCCATAATTTGTGCCGGTGTTAATTGGTATTTACCGCCTAAAGGAGATACAACTGTTGCAGCTCCAACAGTATAATCAAAGTTATTTATAAGTCCTTTTTGTGAACAAATATTTAAACTTCTGCTGAATTTTTCGAAATCTTCAGCATTATCAATCTCGTTAACCTTTTTAAATGATAGGTTAACGGACAATTGTCTTTTAATTTGTGCTTTTGCGTACTTTATTGCTCCATTTGAGTTTAAAAATTTCCTGGATAGATTAACAATTGTTTTACCGTTCCAATTCATTATAAGGCGTTTTTCGTTTGTAACTTCAGCAATAATAGTCGCTTCAATATTTTCTTTTGCAGCAAGTGTTAAAAATTTATCTGCGTCTTTTTTGGCTGTAACAATAGACATTCTTTCCTGGCTTTCACTAATCGCAAGTTCAGTGCCGTCAAGACCGTTATATTTTGAGGGAACCTTATTAAGGTCTATTTTTAAGCCGTCTGCAAGCTCTCCTACTGAGACACTGACACCTCCTGCGCCGAAATCATTACATCTTTTAATTAAACGGGTAGCAACAGGGTTTCTGAATAATCTAAGTATTTTACGCTCTTCTGCCGGGTTTCCTTTTTGAACTTCAGCGCCGCATGTTTCAAAAGAATCTACTGTATGTGATTTTGAAGAACTTGTAGCTCCTCCAATACCGTCACGTCCTGTTTTGCCGCCTAAAAGAATTACAACATCACCTGCTGCAGGTGTCTTTCTTTTTACATTTTCAACTGGAGCTGCGCCAATAACAGCGCCAAGCTCCATACGCTTTGCGGCATAACCCTGATGATATATTTCGTGTACAAGCCCTGTAGCAGCGCCTATCTGATTACCATACGAGCTGTAACCGGAAGCAGCAGTGCGGCAGATTTTTATTTGCGGTAATTTTCCTTCCAGAGTAGATGATATATTCTGAAGCGGGTCTGCCGCTCCTGTAATGCGCATTGCCTGATAAACAAAAGATCGCCCGGAAAGAGGATCTCTTATAGCTCCGCCAAGACAAGTAGAAGCTCCGCCGAACGGCTCTATTTCGGTTGGATGATTATGGGTTTCATTTTTAAACATTAAAAGCCAGTTTTTATTTTTACCGTTTACATCAACTTTAATTTTTACAGAGCAGGCATTTATTTCTTCGGATTCATCCAGGGTTTTTAATTTCCCTTGCTTTTTAAGCGCTTTAGTTCCTATTGTTGCCATATCCATTAAAGTTACCGGTTTGTCTTGCCTTCCAAGTTTAGTACGCAATTCAAGGTAATTATCGTAACTTTCTTTTATAAATTCATCTTCGATTTGTATATCTTTTAACTCTGTTAAAAAAGTAGTGTGGCGGCAGTGGTCAGACCAGTAAGTGTCCAAAACCCTGATTTCTGTAACAGTGGGATCACGTTTTTCATCATCACGAAAATAATTCTGACAGAACTTTAAATCTGACAAATCCATGGCAAGATTCATTGTTATGCGAAAATTCTGTAATTCATTTTCCTTAAGCGAAATAAACCCATTTAAAGTTTCTATATCGGGCGGCTGGGGGTAATTTTGAATCAGTGTTGATGGTTTTTCAAGCGAAGTTTCCCGGCTTTCCACAGGGTTTATAAGCCATGTTTTAATTCTGGAAAAATCGTCATCGGATATATTACCGTAAACAGCTATTATTTTTGCTGTTCGGACTACAGGAGCTTTTTTCCCATTGGAAAGGGAAATACATTGAGCGCAAAAATCAGCTCGCTGGTCATACTGACCGGGCAGAAATTCCATTGTAAAAAACCGTAGACTTTCACCAGGTTTTTCAAAAGAGGGCAGAGTATCGTAAAGGAAATCTACAGGCGGTTCACTGAAAATATTATTTTTGGCATATTCAAAATCATCTGAAGATATACCTTCAGTAAAATAACGGTTTATTACTCTTACCGCAGTAATATTGTCAATCTTAAGTAACTGCTTTATATCAGATTCTATCAACTGTGCTTCACCGGCAAATTGCGGTTTTTTCTCTGCATAAACTTCAAAAACGTTCATGAATATCTCCCAAAAATATTATACTTATTCTTATATAGATAATCAATTGAACATGTATTATAATCATCTTGATGGAACAGAAAGCCGAAACACGCAGTTTTAAATTAAGTGAATTTGAAGGACCCCTTGACTTATTGCTGTACATGATCCGTAAGAATGAAATCAATATTTACGATATTCCTATAGCCCAAATAACAGAGCAATATATCGATTATATCCGTGATGCTGAAACTATGGATTTAGAAGATATAACAGGCTTTCATACGATGGCATCAACCTTATTATACATTAAAAGCAGGACACTTTTACCCGTCGAAATAGACGACAATTTTGGTGAAGATCCAAGAGCTGAACTTGTAGACCGCCTGATAGAGTATCAAAAATACAAAAAACTTTCCGAGCTGATGGAAGAAAAAGAAAAGGAAAACGAGTGGGTAATTGAAAGACGCAGATTACAGCATAATTTACCATTTGCTGATGAGGATATTTGGGAAAAAGTTGATGTTTGGGATTTAGTAAAAACATTTTCATCTTTAACAATAAACCTTCCTGCAGAGCGTATTATCGATCTTTATGAAGAAGTTACGGTAAATGAAAAAACCACTTTACTTGCTGAGTTTCTTGAAAATAAAGGTGAATGCAGGTTTACTGATTTAATAATCCGTCCCGGCGCTTTGGAAATTGTATGTGCATTTTTAGCCGTTTTGGAAGCTGCAAAGATGCGTCTTATCGTACTCTATCAAAACCGCCTTTTTGGTGATATTCTGATTAGAGCAAATTAAAAGCCGAAAAAACTGGAGTTTTTGTGCCAAAAAATATTGATAAAGAAACAGCGCTTGTTGAAGCAATTCTCTACATGGAAGGTGATCCGATTGATGAAGGCGCAATTGCCAGGTATTGCGGACTTTCCAAAGAAGCAGTAACAGCTGCTTTGGATAACCTAAGCGAACGTTATACAGAAGCAGCCTGCGGTTTGGAATTATCACGCATTGGCGGCGGAGTATGCATTTCTGTCAAGCGTGATTATTGGGATAATTTAAAAGAGCGTTACGGTAAAAAAAACGAAGCAAAAGTTTCACGCGCCGCAATGGAAACACTTGCTATCGTGGCGTATTCACAGCCTGTAACACGCGCAGAAATAGAAAAAATACGAGGCGTATCGGCAGATAATATGATCCGACTCCTTTTGGAAAAAGGACTTGTTCGCGAAGCAGGAAAAAAGGATATACCCGGACGCCCTGTAATGTATGGTACTACAAAGGAATTCTTAAAAATCTTTCATCTTAATTCGATTGCTGATCTTCCAAAACTGGGAGAAAGCGATATAGAAAAATTTGAATTGGTAGGATAATTTAATTGAGATTACAGGTTTATCTTTCACATGCAGGAGTAGCTTCTAGAAGAGCAGCAGAAGATATAATTTCTCAAGGCAGGGTTTCTGTTAATGGTGTAATAATTTCCGCTCAGGGCAGTAAAGTAAATGAAGGTGATGTTGTCCTTCTTGACGGAAAACCGCTTCAACTGGAAAACAGAAAACTTTATTTCGCAATGAATAAACCGCCCGGGTTTATTTGCAGCTCCTCTGATCCGCAAGGAAGACCTTTGGCTTTAAGTTTAATTCCATCGCACATAACAGAAAGGCTTTACAGTGTCGGCAGACTGGATTTTTTATCATGCGGGCTTATTTTTTTTACAAATGACGGATCATTTGCATCACGTCTTGGACATCCAAGTTCGGCACTTGAAAAAGAATACATCGTAGAGGCAACAGGAATTATTTCTGATGATGTTATTAAAGCGTTTAATGACGGGATCACAGTTGAAGATGTGTTTTATAAAGCAAAACTTGCCGAAAGAACCGGACGTAAAAGCCTTCGGATTATTTTAATCGAGGGTAAAAATCGTGAAATAAGGCGTGTTTTTTCGCACTTTCATCTGCACCCGTGCCTGCTGCGAAGAGTACGGATAGGTTCAGTAAATCTCGGCAGCCTCGAAGAAGGCAACTGCCGCACATTAACAGACAATGAATTATCGAATTTAAATCACACGGAGTTCACGGAGAAATACGGAGGACACGGAGAAAAGAAAAAAGTTTAGTAATTCTCGTAATCTCCGTGCCTTTGTGCCTCCGTGTGAGATTATTTTTGAATATACTTTAAATTAGGAGGAAAAAATGGTTATAGCAATTGACGGACCTGCGGGTTCAGGGAAAAGCACCATCGCCAAGCTGTTGGCTGAAAAATTGTCCATTCAAGGCGGGAAGGAATTTACTTACATTAATTCAGGAAAACTATACAGAACAATTACACTTGGCTGTATCCGATCTAATATAGATTTATCTGACAGCGAAAAAATAATAGAATTCGCAAAAAAAATAAATATTTCATATCAAAAAGATGAAGTTTTCCTAAACGGAGAAAATGTTACAAACCTCCTTCATACAGACGAAATTGACCGTTATTCAGCTCCGCTTTCTGCCATTGTTCCTGTAAGGCATATTGTAAATGATTTAATTCGTTTTCTTGCAAAAGGACAAAATATAGTAGTTGAAGGCAGGGATATGACAACAGTTGTTTTCCCGGATGCAGAACATCGTTTCTATTTGGATGCATCTGTTGATTCCAGAGCAAAGAGGCGTTTTGAGCAGGGCGTTTCAAATCTTTCGCTTCAGGAGATAAAAGAAGCGATTATAAAAAGAGACGAAATTGATAAAAATAAGGCTGAAGGAAGCCTAAAAATAGCTGAAGGAGTCCATTATTTTGATACAAGTGACTTGACCATTATTCAAGTTTATGAGAGATTAATAGAGAAAGCAGATTAACAATAAGGAAAGAAAATGGCTGAGAAGGAAGTGTCATCCGATAACGCAAAGGAGCGAATTACAGGACAGAACCAAGCCGCCCCAGGCAACAGTTCCGCTACAGACACCAATCAAGTAAAAGACGGGGAAAACATTCAAACTCAATTACAGGAAGAATACCTTAAATCACTCGAACAGCTGGAAGAAGGTCAGCTCATAGAAGGCAAGGTAATTCAGGTTACCTCTGATCAGGTATTTATTGATGTTGGTTATAAATCCGAAGGTAAAATTCCATTATCAGAATTTTCTGAAAATCCTAAAATAGGTGATCCTGTATCTGTTATTCTTGTAGCAAAAGAAAACAAATACGGCGAAGTTATAGTTTCAAAACAAAAAGCAGACGCAAAACTTTTCTGGAAAAATTTGCGTCAGGCATTTACAGATAAAAAAGCAGTTGACGGTAAAGTAGAAAAACAGGTAAAGGGCGGTTTTGACGTAAACCTTGGAGCCGGTGTTCATGCTTTCTTGCCTGTCAGCCAGGCTGATGTTCAAAAATTGGAAAAGCCGGAAAAAATATTAAATACAAAAATTCGCGTTTATGTTGAACGTCTTTATTCTGACGGTAAAATTAATATTGTTGTTAACAGACGGAAATTCATGGAAGAAGATCTCGATCGCAAGCGAATCGATTTTTTTGAAAATACACCTATTGGTACTGATGTAACCGGCACTGTAAAAAGTTTTACATCATTCGGCGCTTTCATCGACCTTGGCGGTTTTGACGGACTCTTGCATATCAACGATATGAGCTGGGGTCATGTTACACGGCCTAAAGATTTTGTAAAAAAAGGTCAAGAAATTAAATTAAAAGTTATTCGAATAGATCGTCAGGAAAAAAGAATTAATCTTTCGATTAAACATTATTCTGATGACCCCTGGGTACACTTTGAAAAAAAATATAAAGTTAATGACATTGTTAAAGGCAAGGTTACAAAGCTGACTGACTTCGGCGCTTTTATTGAGCTGGAAGAAGGAATAGAAGGTCTTGCTCATATATCTGAGTTTTCATGGCTTAAAAAAGTTCAAAAGCCTCAGGATATGCTTAAATCCGGCGATGCTGTTGAATGCATGATTCTGGGTTACGATCTTCAGGCGGGCAGGGTATCACTTGGATTAAAACAAGTTCAGGCTAATCCCTGGGAATCAATCGAGAAAAAATATCCTGCAGGAACAAGAATTAAACGCAAGATTGTTAAAGTAACAAACGCAGGTGCTTTTGTAGAACTAGATGAAGGAATCGACGGATTTTTACACTCTGATGATATGTCATGGACAAGAAAAGGAAAAAATCCTGATATAACTGTCGGCTCTGAAATTGAAGTTATGGTTCTTTCAATTGATACCGGCAGCAGGAATATTAAACTAGGCGTAAAGCAGCTTTCCGAAGACCCGTGGAAAACTTTTAGTGATAATTACAAACCCGGAACTCCTGTTGAAGGTGAAGTTACCTCTATTACTGATTTTGGTTTATTCCTTAAAATACCGGGCGGTATTGAAGGTCTTATTCATAAAACTAATCTTGTTGAAAACCGTGAAGACAATGCAGATGAAGTCTTAAAGAAATACAAGGTTGGGGATAAATTAAAAGCAGTTGTACACGAAGTACAGAGCGATAAACAAAAAGTAGCGTTTTCAGTTCGTGATAACCAGAAGAAGATTCAAAAAGACGATATTTCACGTTATATGACAGGTGATGAATCTTCCGATTCAACTTACACGCTTGGCTCTGTTCTTAAAACCAAGGGTTCTCAAGAAGAATAATTGTTTAAGGACGGCCATGCTGTCAAAGATCGATGAAAAAAAGATAGAAACTCTAAACGAAAAAAACACTCTGATTACAAAAAGCCCGGTTATTCTTGAAATAATGGAGATCATAGATAGAGTAGCCCAAAGCGATTCTTCTGTTCTGCTGCTTGGAGAAAGCGGAGTAGGAAAAGAAGTATTTGCAGAGCAGATTCATTTAAGAAGTTCCCGCAATAATGCCGCTTTTATAAGAGTTAATTGCGCTGCGCTGCCTGAGAATTTACTTGAAAGTGAACTATTTGGTCATGTAAAAGGCGCTTTTACAAACGCCATTACAAACAGAAAAGGAAGATTTGAACTTGCAGACAATGGCACTATATTTCTTGATGAAATAGGTGATTTACCTTATTCATTACAGGCAAAAATACTGCGGGTAATCCAGGAAAGAAAATTTGAAAAGGTAGGCTCTGATACTACAATTACAGTAAATGTACGAATTGTAGCGGCAACAAATAAAAATCTTGAAGAACAGGTTCAAAAAAATGAATTTAGAAGCGACTTATATTACCGTTTAAATGTACTGCCGGTTATTATTCCGCCTCTTAGGCAGCGTACAGAAGATATTCATGAACTGGCAAATTTTTTCCTGAAAAAGTTTATGAATGAAACCAAAAAACAATATAATGGATTTTCCCATGACGCTCTTGATATCATGCTTTCCTATTCCTGGCCCGGTAATGTCCGGGAGCTTCAAAATTGCGTAGAAAGGGCTTGTGTAATAGGAAAGAATAAATGGATAAACCCTGATGATCTTTTTTTGAAAACAGGCGATAATATCAATGAGGAAGTAATTGAAAGAAATCTAAAAACGGCTGTTAATAAGTTTAAGACAAATTTTATAAACAGAGTACTGGAAGAAAATAACTGGAATCAGACAGAGGCTGCCAGGGTACTTGCCATACAGCGCACTTATTTGTCAAGATTAATAAAAGAGCTTAATATAACACCTAAGGAGTGACAATGCAGACCAACGATTATGAAAATATTGGGGACAAAATTAATAATTTTGTTCAAAAAAACAGAAAGGGAATATTTATCGCTTTTGGCTTATTTATTCTTTTGTTTGCCGGATTAATAGCATATTTTTTAGTAAATGATCATCAAAATAAACAGGCAATTGCCGAAGTAGAAATATTAAATGATGAGTTTGATAATTTACGTTACTTTTTGGACGATGAATATTTTGCTGAAGATGTAAACGTTTTACTATCAAAGCTGGAAGTCTTTGCCGGGAATAAAAAAGGGTTTGCCGGAAGTAAAGCCTGGTCACTTATCGCTCATATTCATTCAGGCAGAAAGCAATGGAAACTGGCAGAAGAAGCATGGGTTAAATCCGCCGATACAGGAGCAAAAACATACCTGGGTCCTATAGCCTTTTTTAACGCCGCTGTTTGCGCTGAAGAACAGGGTAAATTGGAACAAGCTATTGAATATTTACAGCAGTGCGTTTCACATAATTTTGATTTTCCTGATGCTCCAAGAGCGCAATTTAATATTGGCAGGCTCTATGAACAGCTTGGAAATTATCCTATGGCATTAATTGCTTACAGAGCTGTTCTTATTGAATGGTCATTGGATCGTTCGGAAACGATTACCCCTAATATGCATATTTGGCAAAACCTTGCCAGGAACCAAATTATTAAACTGGAATCTAGATGAGGCAAACAGCATACTTGCGGATTAATTTTAAATTATTATTAATATCCGTAATTGTATGTTTGTTTTTTTTTAATATAACTTTTACATCCTGCGGAATAGAGGAGTACTATTTTCTTCCGCAGGTTCAGGAATTGCCAGGGTATAATTTAATAAACACTGTTAATACTGAATCTAATATAAATATTCCGCCAATACCGTCTTTTTATTATTACGCTACAGGTTATATCATTTTTTACAGAATTTATTTAAGCAATCATGGGGCAGGTTCTTCAGAAAATCCAAACCTTATTAATCCTACATTATTAAGTGATATTAATTACTTTCAGCCCTTTACCGATCCTACAAATAATTCTTCATTTATAGGTTCAAATACATTTCCAAACAGAAGATATTATGAATTAACTCAAATAAACGCGGCAGGGGGAAATCTTTTTATACGTTTTCCTACAAACATAGGTGAATATCCGACTTTATCTTTAAACGGAAGCGCACATGTAAATCTTAATCGTTCAAGCACAATAGTATCATCAAGACCTGAAGGAGATCGCTCATTTAGAAATACTTCTGAATTAAATAATAATGAAAATGCAACTGCTTCTATAAATGCTGATGTAGCACCAGCTTCCGGAGCTACAGGTCATGCATACGCTGCAATGTATATTGTTACTGTAGGGCAGAATCCGGAAAACTTTAACCGTATATACAGTAAACCCACATTTATAAGTGTATTTAAACTTCCAAACGATTTTTAGTTTTATGCATGAATAGTGATAATTCAAGGTACTTTTGCCGTACATAGTACTATTCATAATGTTTATTCTGTCTACCAATATATATCGTATAAAACCTGACTAAAAATCTATTATTTGTACAGGAAACTGTAAGCATCGAAATATGATATATACTCACTTGTTTTATCTGATTTATTATCTGTTGTAATATTTTTTGCAAGTACCTTGTTGCGTTTTAATTCAAATACAGTCTTGCAATCGGTTTCCAATCTGTTTTTTCTGTAAACCTTTTCATCTTTACAGTTAACATAATCAATAATATTTTCATTGCTGCCTATGTATTCGTATCCCCATAATAACGAAGATAATGATTGTTTTTTTTCACCGCTTTTTATATAAAAACATCTTGCCTCTTTAATGTTAATACCCTTTGGAAATGACTGATTTAATTTATTAATAAAACTATCTGTATCTGTATTTTCATAAAAATCAACAGAGGCAAATTCACAGTTGGCATTTATACCGGTTGATAACGGAGATGCAAATTCCATTTTTATTATTGGATTAAACCCTTGAGTATAATTAACCGGTATTCCTGCTCTTTTAAAAGACATTGAAAATATTTCTATTAAACTTAAATGACCATGAAAAACAATACTATCAATTTTACTGAAATTAAATAAAACTCTGTATATTGGCGGGTCGTTTTTACTCTTGTTAACCGTATTTATATTATGGTTAACGGTAATTTCCCTATTTTCATGCTTTTGAGGAAGTTTTTGAGGATAAATTATATTCTTGCAAGCGCCGCATGAATTGCATTTTTCTTTACATGATACAGTTCGTATAAAATTATTTGACTTTTCAGATTCATCTTTAAGGAATTTTTCTGTTACACAAGAATCAATACTCATCCATTTACTTTCATTATTTCCGTTTAATATTCCATCAATATATTCATCATTTTCTTTTAAAATCTCCTGCCATTTTTCTTTATTTATATACTCACTCCAGGGATCAAGCCTGCTTCCTGCTTTCCACGCTTCTTCGCATAAAAGACCTGCTTTTTCATCACCCCTGCTTAATAAACCTTCTATTTGCGTTATCAATAAATCTGATGTACTTACCTTGTGACCCATAGGTTTTAATTTTGAACGTAAAAAAAATAATATTTTCTCTGCTGTATCAGCTTTCATTTGAGAGGCGTACTGATAAGGTGTATGTGGTTTTGGTACAAATACGCTTATATTTATATTAAAAAACATACGGGTTTTTTTTGATATTTCTTCGATAAATGAAACTATCTCTTTTTCTTCTTTTTCTTCTAATTGGCTGCCGAATGATTGAACAGGAAGTCCTATCATAAAATAAAATTTTGCTGTCTTCCAGCCGTTTCTTTTAGCTTCTTCTAAAATAGAAATAACATAATCACGGGTTACTTCTTTATTGATTGACATCTGCCAATAATCATTCGGGGTTTCAACTGCAAATGTAAGCCCGCTTTTTCTAGTCATGGAAATCTTGTTTAATAAAGAAAGTGAAAAACTTGAAACTTTAAGTGAAGGTAACTGAAATGAAACATGATTATCACCGAAACGTTCGTTTAATAATTCAATAAGGCAGCCTATATCATTATAATCACCGGAAGAAAGTGAAGAAAGGCTTATCTGCTGCCATCCTCCTTTATTAATTATTTTTTCACTTTGGTCTAGTATTTTTTCTATATCTTTTTGTCTTGAAGGTCTATACCAAAATCCTGCATGGCAAAAACGGCAGCCATTAGGACAGCCTCTCATTATTTCTACAGTTCCGTGATTTTGAATAATTTTCATGCTTGGAACAGGATATACATAAGTATCACTTTGCGAAAAATCCATATATACGGCTTTTGTTGTTTTTTTCTTTTCCTTTGTCCATATATTCGGGTGTGAAGATAATTTATCAAATAGCGCTTCTCTGCCCTGTTTATTTTTTTTTAATTCCGCAAGCTCTGCTGCCAGTTCAAAAAAACCTGCTTCTGCTTCTCCTATCCAAAAAGCGTCTATAAATGGTGAATATGGCAGCGGATTGGATACTGCAGGACCTCCTGCGATTACAATAGGATGATTGTTTTTTCTTTCATTAATATGTAACGGAATACCTGAAATATTAAGCATGGTTAAAATTCCATTTAAACCCAGTTCGTAACCTAAAGTGAACATTAAAAGATCAACATCTGAAATTGATATTCCTGTATCAAGTCCGTATAATGGGACATTATTAATACATAACATTTTTTCAAAATCAGGAGCCGGAGCAAAACAACGATCGCACGATATTCCATTCATTCCGTTTAATATATTATATATAATCCGTAATGCCTGATTTCCCATTCCAATTTCATAAAGGTCAGGAAAAGCTATAATGCTTTGAAAATCTTCGTCTTTTTTTGCAAGAATACCTACCTCGCCTCCGGTATAACGGGCAGGTTTGTCAACTTCCAAAAGCCTGCCGCCAAAAACCTGGAGAGGATCAATATACTTTTTTGCGATCAACGGTTATACCTTCTTACGAAAATACTTAATGCAATTCCAATTCCAACCATGGAAGTCATTACAGATGAGCCTCCGTGAGACATTAATAAAAGCGGAAGACCTGTTACGGGCATTATTCCCATTGTCATTCCGACATTTATAATAAAATGAAAACTGAACATTCCGGCAAGTCCTGCGCAAACATATCTTGCGAAAGGATCTGTTACAATTTTCATAATTGCTGTTAAACGGTAACAAATAAACATATAAAGAGAAAAAACAAAAAGTCCTCCCAGGAAACCGGATTCTTCGGAAAATATTGAAAAAATAAAATCTGTGCTTTGCTCAGGCAGGAATTGATAATGACTTTGTGTTCCCTGTAAAAAACCTTGTCCTGTTAAACCTCCTGCTCCTATAGCAGTTATGGATTGAATAATATTCCAGCCCGCACCGCGCGGATCTACATTAGGATCCAGAAAAACAATAAGGCGCATTATTTGATAATTCCTTAAAACCATTCTTGCAAAATAAGAAGCTGCCAATGAAAAAACAATGATTGCCGAAATATAAACTACCCAGAAAAAATATTTCTTTTTAAATTTAATATAACCAAATATTGCAATAACTGCTATTAATAAAAAGAAAAGTATTGTTAAAATAATAATTCTTGAATTGGTAAGAATTGCGAATATGGGAATTGATTTCTTTAAAATAAATGTCTGCCAAAGAGGTAATACCAAAAAAATTCCTGTAATTGCCATACATGAAATCATAAATGCGACATAACGCATTCTTACGCCTGCCATAAAAATCATTATAATCAAAATGGAAATATAAACCATTGCAGTCCCTAGATCCGGCTGTAAAAGAACAATTCCCATTGGAATAAAAACAATTACACAGCTAATAATAAAACGCGATAATGATTCCCTGTTACGATCTGTGTCTGCAAGATAACGGGCAAGAAGAATTATTACAGAAATTTTAACAAATTCTGACATTTGAACGCCGATTCCTCCTAATCTTAGCCATCTTGCAGCATTATAAATTACATGGCCGAAAAGAAGTGTATATAATAAGAAAAATAAAGTAATAATATATATGTATAATGAAAAATTATAAAACCTGCGGTAATTTATAAAAGAAATAACAATCGCTGCAAGTAATCCGGATGATGCCCATACAATCTGTCTTAAATATTCTCTTGATATAAGTATACCGTCAGAGTTTACTCCTGATGAATAAATAAAAAATATTCCTATAACTAAAAGTATTAAAACTGGGAGAAGTAATAGATAATCAATTCCTAAAATATCACGTATTTTCATTCATAAACTCCGTTTAAAACGTATGCTGAAAACCCAAAGAGCGCAAAGCTCCTTCATAATCCTGTTTGCCGAAATATCCCTGGAATATAATCGCAGTTGCGGCTGAAGCTCTCCAAACCTGAAAAGTAGAGGCTTCGATAATTACAGTAACTACTATTTGCTCTTCCGGATTTGTGCTGTTAAATGGAGCAAAAGCTGTAAACCAGGAATGCCAGCGATCAGATAAACCAATTTCGGCTGTTCCTGTTTTTCCTGCTATTTGTACTGTTCGCATATTCAGCGGATATTGAGCTGTTCCCTGAGTTACAACAGACCTCATATCCTGTCGCACAAATTCAAAAACAGAAGGGTTAATATTGCTTTTATGTATAACTTCCGGGCTGACAACGCTTTCAATAGCATTTGTTATCGGGTCACGTACTTCTTTTAATACATGCGGTTTGTAAATAGTACCGTTATTAACAATCATGCTGACCATATTACACATCTGAAGCGGCGTTACAAGCATAAATCCCTGCCCTATTGAAACATTCATTGTATCACCTAACACCCATCTTTCATGGAAACGCCTTTCTTTCCATTGCGGTGTTGGAACCAAACCCTCTGCTTCACCTGGTAAATCAATACCTGTAAGTTTTCCGTAACCGAAATCTCTTGCAGTATTAATAATACGTTCAATGCCAAGGTTATCCCTTCCTACTGTCATATAATAAATATTACATGAATGCCAAAGAGCTCCCCTTAAATTAAGTCTTCCGTGCCCTGCTCTATTCCAGCAATGCCAGTTTCTATTTCCGTAATTCATCATACCACGGCATAAAACAGACTGCTCGGGTTGATATACATTTTCTGACAAAATTGATGTTGACATAACAATTTTAAAAGTTGATGCAGGCGGATAGCTTGACTGGATTGCTCTATTAATAAATGGCCTTGAAGGATCGTCTAACAATGCCCTAAAATCGGCAGCAAGACCGTCTGTAAAAATATTGGGATCATACCAGGGATAAGAAACCATTGCAAGAATTTCACCGGTTGAAGGGCGCATAACTACAGCAGCACCGTTCTGCGGTCCTACAGCTTTTTCTACAAGTGTCTGTAAATCAGCGTCTATTGTCAAAACAAGATTTTTCCCCATTACAGGAGAAACACGGTTTATATTTTCAAGACCGGCGATACGCCTGCCTCTTGAATCTACAGTTCTGGTTTCAAAACCTTTTTCACCGCGTAATAATTCATCATATTGCCTTTCTATTCCCGATTTACCTATCATATCACCCATTTGGTATCCAAGATTATAAAGAGTGGTTAGTTCGTCTCTTGTAATATCACCTACATAACCCAATATGTGCGAAAGACTGCCAACATCAACATAATTTCTAACAGATTTAATATGCCATGAAATTCCGGGAAGATTATTTTTTCTTTCTGCCAATGCGGCAATATTTGCAAACGGTACGTTAGATGCAATTTCTACAGGCTGGTATAATTGCAGATATTGGCTTGGAAGCCTTCCTCTTATGTCATCAGCCGGAATATTAAGTATTTCGGATAAAGAGTCTAAAACTTCATCAATTCTGCCTCTTGGAACTTCTGCAGGGGTAATTGTTACTGCAAATGTATCCCTGTTTATTACAAATGGCTTACTGAAGTTACGATCATATATTTCGCCTCTTTGCGTAGGAATTATATAAGTTCTTCTGGATATTTCCTGAGCTCTTCTTTGATGTATTTCGCCTGAAAGAATTTGCATGCTGAAAAGTCTTATGGAATAAATTATGAAGACAACTGCAAGCAAAACTAAAAATATATTAATACGGTTTATCTGATTATCATGCATTATCAGCTGCGTCCCAGTAAAATAGGTTTAAAATTTTTCAATATTAAGAATAAAAGAGGCGCACTTAAGGCGTTTAATCCTGTTTCTATCAGTGAAGTTGAAAAATTGATAAATGGGTTTGGAATAGAAGTACCTATAACCAAATGCAGAATAAATGTAATTAAGATTTTTAATATTGTTGCCAATGTGCAAAGAATGACCGGCATTAAAATAAAATCAAGGAAAAACTGCCCTTTAAAAATTCCTGTTAATGCGCCGGTTATGGTGCGTATAATACAATTCATTCCAAGCGGAGCAACAGAAAGAAAATCATAAAAAAGCCCGGAGAAAAATCCCGAAACCTGCCCTGCCATTGTTCCGTTTACATAAGCCGAAAAAACAAGTACACATAACGCAAGATCAGGGACTGCGTTAAATATCGCAATATTGTTCATTACTGTTGATTGTAAAATTGCGGCAACATTGCATAAAACTACTGTCCATATAACGCTTCTAATCATAGTCGTATCCTGAATATTCGTAAAACACTATTTCAGGTTCTATGTTTTCAGCTTCTATGATAAAAACATACTCAAGCCTTGAAAAATCTATCATTGGTATAACTTCTATTTCAAGTGTAGTTTCATATTCTAAAATATTAATACTGCTTACACGTCCTATATTAATATTTTCAGGAAAGATACCTCCCATACCGCTTGAGATAATAACATCACCGATATTTATATCGTCTCTTGCTCTTCTTGGCACAAAACGCAGTAAAAGCGGCGTTTCCCAGTGTCCTTGTCCTTCAATTATCCCTTCATAACGTGATACAGAAATGCGCGAAGAAACCTGAGAATTCATATCAAAAACAGGCATTACAAGACATTCATAAATACCTGTTTGAATAACTTTACCTACAAGAGCCTGTGTTCCATCCTGCCATGCAACTACAGCCATGTTATTCGAAACACCCGAAAAACTGCCTTTATTAACAACAATAGCTGAAAATAAATTATCAGGATCACGTCCTGAAATTTGTGCAGGAATATGACGGTAACGTATTGTTTTTGAAAAATCAAGCTGTTCTTTTAATCTGATATTTTCCTGATATATTTCGGCGTTGCTTCGTTCCATTTCCTGAAAACGATCCAATTGCCTGAGTAAATTAGCATGTTCCTGCCGTAAAGTTGCAAGTTCACTTATAGAAAGCACTGTTCTTGAAACAAAAGAATTAATTTCATGTATTCCGCCTCTAATACCAGAGAAAAATGACAACCCGACATTTTTTACACCAAAAATAAAATCTCTTGTAGATAATAATAATAAAACAGATGAAACCAATATTAAAACTACAAAAATAAATACAGATGAATTTATTTGAGCTCCTGCAGTTTTTCCTCCACTTCTGCGCGGAAGTTTGCCGAAAATTCCACGAGACATTCAGTTATCCGTTTAATCTGTCGTATATATTTTTTGTAAGATCGTCGCCTTTAATATAATCAAAGTATTTTCCGGCTCCGAAAGCTACACACATTTCCGGTTGTTCGGCTACAATAGCAGGTACTCCTGTTTCCTTTTGTATCAGTTTATCAAGTCCTTTTAAAAGTGAGCCTCCGCCTGTCATTACAATGCCTCTGTCTACAATGTCAGCAGCAAGTTCCGGAGGTGTTTTTCCAAGTACTGTTTTTATTTCGTCAATAATTTGAGTTATTGGATCTTTTAATGCTTCTCTAACTTCTACAGAATCTATTTCTAAACGGCGCGGAAGTCCTGTTATAGCGTCATTTCCTTTCACTTCCATTTTATCAATAATTTTATCCGGAGAAGCATTACCGATTTCTATTTTTAATTTTTCTGCCATATATTCGCCGATAATCAGGTTGTGTACGCTGCGGATATGTTTAATAATTGAATCATCAAATTCGTCTCCGCCTACTCTAATTGCGCTTGTTACAACCATTCCGCCAAGTGATATAACAGAAATTTCTGTTGTTCCGCCTCCGATATCTAAAATCATATGACCTGCAGGTTCTCTAATTGGTATATCAGCGCCAATTGCTGCCGCAAGACTTTCTTCAATTACACGGACATCTCTTGCGCCTGATTTATATGCACCTTCTTCTACAGCACGTCTTTCAACTTCTGTGATACATGAAGGAACGCCAATTACCATTCTTGGTTTAATAAAACGGTAACGCGGAAAAACACTGTCAATGAAACAACGTATCATTTTTTCTGTTGATTCAATATCAGCAATGACACCATCACGCATAGGTCTTATGGCAATTATATTTTCAGGTGTTTTCCATAACATTCTTTTGGCAGCAGCTCCTACCGCTACTATCTTTTTTGTTCCTCTTTCTACCGCTACAACAGACGGTTCATTTAAAACAATTCCCTTGCCTTTGATATAAATTAACGTATTACATGTTCCTAAATCAATTCCAAAATCTGATGAAATGCTGCCAAACATATCTTTCTCCTTATTTATATATTAAGCCGTACTCTTGCCCTTGCATGAGACGGATCAAGTCTGTATGCTGTTCTCCATTCTGATCGAGCTCTTGTTGTTTCGCCTTTCTGATTATAGAGTTCACCTAACTGAAAACGTACTTCAGCATTTTCGCCGGAGTTTCTTATTATGCTTAAATATTGGGTTTCTGCGTTTTCATAATCACCGTTTATTTTATATATTTCAGCTAACATTAAACGTGAAATATCAATTGATCTTGAATCCGCAGATATTTCAACACAATGCTGCAAATAACTGAAAGCTGTATTATATTCTTCCATTGCTATATAAGATCTGGCTATTGACAATAAAAGATTATCTGAAGGAGGTGCTCCGGGAACAAATGCATTTGTAAAAGATATAACGCTTTTTCTGTAATCACCGTATGCTGCGTATGAAAGCCCCAGATATTCAGGTATATCAGATGCGTTATACAAAAGTTTATCTGCAATTTCAAGGTATTTTACGGCTAGATCGGCATATTCATTTCCCTTATATGAATACGCTTTTCCCAATACATAATATACACGTCCGTCTTTTGCAGATTCTTTTTGAATAATGGCTTTTCTCAAAGAAAAAATACATTCATTAATAAATTTAAGCATATTTTGATTATTTATTTGCGATATCCCCAATTGATATGCGGAAAAACCATGAATAGTGAGTAAAAAATAATCCATGGGGTAATCTAAAAGCGCTTTCTGTGAAATTTCATATACAAGCTCATAATTACCTTCGTTCCAAATCTGTAAAATTTCCCTTCTTTCATTTTTTACGCTGTTACTTAACTGGAAAATAACTAAAATTGAAGCAGTTATAAGTAATAATGACAGAAATATAAGCCCTATAAAGCGAAATTTTTTGAGATGATATATATGACGCCCGTAATTGGACCCAGTTTTATTACTTAACATAGTTCTATAAATATATGGAATTCTATAATAATTATCGGTAAAGTGTCAATTAGGCTCAATTTAATTGATAAAAACTGTTAAAAATAGACTTGAATTATATGAAAAAAGGACTTATATTTACACTGTGTTGAACCAAGCTGCCGCCTGACCACCTGACCACTTAAATTTCTAATATTTTTCATATTTATATTAGATTGATATTTAAGTGGTCAGGTGGTCAGGAGGAAAGTCCGGGCTCCGCAGGGTATGATGCCGGGTAACACCCGGGGTCAGACCATCTAATCACTTGTGATTAAGTGGTCTGAAACAGATAGCGCAACAGAAAATATACCTCCCGACCACTTAAAATGCTAAGATTTATGCTTAATATTTTTTGGTATTTTAAGTGGTCGGGAAAGGGTGAAATGGCGGGGTAAGAGCCCACCTCGGTATTGGCAACAATGCCGGAAAGATTCCAGCGAAGCTGGAAAATGGCAAGCCTCATCAGGAGCAAAGTCAAATAGCGCAAGAATTGGTTCTTTAAACCTTTGGTTTATTAACCATTCGCCGGCTGCCCGCCGGTTAAGTGCAGGTAGACTGCAAAAAAGTGTTTGAAAAAGCATTTTCAGACAGATGGCAGCACCCTTTTCACTGCGTGAAAGGGGAACAAAACCCGGCTTATGGTTCAATACATTTTTTTTTATTCTTCAGAATCTATGTTTATTATTTCCTCTTCTTCTTCATCTTCGTCTTCTTCATCTTCATCCATTTCGTCAAGATCAGAAAGAGCTCCTGTGTCTTCAGTATTGAAGTAATCTTCTTCACCTTCTGCTGATTCTTCATAAAATAAAATACGCGAACAGTACGGACAGAAAACAAATTCTTCTCCTATACGGACTTCGTTGGCGAATTGAACAGGTAAAATCATGTTACAGCCAAGGCATACATTACCTTTAATAGCAACAATACCAATACCCATTTTATTTTTTATGATCCTTTCAAATTTGAAAATAACTTCATTATCAAAAGTTTCTGTAAGTTTACTTTCTTTTTTACGCAAAGCGTCAATTTGTTTTTGCTTGTCTGAAATTTCAGCTTCTATTTTTTTTCTGCGCTCTTCAAGTTCTTTTTCCTGTTGTTCAATTAACGCTCCCTGCTGTTTAATTTTTTCGTCAAGATCGGCTAAAATTCTTTCTTTTTGCTGAAGATCTTTTCTGTATATCTGTTCTTTTTCAGATGCGTCTTTTATTTCTTTGTCCAGCGCTTCATATTCACGCTGTGTACTTATGGCATCCATATTTTTTTCCGACTTTTCTCTTGAAGATTCAGCTTCGGCAAGTTTATTTTTTAAATCGATTTCTTCCGATTTTACTTTTTCATAATCAGAATTTTTTTCTATAAATGTTTTTTTCAGCCTGTTTAAAAGTTCTTCCTGAGTACCAAGTAATTTCGGTATCTCCTGAATACTTTTTTCAAGTCCAATTTTTTCAAAAATAATTTCCTGTAAAGATCTCAATTTTTCTAAATCATTGTCGGTTACCATAAATCCCTCCTGATGGTCATGGATCTAATGATCCAGGTAATCTTTTAACGGACGGCTTCTTTTTGGATGTCTAAGCCTCCGTAGTGCTTTTGCTTCTATTTGTCTTATTCTTTCTCTTGTAACATTGAAATATAAACCTACTTCTTCCAAAGTAAGCGAATAACCGTCATCAAGTCCGAAACGCATTTTTAATACTTCCTGTTCCCGTGCCGGAAGCGTAGAAAGAACTCCGCCAAGCTGTTCCTGTAAAACCTTAAATGCTGTTTGATTTGCGGGATTTTCTACATCTTTATCTTCGATGAAATCTCCTAAAAGCGAATCTTCTTCTTCTCCTATTGGAGTTTCAAGGCTGATAGGTTCTCTTGCTACATTTTTAACAGATTTTACCCTCATCGCTGTCCAGCCGAGTTTTTCTGCAATTTCTTCGTCTGTAGGTTCTCTTCCCAATGACTGCAATAACTGTCTTGATTCGCGGACAACTTTATTTATTTGTTCAATCATATGTACAGGTACACGTATAGTTCTTGCTTGATCAGAAATTGATCTTGTTATCGCCTGTCTTATCCACCATGTAGCATAAGTAGAAAATTTAAACCCTTTTTGATATTCAAATTTTTCAACTGCTTTTATTAGTCCTATATTACCTTCCTGAACAAGATCAAAAAAGTGTAATCCCCTATTTATATATTTTTTTGCTATAGAAACAACAAGGCGTAAATTCGCTCTTATTAATTTATCTTTGGCGTTTTTCATCATAACTCTGCCGTGATAAATTTCAGACGCCATTTGATTAATATTTTCTATAGTTTCTTCAAACTCAATTTCCATTGTTTTAAGTTTTTTTTCTGTTACCTGAACAAGTCTTATTTTTTCTTTTATTTCATCAGATGAAAGACCCAGTTCATTTTCAAGTTTTTCTCTTTCTTCTTTTATAGTAAGGAATCTACCTAATGTACGCAGTTCTTTTAAAGATCCGACTTTCAGATGTTTTTCCAGTCTTTCCTGTTCTTTTATATAACGTTTAATTTTCCTGGACGCTATGATAAATTTATCAGAAAAAGCCTGTATTTCATCAGGATGTAATTGTGTATTTTTTACAATTTTCATTATTCGTTTTCTTATATTCGAACAATCTTTATCTTCTTTATAATCTTCATCTTTGGCAATTAACTGTTTTTTTAATTCCATGTAATTTTTTAAATCAATATTAATAACACGCAGTGTATCTTTGTAAAATTGATTTAATCTTCTGTACTCCGTCATATGTTCTGTAATTTCTTTTTTTGAAAGGTTCATTTCACGGAAGTCTTTTTTGGAAAACGCTTTTTGAGCAATCGAATAAAATTCCGGGATTATCATGCCTGATTTTTTTATTACATTTTTTACTATATTTTCGCCTTCTTCCATTTGCTTGGAAAGAACAATTTCCTGTTCAGCTGTAAGAAGGTGTTCTCTTCCTATTTCACGAAGGTATAATCTTATAGGATCGTCTACAAGGGATGAATCCTTGTCATTAGCCTGAGCGGATTTTTTTCTTGAGGTTTCCTGAGTTTTTTGATTTTCATCCTCATCAGAAGAACTTTCTTCTTCAACAAGCTGAACATTATTTGCTTCCAGTAACGCCAAAACCTGTTCAATTTTATCCGAGTTTGTTATATGTTCGGGAAGGAAATCTGATAATTCTTCGTAAGATAAAGTCTTTTTTACTTTTCCGTATTCAAGCAGTTTTATAATCGCAGGATCAGAAATATCCTGATCAGAAGCTGACAAAATACCAACTGTATTAATTTTATCTTTTAATTCTTCCTGAGTTTTAAAATAGATTCTTTTATTTTGCTTTTTATAAAAATATTTTATCAGCGGCTGCGCTTTTTTTATTTTAATTTTAAAAATATTTATCATTTTTTATCTGCCTTCAAGTTTTCTTATTTGCGAATCAATTAATATTTTTTCCGCCAGCAATTCATCAATATTCTCAATATTTTCCGGTGTTCTTTCACTTTCACGCATTTGAGCGTTTATTTCCAAAAGTCTTTTTTCCAGTCTTTTCTTTTTAATTTTATTTATTCCATCCTCCATAAACCTTCTTGGGTTTATTTTAAATTCCTGCGAAGTACCGTGTTCGGCGATGTAATTCCGCAGGTTTTCATCTTTAATTCTTGCAAGCATTAAATCAATTGTATTTTCATCATGCTTATAACATTCTTCCAAAGTAATAAAAAGTTCTTTTGCTGCTCTGTCATCAATCTCCTTAATTTCCAAAGCTGAGCGGAATTCATGATACAATTCCATATTTACAGCTATTAATGTAAGCAGGCTAAGTTCGGCATTTCTGCGTATTTGCATTTTCGGCAAATCATTAACTTGCTTTTCGTTAAAATCTTTATAACCTTTTCTTTTCCAGTCTGAAAAATCTTTTTGAACAGATACCCGTTCAATTTTAAAAATATCAGCTATCCTTGTAATACAGTCAGAGCGATCAACTTCAGAATCCAGAGCTTCCAGAAACGGAAACATAAATTCTGAAGCCCCTCTTATATCACCTCTTGCCTCAATATATTGAGACCTTCCATGAGAAATTAGGTACTCAAAGTCATTTATAGTAGATTTCAAAACTTTTTTCAATATCTGGGAGCCAAATTCCTGTAAAATATCAGCCGGATCTTTGAATTTTTCAATATTTACGGTTTTTACTTCATTTTTTAACCCTTCTTGAGTGTTTACAAGCTGACAGGAAAGCCCATTTTTCCTGCAAGTAATAATTGCTTTATACGCAGCTTTTTGCCCTGCTTCATCACTGTCAAAAAGTAAAACTACATTTTCTACCCAGCGCCGAAGCCAGCTAGCCTGCTCGTCTGTAAAAGCAGTTCCAAGAGGTGCAACACTATTTATAATTTCTGCCTGATGCAAAGCTATTACATCAATATATCCTTCTGCTAAAAAAACAGTTTTTGTTTTTCTCATTTCCGGTTTTGCCTGTTCTATAGCAAAAAGAGTTTGACCTTTTTTATAAATTTCTGTTTCAGGTGAATTTATATATTTTGGCGGCTGTGTTCCATCTTGCTGTGTTATTCCAGGCAGCGCTCTTCCTCCAAAAGCAACGATCTTTCCCTGTCGATCCGTTATCGGAAACATAAGCCTTCCTGAAAAAAGCGGAATCGTTTTATATCTGGCGGAAAACAATCCTGATTTTCCAAGGAAATCATCTGAATATCCCTTTTGTTTTAAAAAATTTAATAAAAAATCACGGTTAGAAGGAGCAAATCCTATTTTAAAAGTTTTTATTATTTCTTCATTAATGCCTCTTTCCTTTATATATTTTAAAGCGGCATCTGCGTTATGCGATTTATCATATAAAAAATGCTCAAAAGTTTTTGTTAACCTGTTATATAATTCATAAAGATCTTCTTTTAATGTATTTTCCTGTCCTTTTTCCGACTCTCCTTCTTCGTAAATAATTTCGATCCCCATTTTATCCGCAAGGCTTTTTATTGCTTCAGGATATGTTAGTTTATCCATTTCCATTACAAAGCTGATTACATTACCGCCTTTATTACAGCCGAAACAATAAAACATTTTTGTATCAGGATCTATTTTAAATGACGGAGTTTTTTCCTGACCTCCGCCGTGAAAAGGACATCTTCCCCACCATCGTCCGCTTTTTTTTTCGAGCCTTAAATAATCACCGACTATGGAAACAGCATCCATACGGGAATTAACTTCATTTATTGTAGTTTTAGAAATGAAAGCCATTTTTCCTCAACTGGGCGGCTTTGTAAAATAATCTGCGGCTCTAATATGCTCATCATGAGTTCTGGAAAAATAATGCCTGCCGCTTGCAGCATCTGTCAGTCTGAAATAAAGAAAATCCGTACTTTGCGGATAAATTGCAGCACGCAGTGCAACCATACCCGGCGCAGAAATTGGACCGGGCGGAAGTCCTGAATAAAGGTAAGTATTATATGGATTTCTGATTTCCAAATCAACATACAATAATACTCTGGGATGAGGTTTACCCTGTATCTCTGTAATAATGTATTCTACAGTAGCGCAGGATTGAAGCCTCATATTGATTCTTATACGGTTTAAAAAAACTCCTGCCATTACAGGCGCTTCATCAGCTACTCTGTATTCTCTTTCAATAATAGATGCAAGAATTACTATTTCATTTAATTCATGAACATTCATTCCTCTTATTGTAGGGCTTATAATATCGAGCTTGCTGAAAAAGTTATCCGCCATTTTTCTTACTGTTCTGTCAGCCGGATATTCACTTGGAAAAAAATATGTATCAGGGAAAAGGTATCCTTCCATTGAATCATTTGGAATACCGTAATGATTTATTATATCAGGATTTTTAGCAGATGCCAAAAAACTGTCGGCTGAACAAATACCTGCCTGCTCAAGTATTAAAGCCGCTTTTTTTAAAGTAACTCCTTCAGGAATTGTAACTTTATGAAGTATTTCCCTTCCGGAAACTAGAATACTATGTATTCCAACTGGAGTTACAGGAAGTTCTAATTTATAAGTACCTGTTTTTATATGTTCATTAAAATAACGGCACATAATATTCCAGAAATATCTGTTTTTTATTAATCCGGCTCTTTCCAGGCGAAGCCCTACTGACTGAGAAGTTTCACCTCTTCTAATGTCTATTAAATAATTACCGTCTTCTGATAATCTTATAGCGTCATTTTCCGATACAGTTACCTGTCTTACATCATGAACAGCCGAGTTAAAATACATAAATACACCAATAGTTAAAGGAATAACAATTATAGCTGCAGCAAGCATAAATGTAATAAGTTTTAAAATACTTGAGAAAATATTAAACTTTTTTTTTCTTCTGCCCGGCAAAAAAGTATATGCTCCTTTTTAGAAATTATATTGTTATTTCAAGTCCTTCTATTGCAAGTGTTAATTCAATTCCTTTAAGATTTAATCTTTCCAGATACCATTTTGCCGACTGTAATATTCCGTATAGTTTATGATCATCATAAGTTGGATCATGATGAAACATAACCATGTGTTTAATATTCCAGTTAGCTGCAAAGTCTACCGCTAAACTGAAGGCATTGTGCCCCCAATTATATTTTTCTATTGCTTCACCTAACGTATACTGGCAATCTATAATAATTAAATCTGCATCTTTGAAAAATTCCGTATTTGATTCGCTTTTTTCAAAATCATTGGCAGTAAGCTCTGTATCTGTTGCATAAATAACACGTTTTCCGTTTTCGTTAACACAGTATGTATAGCAATCCCCGGGATGATTCATTTTTTTGAATGTTATTGTCCGCCCTGAAATATTAATTTCTTTTTCAATATAGTTAAATGTTTTTTTTGAACCCATTGCATTTAAATTAATCGGAAAATAGGGATGAACCATCTGACCGTTTAAAATTCTTTCAAGCCCGGCGACAGGAGAATAAAAATTCATTTTTATTTTTGGATTATATGCAGGACCAAAAAAAGGAAGCCCCTGTATATGATCCCAATGGAAATGAGAAATAAAAACATGATAATGATTAACTTTTCTTTTTTCAAAAGCCTGGGCTATTCCCATTTCACGTAACCCGGAACCGCAGTCAAAAACAATACATTCATCAACATCAGCATCATCAAACGTTACACTGACACACGGACTATTTCCTCCTACAGTGCCGAATAACCAGGGCGGAAGTCCTGCCAAAAACCTTTCACGGCTGTCGGCGCTTTCTAAATCTTCGGGAGTTATCTGCTCAATAATCGCTGAAATTTTACTTTTAATGCGTGACGGAGGTGTTGGAGCAGGAGTGGAACCACGAACACCCCAAAATTTTATTTTCATAAACTTCTCCCTGTATATCTGCTGTTCAAAGATTTTTCACGGTTTTTATTTATTATTGGCTGTGAAGAACGCAATTCAATATTTTCTTCGATAATTATTTTGTTATGTAATTTACCTTCGTTCATTCCCGGGCAGCTTGATGCGGCAGTTTCCCAGGCTTTTGAAGAAGATAAGATAGATTCCCAAAACGGAAAAGTAATACATTGCGCAGGGCGTTTTTTATAAACAAGGCAGCCGTTATCCCATAATATACAATCTTTATTAAATTTTTCTTTTAACGAAAGAACTTCGTCTCCTTTCCAGTCTGTTACCCATCTGCAATAGGTATCTATTACATTTTTTTTATTTATTTTTAAAGCTGATATAAGATTTTCAAGATCATTTTCTGAAATAAAAACAAAACCTGAATCGTGACGGCAGCATGAGGAACAGCGTTTACAGGAAAATTTTAAACCTTCTGAATAAAACGGTATATTTTTCATTACAACCGCTCATTCCGCATTTGCCATTTCCTGCCGCAGACGAGCAAGCTCGATATTCTGCCTTGCTTCTTCAATATTCGGATTTAAACGAAGCGCTGCCTGCCAATCCGAAATCGCTCTTGTTAAATCGCCGTTTTGTCCGTAAGCATTGCCGCGGATAGTAAACGCGGCGGAATTATTTCTGTCTAATCTGATTGCATGATCACAATCTATTATAGCTCTATTATAATCGTTTAATTCATAATAAGCGCGTGCTCTTATCACATAATTAATGGCAGAATTGGGATCTGATCTTATTACCATGTTACTGTATAAAATAGCGTTATGAAAATCACCAGCCATAAGGCATTCCAGACTTTTACTAAAATTTTCAAGAGTGACATGATTAATATTTTGAGCACTTATATGAACATTCAAAATGAATATAAAAAAACATAAAAACATTGTTAAAACGAGATTTTTATTATTTTTCATTAAAGCCTCCAAACATAGGAATTCTACCATAAAACATGACAATCAACAACCAGGAAGCAATAAATTAGTACTTTCCTATGTCTTTTCTGTAATGAACACCCTCAAAGTCGATTGTTTTTGCTGTTTTATACGCTATTTCTAGGGTTTTTTCCTTATTTTCCGCTATAGCTGTTATACCAAGTACTCTGCCCCCGGATGTATAAAACATTTCGTTTTTGTATTCTGTTCCTGCGTGGTATATTGTAACGTCTTTATTTGTGCAATTGCCCTGATCATTTAGCCCTGTTAATTGTAAGCCTGTTTTGTAACTTTCAGGATATCCGCCGCTTGCCATTACAATACATGCAGAAAAGGATTTTTTCCATTGAATATCGATATTTTCAAGTTTTTCATCAGTAACTGATTCCATAATCGTTAAAAGGTCGGTTTCCAGAAGCGGTAAAACTGCCTGAGTTTCCGGGTCTCCAAAACGGCTATTATACTCGATTACTTTTGGACCGTTTTCTGTAAGTATTAATCCAAAGTATAAACATCCTTTAAACGGGCAGCCTTCTTCACGCATTGCCGCTATAGTAGGCTGAAAAATAGTTTTTTGGCAAACATCGGCAATTTCTTCATTATAATACGGGTTTGGAGCAATAACACCCATTCCTCCCGTATTAAGCCCTTTATTTCCGTCAAATATTCTTTTATGATCCATCGAAGAAATCATTGGAACGATAACATTTCCGTCTGTAAACGAAAGAACTGTAACTTCCGGTCCTGTAAGAAATTCTTCTATGACGATATTAGCGCCCGAATCGCCGAATTTTTTTTCTTTCATCATCGAACCGATTGCTTCTTTTGCCTGTTCAAAATTTTCAGCGATTATAACGCCTTTGCCAAGCGCTAAACCGTCGGCTTTTATTACAATGGGAAATTTTACAGAATCAGATTCTAAATAACTTTTTGCTTTTTCATAATCAGAAAATGTTTCGTAACAAGCTGTAGGAATGTTATACTTTTTCATTAAATTTTTTGAAAATATTTTACTGCTTTCTATACGCGCTGCCGCTTTTTTTGGACCAAAACATCTGATTCCTCTTTCTTCAAGAGCATCTACCATTCCTATCGCAAGCGGATCATCCGGTGCGACTACTACATAATCAATTTTATTTTCTTCAGTAAATTTTATTACACCTGTTATGTCAATTGCTTTTATAGGAATACATTGTGCATCCCTATTTATACCGCCGTTTCCAGGGGCTGCATAAATATCTTTTATTTTGTTATTTTTTTTTAACGATTTTATTATTGCATGTTCACGCCCGCCGCCTCCTAAAACTAACACCTTCATCTATTTTAATTCTCCTTTGCAATACATTTCTACAGCTTTTGGAAGCAGTACCCACTCCCCTTCTTCCATTACACGCTGCTGTAAAGACTGCGGTGTATCACCGGGTAAAACATCAATTGCTTTTTGTAAAATTATTTTTCCGCCGTCTATAGTTTCATTTACAAAGTGAACTGTAGCTCCTGTTATCTTTACACCGTAATCCAAAACTGCCTTGTGAACATTTAAACCGTAAAATCCTTTTCCGCAAAAAGAAGGTATAAGAGACGGATGCACATTTATTATTTTATTTTTGTATAAATTTATAACATTTTCACCTAACACCGATAAAAATCCTGCTAAAACAACAAGATCAATATTATGTTCTGATAATGCATTTGCGATAGCTTTATCAAAATCTATTAATTCATTATATTTTTTTCTTTCTATGGTAATCGCTTTTATTCCTGCTTTTTGCGCCCTTTCAATTGCATACACTTGCGCTTTGGAAGATATCACAAGCGATAATTTACCGCTTTCAAGTTTATTTTTATCAGCAGCGTCGATTAAAGCCTGTAAATTGGTTCCACCTCCGCTTACAAGTACTGCAATATTAATCAAGTTTTACTCCTGTAATTCCGTTTTTAACTTCACCTATTATTGCAGCTTTTTCACCGCAAGAACGCAGAATATTCAGAGCTTCGTCCGCATTTTGCGAAGGAGTAATCACACACATGCCTACTCCCATATTGTAAGTGTTAAACATATCTCTTTGAGGAATATTGCCAGTCTTGCTTATTAAATCAAAAATCGCAGGTATTTCAATATTTTTTTTATTTATTACAGCACCGAGATTATCGCCAAAAGCTCTAGGTATATTTTCCTGAAAACCGCCGCCTGTTATGTTACACGCTGAACGTACAGGTAATTTTTCGAATAGTTCAAGAACAGGTTTAACATATATTTTTGTAGGTATTAAAAGTTCTTCGCCCAATGTTCTTCCTAGTTCATCAAAATGTTTTTCCAATATATTTTTATTGTTTTTTATATCGAATACTTTTCTTGTAAGAGAAAAACCGTTTGAATGTACGCCAGAAGAAAAAATTCCGATAATTACATCGCCGGCAATTACTTTATTTTTATCCGGTATTTTACTTTTTTCTACGATACCTACAGAAAAACCTGCTATATCGTATTCTTCTTCTTTCATCATTCCAGGATGTTCTGCAGTTTCGCCTCCTATCAAGGCGCATCCTGCCTGAACACATCCTTGCGCTACTCCTGATACAATCTGTTCGATTTTTTCTGGAATATTTTTTCCTGTTGCAATATAATCAAGAAAAAATAACGGTTTTGCTGCTGCGCATATAATATCGTTTACACACATTGCAACGCAATCAATTCCGATTGTATCATGTTTATCCATTAGCATGGCAATTATTAATTTAGTGCCGACACCGTCAGTGCCGGAAACAAGAACCGGTTTACTGTTATTATATTCCGGTAAAGCGAATAAACCGCCAAAGCCGCCAATGTTTTCAAGTACTCCGGGTATTTTTGTTTTTTCAACATGTTTTTTTATTAATTCAACTGCTTTATAACCGGATGTTACATCTACACCTGCGTTTTTGTAATTTTCACTGAAACTATCGTTCATAATTTTCCTTTAATTTGATTCTCCGATTTTTTGATCGAATCTGCTTTTTGGAGCGGTTTGCGGTTCTGGTATTGGATAAATTCCTGTAAAGCATCCTGTACAAAAATCACATTTTGCGTTTTCCGCTATTTTAGAAACATGTTCAACCGAAAGAAAACCAATGCTGTCTACACTTAAATATTCTCGAATTTCCGATTTATTTTTTACATACGAAATTAAATTTTCCCTGTTTGGAATATCAGTGCCGAAATAACATGGATGAATAAAAGGAGGAGAAGCAATTCGTAAATGAACTTCTTTGGCTCCTGTTTCACGCAGAAGTTTTACAATGCGGCGCATTGTTGTTCCGCGGATAATAGAATCATCTATTAATACAACCCTTTTATCTTTAATTGTTGATTCGATAGTATTTAGTTTTATACGAACAGCTTTGTCTCTTTCTTCCTGCGTAGGCTGAATAAAAGTGCGTCCTATATAACGGTTTTTAATAAATCCAATTCCATAAGGAATTTTGGATTCACGGGAAAAACCTAAAGCTGCATCCAAACCGGAATCAGGAGCTCCTACAACAACATCAGCCTTTACAGGATGCTCTATAGCCAAAAATGCTCCTGCTTTAAGCCTTGCGTTATGAACACTCGCTCCTTCAATTACAGAATCAGGGCGCGCAAAGTAAATAAATTCAAAAACACACATACCGCTTTTTTTACCGCAATGCGTTTTAATGCTTCGGCTGCCTTCTTTATCTACAATTACAATTTCACCGGGTTCTATATCACGGACAAAATCCGCTCCAATACTGTCTAAAGCGCAGCTTTCTGAAGCAAAAACAATATCATTATCAAGAATTCCCATACAAAGCGGCCTAAAACCATTACTGTCACGTATCGCAATTAATTTACTGGGCGACATTATTAAAAGCGAATAAGCTCCCTGTATTTCGTACATTGCTTTTTCAACAGCATCTTCTATCGTATTTGTATTTATTCTTTTTTTTGTAATTATATTAATTATAATTTCTGTGTCATTTGTTGTATGAAAAACAGTTCCTTCTTTTTGTAATTTTTCCCGCAGCTCTGATGCATTGGTAAGGCTTCCGTTATGCGCAATTGCCATCGCTCCTTTAATATGACGCACTACAAGAGGCTGGGCGTTTGAGCGGCTTTTTTGATCTATTGGAGAATAACGCACATGACCGATAGCCATGTTTCCTTTTCCAAGTTTTTCAAGAGTTTCTTTTGAAAATACATCAGGAACAAGACCTAAATCGCTGTGGTACTGCATTAACCCTTCATTACATACAGCAATACCGCAGCTTTCTTGCCCTCGATGCTGTAATGCATACAGCGACATATATGCCTGAGACGCTACATCAGCTGCTGTTTTTTTTGAAAATATTCCAAATAAACCGCACTTTTCCTGCGGACTATCATTTTGCTCGTTTGTCATTTGATACTAATATATCATTTATATTTAAATACATTCAAGATATAAAATGAAGATGTCTAGTAATTAAGAAATTTACCACGGAGTACACGGAGTTTCACGGAGGAAATAGCATTTTCGTACATAAACTCCGTGTTCCTCCGTGTCCTCTGTGGTTTTTCTTCTTAATATTTTTTATATATCCAATTTAATTTCCATTTTTTGTGCTTTGCCTTCTACTTCACTTTCCATATTTTTCATGTATTTGTCCAGCCAGGCTGCTATTTTATCATTTTCAATCGAAAGAATCCGCAAAGCTAAAAGCCCTGCATTTTTTGCTCCGTTAACAGCGACAGTAGCGACAGGAATACCGGCAGGCATCTGTACAATCGATAAAAGAGAATCAAGTCCGGAAAATGCAGATGTTTTTACAGGTACACCTATAACAGGTAATGTAGTAAAAGAGGCTGTCATCCCGGGAAGATGCGCTGCTCCGCCGGCTCCTGCTATTATTACTTTAAGTCCCCTTGTCAGCGCAGAAGATGTGTATTTTACCAATCGATTTGGAGTGCGGTGAGCAGAAACAATTGTCATTTCAAATGTTATATCAGCTTCTTTTAAAATATCAGCAGCTTCCTGCATTACAGATAAATCTGAATCGCTTCCCATTATAATTCCTACAACCGGTTTTGACATTAATTTTCTCCTTTATCGGTTTTATTTTCTCCGCTGATTTTCAGAATGGAACGAACATGTTCTGCTTTTTTTACAGCTTCATCAATTGTATCCGCTGTTACTGTGAAATGCCCCATTTTGCGAAAAGGTTTAACTTCTTTTTTTCCGTATAAATGAATTGAAATACCCGGGATTTTCATTGCTTCTTCATAACCTTGTAAAATTACATTTCCAAAACTATCGGGCATACCTAAAAGGTTTAGCATAACAGCAGGGCGTAAAAGCGAAGTATCTCCCAATGGAAGCCCTGTTACAGCTCTTACATGCTGCTCAAATTGACACGTAACACATGCTTCCATTGTATAATGCCCTGAATTATGAGGGCGCGGAGCAATTTCGTTTATTAAAACATTTCCTTTTTTATCAAGAAAAAATTCTACGCCGAATATACCAACTCCATCCAGAGCTTTTACAGCGCTTACTGCAATCTCACATACTTCAGATGTTATTTTACCGCTGACTCTTGCCGGAGCTATTACAGTATCGCATATATTGTGATCGGGATTAAATGCCATTTCTGTTACGGGAAATACAGCAATTGATCCATCCCTTGAACGGCTTACCATTACAGCAAGCTCTTTATCAATATCAACCAGTTCTTCGAATATAGAGACACCCTTTAAAAGTTCATCTTTTTCACTTCTTAAGACTTTAACGCCTCTTCCGTCGTAACCTTCTTTACGTGTTTTTTGTACGATTGGAAATTTGACTTTTGAAAAATCAGGTGAAGCCGATAAATCATCTGAAAAATAGGGAGCGTAAGGCAATCCATTTTTTATATATAATTCTTTTTGTAATAATTTATCTTGAATTATGTGTAAAACATGCGGAGATGGAAATATCGAACAATTTTTTGAATATAAGTCCATTAAAGCATCGGTGTTAATATGTTCGATTTCATAAGTTAAAACATCGGATTCTTTTGCCAGCTTTTCTATTGCATCTTTATCTTTAAGGCTTCCTTCAACAACGATATCCGCAAGTACATGAGCCGGTGCGTTTTTATCATCAAGAACGGCAAAACGAAACCCCAGCTTTTTTGAACGGTATATCATCATTCGTCCAAGCTGACCGCCTCCGATTATGCCTATAACATCGGGTGGTAAAACAACTGACATATTTGATATTATAATGATTGTATTTTTTTTTAGCAATTGACAAAAACGTCAAAATTAATATTATTAGAAATACAAGGAGATATTTATGTCAACTAAAAATTACCGTTTTGAAACACTTCAAATCCATGCCGGACAGGAAGTACCTGATCCCGCAACAGATTCAAGAGCAGTGCCTATATATCAGACTACATCTTATGTATTCCCCAGCTCAAAATCGGCAGCTGATCGCTTCGCTTTAACTGAAGCCGGAAATATATATACAAGAATTATGAACCCTACATGGGATGTATTTGAAAAACGCATGGCAGCGCTGGAAGGCGGCGTTGCGGCTTTAGCTTTAGCATCCGGGCAGGCAGCTTCGACAATGGCTATTCAGAACATTACCCGCTCAGGCGATCATATTATTGCAGATACTCAAGTATATGGGGGTACTTATAACCTTTTTGCCCATACCTTTGAAGACATGGGTGTAGAAACAACATTTGTAGACGGAAGCGACCCTGCAAATTTTGAAAAAGCCATAAAACCCAATACCAAAGCAATATTTTTTGAAACACTCGGCAATCCCAATTCAAGTGTTGTTGATATTGAAGCTGTATCAGCAATTGCCCACAAACACGGAATTCCGGTTATTGCAGATAACACTTTTGCAACCCCTTATCTTTTAAAACCTCTTGAACTTGGCGCTGATATTGTCGTACATTCTGCTACAAAATTTATAGGCGGACATGGAACATCAATAGGCGGCATTATTATCGACGGCGGCAAATTTGACTGGACGCAGAATGACAAGTTTCCGGGTCTTTCAAAACCAAATCCAAGTTATCACGGAGTTGTTTTTACAGATGCTGTTAAAAATCTTGCCTACATTATTAAAGCCCGTACAACATTGTTACGTGACACCGGCGCTTGCCTTTCACCTTTTAATGCATTTTTATTCCTTCAAGGTCTTGAATCACTATCACTTCGTGTTGAACGCCATGTTGAAAACGCCATTAAAGTTGTAGATTTTCTTAAAAATCATCCGCAGGTAGAAAGTGTAAACCACCCGTGCCTTCCAAGCCACCGCGATCATAAAGTTTACAACCGTTATTTCCCGAAAGGAGCCGGTTCTATCTTTACAATCGAAATAAAAGGCGATGCGCAAAAAGCAAAACTTTTTACTGAAAAATTAAAATTGTTCTCGCTTTTGGCAAATGTCGCTGATGTTAAGTCGCTTGTAATACATCCTGCATCAACTACTCATTCGCAAATGAGCGAAAAAGAACTTCTTGAAAGCGGAATTAAACCGAATACAATTCGCCTTTCTATCGGAACCGAGCACATTGATGACATCATCGATGATTTAAAATACGGACTTGGATAAGATTGAAAGTAGATAAAATTACAGACCTTATTGGCAATACTCCTCTTGTAAAACTTAACAAGATAAATACCGGTAAAGCTGTAATTTATGCAAAACTGGAAAGTTTTAATCCTCATCACAGTATTAAAGACCGTATAGCTCTTTCCATGATCGAAGCTGCAGAAAAAGAAGGAAAACTTTCAAAAGATACTGTTATTATCGAACCGACAAGCGGCAACACAGGCATCGGTTTAGCGTATGTCGCGGCAGTAAAAGGCTACAGAATAATTCTTACCATGCCGGATACAATGAGCCTTGAACGCCGCAAACTTTTAATTGCACTTGGAGCCGAAGTTGTCCTTACAGACGGAAAAGATGGAATGCCAGGCGCAATTGAAAAGGCAAAAGAGCTTTCGCAATCTATCGCTAATTCGTTTATGCCTGGGCAATTTGAAAATCCTGCTAACCCTTCGATTCACGAAATAACTACAGGTCCTGAAATATGGAATGATACAGACGGCAAAATTGATATTTTAATAGGCGGTGTCGGAACAGGCGGAACTATAACCGGCTGCGGTAAATATTTAAAATCTAAAAAACCTTCGGTAAAAATAATAGCTGTAGAACCTTCAAATTCACCTGTACTTTCCGGCGGTAAAGCTGGTACGCATAAAATACAGGGAATAGGAGCAGGTTTTATTCCTGATGTTTTGGTTAACTCGATTATTGACGAGGTTTACAAAGCAGATGAAGAAAAAGCCGCTCTTATAGTACGCCGATTAGCCAAAGAAGAAGGAATTCTAGCCGGAATTTCATCTGGAGCCGCTTTAGAAGCAGCTTTAACAATATCTAACAATCCGCAAAATTCAGATAAAGTAATTGTTGTAATTCTCCCCGATTCCGGAGAGCGGTATTTATCAACATGGTTATTTGAACACTAGATTTAAATACAACAGAAATGTAATATTATATCATGAAAAAAGTATCTATTATATCAATCGTTTTTTGTATATTAATCGTTTTCTGCATTATTTTTACATCATGCCCGAAACATGATGAATATACATCAGATTGGTTTGAAGGTTTTGATTCCCGGGGTCTTGAGGAACTTCTTGCAAAGACCACAACTAAACCATGGACAGGACAGGAATTCCAAGCCGGTAAAATAGGCGGCACTTGGAATACTGCTATGATAGATGATCCAAAAAGTTTTAATATATTGGTAGCTGAACAGGATTCTTCTACTAAATTAATCGTTTCAAGAATGATTGATTATTTGATGGATTATGATGCTGTTGCACGCCAATGGAAACCCCGTATAGCTTCGCCTCAAATAATAATTAATGAATCTAATAATACAATGCAGGTTGTTTTCACATTACGTGATGATCTATATTGGAGTTATTATAATTCAAACAGAAAAGTAAAAGTAACAAGTGATGATGTAATCTTTTGGTATAATGAAATTGAAGGCGATCCTGTTATGGAAAGCTCAGGTTATTACGGACAATTTATAAACTTGCCAGATGGCAGTGAAGGACGTATAACCATCAGTAAAATAGATGAACTGCGTTTTGCTTTTCATTTTCCGATAGTATTGGCAGAACCCCTTCTTGCTTTAAATATGGATTTTGGTCCTCGCCATATTTATGAACCTGCAAAAAGAAGCGGAGGTGCAGAAGCTGTAAGAAATCTGCATAATATCTCTGTTAACCCCCAGACAATTCCTTCTATGGGTGAATGGTTTTTAGTTGAATATACACCCGGGCAAAGGATTGTATATAAAAGAAATCCTGACTACTGGAGAAAAGATTCCAATGATATTTCTATTCCATATCGTGAAGAAATGATTATTAGAATTATTCCGGATGAAACAACAAGATCGTATTTATTTTTGGAAGGTAATATTGATACATATTCTCTTCGTCCTGAAGATATTAATCCATTTTTAGAAAAGGATGACGGCACTTTTACAATCTTTAATTCCGAAGGTTCTTTAAGTTCTAATTTTTGGACATTTAATCAAAACCCCATTAACAGCGATAAACCTCAATATGAATGGTTTACAAAAAAAGAATTCCGACAAGCGATGAGCTGTCTTTTACACCGTGAAAGAATTAATATTCAAGTATACCGCGGACTTGCCCAGCCTATGTTATATATTTTCCCTGAGCCAAACCCTTATTACAATCCAGCGATTACCCTTCAATATCTTTTTGATACCAGGCGTGCAATTAATCTTCTTTCATCAATTGGCATTAAAAGAGATTCAAGCGGAATAATGCGAGACGATAAAGGACGGCAAATTGAATTTGATCTTACTATCGGTTCTGACAGAACTATAATTCAGGATACAGCTTCCATTATAATGGATGAACTTTCCAAAGTTGGAATAAAAGTTAATATACGTGTTATAAGTTTTCAATTACAGGTGCAGCAAATCTTTGAAACGTATGAATGGGATTCTATGATAATAGGACTTAGCGGCTCTGGAATATTTCCAAGTCAGGGAAGCAATACATGGCGTTCCAGCGGAAATCTGCATATGTGGTATCCAAATCAGCCATCACCTGCTACTGAATGGGAAGCACGCATTGATTATTTGTATAATGAAGGGCTTTATACACTTGATAAAACAAAAGCAAAGGAGATTTGGGATGAGTTTCAATCTATTCTTTTGGAACAATGCCCTTTAATTTATCTTATGCGCCCAAGAAGTTTTTGGGGATTAAATAACCGCTGGGATTTTTCCAATGTTTATTTTGATAATATTAACAATAACTTAATCGATTTTATTTACCTTAAATAAAATCTGGAGAAACATGAAATCGCCTAAAGAGTTAAATATTGATAATAAACTTATAGAAAAACTGGAAGAATTAAATCTTTGCGGTTATGCGATGACGGGATTAAAACTTCTTCTTGAAAGCAAAGAGATTCAATCGCTGCAGGAATATGCCAATACTGTTTCGATTGTAAGGCTCGGGTTTAATGATCACGGACCTGTACATATGCGTACTGTTACAAAAACAGCAGTAATAATGATGGATTTACTTAGAAAAGCAGGTATAAAAACAACACTTGAAACTGACGGCTGCGGCGATTTTGAAGACAGTCTTTTAGCTGTAATTTTTTCTGCTATGCTCCACGATATTGGCATGAGTATTGGAAGACAAAACCATGAATCGCACAGTATGATACTAGCCTACCCTATCATTGATAAAATTTTAGATCAAATTTTTCATGATAATTTTAAAAAAAAATTAATTATTAGATCTGTTGCATTGGAAGGAATTGCAGGTCATATGGGTACTTTAAGTTTAACAACATTGGAAGCCGGAATTATCCAGGTGGCAGACGGCTGCGATATGACTAAAGGAAGAGCCCGCATACCTATAGCGATGGGACATTCTCCAAGGGTTGGTCATATACATCAATATTCTGCTAACTCAATTGAAAAAGTAAAAGTTGTAAGCGGAAGCGAAAAACCAATCCGCATTGATATTAACATGTCAAGCGAAACAGGGCTTTTTCAGGTTGAAGAAGTTTTAATGCATAAAATTTCCGCAAGTACCGCAAAGCAATACATTGAATTATACGCAAATGTCAGAGACGAAGAAACAAGAAGGTATTTGTAATTATCCCTTTCTTACATATAAAGGTATTGAATCTATTTCTTTATCATCGATAAAAAGAACATAATTAACAAGACCCGGATTTTTAAAATGTAAATTAGAGATACTGAAAACAAGATGAGATACGGCTGAAGCGTTTCCAACTCCTTTAACTTCTATGTTACCGCTTATAGCTTCCATACTCATTTCTCCGTCAAGGTCGCGGGTTTCTATACGGAAAGTATGAGCGCCGAATTCCCAAAGATCAAAACGAAGACGAATAACAACAGAAAGCTGCGGATGAACACATGGGAAATTCCTGGAAATAATAGTATCAAACGTACCTACAATCGTAAGTTTGCCGCCGTTTTCCTGAGAGAAATCACAAAACGTAAATAGTTCTATTTTAATTGGAAACCTCCTTATTTACTTCATATATGCAATTTAAAAATGCTTTTTCCAAATCAGCTGTTGTTGATTCTACTGTATCTTTTTTACTTTCTTTATATTGACACAAGCGCGAACTTAAATCAATTAAAGGAGCCGGTTTTATTATTATTTTCTTTGGCGGAATACTAATTCTTTTTGAAATTGCACCGCCCATTGTGCGGTTTGCAAAATCCCATAAATTCTGTACAAACTCAACTTTTAAGTGTAACACTGTTTCATCTGTTGGAAGCGGCTTGCAAAAATACCATCCAAAATCTGCAAGTTCCTGATGACGTGCAATATACCAGGCTTCACCTGCTTTTAAATCCATCATACTTCTTTTTATTTTTTCTATTCTGTCCAGATTTTCTATACCTGGAATAAATATTTTATCCCAGCATAAATGACGCACTTTATATAATCTTGCAAAAAAATCACCTTCGGCTTTTATACCTAACATTATTTCAGAAGTTTCTAAAGCAGTATTAACAACATTTTCAATTCTATTTTCGTAAGAAAGCGTATCACCTTTTAATTTATAACGTTCTTCATTTACTTCCAGAATTTTATTCATACACAAAGAAATTATGTCTTTAAATGAATATTTTTTATTATTTTTAATACCGCACAAAACTTCAATTTTTTTAATTAATTTTTCCATTTTTTTTATTGCACGTTTACCATAGCGAAAATGAACTGACAAAGGTAAAATTTCCAAAGGACAATCTTTTTCTTTTTCTGCAAGCTGACTTGCCGCCTGAAAACCAATTCTAATAATTCCTGTTTCAAGACGCGGCACTGTATCAGTAGAATACGAAACTTGTCCTTCCGGCGCTAAAACAAGCGGATAATTTCCGTCAATTATAGAACTGTATATTCTTGCCATTCCTTTTGAATCTATTTTTGTATGATGTATAGGTATAGCTCCTAATTTTGGCATAATAAACCTTGCGATCCAGCCGCCCCATCTTGCTACTTCGTAGCCGTATACAAAAATCGCATGGGGTTTACTTGCAAAACGAATTTTACTTTTAAACGCCAGCGATTTAATTTTAAATAAAAAAAACCATGTAAGAAGCTGCGGTTCTCTTCCGTCTGGATGGCGAAAAGCAATTATACACCTGCTCTTTTTTGCCAATGTTCTTTTAAAAACATCAAATAATATTTCGTCATTATGCAAAATAATTTTCGGTGTTCCAAAAAGTGATAATAAATACGGTTTTGCAATAATCGATAAAATAAAAACCATTAATTTGGAAATTTTAGGCTGGGCAACTTTTACATCAGGCGATGCTTTTGTAACAGGTATAATATACGGTTTGTACATATTGTTAATTATATACAATAATGGTAAAATATTAATCTGTCAACGAGGTTTTTTTACATTTACCTTCTTTCATAGAAATTAATATTAATTCCAGTAATTGGGAAATTATCAAGAGGAGATACTACGGCAATATATCCGTTTTTACCGCCGGTTAAAACAGGAATACTGTCGTCACTGAACCTTTCAAGTTCAACATCATTTATTGTAAGACGATATTCATTGGAACTTTCGATGTAATCAACTTTTATTTCATTTATACCTGTTCTTTGAGTAAAAGGTTTCCACCAGGAAAAATCGGTAAAATCTCCTCCTATCACTTTGCCGATTATGTATTGACCGGAGTTTCTTATCATTACTACAAGCATAACATACGTATTTGATCCGTTTATTTCATATTCGCCATGACAAAAAACAATTCCATATCCGCCGCTTGAATGTCCGCTGGGTTTTTCCATCTTTACCGTCCTGCTTTCAAACGGCGTCACATCATCACCCCACACTGTCCACATAGTAAAACCTTCATAAGTCCAATGGTTTTTGTTGTTTGTAGAAAACGTTGTCTTTGTATAACCGTCATTAATATCTAGTTCGGTAAAAAGTTCATCAGCCCATATTAAAGGCGGCTGATTATCAGTTATATTTCCTCCAATATAACTAAAGTCATCAAGACAACCTGATAAAATAATAACTGTTAATAATACTGTAATTCTTTTAATCATTTTCTTTTTATCCTCCTATCTGTACAGGTGTTATACTTACAAGACTTATCTTGTACTGTATTATTCCTCCGCCTGGAATAGATCCCATTACAAACTGCGATTTAGCCGGATATAACTTAAAATAAAACCTTTTAGTTTCAAGTTCGTTGTTTATTATCCAAAAATCCCTTAACTGCATTACAGGAGCGCTGTCACGGGAAACAACATAATATTCAAAATGCGTGGGTGTGTTGGAAATATCTACCTGTGAATCGTTTACTACTATAGAAGCCTGCCTCATAGGCGGTATGTCTATATAAAACCAGTCTTCGTCTATCAATTCTAATCCGTTATATGAACGGTAATAATATATATTCGCTATATAATCAATCGATTCTAATCTGAGCGCTGTTTCTATAGAATTATTACTATAAATATCGCGAGTTACTATAGAACTTACTCCCAAAACTTCGGCGGAAGGACCAAATACAGCGTTACCTCTTCTTTTTGACAGTCTGTAAATGAATCTTTGATCGTCTTCTAAGTCTCTATCAGCGTAACTTAACGCTTTACCGCGGTAAACTGTAATATAAAAAAGAGTACCGGGACTGTCAAACGCTCTTTCCAGTATATATTCGTCAGCTCCTTCATCGTAATCCCAGCTTATTAAAATTGATTTTGTTTCTACAAAAGACTGTACATTTGGTTTTACAACTACAGGATCGTT
>Ga0123356_10000199_pt1 | contig 69507 bp, 89 predicted proteins | sample TergutEmb28metaG_2_FD_92546 | JGI IMG/M metagenome (GOLD analysis project Ga0123356, IMG submission 92546) | Embiratermes neotenicus P3 segment gut microbial communities from Petit-Saut dam, French Guiana - Emb289 P3 | ecosystem: Host-associated > Arthropoda: Insects > Digestive system > Gut ...
CAGCGCCCGGTAAAGATAATTCATCTAGGCGATCATGATCCTTCAGGGATTGACATGACACGCGACATAATTGAGCGCATCAATTTATTTTTACGTGATGGTTTAGATAAAGACGCGCCGTCAACTATCCCGTTTGACGTAAATCGTATTGCGCTTAATATGGCACAGATTAAAGAGTACAAACCACCAAAGAATCCTGCGAAAGTCACAGATAGCCGCTATAAAAAATACATTGATCAGTTTGGTAAGGATTGTTGGGAGTTAGATGCGCTGAAGCCTAATGACCTTGCCGTTTTGATTGGTAACACAATAAGGGGGTATATGGATATTAAGCGAATGGACAAGCGCAAAGTACTTATGGAAGAGCAGAAGGCAATGCTCAAAGATGCCGCAGAGTTTGTCGAACACCCCGACCGATGGACGAAATCGGGCAATGCGCCATATTACTTCGGTACGTAATATGAAGAAACAAGCACTTATAGCGTTAGCCGAAAATGGCTCACATGATGAGTATTGGACACCTGCATACGCTGTTACACCTTTATTAAAACATATTCCCAAAGGAGCAACTGTCTGGGAGTGTACAGACACAGAAGGAAAAAGTGAGATAGCACGTGTGCTTCGTGAACATGGTTGTACTGTCGTTACCACAGGCAGAAGAAAGTTTGATTTTCTATTTGATGAGCCTGACTTTCATTTCGACTACATAATTACAAACCCGCCTTACTCAAAGAAAGATCAGTTCATCGAGCGGTGTTACGAACTCAAAAAGCCGTGGGCAATGTTGATGCCGCTGACAACTCTTGAAGGTGTTGTGCGTGGTCAGATGTTTCGCAAGAAAGGACTTGAGGTCATGGTGTTCGACCGTCGTGTCGAATACATCGGTAAATCATGCTGGTTTTCTTCTGCGTGGTTTTGTAACAAAGTACTAAAACAAAAACTTATATTCGCCGAATTGGTGAAGGAGAACAAATGAAAATTATAACAGGATTGGTTAAAGGCCCGTTTAAAGATGAAGCGGAGTTTAAGGCAGCGTATCTTAAAGTGATGCGAAAACGCTTTGGAGCTATCAAGTTTTTTGAGATAGAGAGTGCTGAAACAGAAGTCGGTATCCCAGACATCCTTGCTGCTTCTTATGGACAGCCTGCGGTATTTACAGAACTGAAGCACGTAAAAAAAGACGGGCTTATAAAGTTCACAGCAGATCAGCCAATATGGTACAAGAAAAACGCAGACCTGCGCGTACAAATCCTTGTGTGGGACAGCAGAAACAACCTTTGTCTGTATCTTGATCCTGCTGATGTGGTAAAAGCAAAAACACTTTCGATGAAAGTTCCGCCGCTTGATGAAGTAGTAGAAATGGAGTTTGATACACCAAATGTATAACGAAACTTTAATAGGCATCATGTGTCTACACTGCGGGAAGCTAGTATCTGAAAGAGCATCCAATGAGATACGTCTTCCTAAAGATGTAGCAAAGAAACATGGATGGCATCACACAGCAACAAAGCGGCAGGAAAAGAACGGTGTGTTTACAAATTGGAAATGCAATGTCTGTCATGAGGCAGGACACTAAATGACACGATACGAATTGTGGATGCTCATTCTTTCCGCGCTAATACTGTGCGGTAATTTTGCAAATGTATTCATAAATCTTTTAAAATAAGGAGGCAATATGAAGTGGCTTATAGTACCGACACAAGCATTTAGCGCAGATAATGATGATTTAAAATCACGTATTGCCTCTGACAAAAAGGCACGTGCCGGGTTTGATGATCTACCTTGGTTTGTGAAACTGTACTTGAAGTTCTTTAAAGAAAAGGTTTTTGTCATACACGATGAAATCAGTTGGGTGAAGTCAAATGCGCCAATGCCGGAGCAGAAGAAAAGCCTTCGCTCACAAGTCATAAAGGTACTTGAAAAACATTCAGAAGCAAGGTGCGGAATGACTGGTACACTGATGACAAAATCACCCTGTAACATAATAGACCCATATCAGTTTCTTTCTGCTTCTTTTTTTGAAGATGAGAATATATACGATATTGCTGAACAGTACAGTATAATGATGTCCTTGCGTGCTGCAAGAGGCAGGCGTGTAATGATTTCCCAGAAAGAGTGGGACAAAGCACGAAAGAGGCTCATCAATGCGTATAAGCTGGGCGGAGAAGTACAGTTAAACTCTGCTAAGTTTAGGATATTCAAAGAACTAGGACTACGAGAAGAAGACTGTGAGCATATACTTACAAGTAGAACATACACTCCATTTAAGAATATTGACGCGTTGATGCGCAGGGTGCAGACAGTAACAATGACCGTAGAACGGAAAGACATATTTGATATTAAAAACGACAAGTTTGTGTATACGCCTATACAGCGTTACGTGAACATATCTGAAAAAGGAAAGCGGCTAGGTAACGAGCTTGTGAAGGTTGGTTTTACAGACAACATTGTGCTTGGCAAAGCTAAAGCACTAGAGTTGTTATTGCGGTTACAGGATTTGTGCAACGGATTTGAACCTATAGAGAATATTGCTGAAGAAGATGAGTGGGATGAGAACAGAAAACGTAAAATAGAATACGTCCCGTTAGGTGAAAACCCAAAGCTAGACTGTCTTGAGGAATTGCTTGATGAAATAGGGTACATGGATAACCAAATTGTTGTTTGGTGTTCAAGGCGAAATGCTTTTGACAGCATCGAGGCTCGACTTACAAAAATGGGTGTATCATTTGTGTCTTATTCAGGAAAACAAAATACTGAAGAAAAGAAAGAAGCAGAAGAAAAAGCAAAATCAGGAGAGGCTAGAGTGTTCTTGGCTAACCCAAGAGCAGCAGCGTTTGGGCTTAATTGTTTGAAGGCATTTAACTATATGGTTTGGTACTGTGTTGGGCCATCGGTAGAAGAATATCATCAGGCGCAGCACAGGCTTCTTAGAGGTGAATCTAAAAACCCTAAGTTTGCGTATCAAATTAGTATAAGAAACTCGGTAGAGCAAAAGAATTACCGTACACTAAACGCGGGACAGGAATTACTAAGTGCTGCTAATAGCGCAGAAATATTTAAGTTTGGGTAGGAGGAAACCATGCTGATTATTTATGACACAGAAGACGAAAAGAAAGATGTATTGGCCAATGCAACAGAAGTGCATAGATGCCTTGCAAACAGGGCTGTAGATGATGAGACTACGAACACACTCATCGCGTTTGAGTACCTGCAAAATAAATTACACATGGGGTTGGTGAAAGCATGATAAAGAAAAATGAAGATGGCTTATACGATTTAGTCTGCGACAATTGTGAAGATACACAGGCGGAACTTGATCAGGATGCTTCCTTTGATGAGTTTATGGAGGCTGTGGAGTACAAAAAACAAAACAGGGATAGATGGTTCGGCGTAAAATCACGAACGGAGAAAGACCCTAAGAAAGGCTGGTTTGACCTTTGCTATGTGTGCTATAATGATAAGGATGTTGTAGCGAGGTTTCGTAAATGAGAACAAGACCTTACCGATGGCAACAAGAGGCTTTTGTCTTGTTTAGAGACGTAAAAGCATTTATGCTTAATGTTTGTTGTGGGGCCGGGAAGACGTTTGCGGGAATATGGATAGCAACGCATAAAGCACTTCCAGTGATTGTTATAGCGCCCAAAACTTTATGCAGCCAATGGAAGGATGAGCTTATGTACGAAGGTATAAAGGAAGACGATATTTTTGTGTTCGACCAACCTACATATTCAAAAAATCCAAAACAATACAGGGAGGCGTTTTCACAATGGCTTCAAAGCTAATGTATCGTGACACTGGCTTCGAGTACGTCAGAGGTTCGGAGAAAGTGTTGTTTAGTAACGGCGTATGTATAACAACTATGGAGTATCAAGAGTTTGATAAAAAGAACATAATGGTACACGAGATTCTACAACGCGCAAAAAAGGGTGTTCAACTGTACGATTTTGCTCATGCAGTTAAAGAAGGACAACTACGGCCTATCAAAGCGAGTATTCCAGAACGACCTGCCATTGCAAGGAAAGAGAAACCAACACTCTCTACACCTACTGTAGAGAAAGTGGTGTCCGACACAAGAACAGAAGTAGTTAATGTCTCTCATTCTCTTAGTGTATCTGATATTGATGAACTTCTGTCAGAGGAGCAGAAAGAAAGTACACAAACGGCGGAGCCTGAAGCTGAAAGCTATCCAATGTCAGAGCTTATGAATTATTTTACAAAACAACAAAAAGAAAACCCAAAGCCTGAAGTCCCGGAGATGTCGTCCTTTGCAGAGAGGCAAAAGGGGCTTGAGATACCACCTATGACATCCAATGTCATACATCCCAAAGAAAACGATATTCCGTACTGGAAAACAGTTCCGTTTATCGTGGAAGTAATCATGCTTCTTGTAGCAGGCGGTTCTGCTGTGATGTCGGCGTATCATACAGTACTGTTTATGTCCGGCGTACTAGGCCGTCCTGAATGGGTGTCTTTATTTATTGGTATCATTCTCATTCTCTTTTCTGCTTCATCTTTTACTGCTTCAAGGCATTTCTTTATGGAGAAGGGTGTGTCCAGTAAAGTTTTTGGTTCAGCATTTGTGTTTTTAGGCATACTTGTTGTTGTATTTTCCATGTTTTCTACAATGGGTGTATCACACCAACAATTTGCATGGCAGGAGAAAGATGCTGCAATGGCGGTGATAGAAGCCCGTACTGAAGCAGCTACAGCGCAGCAGACGCGAGAGTTTATGGAATTAGAAGTGCGGAGGCTTGACAATGAAATCGCAAGGACGCAGGAAGAAATCAGAACCCATACTACCGACAGTAGAAGCCATACTACAGATGAGCATACATACCAAGCGCAAGAATTGTGGGGACTTAGGAACATCGCAAGACAAAACAGAATCACGTCGCAGCGTGAATTATCGCAGGCGCAGGAAAGACTATCCGTATTTAATAATCAACGTAACGAAGCGTGGGAAAGTCTCGTTAGTTCCAGTACAACAGGGATTGTTGCATCAAGCATCATTAGTGCGGAACGAGGCGACATATTTACCATTACAGCCAGTGTACTCAACACTGAAGAAGAAACACTAATGTTTTTCATATACACTTTACCTGCTGTGTTTTTTGACCTTGTTGCGCCTTTTGGCGTGACCATCATATTACTTTTAGAAGACAGAAGACGAAGGAGAAAATTAAATGAAAGCTGTTAAAAGATTTTTTACGCAGGTACTCACAGCGGCAATTGCTACCATTGTTATCGTTGGCACGCTTGCTATCGTATGCGGACTACTGACACTGGTTGTCATGGGTGGTTTTGTTACGGTAGGTATTATTTTTGATTTATCGTTGCCATATAAAACTATAGCCGCCTTGACCCTATTAGCTGTCATGGCGGCTATTGGTATCTTAGCCATTAAAAAATATTCAGATGGCAAAAAGATAATTAAGGCGCAGGCTGGAAACGTGCCTCAAACACCCTCTCCTGCCCAGGGCCAGGAGCAGTCACAACCAACACCGCCGTCAAATCAGTAGATACCGGGACAGCAGGGTCGAAGTCAACATCTTCAGGGTAAACAGGGGCAGAAAGGAACCAGCCTGTGAACACAAAGCCAGCGCCTGGCATAGCCTGTGCTACAATGCGCCTGCCTGAAGGTATTGTGAACTGTTGTGGCGTAGCAATAGAACCAGCGTCTGCTGCTGCTTGTGGTGTTACTGACATCCTGAAGAACACAGGTGGTGTTATTTCAGGTATGTTCACGTCAAGACCTGTACGTGTGCGCTGTATCTGATTTATGGGGTTTGTCATGGGGTCATCCATGTCCTCAAAATCTTCAGTCACCTGAATTGAATTACTGCGTACCGCAAGTTTTTCCGTACCGTCCTGGTACGTTATGCGATACTCTGACATGATTTTACGTGCCATAAAAAGCCTCCTAAATAATTATATCGAGCCACAGCGGTATTATTTTATTTACCGCAGGCTTAATGAATCCCAAAACAATTCGCCCAATTTTTAATATCCACATCGCGATAATCGCGAACCATAGCCAGAAGTTCATTTGTCTGCTCTTGGCTAACTGTTCCTCTATTATCATTAGCCGCGTTGATAAGTCTATTGACCTCTGCGTCATACTGCTCAAAGAGGAATATAATCCTGTCAATTCTGTCTGTGATGCTATTCGCTCTTGTTCGGATAGCCTCAAGTCGTTCGACCGTTCCTCCAACAAGGCTATCGTATTCACTAAGTCTGCGCTCATAGTCAGCATTTCGCCTTTCAAGGTCTGCAATTCTTCGCGTATACTCGATGCTGTCGATGTCAGCGACTGCGACTGTCCTGCATCCTGTGATAAAAACAGCAAGCAAGATAATAATAACAAAATAAAACTTCCGCATATACGCCCCCAATTTCTTTTCATTTAATCTCCCTCCGCGCCTTTTTCCATGTTCACTGCAATACTTCCATCTATTTGAGACACAATATATAAGAGATTACCAAGGTGCATTTCCTCATCGTGCATAATTTCTTCAAGCCTGTTGATAACACCTTTCTCATCTTTATACCCACTCTCTTTAAGACAGTCGATTATTTCAGCATAAAGATTTTGCGCTGATAATTCGTCTGCCGCTGCTCCACGTAATGCCCGAATAATTTCGGATATTCTCATAAACTTGCCATTACGGGGCAAGCACCGTGTCTCTACCTTCGCCATACGCTATTATAACCCCACACCCCTTGTATTTGTCAACTCTATAGCGAAACTTGTTCCTTTTGATGTTGGTTGCGGTGTAAGGCGTACAGCAGGCCCTTCAGCGTGTACCGCATCCTGTACCTGCATAAGTATAACTCCTGCCGGAACTTCACCAAGGATATATTCGCTCCACTGAATACCATCTTCCATATCAACAGGGTCTAAGCCACGCTGCTTTACAATGCTAAACATAGCTCTGTCAAGTACTTCCTCACCAGGGTTTGTGATACACTCAATATCTGTTATGATTGTAGGGTCAAAAGGATTCCCGTACACAGGGAACAAATCAAACACGTCATCAACAAGCACCATCACAGGGCCGCGAGGCTGATACATTTTTTCTTTTCTGCTTACTCTAAAATCCATATCTTACATTCCGTCATAATCCCACAGCAAATGTCCGTATGTAGGGCTATTTGGGTCTCTGTCTATAAATACCGTAGGGGTATTACTGCCGCCGTAATAAAGTCTAAGATGTCCGTCACTTTCTACACGGAAAGCCCACATATTAGGCACCGCTATAGCGCCAAATCCAACCGGGTTTTTTGATATGTACCAGTCTTGTATCACATACCACACGTTATCAATACGTTGAAGTGTCCGTGTATACTCTATACCACTATCTATATATTGAAGTTCTTGCGTTGCTATCCAAGCAGGTACTGCTGATGTTAGAGTTTCAGTATTACTACGAACAGTAAGAGTAAACTTACCGCTGTCTTGATAGGGTATAGGAGGCCCATTTTGGAATGTTCGACTACCATCTTCCATGACGTACATTCTTGTTCTAGTATAGGTATTTAGATTTGATGATGCCATTGGCCAAGCCTGCGATGTTCCTTCTCCTACTACGTGCCACGCAGATGAATTGGTGTACGGCATAGGACGATTGTTTGTTGTGGCACTAATAGCACATTGGTACCATTGAACTACTAAACCCTCACCGAGTACCCACACAACATCACCAAGATAATAAGTCCTTGTAGAATCATACATATTTCCATTACGTCTAAAAAACACGTCTAAAAAGTTGAGAACCCCAATAAGCAAATCCACAACCATATTTAAGTTAAATGATGTACGTCCTGTGAAGTGATTTTGGAACTCACGCGCAATAGATGCACCTTGTGTTTGTATTCCTTTATCTACCACAACAGGAGCAGTCTCAATATTGTCTTGTATTGGAATGTTTTGCTCATTTGCGTAGTCGTAAGACGCAGTGCCTTCAATCATTCTTTGGTTATACGCTTCTTGTGTATAGCCGAAACGAGAAAGACGACCCGCTGGTGACGCTAAACGATTAAGCAAGGCCAACGCATCATTAAGGGCGTTTACAACAATCATACATACCTCCTTATGTCTCTTGTATCACTCTATTAAAAAAAGTAAACATTGGAAACTTCATGCGCAGGGCAATGAGCCATGCTGCATACCTTCTTGCTCTGTTATAGACTGTCTTAGAATCATCTAAGCTATAGTAGCATATATAATGCCAGTTTGTCTGCACAACCTCCAAGTTATATATATACCCTTCGCCCATGACTTGAGTAATATTAAACAATTCCGCTAAGTTAGTACCTTTTCTTCTGATTCGCTGTAATGCCTCAAAAAGCATTTTGTAAGTCATCACATCAAGCGGCAGTTCTGCATCAAACAGTTCCCGAAAGTGTAAATATTTCAGCCCATAAAACTCAACGTATGCTGCGTCTTGCGGCGGGGCAGAAAGAATATGCTCTGGAATCAGTGTCCCGTCTTTTTCAAACACATCAACGCCTTCCCTTATGTAGCCTAGCGGAACTGCTCCGCGCTCAACATAGGTAGTCCTGCGCTCATCATTTGCTAAGGTATTTATGTCTGTATCATAATCATCCTGCGTTGTCCTCACAAACATAAAGCTCTCATAAGACATATCCAAAAGTCCTCTTTCTGAACGCTGCACGCCGTTTATCATCTGCCCTTCTGTAAACCAAATAGAGCCTATCGAAGAATCAGCCAAAGCACGCGGTTGAAACAATCCACCAATTTTACCTATGTTATAAATATCCTGTGATCTTATCGCTAATCTTTCTGTTGTGTGTTCTTCGTACATTATCCACTGAAATTGCGCGTTATACACAAGCTCATCTAACAGCCCTGTGACATGGCAGTACCCATTCAAGAATGTACACAGCGCATTGAGGAAAAACCCATTTAGTTCACCGCGAAAAAATCTAAAGAACTGCTTCATGTTGGCATCCTTAAAGTGGAGCTTGCGGGGAATCTGTCTGCTATTTGAGGAACAGCAGGCATACCAGATGGTGGAGATGGTGGGTCTGGTGGGTTTGGAAACGGAAACGGGAACAGCGGCGGAAGTCCTACAGACGCAGACACGCGATTCATACTCAACCTAAAAAAATTACCTATCTGCCCCAGCGTAGGCATCTTTTCTTTTATATCTATTTCATTTACTGCATTTTGTACCTGTGCGTACATCTCTGCGACATTGGGAATGTTGTTTGGCAAGCCCGGATTGTCAGGCAAGGTGGGAAGTGGTATCATTTATATTACCTCCATCGGCAACATCATAAAGAGTTGAATCATAAACCAGACACAGGCATTTGTCCTAATTTGAATAGACTGTCCGTTACGTGAATTGACTATCGTCACAAACCTTGTTTGTGCGTTGTATTGTATATTGATATTGTTACAGAAGCCTATTGGTGCTTGGGGATTTTGTGCGTTGCGTCCATAATTTATAATCCAATTTTTACTTTCAACAAGTTTACCTGTAGAGAGAAGGCTATCCATTCTTTTATAACGAAGTCTGCACTGCACAAAACGTGTCCAATAAGCAAGGGCTGGATTTGCGTTAAACGGATTACCGAAGTTTGCTTCTGCGCCTACGTATGTCAACTCATTTATTGTTTTCCAACGAGAGGCGTAGGTATCAAGCAACGGAGCAGAGAAATGTACCTCCACGTTCGATAGCGGTGTGTCTGCAAGGTCTACTACATCCGCTGTGCCATTATAGCTTTTAGTTGCTTGTGCTGGTATTGTGAAAAACGGGTTATCTCTAAGGTCAGAAACATTTATTCTATAGTCTGCACCGCCAACGCTAAACTGCATCGGTACAAAATTACCAGCAGCGTCATTAAAAAAGTCAGGGCCGTTAGCTACTACGGCAGCATCGGATGTGTTTAGTATGTTTACTTCTAAACGGGCTGTACTTCCTTGGCTTGCGCCTGGGTCTGCGCTATTGGTATCTGGAGCGCGTCCTCTATCTGCTACCCTGCGCACTTCTACGCCGAGCCAAGGATACTTGGACGCAGTCGCAGCACTTATTGTTGTAGTAGCGCCAACTACATCACTAGTAAGTTCACCAATCTGTAACGCTGCGGCTATACGTCCATTAAGTTCATCAGCTAAAACTGCTCCGGCTGGTTTGTAATTTGTATATGTGCTTGGAATAGTTCGATGTACCAAAAACGCAGGGGAGCTTTGGCTTGTTACACGCAATCTAAAACGTGTTGGTCGTGCTTCTATCTCTCCTTGGGCATCAGCACCATGTGTAAGTCCTACAAGGCGTACAGTACATGATAAACCTATACCGCTTGGTCGAGGCATATTAAGGTTAAGTGTAGCTCCATAAGTAGTCAACTGCCGTTGTTGCGCAAGTAAATCTTCTCTTGCTCTAGCCAACATCATCGACTGATCTGTTACAGCTTGCTCAAGACGCGCTATTTCAGCAGTGTCTTGATCATCAACAGATGTATTATCAAGATACGCAAGCAAATCATTTTCAGCAGTAGCTAAGCCTGTCGTATATGCGTCTACAGCCGATTCAGATGCCCTTATTTCTGCTTCTAGTGTAGCCACATCATCTACCGCCACTTCAGGAAGTCTGTTTCCTTGCTCATCTGAAAAATACGGGTCGTACCCTGTACTTTGTGCCTCAAAGGAAATTATTGCCGAAGTAGTATCAAAATTATGCTCAAGGAGCAATCTATCTCTGCCATCAGCACCGCCTAAACCTTCACCTAACGAATCATCGTCATATCTTGCCCAGACCTGCAATGTTTTTCCGTCAAGTTCACTTGCTCTTGGCAAAGCCGTAGTAGGCTCGCTCCATTCAGGTTCTTCAAGGTCTGGATTATTGTTCTTTACCCTATAAAAGAACGCGACACGTACACCACAAGCGGTTACGTCACGCGAAAATGCTGGTGGATGTCGAGGTATCGCATTGACCAGTTCAAGCGCGTTTGTATATACCATTTGACAAAAGTTAATCATAGGTATGTTGTAAAGCGCAAGAGTGCGCAAGTTCGGTAAAAGGTTTGCGGCTGATCCTTTATTGTTTGTTATTGCGGCTGTTATTGTTGTTGGCGTACCATCAAACACATCTTGACCATTCACACTACCATCTGCCCAAGTTAAACTAAACAAAGCTGGATTAAACGACATTCCGGCTGTAAGTGCTGGCGTGCCAGGTATAAAAGTACTACTAAAATTTGGGTCTTGTCCTGCAATATTGGCGGTCATAGTACCAACCCATTCGTCATTTGGGTAAAGGCGTATACTATCTTGTATTGGTTCTAAAATATAGGTGATACTGCCAGAAAAAAATAATAAGTTGATTGATGCGGGTATTTCTACATAACTAGTACCTATACACATAATGCTTAACTTTATCGTAGCAAACGTAGCTTCTTGTATTGCAGGCTCACCTTGCGTGACCGATACTATATTACACCTAATATCCGCAAAACCAAAACTCGATTCTGAAGGAGTGATAAGCCTTGCTTCTTTAGGAAGTTCAGTAAGAGTATCATCCGGCCCTGCGGTCGTTGCTGTAGCGGCTACTATCTGCGGCGCAGCACTCGCACCATCCGAAGGCGCGATTTCCATGTCATGTGCAAGAGTAAATGTGTATTGTCTTGCCCCATTTGATATTATGTAGGGGATACCTTGCTGAAGTACGGCAGAAAAAAAAGATTGCCCGTTTGAGGCATAATTCCCAGGTAACGCAGGTAAGTTTATACCATTCATCGCAAGACCTTCACGCATTTGTGAGTACATCCACTGCACAATATCTTTCGCTGTGGGTGGCTTGTCAAGGCCGCTGCCTAGTACCTGATTTTCGTGTAACGTACCTTCCATCGCGCCCATGAAGTCCCACGGAATCATCATAAGGAGTTGAAATATGGTAGGGATTACAGACTGAACGTCCATCTCCATGCGGTCATCTTTCTGCCCACTCTGTTTATTTGTTTGTATGAATACTTGTGATGTCAGCGCGTTGTATCCTACTGCCCCTAAAGGTATCATCACCTTTGCTCCCGGATAGAAGGCTGGAGCTACAGCACCATAAACAGCACGTGAATGTTCCGGCGGTTGATGTGGAAGCCAATCAACAACACCGCGCATGAAATCATAGATAAACTGGCGTACGTCCATAAGCGGAATAAGTCCGCCTGCGAACTGGCTCCATCCATCGAAGTCGAGAAAACCACACGTAGCAGCCCACCAATCAGGTGGCCATTTGCCAGTTGCCACTAGATTTCCTCCGGGATAAATTGAATATCTATAAGCTCTGGAATCATAAGAAGCGGTATATCGACTAACGCAACAGAGACCAGAGAACCTTCTATCATTGTTTGTATGTAAATCTTTTTTATACTTACTGTTGGTATGTTGTGGTTTTCAACGTCACGATATAACAATGGTTCATTTATCTGATCGATATGCTGTGTCATGTATTTGTACTTTTGAAAAATCGCGCTCAATGCCGCATTACATTGTGTATCTTTTATTTTACTTCTATCGAAGCTGTAGTTTATTGTCATATAGAACGGACGTTTTTTATGCTGCATATAGTACACAGGGTATCTGCCGCCTGCTAGAAGCGGGTGATCGTACCAAACAACTTCTTCAGGTTTATTCATGTGCGTCTTATAGAATGTATGTGACATGACTACACTTGCGAAGCTAACATCAGGTACACCTGTTATGATAATTAAAAGCTCTTTTGGAAGAAGCACAGTACCGTCCTCCAAGGTCATTGGAGATACATTATCAGGATTAAAGATTAAGTTGCACGCAAAAATAGATGGGATAGCACTTAACGCAAGCTCTAGTTCACGCAAGGTATCTTGCCTGTTGGTGTCAGTAAGTATTCTCTGCCGTACCTCAAAATTAGTTTCAGGCATACGACCTAAAGACCCGGAGTTTTCAAGACTTTCAAACGCGAAAAATGTAGTTATTTTTTCTCCGTCTATGCGTACTACAGAAGCACTTACCTGCCCTGTTACGAGCCATGAGCCTATGTTTCTACTCGCAAACAAGAGTACCTGAAAGCCTAGCGCACCAATAAATAAATCGTCAGGCAATAGACATTCAAACATCTGGCCGCCGGGGGCGGAATACAGGTATGTACCGGCAGACAAAATATGCCCATCTTTGTCGTCTATGTTAGATATGACAATACGCACAATACTTGCTTTACCGGGGATTCTTGTTTCCCCTGTAATATACATCGCGCTTTCAAGATCATCGTCATCACAGTATCGTGGATCAAATCTATATTTTAACGCAAGAACAATGTCGCGTATTTTTGAAAAGCCAGCAGCAATCGACTTCAAAACGAGAAATATTTTATTATTATCATTACGATGAATAGTGTAGGGCGTTATAGCAGCATCAAAACTATTGCATATATCCCTTGTTTCCTCATCAATTGTTTTAGCCTCGAATACCGTCATATTACCATCCTCCTATAATAATACCACTAAAGCAGAAGAAAAATCAACCGATTATGCTACATTCCCAGTCCCTACGGCTCCTGCTGCGCCACCTGTTCCCATGTCTGTGACAGGAGTTCCCATAAAAAGCCCATGAATAGCGTCCGCCATTCCATCTGCCATTACCTTATCGTGGTCTCCGTCCCGTGCCATTCTACCCATGTTGAGGAACACAGCATCCAACGCTTGTGAAAGACCTACGAACACAGGAATCATCATTCCTGTGCTGTTGCCCACAAAAGGCACTGGAGACCATCCGACCTGTGCCATCCCTGTTACGGTCTGGTTGATTGTGCCCGGCCCTGCACCCATCAATTGTACGCCATTCTGAAGTGCTGTTGATAACAGGCTATTCCCGCCTTTACCTTTCATAGCCTCTGTCGCGGCAAACACCGGGTTTGCCATCAGCGGGGGCGTGACTGAAGGATTTCCAGTGCCAGTGCCAGAAACAATAGGCCCAATAGGAACAGCACCGCTATACGTTGTAGACACGTCGCCGCCATCCATATATGTTTTAATAGCTTCAGCAACGCCATCGGCGAAATATCGTTCATCCTTATCCCCTTTCTTCATCTCTTTAAAGCAATTGAGAAGTTCATCTGCTAAAGTACTTTTTGATAATGGCATTACCCTAATACCTGCCCTTGCTTTGCCTTTAACGCAGCTAATTTTCCCATCGCTCCGGGGCCTGTAACATGAGACCCAGGAGAACCAACAGTATCGAACCCGGAAAGAATATCGTTGTACTCATCAAAAATATCTTTAAGGGTTGCTGTATCGTTCCCTATTGTTAATTTACCGCTGCCTTGCACAAGTAAATCAATACTTGCTTTAGAAACTAGCTCCAACGCACCTTCAAAAATTAGCTCAAACGCTTTTTTAAACGCCATCTTTATTCCGCTATCACTTTCAATGTTGATGTCTGCGCTTTCGCCTAACTTTATATTTACAGGAGCGTCTCTATCTCCGTCCTCTCCACCGATAAGAATATCAGTCGCACCTTCGAGCTTTAGGTCAACAGGCGCTTTATTACTTCTGTGCATACTTAAAGGAGCGTCAACCATATCATCATCAGGGTCTTCAAGCGCTCCTGCCCAGCCAGCTACAACCTCCTGCGCCGCGCTATGTAAGACCTTATATGGCCTGTTTTTCTCATAAGCAATGTACACTGGAGTTTCTTCTTCTGCTTCGTCAAACGTGACCGACAAACTTTCAGGTAGATGCGCAAATGTTTTTGCGCTTATGCGTAGATTCATTATAACATCACCATCTTCTCTTGTTGTGTTTGCTTGTATTGCCGATACTGATTTAAATGTGGATATTAAAATACCAATCATGGAATGTACAGAGTATCCATTAGTGTTTTGTGAGATTATAACTTCCTCCCCTTCCATCACGTCACGTAACGCTGTAAACATTCTTGGGTGAAACTTATTTAGGGAAAATAAAAGCACTAAATCATCAAGTTGTGGCTCTACGTTTGCTTCAAAGAGAGCAGAAGAAAGACCAACGAGTGCCACGTCGTATGTCAATGTGTAATTCTTTGTGCCTTGAATTATTGGTACTACACGCACATTTACGCTGTCTATGATTTCTGTGATGTATCCATACGACACTATCGGCAATTCACGAAGCCATCGTCGTTGGTTAGTCCTGTCGTTATTTTTTAATGCTTCAAATGTATCAATAGGTCTATCAGGCATTAGCTTCTACCTCCGTCAATTCAATTATTTGCTGCTCGGTGGTAACTTCTGTATATGGAACATACACGATTTGGCCTTTGTCTTCTGTTGGGTGTATCATTGCTACTGTACCCGGTGCTATTTTGCCGCCAAAGCGGTTAATTATTGTCATATCTACTACTGCCGGAGGTCTGCGCTCTATCGGCCCGAACTCTACAAGCCATGCTTCATTATTTTCTTTGTTTCTTTCATCAGTATTTATTATCCACATGATGGCCTCGCCTTTAGTGGGAAGTGACCAGCCGCCACTGGCATTTCTTTCAAAGTTTGGGCCATCAGGCGCGTTATTTACTTGCGGATTTTCTAGCACAAATCGTGTTGCTATCTCCTCCCATGTTGATGCAGTGTCTACTGTATTTGGGTCATCTGGATGCAGGCGTACACGCATATTAGATTCTGGCCGACTACGCCACGGCACAATAGCTATTTCACGCCACGCAAGCGTACGTTCTGTTTGTATTATTGTTATTGTATCTCTACCTCGTATGGGAGGGTCTGTACGCGCAATGTCAGTACATTCTAAGATCATAATGTTTTTATCATCTGTTGTATCAAACTCTATTTCTGCTAACAATACTCTATACCACGCAAGATCAGGATGTGGATAGTAAAAGCCTACAAAGTCTCCAATCATGTACCTTGATGAAAACCCAACTATCTGCATAGTTGTGATGAAGCCAACGAAAGGACATCGGATTGTTCGTAACGCACCAATACTAATGTCGTATACGGCAGGCAAAATTACTGAACGTAGTTGCCGCTGCATAGGTATTACTTCTTGTCCTGCTACTAACTCCGGCAAAGTTTCGCGCACATGAAACAGTAAAAAATCACCGTTAGTAGATTGAAAGAATCTTATGTCAGGATATGTGTCTATAATTCCTATAATCTGCGCACCAATCATATCATGGAACGCTATTGTTGGTGTGTTACGTGTCTGCTCTGGTTCTTCACCTTGCGTGGCTGAAGGCACCAACATATCTTCAGCGTCCAATGCCAAAAGCCCGTCTGATAATATGCAATGCACACCCAAAACTACTGCGTCCTGTACTCTTAATAGACCATCTTCCAACGGCACTTCTACCCATCGTGCCTGCGGCACAAGTTTTCCAAAAGTAGGACTTGCTGTATTTTTGTCTACGAGAATTGACGGTGCTGTAGCAAAACGTGCGGGGTCAGTATTAAAAGTACCCGGCACACCTTCATCTTCGCTAGGAATATAGTCAAGAACAAAAAGTTTCGGTTCGTTGGGGTCACTGTCATCAGTTATAGCAAGAACGCCTTTACTACGCAAATAACGCCTTGTGATATACTGAAATAAGATACGTTCAAGATTTGTTAGTGGTAGTGCTTCTCGTCGTGCGGGAAGTTGCGGAAAATTTTCGTTTGTACGCATATATTCCGCGGCGAAAAAAGCATTGGTACTGCTGCGTTGCCAAACTAAGCCGCGCTGAAGCGTACCAATTATGCCTTGAACATAGATTACTCTATCAGGAGGCAGGCTTTGCGGCTGAATTGCTAATACTTGTACATTTATTATATTAAGCGCTGTCACCATTTCTTCTCTGGCATTAGTTATTGTAAATCCATCTAACTCATAAAACAGCTTTAATCTGTTTTGTGGATGTTCAGGGTCTGCGCTATCTTCAGTGTCATAGTTCATAGGCACTTGTGTCCAATCTGGAAATTGGTGTCTATAGCCCATTTGTATTGTACAGCTAACAATAGGATTGCCGTGATACTCAAATATTTCCTTTCCTGCCCTTGGGTTTAGTATGAACAGGTTTGTTATGTGTATGTCTACATTTATCGCTGTGGTGTTTGCTACCTGATTATATTTTATATGAATTGCAGGCTTTTGTTTTATAGGAATAAATTGCGGTTTCCCGTCAGGGCGAAAAGCTACCTCATAATCACTGCGTATAACAATAGGCTGGCCAAACCTGCGAACAAGTTTTAGATTTATTATCTTATCTGTAAGAGAAAATTGATTTAAATTCTGTGTTTCCGCACCGCGTAAAACAGCACCACCCATATTGCGTGTATATTGAGGAGGAACAAAAACACTAGCGTCATCAGACATTACGCAGCACCATCCTCATAAAGAAGTACCACACATTCAGACATATTGTCTTTGTTTAAGACCTTGCCCCGCAATTCGGGGTTACTCGACATCACACCAACTATGTTATTACCAAGACCAATAACAGGTGATTGTAATGTCGCGTTAGAATAATTGCTGTCATTTCTTTGTCGTACAAGGATATTGATAACATTTACTTTAGCGATGGAGTTTGCTCCTGGAAACTCCTCATCAGCGATCATTATAAACACCGCCTCCATATTATCACCAAAAGAGACAGTGTATCTGTTATGTACAAAATCACTACTATTCAGTACCAGTCGCATCTTCTCCTCCTTCACTCGAAGCATTTGCTCCCAACGTATTGTAGTAAGGCATGATAGTCCTTATATGCCCTTCACCAAACACAGCGCCGTATTTATCAATAACATCTTTAACCCATGTTTGCTCAACTCTACTCACATCACCGACAACAGGATTTAAACTAAGCACAGGCATTTCTTTAACGGTAAGGCTTACACGCCATATATCATCCTCTGTACCTTTTTTTTCTGCTGTTTTTTCTGTTATCACAACATACTTTTTATCGTATCCCATCCATGTCTTAAACTCAAGGATACTTCCTCGCTCAAACATTTGATCAAGAGAGTTCTTGTTTACCATGTCGGTAGGGTTTAGTTCCCCTTTAAGCGCTGTAGAATTGGCCGGATTCTCTATTCTACGTAATTGCTGTTCTAATGCTACCCCTGCATCATGGCTTTTTTTAAACGCTGCATCAAACTGTCTTAGTATAAACTCCATGCCAGAGGCTTCAATACCAAAAATAGGAGATTCAGTGCTACTACCATCACTCATTACACCTAACGCTTCTTGAATATATTTTGACATCTGTATACCCTGCCGCACAAATCTTCCAAAGGGCTGAAATGGCACAATAATTTCCATTTTATATTCCTTCGGATGGATTACAACATTATCAGTTATTGTCTGCATCAATCCTTGCCGTACAGGGTTTCTAATATCACCAGCAGCATTAGGATTTGTTTCTTCAGGCGGCTCAAAAAGTATCACACGTTTTTGACTTGTTTCTGCTCTATGTGTTTCACTGTACTTTACAATTTGGAAAAAGCAGAAAGGAAGCGTAATCTTTTGTGGATCAGGTGCCCACCATTTATTAAAGAAGTACGTCATGTTTTGCCAATAATTTATACTGTCGCGTGCAATATCTAGCACTGTGCGCACAACAACAGGGTACGGGTCTTGCTCTAGCGTGAACGGGTCAGGCTGATCTTGCAGTACAGGGAACATATCACGTGTCTGATCTTGTATTTCTATTCCAGCGTTTATAAGTCCTGATCCTTGCATTATCGCCCTCCTTCTGATATTTCGCGTTCTTGAAGTCCGCCACGCGTAGTATAAATTTTCCCTGGTGTTACTTGTACATCGGAACGGTTTTCTATGATGAGTTGGAGATGCGTATTTATGTCCAAAGACCCAAAATCATTTGAAAGACTTTCGCTTATCGCACGCATATCTCGAAACAATTGTCCTAATGCTTCTTGATTAAAATGCCCTAGTTGTGTGACATAATGGTCTCCAAAATCGCCTTCGCGTATAATGCGTTGCGCAAGTGTATTGCGTGTAACAGGTATACCTGCTGCTTCCATTTCTCGCAACTCTTGCGCAAGCCAATCGGCACTAGTATCCAGCCACCTATTGTTTGCGTTTGCCTGCTCGTTTTGTTGCGTGACCCCACGGTCTGCCCTGCCTAAATTTATAGCTGTGTTTAGATTGTCGCGCCGTATTTGTGCAGCATTTGGTGCTATCGCCGCACGCGCAATTGGATCACCTATTGTAGTAATAAAGTTAATTACATCCTGAAACTCTGCTGCTGCATAAGTGCCAAAATTGCGTCCCCGTACTTGACGTGTAACATTACCTAAGTTTTGTGTCGTAAGCGCTATACGATGTGCCTCTATTTGTTGTGTAATATCACTAGTACGCTGCTGTAAAAGCCTTTGTGCTATAATTTCAGGGGTCATATCAACGCCTCGGCGGCTTAGACGCTGATTCCCTGTCACCTGGCGTATACGCTCTGCCTCCATTGCTGGGTTTTCAACAAAAAATAGCTCATTAGCTGTCATTTGTGCGATCATCAACCTGGCAAATTCATCACGTGCTTCAAGAGTGTTTGCAAGCCATACAGGAAATGTCCCTTCATGGAAGTGCCGTTGCATTTCACGCGCCATACTTAGCCTAAATCCTCTTTCTCCTGTAGGGTCTGTCTGTGATCTAAAGGGTGAATGAGCCATTAAATCTTCGTAAAACCCCTGTGGCATGAGCGCTCGATACCCTGCCGCAGTTCTATCCAGCGTTGCTTCCATAAACGCCTTATTATACTCTATCTGGTCTGATAATCTACCCCTTGTTATTATGTTTGTTTCTGCTATCATTGCGCGTGAATCAAACCCAGGAATAAACGACGCAAAATGCAATGCAAATGCTAAAAGCACATCTTGTATTTTTTCTACAGCATTTATAAGATTTGGGCCAAAAGCGATTGCAAGTTGCCGTCTAAGCCAAGCAAATATAGATTCAGTACTGTCTTGTATGGCTCTTATTGCGCGTAACAAATCTCTTGTTGCTGCATCTACCCCACTGTCGTGCAGTGCCATATCTATAACTGTTTGGTTATAGGAATTACGAATCATGCCATCAATAAAATCACGCGGGTCTAATGTTCCAGCTACCAATGCCGCGTGATTATTTGTTATATACTGCTGCATCTTACGATCAGCGGCAATAAGCGCATTAAAATTACGATAAACCTCACCACCACCAGGTGCTAAACCTTCGAGAGCAGCCGCATACTCGTTTGGATTTGCAGCACCTAATAGCCCTTGTCCACGATGTCTTGCACCAACAAGCGCGTGAGCAAGCATTGCCATTGTTACAGTTGAGACATCATGCTCGCCTCTTGTGGCATACTCGACTATAGAATCAATTGTTCCACTGCCTGCACCTGCAAGCATTGGTGCAACACTACGTAGTGCATCACGAAGCCCAGCACCCTTGTCTTGTACAAGATTGCCAAGTTTACCTGCTGCCGCCATATTCCATGCGTTAAAATCAACAGGAAGATTTGCTTTCTTCGATATTTCGCTAAACGCTGTATATAGCTGTGTACGCGGAGCAGACACACCTGTATTTGTGCTTGTCGCAAAACGACTATATGCTTCCGCGCCTTGCTTAACAACTAAATCTGCCGCCTTATCTATTGCTGATACTATGAGTTTACCAATAAGTAAAATAGCAGTCACAACACCCATAGCAGCACCAACCTTACCAAAAATACGACCTACTTGTCCTGCTGACCTTGAGCTAAAGCCCAAGCGCTTTAAAAACCGTCCTGTACGACCACTACCGCGCATATTTTCTGCATCTTCTCTACGCTGCACAGCGTCTCTATATCGTTGTCCACGTATGCCAGGACTACTTCTTAAATACGCGTCACGTCTTCTTTCTCTATCATCAGCAGCACGTTCATTCCATGTGATACGGTCATCACGTTTCTCTTGTAAATCTTCCATATCATTGCGCGTGCTAAAAGTAAGCGGCGATACGGTACGTCCTTCTCTAGCAAATTGCCTTGCTAATTTCGGTTCATTAGCGTCAAGGCGTTCTAAAGCAGAAAGAAACTGCGGCCTGCTCTGCATCATCGTTATATAGTCGTCACGTTCGCCAGCATTATATCGTGCTGCAACGCGGTTAAATTCTTCTTGTTTAAGTCCTTCTCTCATCTGCACCCTTCGGTGCTTTGGCAGCGCGGCTTCCATGCCTGACGGAAATTGTGCATAATGCCACCAATCATCATTACCTGCTGCTTCCTCTGCTGTAATTATGGCTTCCCCGGTAAGTTCTTTCATTGACCTTGCGTTCATTGCTGCACGCATCAGTGCGTCTGCAAACACAGGGTCTGCTGCCTGCTGTTGATTTGCTATTCTTCTTGCTCCGCTCTCAAACATACGCCTGCTGCCCTTTGACGCAGCATCGTAGTCTCTATGGGTGTATCCAACGCCATAAGACGACATCATGGTATCTAAATCACTAATACGCGCATCATCCAATTTTTGCATATAAGAAAAAATAGATGTGCTTCGCATAGTTTCCGGGTCTGTAATCATGCTGCGCATCATACGACCAGGAGCGCTTATTTTGCGTCGGCCACCACGACCAATTTCTTCAGTAATGCCTTGAGCAGTCATTTGTTGTCGCACTTCGCTTGGTATTGTTGTATCACCTCTGAATGTCCTTGAGCGCATAGCAACATCTTCAACACCGAAATAAAAGGCGTTTTTTATTTGCGCAGCCTTAGCTAACTGTGCAGGAGAAAGTACACGAACACCAGCATCATCTACCGCAGGACTTACCATTGCCTCGATTCGGGAAACAAGAGATGTCTCCATCAAATCCTGAAGCTCATCTGCCTTCATTTGGGAATCGAAATTGACGTAGGAGGTTCTGCCATTTAGCGTACCCTCAACATTAAATTGTTTTATTGGTGTATTTGATTCTCTTGCTGCACGCTGCCGTAGTTCTGACGTTACCCGCTGCTGTATTTTTATTATTTCATCTAACGCATTGGGATTGTCATTAAATACGCTTCGTATGGCATCGTAATCAAGATGAATAAAACCATGCTGTTTAGGATCACTGCCCCGGTTGCTTAATCGTCTTGGCATTTACTTTACCCCTGTCTGTTTTCTTTCTGCTTCAGCCTGCGCTCGTACACGTTCTAGTATTACAGCTTTTGTTTTGCGATAATTTACGAATTCAAAAAGCTCACGCCAGTCTTCAGGACGCAATCCATCTTCTTTACAAAAATCTCTATAGCAGAAAAGAAGTGTGTTTTTGCCGAAATACCTTTCAACAATGTATTTACTCTGTGCCCCGTCTTTCTCTATCTCTTTGGCTTCGTCTCCGCGGCCGACGCGGGTGCTTTTCCAGGCCGCGGAAACTTTTTTCCCAGCTTACCACCCATGAACTCAACAAGCCAATACACAAGCCACGGGTACTCTGACACGCAGTCCATTTGTCGAAGATCATCATCTTTAGTTTGTACATACATTTGACCAAGGACTGTAGTTTTTCTATCGTCGTCTAGCATCTTAATGCAGATTGTTTTGCCTGTAAGGTATTGCATCATAAGGTCATACATGACATCAAAGTTTTCAATGTCACATAATGCCCTGCACTCCTCAAGTACAGGGACTTTAGCAAGACCGTCAGGAAACTCAAATATAATTCGATTGTGCTTTACATAATCTCTAAGGAGATCATCTTCTTCTTTTTCTTCAAGGTCTGCTGCTGACAGTACCAAGAACTGTGATTTTTTGGGAGTATTAGTACTCCCTACAGCCGTCTTTGTAGGGTTCATACTTTATTCCTTTATGCCTGTTGGCCCCAGCCAGGGATTAGCTCATTGCCTACACGCTGCTCTGCGCCGCTACTGTCAGAAAGATTACCAATACCAAAACCAGGATTAGGCGAAATAACTGGTTGATTTCCAGGTATAGCCACGTCAGCATTTGTAGCTGCTGTTGTACCATCAATGTCAGCGTTACCTTGGTTGTATTCTCCACCCTGGTCAACCCTACCAATACCATTGATTTGAAACGGTACGAAATTGCCTTCCAAGCCGTGCTGATTACCAACTGCCCACAATACTTTACTGGTTATGCCTGTACCAATTTTTAAACCCTCAATCCAACCAGCATAAAGCATGGTCATTGAGTATGTCGGCACAGCATTACCTGCATCTACGTCATGCGGAAAGTTCGCCCACGATACACCGTAATAAATACGTGTAAGTGCGCCAGCAGAAGTAAAACGTCTGCGGCAAAGAACGCCGCCAATGTTGTCTTTACTTGACGCGATAAACGGTGCGATGGCCGTAAGGTCTCCATCACGCACAAGCCCTGTACCTGGCAGTACAGTGAGTGTTGCAGAGCCATTCATAAGATGGTTTGTAATGGTGATGGTCGAGCCATCAACCATTACTTCCTGCAACGCATTTGCCTGTGCTGGCGTGGCGTTGAAGAACGTGTCATTCAAGCGCAACGACCGGGAGATATTTACTTCGTTGATGGAGCCGACAAGCGCTTCATCAGCACTAGGTATTGCTACACCAGCACCCAACAACTGTCCTGTCAGAAAAGGATGCGCGTAAGTATATAAACTTCCGCCTGCTGTCCTAAATCTTGCGGCAGGCGCTTTACCTGCCCTATTATTTGCATACATTTATTTCCTCCTGTTATTCAGCGACTATGCCGCCAGATACCTCGATCTCATCAAGATCATCTTTGTATGTGGCACGCCATGAAGACGCTGCTGAGAGCGCAGTGCGAGATTTCCTTGCTTGCGCAAAGTCAGGAAACACCAAAGTGACAGAAGTTAGTCTGCCGTTAGTTCCACTGAATCTGCCAAGCTGTGTTCGTACAAGCCTTTGTATGTCTCCATACGCAGCTTCATCAGCCATTACAGGGTCTGTCAGTGTACCAGTATTTGTAATCATCTTCGCTGCTTCTTGCGCACAAGTATAATCTACAAACTTAGAAATCATCAGCATTGATACTGGAAGTCCTTTATCAATGTCACCTACACACCTTGCCATAGTTAAATAACTTTCTTGCGGTGTGTTATCTGCGATAGTAGCAAGATGTCCTACGTTCATGTCACGTAACTGTTGGTGTCCATCAGCATCATTTTCATTTATAGAGCTGTCTAACCATGATGGCCAGCCTAATGGTTTTATTCGTGTGCCGCTTAGACGAAGCAGAGAGAGTTTATTGCCTATGTAGGTGCCTGAACTATTCCGTGCGCCGAACCATGCTGCTAGAATGTCAGCAATAATATATTGTGGCTCGCTATGTACTAATACACACGTGTTTTGGCACTCCATCAGATACAACGCTGCCCAATAGTACCGGGCGCGGTTTCCTATTGCAATATCAGTCATATTCTCTAGTTGTTCTGCACGTTTCGCAAAGCGAATCCAGCATCTATCCTGCATATTGGGCATCTTGTCTTCATAAGATATTTTAACAAGAGACCACATAAGTGAAAGACTTATGTTGGTTTTGCAAAGATAAGCAAGAGCTAAAGACATATCAAAGAACTGTGACGGTGCCTGAAGCGGTGTAGTTATTGGTTCAATTCCTTGGGTAGTACCAAGAAGCAATACAGCTATTCCAGAAGGGAACGGAACTGGGAACATACGTGGGTCTAAGATATTTCCTTCAAGGGTGCCCTGACCAAGATTTGGAGCCACACCATTTATCGTAGCATGGATGCGTACCTGCGATGATACATCATCTGGCCTCATTGTAAGCGCTGTAGGCATATCAATTATAAATGTTGTAACACCATCAAAATATTGATACGCACCCTGCGCAATTGTTATTTCTTCACCAGTGCCAGGATTAGTACCGTCAATAATATTTGTGCTTGTTACAAGCATACCAGCAGGAGGTAATGTTCCATAGAACAGTCCTGTTATATTCATGCCTTCTACAAGCCCAGGAGCTTCGCCCACTGTTAGTGGTCTTACGTTCGGGAATACAACATTACCGCCGTTAGGTGATAGGACGTACTCCTCATTGACCATGATGTTCCAAATCTTTGATCCGTCATTATAGGTATAAGTTCCAGGATAAAGAATTAAAGAACCACCTGATATGGCATTTGTACCAGGCACTACATTTTGTATAACATCCAAAGTAAATGCACTAAATGTCAGTGAGCCTTGCAGCCAATCTTGTATTGTTGACGCTGATGTGACTAACCCAAACTGCGGGTCTGCGCCAGCGTTATTCGCAACAAAATTAAGCGTAAATGAAGTATTATCAACAACACTGATAGGAGCAGCGACTACAGCCTGATAAGTTATACCACCACCGCCAGGAATAGAATATGTGTCTGCTGAAACACCAATAGGATTGCCTGTGTTGTTGTCGAGAACAACGTCAAACGAACCTTGTGTCGCAGGAGTAATTGCGCCGGACAATGGATTTGTGAATACCACGTCCTGTCTTGCGAAAGTTCCGCCTCTTGTTTGGTTGATGAGCCGGATTCTCATTTCCGCAGGTGCCCCTGGGGAAACAGGAATTGTCACATCACGCCCATCAAAGTGCGGATCAAACATATACTTAAAATATGAGAACGGAAACAACGCGTTAAACGCAGTTGTCAAAGGTTCGTATGTAATCATACGCTCCTGCATTTCCCATCCATCAGTAACACCATCATCAAAAACTATGAGGTACATTATCACTGCACCATTTGTGTCTTGCCTAAAAATAGGCTGCCACTGTGCGAGCAAGTTACCCGTCATAATTTTTGCGTAGTTGTCTACTACCGCTACAAACACCGCAGGGGTTTCTGGCGTAACTAGAGTATCATCCCAACCGATGATATTCTGTGCCGCGAACCGCTTTGGTATGTAGATTGATTGTGCGTTAAACAGTTCATTGATGTTATGTACAATAACATCTGTCGTAGAACGAAAACGCATCCTTGCTTGTGCAAGGCTCCCAACGTAATTCAAATTCACACTACACCTCCACGTCGTAGTTTTGTTAGTTCACCCTGCGGCAAACAATATACTAATTTCCCTTTGAGACAATACCTGCCGCAAAAGATATATACTCTAACACATCCGCGCCACTACCATCGCTAAAATCCAGGATTTCATCGTATTGTAGCTTAAACGTCAGCGTAAAAGCCTTAGTTGTATTCGCCATCTTAAAGTAGTCTATGTTGCTTGGTATTATAGGACTAACATAGGGCAGCAGCATAGCATTACAATAACTACCAAATATTATGGCACAATGCTTGTGCATTGTCAAATGGTGAAAACTCTTTGCCCACTGCTCCGCTCTTGTCCCCAAAAACCGCAATGTAATATTTGCCAATTTATTTGTGGAATTAAAGTTCTGTACGTTAAAGTCATGCGTCAACCTGTCATCAGAGTTAATCCAGTACTGAATCCATGTATCTTGGCTTCCGGGCTCTATAGGGTTCATAAAGTTATGCTGCATAGGAACCACAAACCGCTTAGCCTCATTAAACTCCTCTTGCGTCATATCCTTATGTCTGAAATACAAATCTGTAATAGCAGCGCGAACAGATTCAAATGTAACACCCTTTATATCTAATTTAGGCCCCGGAACTGTCATTACGCTGCCTCCTGGTCTACATTTATGTATATGTTCATATTGTCAATTAGTTGTCCTGAAGCATAGAACACATGGTTTATGAAAGGGTCTAATCCCAACTCCCTACGCCTTTCCGCAGTAGCTTCAGTTATAGCACTATAATTAAGGTTTATCTCACCTGTAGAAAGCATCACAATAATGTCCTGTCTTATTTCTTCTGCCACACGCTCAAGCTCGGCTTTATAATAAGCATTTCTCCATATAGCAAAATCGTCAATTCCAAATGTTTGGCCATAGGTAAACTTAATATCTTGCGCCTGCGCCGCAGAAGCAGAAAGAAGCCTGCCGGTTCCGGCCTGCTGGATACGGGCGCGTGGGTTGTTTTTATACTGCCTGATTGCTTTGTATAAGTCTTCAGACATCGCTTTATTTATTTTATCTTTTACTTCAATAAATGAATGATAACAACCTCTTTCCCTGAAGTGCTGGTTAAAGTACGTAGTTACAAAATACTCGCCTTCATTAAACCCAAGGCATAAAAACTCGTACAAAAGTCTGAATGTGAACCCGGACTTGCCGTATTCACCTACAGAACTTTGTCCAGTTCTGCCGTAGCGCATTTTGTGTATTTGTTCACTCATATTGCCAACCATCGTGAAAAATGTTGTGTTTGAGAACTTATTATCACGAACAGCATCTGTGAAGTTATAAAGGATTTCAAAATTGGTAAAGCCCATACTGCTGTCCATCATTTCAGCATCCCAATCGAACTTGCTTTCATCTGTACCAACGTACCATTCATAAAGCGCATCCAAGTGCATTGGCTTTGACGTGCGTGCTACTATGTCTATTTCAGGCATATCTCTAGCCGAAGTACCACGATACCCACTACCCAAACTTTGCTTTGAAAACTTTTTCTCGTGTGCTGTAAGCTGCATTAGCGCAGCGTCATCAAGATAGCGTGCGAATATCTCTCTTTCTTCTTCCTCAAACGGGTCGCCTACACTTCTTGTGCGGCGTTGTCTGTACATATTGTGCGGGTCTGAAGATGTGAAAGGAAAATCTCGCCTAGTACGCATTAAGAATACGCTCCTCTACCTGCATATTTGGTACTTGTTGGTCGGTTGGGCCTGCCACAATCACCAGCTTGTGTACCGCAAAACCGCCCTCTCGTGCAAAATTGTTATCCTGCAAAAACTTAAATAACTCTCCGCTGTCCTCTACGTACATACCTTGCCTGATTGTACTGTTCGGTATCTCGTCGAAGCAATAAAATTTCGCCTGTTGTCCTTCTACAAATGTCCCGTCCGGCGCTGCCGCATCGCCCCCCGTATCCCTGGAGAGGTATGCTCTCATCGTCTTGTAGGGAGTACGCGGTGTAAATCCCCCGCCCACCAGTGGTGACATACTGAATACTGTGTACGAACGCAGGAGTTCCGGGAAACTTGTCAGTAAATCGCCATAAACGCCTGGCATTAAACACCGCCTTACCCTATTATTCGACCTTGCCAGGGTTTGGCGCTGGGCTCCAAACAGGGGCGTTGGGAGCTTTGTCTGCTTTAGACGGCGAAGAAGGAGCGGACACCGCACCGCCAGCCGCCCCCTGTTTCGAGCTTCTCATTGGAAGAATTCTGCCAGTGACAATGCGCACCTCATCCATGAAAACCTGTCCAAGTTCTTTTTTTACTAAGTCTTCCATACAGTCACGTATAGATTCCAGTATCGGATAGCAAACGCCAGGTCTATATGGCGCTCCTCTGATTGTACATGATACGTGTACAATAAAAAATCGTGGTAAATTTTTGTTTACTTCTCTCATACTCGCCGTCTCCCTTGTCCGATACGTGTGCGCTTTACAGCGGCACGAATCATCATGTATGCTTTGTTACCCCAGGGATTTGATTTAAGCCCCGAAAGTAAATCCTGATAGTCTTTGTTTTGTCCTCTTGTGAAGCTGTCCTGAAACGTAAGTGTGACTGGCCCAATCTTTTTTGACTTTAAAGGAAGCCCACCCATAACAGGTGTTCCCGCTACAAGCAACGGGTACTGATCTGCAATATACCAACAAACAAGCAACCTAAACAGAAGAATGGTTTTGTCGTACCACACCTGTTCAGGCTGCATATCAAAAATTGTTTCACAGCCTGTAAACATTCCGTAAACAGCGTCTATTGCTTCTTCCATTGTGCGAAGATGCTCGTCGCTTGTAAGATCAGGAAACGAGGCAAGATGCCATCGTCTTATGTCCGCAATCGTTACACGACGAGGAACGCCGTTTACGAAAATAGCTTCATCAGCCATTAAAACTCCGCTGGCTTTTCTTGCTGCTCTGGAAGCTCTACGCCTTTATCAGTACATAGTTTTTCAAGAACCGCAATGTGATCTTTGGCATCATCAAGCTCAACCTGCATTTCAGCAATAATATCGTTTGCTGCCTGTAAGGCTTCATCGTTACCATCACTATCGTAAAATGAGGCTTTTGTTTCTTCTACTGCCTTAGCAACAGCAGCGTCAACATCAGCTTGGCTAATGCCTCCGGCAGCTACCGCAGCTTCTGCTGCTGTAAGTTGCTTTTTTAACTCCGCAATCTGCCTTTCTTTTGCCGCAATTATTGACTGCGGTGTCATGGCTGATGCAGGTAAATCTTCCCGAACAACAAGAAGTTTTTGCTTAATAAAAGAATTAAACAGTTTACTTCCTGCTTTAAGGGCTTCAAGAGCCTTCTCATCCACAGGAGTAAAACCTGTGTGTGCTGGTTGTCCAGTGTATTTGTTGATTACAAAAGGGTAGAACTCACCGAGGACTTTCCCTTTTTCATCTTTACACCTAACGAGTGCTGTATGTCGGCACTCAATGTACATTACTTTTTTTGACATAATTATATGCTCCTTCTTAAATTATAACCGCCCCCGAAAGGGCGGTTATTCGCCTTATGGTGTATACCAGTCGTTAGTACCCATGCCTTCAATGACATGGACTACATTTTCAACAGGCACAAGCAATGAACCAATGCGCTTGAGCGCTGTTCTTACAACACCATCCCTGTATCCAGGAGCAGAAGGAAGAATCATTTTGTCGATAGGGACAGGAGCGATAATCATATCGGTCATACCACCGTCTAACTCGGACTGAAGGGACGGGAATGTCATAAACATCAAGTCCCAAGGGTTTGTGTTGAACGGAGTGTTTGGCATCAGCATCGGGTCTGCAACGATTTCAAAAGATTTCCAAAGGCCGTCACCCGACTTATTGACCAATGTTCCTACCAGCTTGTTGCCGCTTTCGTAAATCGTATTGATTACGGATAACGGGTTATTCTGGTTGAATACTCTTGAAAGTTGGCTGAACTTCAATACTTTGTAAAGAATTGGAGAACAGCGTACCTTACACTCAACAGGGAGGAAGTTTAACTCCTCCATCTTATTTGCGATGAAGTGTGATAGCTTGACAAGCAAGTCAGCACCAACAGTTGAGTTACTGCCGTCTGCTTCTTCGTCCCACAACTCTGCCGCAGGTTTTTCTTGGTACTGTTCGATTGTGCCGTCTCGCAGCGCGATCTGATACAGACCTTCAAATCCTGTTTCATCGTGTCCGAAGTAGTAGAGGACGTTCATCAACTGTTCGAGCATAAGGTTCGCATAAGCGTCCCTTGAGCCGATGGTTGCGTTTGTAAGCCAGTTACCGGGCATAGCTCCAATTGCCTGCTCTTGTACCTGCGGACTTTCGTAATCAATAACAAGATTGATTACTTCAGAAAGCATTGTACCAGTGCGGTTTTTCGCAGCGATGCTGGTATTAAACGTAGTCATGGTCTTCGCTACATTCGATACTCTTGCGTAACCTTCAAAGGTTTCGGTGAATATCTGTACGAGGTCAGCCCATACGTTCGGCAAGCCCACTTTATTGACCATGCCGTCGGCATAGCCTCTCAAGAAAGGCTGTCTGAAAATCTTCTGGATAACGGCTATATCCCAGTGCGGGGTTGTCATACCCTGCAAGATACTGTCGTTGACACGCTTCTGGATGCGCTCAATAACGAACTGTCCAGTCTTGTTGTCAAAGTAACCGTACCTTGATATACCGTCAGAAACACGTTTCTGTGCTTCTTTAATATCCATGCCCTTCTCAACAAGGTTCTGTACAGCGGTTGAGGCCGCAGTCATAACCGCGTCGGAAGCGCGTGTTGAAATCATTTGCTGTTTGTTAGTGTGTTCCGCTAACAACTCATTAGAGATTTGACGTGACGGAGCTTCAAAGTATAAAGCTGCGCCCATAGTGGCATGATTGCCTCTTACGCGATGACCACCGCGATTGGCAATACCACCGTCAGTATTTCTACCGACATAGACTGTATCAAAGTGTCCGCCTTCTACTAGTGTAGGAAAGCGCTGCACCATGAGTTCTTCAGCCTTTCTTCCCCAACTTTCAAAGGGGCCGCTTGCGCTGATAAGTGATGATCTTCCACCCATAGTTTACCCCCTATTAAAGACCGAAAGTCAAGAAAACGGCTTCGTTTTCAGGCTCGAATATTTCGACAAAACCGCCGAAAGTTGCACCAGTCATAGTTGGTGCGGCTTGATTTGCTGCTGCAATAACACTCATGATCGGGAATCCCGAAAGGTTGTCAAAGAAGATGCCAAGTTTAGCACCATCACCAGCAGCAATGTATAATTCCATCCAGTCAGAGTAAACCTGACGAGTGGTTTCTACGTCTTGGGTATTATCACCCTGAAGGTATGCAAGGTAATCCTCTGCCAAGCCTACGCCTGTCATAGTTACCTTATACCCGACATAACCCTTACGAATCATGTCTGCGCGTCCGAATGTCGGAACGCCCCATCCCTGTACGGGATGCCCTGTCTGCCAGCCCTGGTTAAACTCGGCAATGCCGACCAGAATACCAACATCAGGTTTTTCTGTCTTAACGACACCGGGGTCTACATTCATTCTGGATATATCCCGCCAAAGGCCGTTACCGTAGGGAACCGCACCCGCTGTTTCGAGTACGTTAGCCACGCCAATATCGACACGGCTAAAACTTTCTTTGAGTGCCGGGACGCGACCGTCCACGTTCCTCATAAGGAAGCCATTCGTTTTGCCCTTACCACGCCAGATTTGATCTTGACCAATCCTTAGTGGAGAGTTTGGGCCGTATGTTGCGCTAACACCTGCCATGTCAACCTCCTACGAATTAAAGGCGCTGTCTAAAAGGAACGCACCTTCTTCCCTTGTGATTACATCCGCACTGTCTTCAGTGCGTCCGTCATCTTTTTTCTTGCCGTCTTTTGCTTCAGTTTTTACACCTAACACTTCGGCAACCTTTTTATCAATCATGTCACCAATACTATCAGTGACTTTTGATAACACAGTTTCAGCAGTCTTTGCAACTGCCTTGTCGATAATAGCATCCATGCTATCTTTGGTTTCTTTGCCGTCTTCGCTGTCATCACCATCCTTGGTTTCCTTGCCAGCATCGACTTTGCCGCCATCAGCTTTAACTGCGTCCTTGGTCTTACCTTCAGCCATAGCTGCAAGGTCTTCCTGTGACACATCTGCTGCATTATCAACACAGGCTTGATAAAGTCCGTCGATTACGCGAGAGACTTGTTCTTCCTGCTTTGCCGCATCTGTCGGATTCATAAGACTGTCTTTGACAGCACCGATAAGAAGTTCTTTGTTCTTACCATCCGACAGGTCTGTTACGTGTGCCATGATGTCGCCAGCAAGTTTTTCTTTGCCTGCGGCATCCAAAGTATGCAGTGTCTTAATTCCGTCAAAGACTACCTTTGACATTTTAAAACTTGCGTCTTTGGAGCGGCCTACGTTTAAGAAACTCAATACGCCTTTCCTTCCCGCCATATTGATACCTCCAAATATATTTCTGCCCGCATCCATGACACGAACATCCGCCCCGCCTCGTCCGCGTTGCGTTATGACAACACCATTAACAGATAGTATGTCTTGTAAAACAAAATCATATTTTCCTGTAGCGTCTGGTTTGATAATACTTCTATAATCGGCTGACGTTTCTTTACCGCCAGACCTATAATACTCATAACCATCTTTAGTGTAAAATGCCATTTTACCAAAGATACCTATTTCATCACCACCCGGCATACGTTTTATGACAAGGTTATCCCCTATCACACCAACAGCCTGATCATGAAAATTACCTTCATGCGTCTCGTCTAAAGTATGCTCGACAGTTACGGCGGTAAGACCAAACTTATCTTTGCATCGTTCTATTACTTCCGCAGGTCTATACTCCGTATAGTATGGTTTTTTTATCGCTGGCGTATACCCACGCGCAATCATTTCGTCATACGAATACTCATACACGCCGGAACGTGCCAAGCAAGCATCTTTAATTGCGATAGCTGGGTGCCTGTCTGTTACTCTTACTGCCATACTTCTATTATTACTCCATTAGCATAGTTATTGTCAACCGACAATTTTATTTCGGGCTTTTTTAATTCCCTGCTTTTTTGTGCCTGCCCCGCCTACCTTCTCATGTTTTCTCTGTTCCATTGGGTCAGCATAAGAATTGCCCTGGTTTTCCCCAGAAGCAGAAGAAAGAACCTTATGCTTACGCTGGTTCGTTTTTTTAGTCACGGTTTTCTTTCCGTCCGCGCCTGTAGAGGTACTTTCAGAAGTCTCTGTTCCATCATCAGCAATAAGCGCAGCCTGTGTTGTTGCGTTTATCGAGGCTATATTTGCTTCATGCTCCTCTGTTTCTCTCTGGTCTATGATTTCCTGCCGCTCCTCAAGTCTTCTTCGCAGGTCTGCGTCTATGTTGAATAGTCCGCCTGAAAGTTGGCTTACCATGTCGGCAGCATCCTGAAGCGGCATACCTCCGGCAACAGCGTCAAAGAAGCCCTTTGTGGTGGCTTCAGTAACTTTTACCTTGTCTTCTACGTCTGTTATCTTCTGCTCATCAAAGCATATTTCGGTATACTCAAGAGCCTGCATAACATCCCTATCCAGACCTAAAGTATTTATAATATGTAACATAGCAACAGGCTTTAGCTGCTGCTGTATCTTTGAATACATTATACGATTTGTTTCTTCCTGGCGTGTCCACGGTTGTTTTTTATCATTACCACCACCCATCCCGGACTTCTTAATGGTGAACAATCCTTCCTCAAGAAAGCCTGCTTTCGCTGCCAAGTCCTGCCGGATAAATGTTAGCAGTTCAGGAACCTCACTAAAGTTACGTTCTATAGCTTTTAACTCGCCGACAACATCAAGATTTATAGGATTGAGTACAGAAGCGTTTCGCACGCGTATTGTGTCTTCATCAGCCATTTGATCGAGTAGCATTGACCCTTCCATAGCAAGCGGGCCATCTACGTTAAATGTCCTTGCAAGTAATGACATCTGCTGTATCATGGTCGGAATCGCACGCATCGTATTCATATAATTAAAAACAGCTTCAATCCAGCCTACAATATCAGACACACCCCAGCCCATTGTCATCATCACGCCCCAATAACCTCTTTGCGGAGAAGGTACAATACGCGCAATGCGTGAGGAGTTTACGTCTGTTCCCATAAACGGAATATAGAAATATTTAGGTTTAAGGAAATCTTCACTTGTTGGATTCCAGTTCGGGAAATGCACTGTGTTCCAGCGGTCAAGTTTTACCCAACGCTCGATACAGTTTTTCTTTACTACCCCTGCACGTGCCAATGTAGGTACATCCAGCGTCATTGTTATAGGATTATCACCCCTGAACATGGGAAATAGAATAGAACCTGAATAAACAAGCGCATCAGCAAGAGCATCAGCCATCGCAATATGCAAGCCTGTTTTTACCATAGCATCGTTTATTTTCTCAAGTTGTTCTGGGGACAATTTTTTGTTTTTAATTTTTACACCATTTAATATCATCGACCTCGATTTCTTGTCAATGATGATTTCAGGTAATCCTTTATTTGAGTATATACTTGTAGCTTCTCCTGGTGTAAGATAAAGATTGGGGGAAGCCATGTTGTTCATGCTTGGGTCTTGACCATTTACCCCGGTCATCCATGACATATTAGACATTCCGCCCATACGTCCCTGACCACTACCGCCAAAGTCTCTGAAGCCTATAGCATCAGAAACTCTTTCAACTAACGATGCCGGGCCATTTACATTATTAAGAATCGCAGGAACTATTTTTCCTGAGCGTTCCTGCATTTGATTTAGTGTTTCATAAGGTCTTTGCGTTGCGTCATGGCATCTAATGAACTGTTCCCGGCACTCATTTTCAATAATGTCATTCACTTCTTTTTGTACGGACATTGGTAAACCCTTAAAGCGGCGTGTTTCATGTATTTGAACACTGCCGTCTGTTGCGCGAGTTGTTGATGTGTTTACACGTCTAAGCCGTGCCGCTACTCTTTTCCACCACATACATTACCCCGGAAATACTACCCACATACAATTTTCTAGCATCTGCCATACTGGCACAGTTGACGGATAAGACAGTCCGGCTGTCTGCGCAGTAATTTGCGCACCACCCTTACGGAACTGCCTTATCCCAGTGCTGACATAATCTTTTACAATACCTTCTGCGTTACCTGATACATTTATTATAGTAGAAATCCAGTCTTGTACAAAAAGATCATCTGCTTGCCAAAAAACATGAAAATTAGCGCTACGCATACGTATCGGGCCACTGTTAAACACCATAGACCCGGCATGAATTGCACTTCTGGAGTTACCTCCATCTAAAACCCATGAACGTCTTGTACTCTCCTGTGCTGGTATCGTAGTAAGATTATATATTGCTGTCACAAGCTCTGGTGTTATCGCATCATAATCACCCACAACATACGCGCCATTAAGCACATCTCCATTCTGAAGCTCGGCAAACCTTTTTCTAGTGCCTGCTGGTATTTTTGGAGGTCGCCAAGTACTGCCGCCAGTACCACCCCACTCATTAGAAATCATAATGTCAATTTCTGATATGTCAACATCCACACCAGCAAGAGACGCAAGTTTTCTAAATAACGTAAAATCATCAAAATGTGTCTTCGCTCCGGCTATCTTAAATGCCCTGTCATAGAATGTCTTTAAAAACAATTCATCAAAAAAATCATCGTTAAAAGGACAACCGATAGTTTTGCAAAGTTCATGTACAAATATATGAAATCTTGACTGCATCCTAATCCCCCCAATATGCTATTGCAATATGCGGAACCAGTAAATCAATCCACGCATCAGTATGACCGCTTTCTTTAAACCCATTTGTCATTACATAAACAGGTGTTAAAGTAGCGCTCCAAGGAGTATTTACTATTATGGTCGGCCCATGCAAACCATTTATACTCATTATATTTTCATTCTCGGCATTTAAACTGCCTCCGCGCATATTAAACATCCATGCAGCATTGTCTATCTGGCTTGATGTTATTGAAATCAAATGTTGTAGTGTACTCGCAACAATTAACGCTCCAGGGCCAGATGCCTTTATACCATTTGCAATATCTACCAACACAGCATCTGTCAGTGCATCTCTATCAATTGTAACGACACAATCGCCAAGATCAGCACCTACAGGTATCTCGTGCAATCTGACAACCTTACGCTGTCCAAACTGTAGTTGTATGCCACCTAAAAGTTCCACTAACGCAGCAGTTCCTGTTAAATTTCCGCTTGTTATGATTTGACTTACAACCATGCTGGTATTGCCAAAAGTTGTGCTTGTGTTTTGTACATTACTTCCAGGCTTCAACGTACCATCATCGTTTACATGGACACCAAAAATAGAAACATTATTTATAAAAACACTAGAGTACCCGCCGTTGTTTGCCATATCCTGACTTTGCTTATCTATTTCTATATAAATACTTACACGGCCAATAAAACCATCTTGCGCAACAAACGAGTAATCCTGCCACTGGCCATAAGGAACACTATCATATATCCTTTTCATCAGCGCACGAATAGCATTAACATTTAAAGATAATGTCACAGTAGCATTACGCAACTGATCACCAACTTTTAAATCTGTAACAGCAAAACCTTGTCCACCGTCAATATTACGCACAAGTGCAGCCATATCTGCATCGGATATTGCAAGACCTGAAAAATGTCTTACATTGCGTATAATGGTTTCTAATCTTCCTTGATGCTTCCAATCACCTACGCTATAATTGATGCCTACGTACTTTGCCGCCTCACTAAAAAAAGTTTCTTTGTATGAGGCAGAAGAAATGTCTACGGCGACGTTTTGTCCGATGATGGCACCTACCGCCCTAAAAAACGATCTTACATTCATTTTTATCTCCTAGATAAAACGCCAACCGCCCTGGGTCAGTATCATATACTGTTTTGCGGTAGGATTATACCAATACTGGTTTAGTTGCGCGTTTCGATCTGATGTAGCAATAGTGGAGCCTGATGTTGGGTATCTTCCTGTGTCTGAAAACTGTAGCCCTGACGGTGCACTGCTCATACGTACTTCGCGTAACACAAGCCAACCTAGTAGCCCTGTGTATATTGTTTTGCGTTCTGTAAGCCCTTTCATGTCACCAATGCTGACATCACGCTTGTCATTTCTGAATCCATCCTGTTCAAGTAACGCAAGTAATGTTTGCGTACTTCCTTCATCTGCGATAGCTACATGACCAAAACTGTTGTTTGCTGTAGCGCCCCAAATAAGTTTTGCGCCTTCAGGCGGTATAAGCCCTTCCTGATATTGTATACGAAAATACGCTGCGCTTAGTTTTGGTAAGTATTCATACCTTGTGTATAACTCATGTGCGCCACCTACACTTTCAAGGTCTGTAATGAAGTCTACGCTGGCACAATGATCACGAAAAACATCAACGCAATTATGTACGTAATAGTTATTAACTGTGTACGTATGATCGCCTGTAACGGACAAATGATAGACAGTTTTAATACCTGCTGATTCCGTGTCTAATACATAATTACCTACAAAAGCATTTTTATTATTTCTTGCAAGTGTAAGTGTATATAAATCTTTTTTCCTAGTACCATGCTTTCTTCCACCACTGCCATCAGGAAAAGTTGTAGGAGTTCCTGCAATTGACTTCAATCGCAGCGCAGCAGTTGAAAACCCACAGCGTAATGCGGCTGCCTGTACTGCTAATAATAATCCTAGCGATGTATTACATATCACATCACTTTTATGTTTTGTACTGCCATCAGCGGCAATAAGACCCTCAATAATCAGTAAACATTCACGATTAGTATATTTTCCAACTAAAATTTTATTCCTTGCACTGTCGTAACATTGTCTTATAACCGACGCAAGGCGCTCATGCTTAGCTGCGTAAAGCCTAGATACACACGCATTTTCACATTCGTGGTGTTCCTTTGTTTTAAGTGATATGTTCAAACTATCTAAAAACATCACATCCTTTCGCCTGTTATGCGTTACTATTATTTCATCATTGCGACAATCATGGTGTATACGCAAACTACCATCGCCTAACCAAAACCCAAGAAATAACAATTCGCTATCTGTTAAACCACTTTCCTCTGTAACCTTCTCTGTGAACACCTCCGGCTTTTCTCCAGTTTTTGTTGCTGTAGCAATAGGTTTAAATGCGCCAGACTTCATAAGATACGGATGCTCTGGCGTAACAATAATGTCGCTAAGATGCGTTCTATAAAGCACACATTCAGCTTCTCTTTGTGTTTTTCCTATTACCGTATTGTTTCCATAAAAGCCAACAACACTATCTCCTTCTTTTATATTTTCTATTGCCTTGTACGTACCATCAGCAAGAAGTACCATTGCGCCTGCTGGATGGCACTGCCCGCCATATTTTTTATCATAATCTATAATAGTTCCTAATTTTCTATCCCGCCATTGCCTGTGTGTCATACTTTCACTCCTTGAAATAATTTCTCACCTAAGCCACCAATACCCTTATAAATAACATCATAAGCAATGGTAGCAAGAGCAACAATAAGCCCTAAGAAGAAATACATGGCAGTAACAACAGCAGGAACTAGTGGACTTATAAATATAGTCGTTATTATACTAATAAGCAAGATGGTAATTTTCTTTTTTCGTTTATGTTTTTTATATTCTTTTGTGTGCGCTCTTACAGGCGCTTCTTTAAGTAAAGGACATTCGCTTTTTTCTTCAGGAGTTTCGTGATATTTCTTAATATTACTGCCTTTCCCACAAATGAAGTTCGTCCAGCCCACAACTACAATGGCACCCATTAGACATAAAAGCCATATTACGTTAGGGTCTGTCGCAAGTAACGCACCCATATCTGCTATGTTCATATTAAATCAAAGCCTCCCCCTGCAATTGCTTTTTCTACCTGCGGTATCTTCCAATCCGGCACTGCAAGCGTAAGACTTTTATATATTACCGGGTACTCAATGCAAAAAGACACACAATCGTTCTTCATTGTGTGATTAAAGCCTTCATGGACATATTTAAGACCCGCACACATACGCTCCTCATTATCTAGTGTGGGTGAATAAAACATCATTTTTAAATGGTCAACAAAAATGCCATCGACCTTTTTAACGATGGCATTGATAAGTTCTGTTTGTTCCATTAAGTCTTTTTTATTCTGTAATGCAATCTCTTTGTACTGCACCTTACTTTCATTTATTGATTCTTTAAGCTCATCAAATCTGCCCCAAAGTGTCTTAAAAGTCTGTGCTGTCTGTTCATCCATGCCTTCCATTGATAATTCAACCCCAGCAGCACCTGCCTTTAGTGTTTTTACTTTTCTCCCACGACGCAAAAATACGATGAGTGAAATTATAAGCGCGACAATCACCGCGGCATCTAGTATGATTTTTATGTATTCGTGCATCATTCCTCCTAAACTTTTGGATATACCGCATTAGGTGGTCTTAGTATACCACGCAATTGCGCTATTCTGTCAACTCCACCTAATTCATCTGCCCACTTTTCCCACCATTGTGTGATGTAGTAATGATAAATATTGTCGTACCGACAATCAATTTTACCTTCCTGTATGAGCTTTCGATGTTTAAGGTTGCCCCTCGCTGAAGGGATACCGATTACAAACAAATAGAGCGGCCCCAATATTTGCGACTGTTTATAATGCCCATATTCATGTTTTATAGTTATGAGGTCTTCTCTCTTTAATAACGTGAACATTGCCAGAGAAACCCCGGAAATAAACTTTTTAAACTTTGTATCTTCACTAAACCAATACCAAGTATAATTACCGCACAATGTCTTTCTCTTTTTCGCTCCGAGAACAAGCACCATAAAAGCACCTGCAAGTACTTGAGGAAATTGCCAAAGCAGAAGAAAAAATCCTGGTATTTGTTCCATGCTATTTACCCTGATACGTCTAGCTGAAAACACGGTACGTATGCAGCGTGTAGTTGCGGCTCATAAACGTCTACACGTCCTGCACCCGTAAAGACAATCCAACCAGCACCTGATAAACTGTTGGAACCAGACCACCAATTTATAGTACTTCCATTACCGCCGCTGCGCTTTTGTGCTCTACGCACAATAGAGTTTTGGTATGCTGGGAATTGAAGCTCTATTGTGTTTGCATTGCCAGAAGCATCTGGTAGCTTTGGTGCAGACCACACATACCTGCCACTTACCTCATACTCCGTCGGTAGCCATAGAGCATCAAATACTGTTGCGGTTCCACTAGGCATTAAAATACTTCTGGCTGTTTCAAAAAGAAAATCTGTTTCCCCTGCGTTACTTGGCGCAAATGGCCTTCCAGGATTTGCCAACATAGTCCTAAGTTGACTGTTAAGCCATGCTCTTGCCGCACAATCTCGCCATCCCCCAACGGTTGTGTTAGTTGTATTTATGGCACCTAAACCCACAGAATTTCTAAACTGAAATAAAAGACAATCTTGGGAGCTTGGGTCGAACACGGTCGCACCATTATATACGTTCATTCCCACGATGTCTACATAGCAATTGTCTAGGTACGCCGTATCGTACCCTCCTGCTGCGCCTGGTGGTACTATACTTGTTGGTTGTAAACTTAGTAGAAAATAGTCACCGATCCGTATACCATCAAATCTATTTGCCCTTGGCCTTGCACGTAATGTGCGCAGCACATCTGCTGGCGTATTACCTAAGCCCAGTTCCATCAAATTGCGCCCTGCTGGAGGATGCACATCTGCATTACTCAACATTGCCTCCGGCCCTCGGATATTCCCGCGACCAGCAACACTAATGCCTGCGCCATCCGAACTTGGTATCGTATTTATCATTTTTATATCGCCAAGAAAAAGATTGATTCCTGGGCTATCGTGATCTCCAACCCGTGTAACATTAGGTGACGCGACAAGCAACAAATCCCCTACACGCGCACCTGTAGGCAATGTTTCCCTGCCAATAACATTAGTTGTAATGCTGAATATCTGCGTACCCACAGGGCCAATACCACCACGCAAAGTCCCTTCCACACGTACTGTGAAAGGCTCCATAACTATAATTGCACATAACGCACCGGGGTCTACTGCATTTAAGTTTCCTATACGAATGGTTTCCCCGGATACATTTAATATAAAATCACCTAACACAGCATCCACAGGAGGCGCTGTTACATCTTCTGTTACAGAGTGAATCCACCTGCCACGTGAGCCTGGAGGCCCGATTACATTTCCTAAATCCAATCTTGCGGCCATAAAATATTACCTCCTTTTCCTTTAATCTGCGCAGGTATATAATTTATCGTGTGCGTTGTCTGTACTTCCTGCTGTACCGCAGGTTCGTGCGCAATAGTTATCGGTTCACACACTAAGATATTTTCTTTCCAATAAATCGTTTCTTTTTGCATTTTTTCTCCTTAATTATAGTCCACTCACTCGTACTGCGTGTGCTAAACATATACCACCACCCACCGAATCCGGCGACATTCCCAGTGGCTGTGCTGACGCATTAAGCATTACAAAGTTAGTACCATTTGTGCCAGTAGTCCAAACAGGTCGAGACGTTGTGCCAGTAAGTCTTAACCTATTACGTGTTGTGTGAAAATAAGGCAGATGTACGTCAATATAATCATTAGGCGTACCACTGTAGAAGTAACGGCCAAGCACCTCAAAGTCTGACAGCATAAAAACATCTTCTGATGTTATAATTGTTGTGTTTGGTACCCTTGGTTGCGCTCTTGCTATATTAGCATTATTAACCAGAGCACCACTATTTGTTATATTATATGCCATAAGTAAATTGCGCCACGATGACACTACCTGTGTATAAATTAGGCTTCCTGTCCAGCCACCACTAGCAGGAGCAAAATTAAATAATTGCCCAGAAGCCAAGCACTGTATAGGCTGAATTATAAGAAAATCATACGGCCTTGGTGTGTATAAACCGCCTGTAACTATATCATAGGTGTTTATACCAACAACAACAAATCTGTATGTGTTCATACCAAATACAGTTGAGCCTGAACCCAACATAGTCCACGGGCTTAAAAAATCCCTTGGGTCTAGCTCTACGTCCATATAATCACCAATGGCAAGACCTGCAAACCGTGTTTCCGATGGTCTTGTACTAAGGTAAGATGCTAAGGTATGAAAGTCCGGGCTAGCAATTTCTGGAATAGAAGCTATACTTCTTGGTCGCATAACAACAGAACTAGACCCTGTTGGCCCAGCAGGCCCACGTAAATTTCCTTGTACCTGTAAATTAAATGGAGACAACGACATAATACGGCAAAGACTTCCAGAGGCAACATTAAATAAATTACCAACATTTATAGTACCTATTGATGTGTTAAGTATAAAATCACCATCTATAGCTCCCACAGGAGGCGTAGTTATGGTTGTTTGTACCGGGAAGAACCTTTCTCCTCGTAGTCCTGGAGCCCCAGAAGGCCCGCGCAATGATCCCATTTGTTGTACAACTAACGGGACTACAGACACAATCTGACACATCGCACCCGCAGGAGCGATAATATCCCCAGTAAGATTTCCAATCTCAAGCGGTGTAGAAGATACATTTAATAAAAAGTCATTTACTATAGCTTCTGGCGGAGCCGTTTGTACTGGCTCGCTCACAGGGAATATCCACCTACCACGAGCCCCAGGAGGTCCAACTACACTCCCTAAATCTATTACTCCAGATTGCCCTGCCATAAAAAATCTCCTTTCATCCTTTCATTTTACACACAAAGGGATTCACTTTGCAAGCAGAAAAGAGTGCTTATAGTGCGGATGGGTTTATTGATACGTACCCATTTGACATCTCTGTGACCGCTGGCTCATCTTCCTCATAGGCAAGGTGTCTTTCAACTGTTGCCCTTTTTATGTCTAAAAAAGCTCTTTGAGTGACAGTAATAAAATAACACAACATTCGCACTCCGTCTACTCTATGTATTACCGACAATTTTCCAACTCCTTTAGGGATGGCACCATTCTTATCTCTTACCGCAAGAGAGCAATCACTGGCTGTATCCACAGCGGCTTCAGTAAATATAAGCCGTTGGCAGTAAAGAAGTTTATTTGTGATAAAAGCGGAATCTTCAACATTCGGATTCTTGCCTCTTGTAATCCACCATATCCCATGTTTATGCAGTTCTCTTGTGAATGTTTTTATTTCATCCTTCGCTGTTGTATCTGGTATCCATAAAATCTTATTCCGGGGGAAATCAAAGCGCAGCACCTTCGGAGCCTCCCTAATGTCAGGAAACTCATAGTCTTTTATTATATATATTATATTTCCTCTAACAACAGCAGCACAACCTCTGTGGTATCCTTGGTTAAAGTCCTGCGCCCAGTAAATTGTTTCTTCCTGCGACACCTCTCTATCCATCGCAACCTTTACGAAGTTCTTTTCCCAGTCAAAGTCACCTAACACACGCCCTTGCGCGAGCGCTACGAACTCTCCTTCAAGGAATACGCGGCGTTCGTCAGGTGAATATATCTTAAAGAGTGATTTAACGTAATCTTGATCAAGGTATGTATTATCTATAGTCCTACCGCGTATTAAATTAAACCCTGTCCCGGATTTACGGAAATTAGTTATAACCCTATACAAACCTTTTTGGCCTTGCGCTGTTGAAAAGAAAGATAGAAATGGTTTCCTAAATCCCGGTATTATTTGTCTGCACCTTTCATTTACTGCTTTCACCGCCTCAAACGTAACATCATCACTTCTTGCGACAGACCCTAAGTCATCAATTTCGTCAGCTAACGCGCAACAAGCATCAAACCCCATAATACTTTCTGGAGCAGAAAGGGGTACTAAGATGGTCGTCACATCTCCTACAATGAGCCTGTTATCTTTTTTATCGTGTATGAAATCTGTATTGCTTTGTTCAAGTAATTCTTTTATGTACGCGAGTGTTGTTTTTACAAGGTGCCCAAGAGTTACACCGCCTAAAAGAACACGGGGTTTATGTCCTTCTTTACTTTTCTTACCTTGGAGCATCGAGACATACTTTAACCATGAATACGCAAGGCTTGATGTTTTTCCGCAACCATAACCCCCTACAAGAAAGTGGTAGCGCAATTCCGGGAACAGTAGAGGTGATTGTATTATCGCTCCCTGATGTGGGAGCATAAATCTTTTTTTCAAGACCGCCGTCTTCCTTCCTTTATACTATAACCACGCCTCTCTACGGAACACGCCGTTATTTCTATACACTATTTCTGCTCGTTGTGATACTTTTGGCGTAGGACATACGTGGCGACACAGTTTTGCAGGGATTGACACTTCAAGCACTTTGGTCTTATTGATGTTTGTATACCGAAGTTTCCACAGAGTTGTTTGCAGTTTTCGGCGTATGTTTGCGTGCAACGGTAGAGATGCGAGCATTTGTCGCAACGCAGTCCACGAGTAGGTTTCATCGAACCTAAACATTGAGGAAAATCCATAAGTCACCTCCCTGCCAAAAGCAAAAATTCTTGTGCCGCTTGAGCGCAACACCCGTAAAACCCACATCCCATCTGTCATTGTTGCTATGTCAATTTGTTTTAAAACTTGCATCACTATGCCTCCCTACCAGTCTTCAACAGTACCATCACTGTTTATTTTATATCCGCCTAATACTTCGTCCTTAGTATTATCATATAGCATTGTCTTCGCAGAAGCAACAACAGGTTTTGCTTTTTCACCATCAGCAAACGGGTCATCATCACTTTCAAAACCCTCAAACACTTCATGCTCTTTTATCGCCGCAAACTCCTCTTTTGTAAGAGCTACGAAAAATATGTTAAGAGCGTCTGCTTCTTCTTTTTCATCGTCTGCTTTTGTCATCTTCAGAAGGTCTCTGCGCATTTCTGCCGCTTTCATCTTCATCGCAAACCAGTCTTTGTACTGTATATTGTATTCTTTCTCCGGGTCGTTTGCTTCTCTTATGTCTTCATCACCTTCATCCGGCTCCGCTCCACGTAACGCCTGTGACAGTTCCTCTACCTCATCTATCTCATCAAGGTACTTTTCTGCCCGTATTGTCCGGGTCATACGTTTGTAATCTTTATTGTCGAGTATTAGCGCTCTTTGTTTCCCTGTTATTCCACAGTAATCCAGCGACATACTATCACTAAGAAAGCGGCGGTATGCAGTTATACAATTAGCCAAAACTGTATCAAAATATTGCGGGTCATCTTTTTTTGGTACGTCTTGCAGATTTATTTGTGCCATACAAAAATCATAGCATATATTTTAATTTTTTACAAGTGGGTAAATAAAAACCCCCCGGTGTTGATTTGGAAATGGCTGATAACACCGGGAGGAAGGAGGAGAAGAAGCTAAACACAATGCCATGAGCTTGTAACATCATGCTTAGGGGAATCTGCAAAACCCCATTCGCTGCAACTCTCTTACAAATTACCACAAAACATTATAAATATCAAGTGGATTAGTGCATCATTTTCGCAAATCAATACAGTGAAAATTCCCTAGTGACGAAGGTGTGTTTGAGGGTGTAGGTGGATAAAGGGGGCAAGGCTGACCTGTATTTTTGTGTGCTTGATTTGTGCGGATTTATCCGTTATTAACCAAACCAAAAACATAAAGGTTATTAGCTGGCAGGAATTATCATAAACAGATAATTACTACCAACCAATAAAATAAATAATACTAACCATGTGCATAAAACAGATCATAAGTACCGGAGCAAAAAACATCAACGGACATACTATGCTGATCGGCAAATTTGCAAATACTCTGGTATTGCCTATTGCCGTATTGCTTGTACGCTGGCAATTGTGGATCGTATGATGTAGTTATTAACTGGATCATCTTAATTTCTCTGTCTGTTGCTGTTTTTAAAAACTGTTTAATTGCAAATTTTTTCTCTGCCTCCCGCTCTGCACGATAAAAACTATTTTTACGGACGGTCTCCGCTCCTCTATGGATCATACTATAGATACGATCATTATCAATCTGTCTTGCTGTCGTTGTGTATCTTGGCGTATGATAACCATAATAATTAACAATGTAAGTCTGCCTGTATTGCTCCGCTTGATCTGTAGTTGTACTAATTGGTAACGCATAATTATTGATAGTCTCAATCCGCTCCGCCTCTATTGCTACATCTGATCTCTGGTTGCGGTCTCTGCGATTAGCCGGATCAATAATTGCATCTTGTGCATCAATGCCGTATTTGCTCGTATGCCTACCAGTGCGATACTGTCTCTTATGCTCGGCAAATACCCTCTTGGTTGCACATAACAGATCAATCTGTTTGTCGTCCGCTAATATCATCGCTGTTGCGATTATATGACTACTTATTTGATCTCCCATCTTGGGTAATAGATCAAAATAGGCATTTACCGCCGTCTTGTCACTGGCATTGTCAATAATTTGATCTTTTGCCTTGATAATGCCATTTTCATAATCTTTTTTTGCTTGTCTTTCTGTTTTTTTCATTTTTTATCCCCTATTATAATAATATAATATAATATTAGCATTTTTTGAAAAATAGTCAAGTAGTTATTTTTTATTTTTACGTTTTTTTTGGCTATTATCTACTATATATTAGCGGTTTGTAGGGCAGAAAAAAAGCCGGTTTTTACCGTATTATAATAATATCCGTCTATATATAGATCAATAGTTTTTGATTTTAGAATTAAAAAGATAAATAGTAAGTGACTGATATTTTGGTATCATTGGTATTTTTTAGAAAAATACCAAAAAATCTTATCATATTATTATAATAGATTATTATAATAATATATGTATTGTATCATACCAAATAAACAAATAATTTTTAAAACTAAAAACTATTGATCTATATATAGACGGATATTATTATAATACCGGCAAAATGCCCGTTTTTTTGCCCGTACAAATTACTTATATATAGTAGATAATAGCCAAAAAAACCGCAAAAACAAAAAATAACTACTTGACTATTAGTGCAAAATGTACAAAAAAATAGGCATATAACCGTTAAGATTATATGCCTATTATAAAAATTGTATTACTATTTATTGTCTTTTTTGGAGCCGATAACGATAAATTGTAGGTTGCTGGTACACCGTATACCGCCAATATCCACTTTGGGACTGGCAAAATAGCCGATACTGCCCGTGGCAAATTCACGGCTGTTAAGGATTATTTTGTATTGGCTTTCTGTTTCGGGATCGATTATCGGTGCGTTATCTTGGTCTACAAGTAATAGTTTGATCTTGCTAATTGGTAGCCTAGCAAGCCTATCAATGCTTGTATTCTGCGCTTGCGCTGTTGCGCTTGCATTGTCAATTTTTTCTACTTTTTTACTCATCTTTTTAATCTCCATTATAAGTGATTTTTTTTATCGGTATAATTGCCGATTCAATCCTGCCTGAGTATAATTTGTCAATTAACAATTGGCAAAATACTCGATGATAGCGTCTAACTCTTCTTGCGACAATGTGTCTTTGATTGCTGCATCTACCATTTTTTCGATGTCCATTTTTTCTCCTTTATTTGTTTATTTATTGGCAAATAGATTGCATTTTTTAGATCACATTTCAAATATTTTTTAATATTTGGATCATGTGATATTTGCCGATAATTAGTATAGATACTAATGATCTGTAGTATCTATATAATACTTTTTTTTCCGCCTTGATCTCTTGGATACTTGCGTTATTACGTTTTTTCCAGCGTATTAACTGTTGTATCAGTTTAATCATTGTCTTATAGTGCATAATACGATTTCTAATCAGTATGCGCATTGATTTTTTATCCATTTTTTCTCCTTTATTGTTTTTGTATTGGCAAATAGATCGCATTTTTTAGATCACATTTTTTAATATTTTTATTTTTTGCTATGATCTATTTTGCGTGCTTTTTTTGCCTTGTTTTTAGATTTTTAAAACTACTACACAAGCGTATAGGGGGATATATGAATAATAAAATAATAATTGCCGACATATTACGCGACACAATAACGCAATATTATAATGGGAATTATACGCAATGGCATAATATACTAGCAATAGATAAGCTACGTATTATGCAAATAGTAAACAAGCGCATACGGGATTTGCGAGATAAAACAAACAATAGGGGGAAAAAATGACAAGTAATAAACCTACAGTATTGTATATGGCAAGCCTAGAGGGTAATCCTGTACATAACCAGAAAGTATATAGCACGTCTTCAGGGCTATATCTGGTATCTTATGATGTATTTGTGGCGTACAAGCCGCATACGGGCTCTGTGGGGGCTTGTAGGGGCATTAAATGGGACTATAGCAAGACAACAGCGCGTTATGTCCGCCTGTTTCTACACGGCTATAGTGTGGACACATTGCCAATAAATGACATACAGGCAATGTATGAACATGATGTTAAAGGGGGTTGATATGTATATATTGGACATTGCATCGGATGGCGTGATAACGCTTGTATTTCGCAGTTACGCATGGGCAAAAGAAGTAGTACTCTCCCCCATGCAGTCTGCTGTATTACGTGCTAAACTGTCTATGGCTGGTAAGTATATATCGGGCGATAGGAAGGATGTGATCACTATCGCAGGACAAACAACACTGGGGGCGATATGCAGGTCGTTCCTCATATACTAAAAGCAGGTCTGTAGTGACAGGCTTATTAAACAAGGGAGCGTATTTTATGTTTGAAAACAGGGTCTTACGACAAAGGACTGTCGATGTGACAGTACAGGATTATCTTAACAAGGATAATTTATTCCATGCGCAGTTTACAACCAAGGCAGGAAACCCAGCACTTGTACAGGTGATGCAGGACAATGACACAGGGTACTATGACAGTCCGCGTGAATGGGATAATTTGTGGACATGGGTAACGTCTGACAGAGCAGGATACTCTGATATTGATTTCCGAGGCACAAAGGAAAACAATTTTCGTGACAGGACACACCACAATGTCGATGACTATGTGGGTGAAACAAGAAGGCTTTCAAAAGATTTCTTGAAACACAATGTAGTAGTTAAGCTCTACCTGTACCGGCACTCTGGGGATTACATCTATTCTGCCCGCTCTGTAAATCTTCCCTGCAATGTGACTTGTAAATGGGATTCAGGGTGTATGGGATTCGCTTTTGTATCAAAGGAAAAAATCAGGAAGGAATATGGTACACATAAATGGGAAGACGGCAAGGACATTGGCGTGCCGTTAAAGCGCATATCGAAGCAGGTCATGGAAGAAGCGTACGCCTGCCTTGAAGGTGAGATACAAACAATGAATATGCTTAACGCTGGGGAGGTTTACTGGTTTAAGGTTGTGGACATGATGACCGATGAAGAAGATTCATGTGGTGGAAATTACGCAGGCAGCAGAAAGGAAATTGCGCAGCAGGTAGCAGACTTCTTGCATGGTTGGTGTGACAACCCAAGTGATGTCGCACAGGAGATGGTAGCATGAAAAAGAGGATGTGGGCGTTATGGTCAACGCAACTAGACGGAAAGCGGGACGTTATTGCGTTGTACGACACTGTCGAGTATAGCTACGATGATGTGAAGTATATTGCTGCCGAAAGGCAGGGTGCTGTAGGGGAGGAACATGACTTCTCCCACAACATAAACTTGAGGGAGGTAGAGTTCTAATGGCATTAAAGCAAACAATTCAATTTACCGTTATATCAGAAAACGGTATAGCACTGGAGATGGAAGACATCCAGAGCAGGCTGCTTGACCATCAGCAGGTCTCATGGGTGGATTTTGAGGTTGTGAAAGAGGAGGAAACGAAGTATACTGATGAAGATAAGGTCTTTGAAAGACAGGACTTCGTTGATAACACAATAATGGACATGGCACGTGCCTTAGTGCCGGATGCAAAGCATCAAATGCACTTCATAGCAGAGGTGCGAGAGGCACTTATTCGAGAGTTTAATCTCGATGAGAATGAGTTTTATCCGTCGTTGACGTGATGAAATACCCTACTTACCACTGTGTAGGGAACTATTTAAGTTTTAAATAGTATTTATTGAATGATTAAAACTAATTGTTATTGATACTCTAGTCCTGTAGCGTCGTTGACGAGCAGGATTTGAGGCTGTGATTCGTGTTCCATGTCTCGGACACACTTATAACCAACAGTGGATTCGCAAGTGATGCCTGATGTAGTCCCCGCAATATGGGTAGAGGATCAACTTCACTTGCGTTTTTCTAAAGGCAGAAGAAAACCAACGGCTATTTACTGCCGCGCTATTTATTGCCGACAGCACAGTATATACCTAGCAGTATGCTGTGCCTCCCAACGGCTATTTACTACCGCGGCTATTTATTGCCGACGGCTTTTCTTCTGCCTTTAAAAATATTTAATAAAAATAAACTTGTTTATTGCCGAGTGATCTAAAAATCAAAAGTTCTTTGCCAAGTAATAAATAAAAAAGGAGGGCTATAATGCCTAACGAACGACTATTTACCGCCAATTTGCAGGTAACGGTTATGTATGATCCGTGTAAAATACAACAGTCGCTAATTGTGGATTTAGTACAGCACAATTTGGAAAACGTATTTGATTCTTCCTGTCCAGAAGTAATAATCCGACAGGAAAGTAGACAATGCTTGTCATGTATCAACAGGGAAGAACAGCCGCCGTTGACAGTAATAAGGAATAAATAATGGGAGTACGATGGTCAACAACTCACAGGGGTGTGAAGATACACAGGGTGTACTATCAAGGATGTATAAACTACAAAGTAGATGGTACACAAGAGCTTGCTTGTAGTTTATATCAAGCAAAGAAATGGATCGATGCGCGTATACTAGAGTGTTTTGATAACAAAACACTACCTGTTTCACATCATGTGAAATCAGGGCTACGCCAGTCGTTAATATCTATCGGCAATAAATAGCCGTTTGACGAATAGGGGGATAATTATGAAGTACAATGCACGTTTTGAAATGGGATCAAGGTTGTTTCATCTTGCACAACCAGACATTTATTATGAGTTTGCAGGTCTTGTAAACTCACTTGAGGAAGGTGAAACAGAATATTATATGGACACAAAAAAAGAACACGAACCTTCAGGGCAATACTTTGTGCATGGGCACATGGTGCGTGATGTAATCGCTAAAGCATGGGTACAGGCGTTCGCATGGAAACTATCAACTAATGAGCTTACAAAGGACATAAAGGTAGTATATGAGGATGCTGGGTCTCCGAAGGAGTACAACTACGGAGGTGATTGGGCAAACTTCTACCTTCTTATCTCACAGAAAAACTATAAAGCACTTATTGAGAGTGTAATTGAAGAAGGTATAGACGACTGGCTATACAACAATTACAAGTCTTACGATGGCTTCTGGTCTTATATGCCGGACAACCTTGATGAGTATATGGAGCAAGCCGAATGTGATAAATGGCGTGTCAGTAAGGAAAGGAATGGTTATGCTTTGGCACAGGCGATACAGTATACGCTGTTTAGAACAGACCTTGAAATTGGTGCGTGGAATGATAGTCTGCACTATGATGTGGAAGAAATTGAGTTTTCGCATGATACTTTCTACTTTGAACCAGAGGAAGTGCAGTACGGTGTGACGTGCATGGACTGTGGAAAACAAGCTCCTGATGCGCAGGATTGCGCAGCGAAGTTTAACGGCTGGTTTAGGGACATGGGGGAAAATAAGTACTGCTGCGCTCGATGTGCCTATGTGCGTGACAGGCGTGCGGAAGAAGAACAGAAGAAAAAAGAAAATAAAAATCTTGCAAAGATGCGATCTAAAATCGTAAAGTTCTTTGCCAATTCAATAACAAAACTTAGGAGGAAATATGAAGAAGCAATATACCGTTAGTCTTGCGTTTGTGGACTGGGAAACAATGATCATAGAAGCAGACAGTCCTGAAGAAGCTCTTGCTATCGCAAGAGAGAGTGAATTAGAAGGTACATGGGATGCGCCGAGTACCTGTAGAGAACGCATGGAAGAAGATGATACTGTCTACGGTGTTGGCGGCACAGAAACAAGTACCAAAGTTATGACATACATACGCAGAAAAAGAGAAAGCATCGAGCGTAGTATCGTGCCCAATTTTGACAACACAAGGCAGATTGCTATTATTTGGGACATAGATGATGTACGGCACGAAAGACCGTACCTGACAAAAGCGCAGGCGATGGAAGTTCTTGAGAATGTACATCGTAAACATGATGCTACATTAGGTGTATCATGGGAAACACTACAGATTCATTCAGATATGATGTTCTCATTCGACCCGCCATGCGCAGAAGAATCGTTCTTAGACTGCCAGCACAAAGTGATGCACAAGGACTGGGAATGTAATCCACTGAAGTGTCCATCAAGAGGTGCGCCGCGTCTTGTGTTCTACGCATACGATGTGTGGGGAAACAGGGAAGATGGCTGGGAAGTAAATGACAGGCAGCAAGTAGGTGCAGCGACAATTTATGCTTTCACAGACGGCAATGAAGACGACAAAATACTTGAGAGTGTGCGTAAATTGTATGGCTTTGATGTCAAGGAAATTGAGATTTTCGAGAACAGTGACGAACACGTCATCATGTTTCAAAACAAAGAAACCAAAAAGCCGTTAGGTGAATATGTGGTGGAGGAAGTATGATTTATGTAGATAATAAACAGGACAAGATGTGGGATGCACTCATGGAATGTGATACTGAAATGGTAATGATGGCGTTTACAAACTATCACGGTATGCAGCTTTTAAACGATGGATTCTATAAGTTCCTCATAGAAGAAGGAATCATGGAAGGCGATGGTGAGGAGGAAGACAATGAATGAGCTAATCATACCAGAAAGCCTTGCGTCTATTACTATTCCCAAGTGGCGTGACACAGCAAAGCTCCTTGAAGGATTCAAAGTCATCGCCTTTAACCCCAACCACACTCCGGCAGGGGATTGGGATTACTCTCCCGCAAGGGAAATCATTGATGTGCGCACATTTGTTCTGGGAGGTAAACGCAGCGAAGGTAGTAACGGAGTGCTAGTGTGGATTCATAGTCCCACGCATCACGGACACGCGCATGGCAGGGCTGGAGGTTGTGGATACCACAGACCTTCGGCTGCTTTTTCTTCTGCCTTACTCGCAATGGGTATCACGTTAGGTGAACATGAGTGTCATGGCAGAGGAGATTCTGCGATGTACGACACAGCCCTTGCGATAGCTCAAAAGTTGGGGTATGAACAAAAGTATTTGCATATTGCAAAGTTCTTTAGGTAAATCGGCAATAAATAGCCAAGGAGAAAAATTATGGTGTTTATAAATTATGATGGTATCGGTTTTGATGATTACCATGTTGATGATGATGACGGGCATATTTGGTCACAAGTATGTGAAAAACACGCAAAATGTATGCAGATTGATCAGCCAATGATTTCTCACGTAGCGTGCAAGGATTTAATATGTGGTGTGGCAGGCTGTGAAGAAATCGCAGAGTATTACATCGACTTTCCTGTAATATGGTGCGGCGAGTGTGGGGCAGAAATAAACTTCGAGGAATGGGCAGAAAACGGAAAGCCTGCGTGTGGTTACATCACCTGCCAAAAGCCGTTGTGTCCTTCGTGCGATAACAAAATGCACGAAAGAATGGACAATGGTGAGCTTCCGATATGCAGCGAGTGTGCGGAAGAAAACAAGAAAGATCGTATCATTGGGGATGAGTGTGACACTTGCCAAAAGATAGATGATTGTAACACAACAGAAAAGGGTGTAGGGTCTCTATATCACGGCGATGCTGATGGTAGATGTAGAAACTACCTATGCAGCAATGTTCCGCGTAAGGAGGGATGAGGGATGGGCGATAAACACATAGATATGATGCAGTGTGCGCCACGGCATCTGCGGATATACAGAACAAAACGAAAACCTATGCCTGTTGATGATACCTGTGCTGTGTTCACTAAGGCAAATTGTTTTGGTGGAGAGCGATATAGAGGAAAGGTGTATTTTGTTTCGTGTAACGACAGACCATACACTTCTTTCTATCAGCATGGAGAAGCAGACCGCTGGCAGTTCTCTCCAATGGGCAGCAGAATTAAATGGGCGGATATATCAACGCAGTTGCGCAGGTGCTTAATGAATGAGTACGAGGACTTATGGCAAATAAGGTTTTCTCACGACAGCGAATACTTTATATCAAGTTGGCGACCAATGACACAGGAGGAGATAAATGAGATCAAATAACGAAAAACCACAAGAGTGCAGGTATACACACCAGCACTGTCAGCACGCAAGTATCATGGGTGATTGTCTTGCTAATCCTGAAAAATGCAAGGATAAAATAGAGATGGACAAAGCGTTCGCCGCGAAAATCAAAACGGTATCTGTATCGGCAGCAGCAATGCCAACAAGAAAGGGGAGAATAAAATGAAAAAGTTATGGGAGGGAATACGACCGTATGTAGTTGTCGCTTTATTTACGCTATTTGGTTTTGGTGCTGCGTACACACTGGTATCTGTTGGTAGGGTTATTGAGGAAAAGGCACACACCTGCGAAGTTCCAGTAATAGAAACACCCGGAGTATACATAATAGATGTAGAGCAGATGACATTTGGTCGTACTAACCACGACAATAAATGGATGGTACATTATGCCTATCAAGGTGTGCCGCATACAGCGTTTTTGCCGTGTAATGACAGTTTAGCCGAGTTCCTTGCGTACTTGGCATTATTTTAATAAGGAGTAATTATGATAGTCGTAAAACCAGTAGATATGGAAGTTATTTACAATGGGAAGGTGTTAGACGCAGGTTGTGTAGAATTATCGTTTAATTCTGTTGATGTTCACCCTTCGCAAGCGTTTGCTTATGGATTATATAATTGCATAGATGGTGTGGATGACTGGGTTGCTGATTTCGCAAATGCGCAGGTGGCGCAACGTGTTGCAGACCTTCTAAACACACATGGGGGTGCAAGATGAAAGGAAGTACAGTAGTAGTTACCAAGAAGGAAAACAGAACCTTATTTAATCTAATGACATTTTTATGCGTCATATCAAAAACATTAAATAAGGTGACAAAAGAAAGGCGTTACGCGAAAGCAATACGATTTATAAAAGGAATCACAAATCCTGACGTAATGTTCGCCTATGCTACTGATGGACAAAGACTGCACTGCGTTCCGTTCTTTTCTGCTAAGTTGCAAAAAGAATTACGGAGGGAACTTGAGTGGAGTATAGTCAGTGCTACAAAGGATGTTATTACACTTACCGAGTACACAGGGGATGGAGAGAAGTTTCCTGTTGATGGTGTGCGTGATGTGTTACCTGAAGATATTGCTTTATGCGAGCAGATACCTGATAACAACAAAGAGTATTGGCGGTTGTCGCACAAAATGTCTGGTGTGTGGATAACCGAAAACGCGGTTGGGGATATTTTATTTTATCTTGCGCGTAACAATGTAGCGGTGGACATTACGTATCTACAGGCATTGCACGTTGCGGAAGGAATAAATGAGTTTCATGTTTGGCAGAAGGATAAAACAAAAGATTTAAATATTCCCAAAGGAATAGAAGATGTTATCGCGTACATAGCTAACAAGCTAGACGCTGTGTTTGAGGGTACGTTGGTTTTTAAGGTGTCGCACCCACACAGCGCTTGCGGAGGTTTGGCGGCATCTGCTATTGCTTTAATACAACCAAGGGTACAGACTAACCGGATGTCGTATGTAGAGCTAACTAATGAAATGGTATCGGAGAAAGGACTTTCCATACTCGCAAATCGTTTTGCAAAAACAAAGAAAATAACAGTGGAAGATGCGACAGAGGCACTACGGTATAGTAATAATTTTAATGTAAGAAGGTCAAGATGCAAGGAAACATAATAAGACATGAAGACTATCTTAGCCCTACAGCGGCTATATTTTTGATGACACAGCACAACATGGTGTTGCGTGACTACAATGCGTTTGAGGAAGATGATGTTACTTTGGTGTGGTGGTCTTCAAGATGCCATGTTTTTCATTATTGGAGTAACGGCACATTAAAAGGTATCTGGAATAACGGATTCATAAACAAACGTGCGTATTTTCCAATGCCTAAAAGTCCGCACATTTTACGAGATATATTATTTACTAAAGATTTTGAAAAATCCGAAGCAGGGGAGTACAGGAGTAACACTGCGATATGTGAAATCATGGAATTGACTGCACAAAGTCACTTTGAGTGTGAGGACATTTTCCATGTTGGAAACCACCTTGTCCACGTAAGTGAGAGACCTGACCTTATGAATTGCCACAATACACCAATAAAGAGTACACTACAAGAGGAGGCACAAGCCTCTCTTGCAGAAGAAACAGCAAAAACAACAACTAAAGAGCAATGCTGGAATTGTAGAACTGTAGGTTTAACGTGTATTCCTTTTATTACTCCTATGGGGAACAGTATTTATGTGTGTCTACGGTGCCATGAGGCTCTTACGGAGCTTATAACAACAAAAGAAGAACAAGGCAGAAAGTATGACAGTGAAAAACTGCGGTGGTACTTGTTGCCGTGGGATGCGCTTGAGGAAGTAGTCAGGGTGCTAACGTATGGAGCGCAAAAGTACGCACCCAACAACTGGAAGAAGGTCGAACCATTTTATGACAGGTATTCCGCGGCACTAATGAGGCACTTTAAAGCAGATCAGGTAGGAGAGATTTGCGATGAGGAAAGCGGCCTACACCACATGGCACAAGTAGCCTGCAATGCGCTTTTTCTACTTTGGTTTTCACTACAGGAGGAAAGATAGATGTTATACACATATATATGCGTAGTTCTTACTGTTGTTGTGTCTTTTATTTTGCTGTACGTACTGTGTGTGCCTGGGTTAATGCTTATGCAGAAGTGGAGCGAGTTTTGTGAAAAGCACATTAAGAAGGAGCTATAATGCCGCAGACAAGAATATTGGTTGAGATAGTGTGTGATTTTGTCCATGCAATATCGGTAATACCGCTGGATGAAAACTGCCCAAAGTGCGCGTGCCGCATAGATGGGCATTGTATAAGGGCAAGACAGAATGTAGATACAGTACATTGCGACTATGGGCGCAAGGGCTACTATAGCCTTCAGGCAAAGGGTATGCGAGAAGTAACAGCATGACAAGTAAAGGAGGCTTGGTGGAAGATTTATTGGAAGGCGATGTAGGAATATGTCTTGGGCTATATGAAGAATACCCTGTACTCAAACCGTTGTTTGAGCGGGGTGTTTGTCAAATAAGAGAAGTAGGCATGGTTGCATCGCGTGCGTGCCTTTTAACTAATAAGTATTTAGCTACGGAAGGATGCAAGCCTCTGTTCTTACAGGATGCTACGATGTATACTGTAAGAATGACCCGCTGGCATGAGAATCTGTTCGGAGCTATGGGCGAAATCGCAGAATACGAAAAAAGAAAAAATAATTAAAAATCTCTTGACAAGTTATACAAAACATAGTAATCTCAAATCTAGCGAAGAAGGAGCAATAATGAAAGAAAAATTAGTATTGGCGAAAGGGGTTACTTTTGAGAGTGAACCCCACAAATACTACATCAACGGAAAAGAACTCTCCGGCATAACAAAACTAATCGCAAAACGAATGAATATACGGATGCCGGAGGAGTTTGCCGGGGAGGCACGCAATGAAGGACTACACATCCATAGTGCTGTTGAGCAGTGGCTCGATGGTAGTGAGTTTCCTTCTATCCATCCGGGTGCGGTGTGGATAAAAGGTATCCTTGAAAGACAGTGGCATAAGCCACAAGAGCAATGCCATAGTGAAGTGTTGGTGTCGGATTTAAAGCAATTTGCATCGAGTGTGGATATAGTTGGCGTATATCCTGATGGCACAGTGGTTTTATACGATATAAAAAGGTCATTTAAGCGGGTTTATGTGAGTTGGCAGTTGTCTATATACCAATACTTTATCGAAAAATACACAAAATACCGTGTGGCAGGGCTTAATTGCTTGTCTGTTAAAGATAGAACAATGTTTCCTATCTTCGCGCACTCAAAACATGACGTGGAAGAACTGCTGTATGGGTCGAAGTGAAAAGCAAAAGGCAGAAGATGCCATTAGAATAGATGTAGTCAGGCAACTAGTACGTGCCGGATTTTTGAATGATTACATCGCAAGACTTCTTGGCATTAAAGTTTCTTGTCTGCGCGTATTTCTGTATCGTCATAAGGTGCCGAGCAATCCGGGATTGGGCGGTAAACGTAATCATGCGAGGTATAAAGGCGGAAGGATTGTACGGAAGGATGGGTATGTCTATCTATCTGGTATGCAACATCACCCAAGACACTATAAAGGGGAAGTGCTAGAACATAGGGTTGTTATGGAAACAAAACTCGGTCGTTTCCTGACAGCAGAGGAAGTAGTACATCATATTGACTATAATAAACAAAATAACGATATAAACAACCTGATGCTGTTTAAATCACAGAAGGCGCATTTTTTTTATGAAAAAAATATTTGTGTGCATCCGAATAATCCGAGAAACTGATCTAAAATAAGATTTTATTTTGCCTAAAGGCAAAGGAGGAAAAATGCAACTAGGACAGCATGATAAATTACAACTTATGTACGCATTATTTGGTGCGCACATGATGCCAAAGCTGAAAGAACAATGGGAGGTGGTGCGTAAAGAAATAACATCTATTGTGGCTGCATACTGGCAAGACTTTGACTTTGACGGCGCACAGAAGTTTGAGAGATACATCAACTTTCACACCTATGTGCGCATACACGGTGGCCCGGTACTATTTTGGGATCACCCTTTAGTTAAGTATTTCGGACTAGAGGCAGGTGCTAAGGTAGTATTGGTTGATTTCAAATTTCCGTGGACAGATGGTAGCACTGTATATATAAGCGAATTAGGAGATGATATTAGCAGTAAAGCGATTAAAATAATAAAAACGTATACATCATCGTTTGATAAAATTGCGGCGTTGTGGGACACAACAAAAGAAGCACTTGCATCTATTCGTACAACAGGGCAGCTAGAGGAACGACTACCAGAGCTTGCGAATTATTTACCGCCATCAGTGACAAAACAAACTACCGCTGTGCTACCTGTAGAGACATATAAAAAAGTGCGCATGATGTTTTCTTCTGCTAGTACAGAAAAGAAGGTGGATAATGTCGCAGAAAAGAAGTGAACGGCGTAAACAACAGCGTCTATTTAAGAAAGAAGAAAAGGCGCGTGTCGGGTACAACAGGCACGCAAATCTTACACACCTTCAACAAGCGATGGCAGAAGGTAAAGTAAATGTAGTAAATATCAATGACCCTGCGGTACAGCGGGTTGCAAAAATACAAGGAGAGAAAAATATATGGCGAAGGAAAAAGCTGCGAGCGCAAAGAAAAGTAATGGTGCGGTTGTATCTGATATTCGTGTTACCGATTCAAAAGGTAATCAATTGGATGTTCAGGAAGTCACAGACCTCGTTATCACATCAGAAAAACCAGCAAAAGTAAAATCAAATGTCGAGCAGATGCGACTGTATTTGGAGTTTGTGACAAACAAGTATTCCAAGATGCAATTCACAACAGCGAATCTGCCGGAGGTCACAAAAACAAAAGCAGCGATGCGTTCGTTACGCGTGGCAGTCGAGAAGTCAGAAAAGGAAGTCAAGAACGTATTCTTTGACGCGCCTAAGAAGGCTTTCATTGCGGATGTCGCACCACTCTACTCTCTTATAGCTAATATTGAAAACAAATGTGACGATGTGCTTGAACAAGAAGACCAGAAGCGCATTGATGGAATAAATAAGGCTATCGACGCGTATATCGAGGAGTTCACAGCAGAAGACAGCCTTGGGCAATTATACATGGACAAGTTCGAGCGCAAGAAAATGTACTATAACAAAACGCAGGATGAAACAGATACACGTAACGACATTCAGGCACAGATTATCGCGCTACAGAAGATGCAGAAGGCTTATGAGAAATCAAAAGCTGCGATACAAAAAGCCTGTGCAAAAAATAAACTCATCAATGAACTTACATACATTAAAATGTTAAATGATGATGAAGACCTAGCGACCATTTTGGAAGCGATAGAAGAAGAACTGGAGAGGTTGGAGAATGTCAAACAGGTACAGCAGAGTAACGCGGAGACAAGCGCAACGCAGGGGCAAGAATACGCGGTTCAGTACACAGAAGATGATACAGACTATACAGAAGCCGCTGAAGGAGTTGATTTCACATCAGACCTGCCTGAAAGAACTAAAACAGTTTTAGTTGAAATCACATACCCTGCTGATGCCAGTAAGGCGTTATCAGAGTTGTTTGCGATGCTTTGGACTAAAGGCATAAAATCCAAAATAGTCAGTGGAGGTGAATAGTGGGCGCGATACTGTTTCTTATGTTCCTAGGGGTGCTTGGATTTATATTCCTTGTTGTTGTAGTGCTTTCGCTCTTGTTTGGTGGCGAAGACCCCTATGAAAGAGAGTTACGAGCATACGACAGAAATGACGAACTTTGTGATTCTATTCGCAGTACTAAACGTGGGAAATCTACACACTACCACATTACAGACGGACGTTCCGTGCATCTGCACGAACATCATAAATAACCTTTGCAAAGGAGAAGATTATGGCTACAGCAAAAAAACCTGCGGGTAAAGTATCCGCTCCTGTGAAGAAGGCATCTGCACCGACAAAAGCGGTTGCGAAGTCTTCAGGCAGGCTTGCCTCGCTGAACGAAAAGGTCGCACAGACCGTACGGTATGAGCAAGAAAATCGTGACGTTTCAGGTCGTCAGTATAACTACCTGAAAATTATCGGAAACTCCGCGAATGATCCGATAACCAAAGAAGGAAAGCCCGAATACATAAAGGGTGCAAAAGAAGGTGTTTGGGTAATTCCTTCACAGAAGTTACTCCTCGGAAAAGCAGTAACACTCTCTATTAAGGGAATGTTTAAGGTTTACGAAGACAGTATTCCTGGACAGAAGAAAGACCCAAAATCAAAACAAGAGCCAATGAGACAGGTTATCGCCTATTGGCTACCCCAAGACGCGGAGCAGATTCCGCTTGAGGGTATTTTTGAACGCCCTTATCGCGGAAAGGATGGCGTTGATCACATACTCAAGCCTGTACATTGGATGTTTGTATATCTACATGAACATCCAGAAATCGAAGATGCCGTTATTACCTTCAGGTCAACAGGCAATCGTATCTACAAAGAGGTACAGAAACTTATTGCGGCTAACGCGACAACGGCAACAGAACTTCGCTTCACAATGACGCATCAGGAAATCGCTGCCGAAGGGTGGGACAAAGATTACCTGTATCCGCTGTTTGAAATCGACGGACGAAATTACGACTACGAAGATGAAAAAATCTCGTTGTGTAAGGGCGGAATGGATGAGGACGAACTTGCGGACTTCATCGAAGCATCCTTCAAGGTAAATGAAGACTATGCTTTGGCGAAAATCGTCACCAGAAAAGGCAACATCGCTGCCATGATCGCTGGCTATACCGCACCTGCTCTTGAAGACAAGACAGGGTGGAAAAAGGGCTACGAGGATGACGGAGACGCAAAGCCTGCGAAGTTTTAGCATAGGCACTGGTCACGTATAGGTGGGACGGTAGGCTCCCGTGACCAGCAAGCTGGAGGCAGAAAAAGAAGCGGAAGCGAAGTGGGTGACGAAAATCCACCCGTTTTTTCTTCTGCCTCAAATCTTTAAGGAAGTAAATTATGGCTTATTATACTGTCGCTTTTGAAGGCGGCACATATATTTCACCAGAAATGGCAGGAGCAGTTTTAGGATTTTGGGGTATTGCGCCTAACACATTACGGCGTTCAAGGTTAATCTTGAATACCCCGGTATTCGGGCCACTCACAGATGATGAGATAAAAAAATGCAATAACGCTGTATCCACAATTCAGGATTTTGAAGCACAGCATGAATCGCTAACAAAATGGAATCCTGCGTCGGCAGGGCAAGAAATGCGTGTAAAGTTAGATGCTGCTGATATTGTAGAATACAAAAAGAAGCGTTATACGCTATTTAAAAATCTTATGCTGGGCACAAAGCGTTCAAGTCAGGCAAAGCGATTTGCTATTGTACGTGTTTGTGGAAGGGGTAGCTATGTTGTTCTTGATCATAAAAATAAGGATATACATGACCCAATTATTGTTACCTGCAAATAATAACAAAAGGGGACTTTCATGTCTGAAAAATCCGCCGACCTATTGTCGGAGTTTAAGAGAATATTTTACGGCGGACAAGACAGGTTTGTAATCCATGTTCCGCCATTCGCCTATGGTGCAGGCGAAAAACAACATAAGTACACAGCGCAGACATTTGTAGGGTTTGCAAAGTACGGCACAGCAAGTTTCCCGGAAATAGATGATGGTTTTGAGAAGGGAGATTATGTACCATGCACCACAGAAAACTACAGGAACCACCTAAACGGTTCGTGTGGCCTTGCTTTGTCACCGCTGATACCAGAATACACCACAAAGAAAAGTAAAAAACAAAACTGCTGCGTATATGCTGTAATTGACATTGACACATACAATGTGAATTTCACACAGCTTATAAATCGACTGTATACAGATGGATTTAAGTTTGGTGCGTTTCAGTCCAAATCAGGTGGTCTTCACATTTACTTTTTCTTTACCGGGTATGAGCCTGCTATAGATGTAAGAGCAGTGCTGCACAAGATTGTAAATCTTTACGGTCTTGGGAAAATGTTTAAAGATGAAAAAGGAGCATCTAAAGTAGAGGTATTCCCTGAACATGATGAACACAAGCCAGGGCGTAAAGGAGTTAAAGATAAAGGTGTGTTCTTGCCATTTTATAATATGGCAGACCCAAAAGAATGTCCGAACAAAATGATAACAGCAGAAGGAAAATTGTTAGGGCTTGAGAAAGCAATACCAATGATTAAGGAACAGTTTACATCACTAGAGGAAATGAAAGCTATACTCAATGCACTTCCTTATGCCGATGCACCGTACTGTATACAAGCTGCACTGTTGTCAGGTGAACTGTACGATGGTTCACACAGGAACGATTTTATATTTACTGTTGCTCTGTATCTTAAAATGAAGCATGGTAAAGATGCGTTTACTGTAGATATGCTGCGCGAAGCTAATGAGCGATTTGCAGAACCGCTGGAAGACAAGCACGTAGAAAACACATACGCTTCAGCAATCGCAGGGGATTTTCCCATACTTGGGCAGTGCAAAAAAGAGCCGATGGCTTCTTTCTGCGATAAGAAGGAGTGTAAAGAGCGACAGTTCGCGGCAATTAAAAAAGACAAAAATAATGTCGCATCTAACTTTGAGTTTAGGCAAATGTACCGAATGAAAGCAGAGACACCCTATTATCTTATTGAAGCACGATTAGCTGGCACAGAAGATGAGTTTAAAATGTTACGAATAGATGCGGCAGAAAATATACTGAATCAACGAACCATACAAAAAGAAGGTGTTGATAAGCTCGGACAGATTATGTGGACAGTGAAACAACAGGTTTGGGAGGAGAGAATAAATGAAATCATGGCAACAATGGTGGAGAAAGAAGTTCCCAAAGAAACAGACACAACAGAATTATCAGACCTGCGACAGCTATTTAATCGTTATCTCACACATAGACAGGTGCAGTCTTCATCGCCGTTTCGTATCACGCTTAAACAAGTCTATATGGCTAACGAGACTTTCTATTTTCAAACAGATGGTCTTAAAGATTATCTACGGATCGCCAAGTTTAACCTGCAAGGCAAAAACCTGCGAGAGTATTTACTATCATACGGCTGCACCGAAGGCATGGTTGAGTACGATAAACGAGATGGGCAAAAAGGACAGATAAAATGTTGGCTTAAAAGTAATGATGATACATTACGCGAAATGTTGACGTATTTTGATGAAGTGGTTGACCAGGACGCGCAAGTTCTGGAAAATAACAAATTAAATAAAAAGGACAGTAAGGATGAGGGCGCGGAGGCAGGGGAAGACCGCAGGTTCTAGCATCTATGAAGGTGTTGGTATGACCATTGGTAATGTGCAAGAAATGTGCGAACTTCGGCAGTACTATAACATGGGCTGTCGCACCTGCATTGCGCATGGGCATCCGAAATGTCCGAAGGAGAAAGAGAAAAATGTTGATAAAGATAAATGATAATGCGTATGTGCGTACAAGCGCAATAGTTTCTATCACAACGGAAGAAAGTGCTGGTAACAATGAGGTTAGGCTGTGGCAGCAAAATGGCGAATACCATAAAATAGTATGTCAGGATAAAGAACTTTTCTACACGAGATTGGCGGAGATACTAAATGCACTTGGAGGTTATATATGAAAATGACAAACACGCTGCTCATGGCTTATGAGTGGTACAGAAACTGTCCGAAAACATGGAAGGATAGGGCGCTTGACAGCATTAAAAACACGCTTACAGGCGAATTCACAGGAACCGTAGCGACAGCAAGAGGTGACAGATTCGAGGAATTTGTTAATAATATAATAAACAAAAACCTAAAGTTTCACAAACCTCTTAGGGATTGTAATCTGCTTCGAGGACTGCGCCAACAGGTATGGCTTGACCCGCTGACAATTACACTAGATAGTGAGATGTCGTTCACATTCAGAGGAAAGATGGACTACTACGGAACCCTACTTGCTAACGAACATCCTGTTCTTGAGAGGTACGCAAAGCAAAAAATAATCTGTGATCTGAAGACTACAGGAACTACAATTAAGCAAGATAAATACATGGACAGTTGGCAGCACGTTATCTATTGTCTTGCGATGAAAGTTCCGCATTTTGCGTATTTTGTTTTTCAATTTCCAGACGACCACGGGCTTGAACCATCCGACAGCAGAATTATATTTTTAGATTGCGAAGAAGAATTGGATGCGCAGAGAAAAATGCTTACCGACCGTATCGGCGATTTAGTGAAGTTCTTAAAGGACTTCAACTTATGGAACGATTACTTCCACAAGTTTAACCAGGGGAAACCATGATTGAATTGACACACACTATTATAACAGTACCGAAGCACGCGCTGGACGCAGAAGCACACATAAGAAACGGGCTGAAGCCTTTTGTCGAGGAAAACAAGCATATCATCGACAACGGATGTATGATTCGTGTAGCACTGGTACACCGCGTAAACAAAAAAAGGTCTAGTGCAGTAACAAACGAGACCGCACTACAGACACTTCTTTCTGCTTCCGGGAAGGATGTGATCACATACACTGAAGGTGATATTATACTCAATTTCAGACAAAATCTTTTTACGAACAAAAAGAAACCTTTTCACCTTACAGCGCAGGAGAAGCTCATGCTTTATAAAAAGATATTTATGCAGGCTGAAAATATTCCGTATTACGCGCAAATTGTAGGAAATCTGCGAAAAAGGCTAGGGAAAGATTTTCTTGCAGGCGTAATATGAATGTGACGTTTAATACAGAAGATGTTACGGTCTACATTGCTGGTGCAGGTAGTGGTAAAACAACTGCTCTTATGGGTGAATTGACCTCCATGCTTAAAGAGTATCGCCCTGATGAGATAGCTTTTACCACCTTCACCCGTAAAGGTGTCTTGACAGGAATAGAAAGGGCGCTAAATACTAATGCCTCTCTTAATCCCGAAGACCTTATCTATTTTCAAACACTGCATCGTATGTGTTTTCACGAAAGCAAATTAAAACGAAAAAATATAATAGAGCCAAGGGATATTGTAAAGTTTAATCGTTTGCTTGGATTTAATCTTTCAGCTAGTGCAATGGCAAACACATTTGGTAATCACACAGAAGACGATAAAATGCTACAGCGTTATGATGCTATACGTTCAGAGGCAGACACAGGTATTTTTATTCATTCTATGTATGATGAGGAGCGATATAATAGGCTCGTTAATGCGTATGAGGTGTTTAAAAAGGAGAATGACCTTGTTGATTTTTATGACTGTTTACTTCGGTACAGGGAAATCGGAAAACCACTTCCTGTTGCTGCCTTTTTTCTTGATGAAGCCCAGGACGTTACGCCCCTTCAGTGGGAAGTCGTGCAAATGGCTTCTCGCAATGCAGAAAAGATACGTATTGGAGGCGACCCGGCACAAAGTATATTCTCCTATCAAGGTGCTGTTCCCGCAACACTCATATCGCTTGCGAAGCGACATACGACAGTGGAACTTAATAGTACTTATCGCCTACCTGAAAAGATATGTAAGGTGGCTGATAGCATTATCGAAATCATGGAACAGAAACTTCCGCGTAAACACATCGCGATCAAAAAAGAAAAGGGTGTGGTACAGGAGATTGCTGATAGAGAGCTTCTTGCCCGAATAATAAAAAAAGATTTTGGGGCAAACGGTATGAAAGAGTATCGTTGGTTTTGTTTGTTTCGTACTAATTGTCACATACATGACATGGCTGCTTTACTAGAGCAGCATTGTATTCCCTACCACACAGCAAAAGGCTTTGTGATAAATGACCGTGATATAAACAAAATAAAGCGTTACATGAAATATAGGGAGGTTGGCTATGGCACACCAGAATCTAAAGCAAACTTCATGGAAGAACACGGTATTGAAGATATTTATGCCGATTTTACGGAAAGTTCGCTTATACCATCGGAACGTCGTTATATCTACTCGGACTACATTGATAAATATGGTTTGGAGACATTGGCAAAAATGGTATATGCCGCCCCGTACTGTCTGCTCACCACCACGTATAAGGTCAAAGGCGGTGAAGCTGATAATGTCGCTGTATTTATGGACGCGACCAAGCAGGTGTCAGAGAATACTATGGTTGACCTTGATGGAGAGCTTAGAGTGTTCTATACCGCCTGTACAAGATCAAAAGAAAAACTTTACATAGTACAGCCAGAAAATAAATATAATCTATTGTCGCTTTGGGAAGCTGTAGTTGAAAACATGGGAGGTAAGATATGAACCAAAAGTATATATCACTTGACTGCGAAACGCACGATCCACACCTGATAGACAAAGGCCCAAGCTGGGTATTTTCTGAAGGAGAGATACTTGTCACAGGACTTTATGATGTAGCAAAGCAGAAGAAAGGATACATTGACGGTAACGGAGGAAAGACCGTTGGCGGGTATCTTTCTTCTGCCTCTGTGTGTGTAATTGGTGCAAACATACAGTACGACATTGGTTGGCTGGCGTATGAACACAAAATGAAAATAAGCGACATTAAATGTGAGCTTATAGATGTGGCAGTAGCAGAAAGTTTCATAGATGAATACCAGGACTTTAGTCTAGATTCTTTAGCCATTAAGTACCTAAATGAAGAAAAAGGTGTGGGTGATTTGCCGGGCATTTGCGCTTCTTTGGGTTTAAAGGGAGACTTCAGAAAACATCTGCATACATTATGGTATTGGAAAGATGAAAAACTACGTAAAGAGTACCGCGACCAGATTCGCAAATACGTTATTAGTGACGCTGATCAGCCTGCGCGTATTTGGGAACTACAAAAAAAGATACTAGAAGAACAAGGGCTCATGCCTGCCTTTACAATGAACATGAAGATGGTGAAAGTATGTCTTAAAATGAAGCAGCGTGGTGTACGTATTGACTATGAGCGGTGGCAGCATAACTGTTATGAAGCAGACAAAATACATGGAGAGCTTGCAAGGCAATTTCACGCAAAGTACGGCGAAGTAAATATACGCTCAAATAAACAAATGGGCGATTTTATGAAAAAGAATAATGTGCCATTCAAGTGGCGTATAACAGTACGCGGATGGGAGCCTGAAGGACGTAAGTTTAAAGTAAAGACAGACCTATTTCGAGGACACCATGTGTCAGACCAAAGGCGAAGGCTGAAAGAAGATTTTCCCGGTATCCGTATCGAGAAAGATAGGCTGAAGATTTACATAGACGCTGTATACCTTGCACGTACTTGTAAACAACTTGAGGAAATGGGATACAACATTGTCGCTACGCCTAACATTGATAAATACTTCTTTAAGGAGACACAAGGAAGTTATAAAGTTGTAGCTGATTTAATGCAATACAAGCAGGTAAAAGATATTATTTCAAAGTTTCTTGGCGAAAAGTTCGGTCGCTTCCTTGTATACCATAAAGACACAAAAGAGTGGCGATTACATGGTAACTTCAATGTTGTTGGCGCACGACAGACAGGCAGACTTTCAGCTAACGCGCCAAATCTTCAGAACATTCCGTCAAAGACAGTTTTATTTGAAGGTACAAGCTATGAGGTAGACCTATCCATTATGTGTAGGGAGATATTTTTACCAGAAAAGGGGCACATATTTGCTAAACTCGACTTTTCAGGGCAAGAAAACAGACTGCAAGCGCACTTTGCTTTCGGACGGTCAGGAAACAGAATCCGTGCTATGTATAATGAGAACCCGCGCCTCGACGAGCATCAGTTCGTAGCAACAGCATCAGGACTTGAAGAAGAATACGGCAAAAAGCTGGGAAGAAAATACGCCAAGAATGTGCGCTTCGGACTAAGCTATGGTATGCAGCAAACTAGAATGTGCCTACAGTTTGGCTGGGCAAGAGAGTTTGCACAAGAACTATCTGACAAAGTAAAAGACGCATCACCTTGGTTCATCGAAACAATGGAAGAAGTACAAGAAACAGTAAAGGAACGTGGCTATATACGTACAATAGCTGGACGACGAGTGCATCTTCATAATTGGGAGTTTATGGGCAGAAAAGAAAGACAAGAAGCGAAAGTGTACCAGTTCTACAATTACCTTATACAAGGCTCTGCGGCAGATCAGACAAAAGCCTGTACTGTAGCGTGTGATGAAACGGAAACGCTGGAACTTCTTCTGCTTTCTGTGCATGATGAAGGTGACTTCTCATTGCCGATGACAAAAGAAGGTTTAGCAAGGTTGAAGGAACTGAAAAGATTATTTGAGGAAGCCATGACGCTCGATGTTCCTGTTATTTGTGACCCGGAATTAGGTATGAATTGGGCGTACACTGAAGGGCAAGAATTAGATGATAAAGGATTTCCTATAGAGACACTTGACAGCCTATGGAAACGGGCTGTATCATCAGTCAAGGCAGGTAAGCGAGGCAAGCCCAGAGTGTTTGATCTTGAAGACCTGCAAGAAAATGAGGAGGAAGAAGATGACGATGATGATTCTTAGCGTCATAGGCGTGGCTGCGGGCATAGGCGCAATGTTTACACTTGTTGCACTTATGTACCACGCACACCTAGACACATTTGAGGAGGAACAATAATGCCTTGTAAAGCGTATTTAAATGGCTCAATGCGAGCCAACGGGCGTGCTATGGTGCGCATGGTAAACAAAATCATCGAAGAATACAATGAGATGGGTTATCAGCTAACGCTTCGCCAGGTGTACTACCAAATGGTAGCAAGGGACATAATACCAAACAATGATAAGTCGTACAACAATCTAGGAGAACTCATCAGTAAAGGTCGTATGCTTGGTCTTATTGATTGGTACGCTATAGAAGACCGCACAAGGTATCTTCGTGCGCTGTCTCATTGGATTTCGCCAAGCGATAGGATCGAGAGTGCTATACATAGTTATCATATTGACCTTTGGGAAGATCAACCGAACTATGTAGAGGTGTGGGTTGAAAAAGATGCGCTAATCGGCGTAGTAGAGCAAGTAGCAGATAGCTTTGATGTGCCATGCTTTTCATGTAGGGGCTATACGTCACAGACAGCGATGTGGG
>Ga0123356_10000200_pt1 | contig 69462 bp, 69 predicted proteins | sample TergutEmb28metaG_2_FD_92546 | JGI IMG/M metagenome (GOLD analysis project Ga0123356, IMG submission 92546) | Embiratermes neotenicus P3 segment gut microbial communities from Petit-Saut dam, French Guiana - Emb289 P3 | ecosystem: Host-associated > Arthropoda: Insects > Digestive system > Gut ...
AACCGCAGCCTCGAGTGCCGGCGCTGCTGGATCGGTTTTCGGCCGAACTTAAAAGAACGGAAAGCTTCATCGGTTATTGGCGACCACGAGGTCGAAACTCTTTTTCGGTGCACGCCCGTGAGGTCGGGGCGCGCCGTTCGTCAGCTTCGGCCCAGTAAAACCAGGATTACACCACAAGATACCAACAAAATGCCAGTCCACCGCTCTTTTGTCACGCGCTCGCGAAGGAGAATCTTTCCTCCCAAGGTACCCACCACATAACTCAAGGCCGTCACGGGCACGACCAGGCTGACCTTGGCCATCGAAAACGCCCACAGCAGGGAAAAGAACGCCGTGGCCATTAGAGCAATGCCCAGCCACATCCATCGTATGCGGATGCCCCGGAGGACGAAACTCAAGACCGCGGAGGGCCGGAAATCCTTTGCCTCGCCGGCCTCCTTCATGGCGCGCGAAACACAAAGCTCTCCCCCGGTGCCGGCGAAGATCACCAGGAGGAACAGGATGATTTCTCCAAGCATCAGGCCGGGTCCGTAGTTCGCGGAGGCGTGCCCGAAACCAGGAAAACACCCAGGCAAATTACCAGCACGCCGATCCAGCGCAAAGGGCTGATGGCTTCATTGAGCATGAAATGGGCGAGCAGAGCGGCGATACCGTAGGAGGCCGCGGATGCGGGTTGTACAAAACTGTAATCGGCCCATGACAGCACCAGCATGTAGGCGATAAAGAAAGTGATGAGAGAGGCTATGCCAAGCCAGATGGAGGTGGAACTAAAAACCTCGGAGAAGGCATGCAAGACTTCCGTCGGAGTGCGCATCGAGATCGCGCCAATCGGTTTCATGCCTTTGCCTAACAGGACATTGCCCAGCGGGCCGAAGACAATCATGATGAGAATGGCGACGAAGGTTTTCAAGCCTAAATCCGAGAGTTTTCTCATGGTTCATCAAACTGGTTGGGCTTCGGGAAAGCGCCTCAATCGGGGAGAGCTGAGCGGTTCAACCCGGAAACGGCTTCCCTGCATTTTACTTTATTCTCGAATCGTTGAGAGTTTAGGAACGCGAAACACTCACGGTCCGTTCGACGCGCGCGTTCCAAGTCTTTCGAGGGCGGCGCGGGCGGGAGCGAAATCCTTCGCCAATGCCAGGGCGGTTTGGTATTGGCTGCTGGCCTGAGTCTTGAGTCCCTGCTGCTCGAGTACTTTCCCTAACAGATAATGCGCCTTGAACACGGGAGCGTCTTCCGCCGTGACGGAAGAGGACAGGTAACGTTCGAGCAGATGCTGAGCTTCCGTCGGGTTGCGTTCAGATTGAATCAACATTTCGGCTGCGCCCACTAACAGGTCCGGCCGGTTCAGGCGAGGGGCGGTGGCCTGTGCGATGGCGTGTTCCATCTCATCGAAACGCGATCGCGCCCGGTAAAACCGCGCCAATGCCAACCAGGGCCCCGCCGCTCCTCCACCGTCGCGGATCGCATCGCGGTAATCGGCTTCGGCCCCGGGGAAATCCTTCTTTTTCTCCGCGATTCGCGCTCTGATCAAGTCCCCCTGCGCCGGTTCGAGTTTCGACAATTCGCTCGCCTGCTCCTCGGCTTTTTGCTCACCGCCGCCGAGCAGCCGCGGCGCTTCCAGGTAAAAATCCGCCAGGTCGGCGCGAGCGTCCACGCTCCGGGGGTTCAAGCGGACCGCCGATTCCATTTCATCGCGCACCCTGCCTGCCAGATGCGCGGCGCTAAAGGGGTTTGCGTGCTCGGCTTGCTGACCGTAACTTCGTCCCAGCCATAAATGGAAGTTGCTGTTGTCGGGATCGTCTTTGACCGCATGCTCGCAGGCCGCAATCGCAGCCTGTGATTTTTCCTCTGCGAGATAAGCGCGGCAGAGCAGGTTATAGGCGTCGCCGTTGTCCGGTTTAGCCTGGACCTCGCTGGTGAGCATGACCACCGCGTCGTCGACTCTTCCTTGCTCAAGCATGCGGCTAGCGGGTCGATCCTCAGCAACCAGGCGGGTAGAAACCACTCCCGCCAGCAAGACATTCGCAAGGGCAAAAAAAACCGTTCTCCGCTTGATTGAGTTCCCCACCGATTCCTTTAACCGCTTCTCTACAGATTTTTGTTGCAAACGCAGCCCGGCGCCCGCAGATCCCCAGGGCATGGCTGAACGCTCCGCGCGAGCCCCTCAGCGCTAAAAAAGCCCATGCTTCCTGACTTTCGTCCCCGCTTTCGAGACTCACTCTTTGTTTCGATGCTGCGCGGGGTCGTGAAGAAGCAGAAAAACGGCCATCGCAGAGCCGGGGCTTGAGGCGCGCGCCGGAATTCGGGCGTTGCCGACCCCAGTTGGTTGAGCGCAGATCGAGTCCGCAGCCTCGCACACGGCAAAAGCGGAGAATGTTAGCGCCGTTCCGAAGACAGCCGTGCCGGATACACACTGCCGGCGGCAGGCAGCTATCGGCTCGCTACGAACCCGCATGCGCGGGGAGCAGCCGTTTGAGGCTGGCAAGCCGACATTACTCGTATCGCAGGCTCTCGACCGGGTCCAGTTTGGCCGCATTCACGGCGGGAACGGTGCCGAACAGAATTCCCACGAGCGACGACACGACGATGGCGATGATGGCCGACAGACCCGAAACCGGCATGCGGTATTCGGTAAGGAATCGGACCGAAAACGGGATGGCCAGCCCGACGGCCACACCCACGATCCCGCCGGCCAGGGAGATGAGGATGGCTTCCGATAAGAACTGAAGACGGATTTCGCGGCTGGTCGCCCCGAGCGCCCGCCGGATTCCAACCTCGCGGGTTCGCTCCCGGACGGTTGCCAGCATGATGTTCATAATCCCAATCCCGCTGACGATCAAAACCACGGTCGAAATCGCCAGTAACATCAGGGTCAGCGCAACGGCTGTCTTGTCTGCCAGGTTCACCAGTTCGGACAGGTTCTGAACGTTGTAGTTTGATTCCGGGCGATGGCGCGACTGCAGCACTTTCTTGATCTCTGCCGTCGCCGGAACTACGAGCGAAGGGTCGGCCATCGAAAAGTAGATCATCTTCAGATTTCGCGTATTGCTGAAATACGTGCCGACCGAGTATGGGATCAGGATGGTGTAGTTGGTGACCTCGGTTTGCCCGAAGGTGTCCACGCTCTCTTTGAACGTGCCGACGATGGTGAAGGGAAGACCGCTTAATTTGATCTCCTGCCCGATCGCTAGGTCCGGCGATCCATAAAGCTCTTTGGCCATCGTGTGCGTCATGACAACAACTTTGTTGTGTTGCTGTTCATCCTGCGCGTCGAAAAAGCGCCCGGAAACGACCACCAGATTACGAATGACCTTGTAGCTCGGGTATGCGCCGATGATGTGCACGTCCCGCTCTCTTGCCTGCCCGAACGGAACTCTCTCGCTGAAGGTGGTGATCGGACTTGCGGCCACGATTCCAGGCACCTGGTCTATGGCGGCGTTCATGTCGTCAATCGTCAGGTAGTCGGCCAGGCCGCCGGTGATGGCTTGCCCGCCCTCGTATTCGGCCCAAATTTCATTCGAGCCGATGGACTCGATGAGCCCCAACAGATACTGCTTGCCGGTCATTCCAATGGCGACCACCAGAACCAGCGACGCGGTTCCAATCGCAATCCCCAGCGACGTCAGCAAGAACCGCAGCTTGTTGGTCCGGAATGTGTCGTAAGCGAAACTGAAGATTTCGCAAAAGGAGAGCTTGGCCTTTCCTAATTTGGAAAGCTTGGCATTCTCCAATTTGAGGCTGGCAACTTTCACCGTAGTGCGCTAGTTCGCTCTCTCTCAGAAAGAGATTCTCGCGATCGCCGAGAAGCTTCCTAAAAATGGCGGCGAGCAGGAAGAGGCGTTCCTGCCGTCTTTCATGCAGGCGGCAAATGCCCGCACCCTCCAGCATAACTCAGCCCCCATCCGACTGTATTCAAAGATCAAAGGAAAAGATCAAAGGATTAGAGATTACGGCGGAGCCCTCCCGCGGGTCTGTCGTGAACGGACGGCCTTCCGGATTTTGGGCGCGACCTTCAGGTCGGCGAGAGGCCCAGGGAAGCTGTCTCTCCGCGGCTTCCGGCTCCGCTCAGGTGGCCCGGTGCATGCATGGCCGGCCGCCGCCTTTGTGCCATCCGTTTACGGGGCTCGGTCGGGTCCAGCCGGTTTCGGCCGCCTGGCGGGGCGCGGTGCAGCGCCATGTTAATATGCGAATGTGATCACACATTCATCTATTGCGCCCCGCCGGATACCGCAACAGAAGCGTGGTCAACGTCGCGTCGATAGTTTTCTGCGCGCGGCGGCGTCGGTCGTTACCGAGATTGGCTATGAGCGGGCCACCATGAGCGCCATCGCGCAACGCTCGGGTTCTTCGGTCGGGTCGCTCTACCAGTTTTTCCCGAACAAGCTGGCGCTGGCGGAGGCCCTGCGCGACCGCTACGTCCGGGACGTTGAACAATACTGGATAACTCTCGGCCGCCAAGCTGCAGCCATGAACGCCGAGGATCTCACCAGCCGGCTGGTCGAACTGCAGATTGAGATCATAAAAAATCAGCCCGTTCTGCTTAAACTCTTGGACGTTCCTCCGGCTTCCCACGCACGACGCGAGCTGATTCGCGGCCGCATTGCCGAAGTGCTGATTTCGCATAAGCCGCGCATGCCCAAAGCGACCGCTTTGCGCATCGCCTCCGTGGTTCAGCAAATCAGCCGTGGGATGTTGATTCTATACGGGCAGGCCGATGGTGATGAGAGAGTTGCAATCATTGAAGAATTCAAGTCAGTTTTGACCGGATATTTGGTGCCGAAACTGAAACCTTGAGGTTTCAGATCCGCGCCAGGCAGCAGGGAACAAGGACGGCTGCTCCAGCGTCCAGCAAGGGAGGGGAACAAGCGATTGAGCAGCACTCGAGATGGCTTTTCGAGATCGGGCGGTTTGTTCTTGGCGGTCCTGGGGATGGTTTCGTCGGTCGCATGCGGTCAGAAAGCATTGTCGGACCCGGCGGCCCACCCTCCCCAGGTGGAGGTTGCCAGTGTGGTCCAGAAAGACGTTCCCATTTATGGCGATTGGGTGGGCACGCTCGACGGTTACGTGAATGCGCAGATACAGCCGCAGGTCACGGGGTACGTCGTCAAGCAGGACTACCGTGAAGGCTCCTTTGTTCACAAAGGCGAGGTGCTCTTTGAGATCGATCCGCGACCGTTTCAGGCCCTGCTCGACCAGGCCAAGGCGCAGCTTGCCCAGGCGCAGGCACAGCTCGGGGCCGCGGCGCTGAATGTGAAGCGGGACATCCCCGAAGCCCGGGAGCAGGCAATACCTCAAAGCCAGTTAGACAACGACACCCAAGCGAAGCTGGCGGCTGAAGCGGCCGTCCAGGCGGGTCAAGCGGCCGTCGAGCAAGCCGAATTGAATCTGGGCTATACCAGAGTGCGGTCGCTGATCGACGGGATCGCGGGCATTGCCCAGGTGCAGGCCGGTAACCTCGTCACTCCCGCTACCGTGCTGACCGGCGTTTCACAAATTAATCCGATCAAGGCGTATTTCCCGATCAGCGGAGCCGAGTATCTGCGGATTGCAGCGCCGGCCGGCTCGGGTTCTGTGAACCTGCTTTCGAGCGCCAATTCCATCCCGCTCGAGCTCAGTCTGCCGAACGGCAAGACCTACCCGTACAGGGGGAAGATTCTCTTCGCCAATCGGCAGATGGACGCGCAAACCGGGACCATCCAGATTGTGGGCGCCTTCCCGAACCCCGGCAACGTTCTCCGGCCGGGCGAAACCGCCCGTGTCCGGTCGGTCACCGACTTGCGAAGGGGGGCGCTGCTGGTCCCGCAGCGCGCGGTGAGCGAACTCCAGGGCGGCTACCAGCTGGCAGTGGTTCAACCCGGCAGCCGAATCTCGGTGCGCAGCGTTCAGGTGGGAGAGCGCGTGGGAAGCATGTGGATTATCAATGAAGGGTTGAAGCCTGGCGAACAGGTTGTCGCAGAGGGAACGCAAGCGGTGCGAGATGGCATGGTGGTCACGCCGAAGCCGTACCGCGCTCCCGGGGAAAACTGATTCATGGCGAAGTTCTTCATCAACCGGCCGATCGTGGCTATCGTCATCGCCCTTCTGACGGTGATCGTGGGCGCCATCACGCTTTTCACGCTGCCCGTCTCGCAATTCCCCAGCATCGTTCCTCCGGAGACCAAGATTCAGGCCACCTTTGTGGGCTCCGATGCCAACACGTTGTCGCAATCCGTCGCCACGCCGATCGAAGAGCTGATGAGCGGCGTGGACAACATGAACTACATGTACTCGGTCAACGCCACCGCCAATGGCCAGATGACCATGGTGGTGGATTTCGCCGTGGGCACCGATCCGAACACCGACCTGATCTTGACGCAGATGCGCGAGACCCAGGCCGCCGCGCAGCTGCCGTCGCAGGTCGCAACCTACGGCGTTACCGTGCAGAAATCGACCTCGGCGCCGCTGATGCTCATGGCCTTGTATTCGCCCAACGGCAGCTATGACGCCCAATTCCTCGCCAACTATGCCTATATCAACCTGAACGACCCCATCACCCGCGTAAAGGGCGTGGCCAACGTACAGGTCTTTGGCGCGGGCCAATATGCCATGCGGATCTGGCTGAACCCGGACACCCTCGCCCGGCTGGGGATCACGGCTTCCGACGTGATCAACGCCGTCCAGTCGCAGAATACGGTGAACCCGGCGGGGCAGATCGGGGGTCAGCCGGTGCCGCGCGGCCAGGAATTCACTTACTCCGTGCAGGCCCAGGGGCGCCTGGTGACGCCCGAAGAGTTCGGCCAGATCGTGGTTCGGGAAAATCCGGACGGCGGAGTGGTGCGGGTGAAAGACGTGGCGCGGATCGAACTGGGCGCACAGTACTACACGTTGATGGGTCGGTTGAACGGAAAGCCGAGCGCCGTGATTGCCATTTACCAGTTGCCGGGCTCAAACGCCGTGGATACGGCAGCCGGGGTCAAAAAGCTCTTCACCCAGCTTAGCGGTCGATTTCCCAAGGACATGACCTATGCGGTCTCCCTCGATCAGACGCGCGCGGTGACCGAAGGGATGAAGGAGATCGTGATCACGCTCGTCCTGGCCCTGGTTCTGGTCATCCTGGTGGTTTACCTTTTTCTGCAAGGCTGGCGGGCCACGCTGATCCCTTTGCTGGCGGTTCCCGTGTCACTGGTGGGAACCTTTGCCGTCTTTCCTCTGTTCGGGTTCTCCATCAACACGCTTTCGATGTTTGGTTTGGTCCTCGCCATCGGTTTGGTGGTAGACGACGCCATCGTCGTCGTCGAAGCCGTCGAGCGACACATCGAAGAAGGCCTGACTCCGAAGGATGCAGCCCTCAAAGCCATGGAGGAAATCTCCGGCCCGGTGATCGGCATTGCCCTGGTGCTGGCATCGGTCTTCGTGCCGACCATCTTCATCCCGGGCATAACCGGGAGACTCTATCAGCAGTTCGCGATGACTATCGCCATCTCGGTCATTATTTCCGCGTTTAACGCGCTCAGTCTCAGCCCGGCGCTCGCCGCGTTGCTGCTGCGGCCCAAGCATGCCGCCGGCGCAGGCGGGCGCCGGGGTCCGCTGGGGAAATTCTTTGACGGATTCAATCGCTACTTTGACCGCTCTACCGATAGCTTCGTTCGCTGGTCGGGCGGCATGATTCGCAAGGGCGCTTTCGTGCTGGTGCTGCTTGCCGTCTGCGGCGTTGCCGCCGCCTTCTTCGGCAGCTGGCTTCCGTCCAGTTTCCTGCCCGATGAGGACCAGGGATATGTCTTTGTCAACATGCAGCTTCCCAATGCGGCCTCGCTCGAACGCACGAACGTCGCTGCCCGGGAGGTTGAGCAGGTACTCGCCAAGACCCCTGGCGTCCAGTACACCACGAGCGTCATCGGCTTCAGTCTGCTGAGCTATGTCCAGACCAGCTACAACGCCTTCTTCTTCGTGGTTCTAAAACCCTGGAGCACGCGGGAGCAAAGGGACGAGCAGTACCAGGCCATCAAGTACAACTTGAACCAGAAGCTAGGCAGCCTTCCCCAGGGGACCGCCTTCAGCTTCTCGCCGCCGGCGATTCCCGGCGTCGGCACCTCCGGCGGCTTCACGCTCGTCCTCGAGGACCGCGGCGGGCATGACGTTCCTTATCTTGCCGCCAACGTCAATAAGTTCGTCGCCGCCGCCCGCAAACGCCCGGAAATAGCGTCGATCAGCTCTTCGTACCTGCCCAGCGTGCCGCAGGAGTTCATCGACGTGGACCGCGACAAGGCCTTGAAGCTCGGGGTGCAGATTTCCGACCTCTACCAAACGATCCAGACTTTCATGGGCGGATTCTTTGTCAACTACTTCAATCGGTTCGGGAGGCAGTGGCAGGTCTATGTCGAAGGGGCCGGACCGTTCCGAACCGCAGCCCAGGACTTGAGCCATTACTACGTCCGCAACAATCGCGGACAGATGGTTCCCCTGTCGGACCTGGCCGGGTTCAAACCCCGTCTGGGTCCCGAGTTCGTCATGCATTACAACGAATATCCGGCGGCGCAGATCAATGGCAGCGCCGCGCCCGGCTACAGCTCCGACCAGGCGACGGCGGCGCTCGAAGAAGTCTTCAAGCAGAGCATGCCGGCAGAGATGGGCCTGGACTACATGGGCATGTCCTATCAAGAGCAAAAAGCGCGGGAAGGGGTCCCGCCCTGGGTCATCTTCAGCTTCTCGCTGCTGTTTGTCTTCCTGATTTTGGCGGCCCTCTACGAGAGCTGGTCGCTGCCGTTCAGCGTGTTGTTGAGCACCCCGGTGGCGGTGTTCGGGGCCCTGGCGGCGCTCTGGCTGCGCCGCGTCGTGCTGTCGGCTTTCCTGCCTCACTATATGGTGCAAATTGAAAACGACGTGTACGCGCAGATCGGCCTGGTCATGCTGATCGGCCTGGCTGCCAAGAATTCCATCTTGATCGTCGCCTTCGCCAAGGAAGACTACGATCGGGGCATGCCCCTGGTTGACGCCGCGCTTACTGCGGCCAGAGTTCGCCTGCGGCCGCTTCTGATGACCTCGCTTGCCTTCATCCTCGGCTGTATGCCGCTCTGGACCGCCTCCGGCGCGGGCGCCATTGCCCGCCAGGTGATGGGGACGACGGTCATCGGAGGCATGGCAGCCGAGACCTTCGTCGGCAGATTCTTTGTTCCGGCGATCTTCTGCCTGGTGGAGAAGCTGTCGGGCACAAAAAAAGTAACTGCGCTTACGCCGTCGCCTCAAGAGGAGGCGCCGGTCGGGAGCGCGCAATGACCCAACTGCGGATGTGGTGCGCGCTACTCTGCCTGTTCTCGGCGGGATGTACGGTCGGTCCCAACTATCAACGGCCGAAAGTCAATCCTCCCCCAGTCTTTCGCGCCCAGCCGCAGGGTTCATCGCCGCAGCCTTCGACCGCATCTCTCGGCAACGAAAAATGGTGGGAGGTCTTTCAGGACCGGGTCCTGCAGCAATTGATTCGCACGGCTCTCGACCAGAACTATGATGTGCGCATCGCCGCAACGCGAGTTCTGCAAGCGCAAGCGGAACTGGGGATCACGCGCGCCGGCCAGTTTCCGACCGTCGCCTCAGGCGCTCAGGCCTACAGCCAACGCAACCCGAAAATTGCCGCCACATTTCCATCCTATGAAGCCAATGCGGCAGAGGTGGATTTGTCCCTCCTATGGAACCTGGATTTCTGGGGAAAATACCGGAGACAGACCGAAGCCGCCCGGGACAATTTGCTGGCCACCGAATGGGGCCGCCAGGCCGTCATCACCTCCCTGGTGTCCACGGTCGCCACGGACTATTTTCAGCTGCGCGAACTGGACCTGGCGCTGGAGATTTCGCAACACACCCTGGCTTCGCGACAGGACTCGCTCCGCCTCACCCGGGTGCTGGCGGTAAACGGCTCGGCTTCCCTGCTTGACCTGCGCCAGGCCGAAGAGTTGGTCTACACGGCGGCGCAGCAAGTCCCTGACCTCGAACGTCAGATTCAGCAGCAGGAAAACGCAATCAGCGATCTGCTCGGAGCCAATCCCGGCCCGGTCGCTCGCGGCCTCAAGCTCACCGAGCAACCGCTTCCCGCGGCCGTACCCGTCGGGCTGCCCTCGGAGCTTCTGGATCGACGTCCGGACATCCGGGAAGCGGAAGCCAATCTGATGGCTGCCAACGCAGACATTGGCGTCGCTAGAGCCGCCTTCTTCCCCAACATTGCTCTGACCGGTACGGCAGGGTTCGAAAGCTACGCCCTGAGCCGGTTGTTCACCGGCTCGGCCGGGCTCTGGAACACGGCGGCCTCTCTCACCCAGCCTGTCTTTGCGGCCGGCGCCATCCGCTCGGGCATGCGGCTCGCCCGGGCCCAGGAGGAGCAACTCCTTCTAACCTATAAGCAAACCATCATCGGCGCCTTTCAGCAGGTTTCTGACGCTCTCATCGCCGATCAAAAGGATCGCGAATTCCGCGAGCAGCAGGAACGACTAACCTCTGCCACAGCAGATGCGGACCGGCTTTCGAAAATCCTGTATCAGCACGGAGGCGCAAGTTACCTGCAGGTGCTCACCAGTGAAACCAACTATTTCGCTGCCCAACTCAACCTTGCTCAGGCCCAGCTCAACGAGCGGCTTGCCCTGGTCCAACTCTATAACGCTCTCGGTGGAGGATGGCAGCATTGAGAGCCGAAGGCCGCGGATCGAAAACAGGGAAGATACCGCTTCTCGTGCTCTCCAGACCGAAGTTCCAAACCGGACTCTGCGGGTACCCAGGGAATTCCCCGTCAAGGCAAAAAATAACGCAAAACGCCTCACGAAGATAACCTTCGTTCGCGACGACCGGAAACCGGTTGCGGCCGATTGCGAGTTAGCCCCACAGGTCGGGTTGTCGAACCACTTCCTTTTGCGCCTTGAAGTCATGCTGGAACTCACTCCCGGCCTTACCGTCGCCACTCTCTTGCTGCCAGCCGTTCCGAACAATGGCTTGCCCCACGCATCAGGCGTTCACCTTTTACCTGGATGCGGGCCGCTCGGTTGTTGGCCCTTGCCTGGGGATATAAGATGAAGCAGAAATGCCAGGAGCAATCATGGCCCATCAACCACCGCTGAAATATGTCTTCTACATCGCCGCCGCGCCGGAGAAGGTATGGGAAGGCTTCGTATCGCAGGAGTCGAACCGCATCCTCTTCTCGGGCGCTGAGCTTCAGGGGGAGTTCAAACCTGGCGGCGAGCTTGCCTGGGTGGGCGCAGGGCCTGAGAACAAGCCCATGACCTACGTCCGCGGGAAGGTCCTGCGATTTGAACCGCCAAGCGTCTTTCAGTACACATTCGCCCTGGGCCAGAATGATAAAGCGTCTCGCGCAACCATCGAACTTTTCCCCGAGAGCGAAGCCACCAAAGTGACCGTGACCCATGACGAGTGGGCTGAGGACGACCCCACATATGTTTCCTGCTCCGATGGGTGGCCACGTATCCTTTCGCGCCTTAAGACGCTCGTCGAGACCGGTAAGACATTCAAGCCCCATTGACCCGTATCGACCGCCTCTCGGAGGAATCAGTGGGTCGCCTGCTCTCAGTAAATGTTGGTCTGCCACGCGAGCTGACATGGAACGGGAAGACTGTCAGGACGGCGGTCTGGAAGTTTCCCGGCGTCGAGCGACGGATGGCGCGCAAACTCAATGTTGAGGGCGACGCGCAGGGGGACCTTGCCGGTCATGGCGGGGAGCAGCGGGCCGTATTTGTCTACCAGATGGAGTCGTACGATTACTGGGAACAATTTCTGGGCCGCAGGGATTTCAGTTTCGGCCAGTTCGGAGAGAACTTTACTGTTGAAGGACTTCCCGACAATGAGGTCTCGATCGGCGACCGATATAGGATCGGTGGCGCGCTATTCGAGGTGACGCAGCCGCGCGTCACTTGTTACCGAATTGGCATTCGGATGAACGAGCCTCGTATGCCGGCCCTCCTTGTTGCCCACCGGCGGCCCGGCTTTTACTTCCGCGTATTGCAGGAAGGAGAAGTCGGCCCCGGCGATGATATCGTGAAGGTCGTTGAGGGTCCGGAACGCATCACGGTCGCCGAGATGGATGCTCTGCTTTATCTGCCGGGACATTCTCGCGACCAACTGGAACGCGCCTTGCGGATCCCGGCGCTCAGCAAAGGCTGGCGGAGTTCTTTCGAGGCGATACTCAAACAAGAGTCGGGCGAACACGCTGCGGCTGGAAATCCCGGCCTCGCAAACGAGGAGCAAGCGCCAGCGTGGCCCGGGTTCCGACCGATGAGGGTCGCGCATGTCCATAAGGAGAGCAACAACGTTACCTCCTTCCTTCTGGCGCCAGTCGAAGGCCAACTCCTTCCCCTGGCTCGGCCGGGCCAGTTTGTTGTGTTGCGGTTGCAGGTGGCCAGCGACCAACCTCCGGTTCTTCGCAGCTACTCGTTGTCGGATCTGCCGGCACCCGATCACTTCCGCATCAGCGTCAAGAGGGAACTAAAAGGGATCGGAAGTTCGTTTCTCTCGAACCGCGTCCAAGCGGGCGATGTAGTGGAGGTCAGCGCACCCCGCGGAGGCTTCACTTTACAGCCTGGCCGGCGGCCGGTTGTTCTCATAAGCGCCGGCGTGGGTGTAACACCCGTCCTGTCGATGCTGCACGCGCTCGCCGCCGAGGCGTCGCCACGGCAAGTTTGGTGGATCTATGGAGCACGCAACCGGGACGAGCATCCGTTTGCCGAAGAATCGCGCTCTCTACTGAAACGGCTGCCCAGCGGGCGAAGCCACATCGTGTACAGCCGGCCCACGGCGACCGCCCAAGTGGGGGTGGATTTCGACACTGCCGGGCACATTGACGCAGCCGTTCTGGAGAACTTTGGCGTGCCCCGGGATAGCGACTTCTACCTGTGTGGACCATCTGCGTTCTTAGAGAGCATGCGCGATGGGCTTCGAAGCTGGGGTGTCGTCGCCGAGAATATGCACACGGAAATCTTCGGTGCCGCTGAGGCCATAGCGCCCGGTATAGCGCAGGTGCGTCATAGCCCGCACCTGCCGCAAGGCCCGGCCGGGCCTGGCCCGTCCGTTTCGTTCACGCGCAGCGGGATCACGGTCGCCTGGGACCCAAAATTCGAGAGCCTGCTCGAGCTGGCCGAGGCGTGCGATGTTCCCGTCAGATGGTCGTGCCGGACCGGAGTGTGCCACACTTGCATGACTGGACTGATTTGGGGTTCGATTAAGTATCGCCCTGAACCACTCGAGATGCCGGCCCCGGGCAATGCACTCATTTGCTGTTCTCAGCCCAGTGTAAATGTCGCAATTGATCTTTGATCAAACCGAGGTCGCGACGGCCGCAGACGGTTCGATCGCTGTGAGGGGAGTGCGGGATGACGGTGAAGCAATACGACGCTATTATCATTGGCTCGGGCCAGGCGGGTACTCCGCTTTCGACTGCGCTGGCAGAAGCGGGCATGCGCACCGCGCTCGTTGAGCGAGTGCACGTGGGCGGAACCTGCGTCAACGAAGGTTGCACTCCCACCAAGACTATGATCGCGAGCGGCCGGGTGGCTTATCTCGCCCGCCGGGCCGCTGACTACGGTGTACGTACAGGACCCGTCAGCATCGACCTCGAACGGGTCCGCCAGCGTAAGCGCGACATTGTAGACAGTTTCCGCAATGGGAGTCAGGGGCGCATCCAGAAATCGCCCGTGGACCTGATATTCGGGCAGGCGAGCTTTAACGGCCCGAAGACCGTCGCCATCCTCGCCAAAGACGGAACGCGGCAGGTGATTTCGGCGCACCTTGTCTTTATCAACGCTGGAACACGAGCTTCACGTCCTCCCGTAGACGGTATGGACAGGGTTTCCTCCCTCGACAATGTCTCGATTATGGAGCTCGATACCGTACCCGAGCATTTGATCGTTCTCGGCGGCGGTTATATCGGTCTCGAGTTTGGCCAAGTGTTTCGCCGCTTCGGCAGTCGCGTGACCATCGTGCAGGCATCCGACCAACTGCTCAACGCGGAAGACCCCGATGTGGCGCACGAAATCGCGAACATCCTGCAGCAGGATGGAATTGAAGTGCTGCTCGGTGCTCGGGCAAACCGTATACGCCAGCGGAACGGCGTCCTCGAGCTTGAAATCCGCCAGGGCGGAACGAGAACTCTCGCCGGATCGCACCTCCTGGCCGCCACCGGGCGCGTTCCCAACTCCGACACTCTCAACCTTGCCGCCGCCGGCGTGGACGTAGATCCCCGTGGATTTATCAAAGTCAATGATCGGTTGCAGACCACGGCCGAGGGCGTTTACGCCTTAGGCGACATCAAGGGAGGACCCGCCTTTACGCATATCTCCTATGACGACTTTCGAATCATCCGCGCCAATGTAATCGAGAAGAAAAGCGCGTCGACGCGGGATCGCGTTGTGCCGTATACGCTTTTTATTGATCCGCAGTTGGGAAGAGTCGGCCTGACGGAAACTGAGGCCCGTGCACGCTATCGAAATGTACGCGTGGCAAAACTGCCGATGAGCTCGGTTGCCCGTGCTCTCGAAATGGACGAAACGCGCGGCTTCATGAAAGCGGTTGTCGATGCGGATACAAAGCAGATTTTGGGAGCCGCGATCCTTGGCGTCGAAGGTGGCGAGGTGATGGCGGCGGTGGAGACCGCAATGATGGGCAAGTTGCCCTACACGGCTTTGCGCGACGGCATCTTTGCCCATCCAACTCTCGCCGAGGCGTTCAACAACCTGTTCACAGGGATAGACAATTGAAACTCGAAATGCGTAGGCGAACTCGGCGGAGTTCGAGACCATCGCAAACCCATTTGCGGGGCTTGGGGGAAACCCGGGCGGAACCAAGCACCATTTGGATTCTGTGCCTTGCTGTTCGGCCAATCTGCCGCGAGCGCGGCGACTGAGCCCAACTTTCCGGAGCTGGCACGCGGCGCAGTGAAAGACTTCGGATCCCCAATTAGCGTAGGCGTGTGTTACGAAGGGGAGTAAATTTCGAAATCACGTCGAAGTCCCGATCCCTGTGCCAAACAGGAACATCGTGCTCAATCGCGATGGCCGCAATCAGGCAGTCTATCGAGGAACGAATAGTATGGCCTTTGCTCCTGCCCAACCGATAGATGTCGGACGCGGAAAGGAACATGGCGCGCGGCAGCGGATCACTCAAGAGGGGCAAGGCGAGGAACGCATTACGAAACGCAGGGCTTGCGGGAACATCCCGCAAGCCCTGCAGGACCTCCTGCACAATTGGGCCGCAAGTGGCGAAGTTGAGAAGCTCTTCGTCTGAGATGGTGGCTCCCAGGCGCCGGTTGAGAAGTTCAATCCAGACAGAGGTATCAACGAGGATCAACGTTGTCTTCGGCGTCGCGGTCGCTTACGCTCCTCCACTTTGTCTTCCCTCATTTCCGTGAGGCTCCCTTGCCAGAGGTTGCGGCCGAAGAACTGAGGAAGGCTCTGAATACGCCGCATGCGCAGGACCTCGGCCAGGGCAACATTGACCGCGGCCGAGTACGTCTTGGCCTGCAACACGCGGGTTGCCTCTTCGAGGAGATGGAAATCAAGCACAAGATTTGTACGTTTCATGTGTATAGTATACCGCAGATAAGCACCCCAGCCGCGTGTACGGTTCTCAACTTCCGAGGGTGACCGGCTGGACCAGCCTGGCGGTTAGGGTATGATCACCGCTCGACGGCCTGGCTGCTCGCGTTGCCAAGCGTTCTCGACGTCCCTGAGCGGCACCCGTTCCGTGTCGATGTGAAGGTCCCCTCTTGCGGCGCAGGCGATCACTCTCTGAAAGGCTTCGACCAGTACGTCGCGCGCCGGAATCCCCGCAGTGCCCAGAATGGTGAGTGCCGTACTACGCAGCACGGCTGCTGGTAGCGTGAGGGTCGGCGAAGCGCTTTCCCCAACCTGAACAAAGCGAGTCTCAGATTGGATGGTGGCAAACTCTCTTCGCGTCATTGCCGTCAGAAACGCCTGCGCGGGCTGGCCCCACACGTAATCGATCACAACTTGGTATCCAGACTGGCCCGCTTCGCGAACAAATGCCTCGTTCAGTTCAGTCGCAGGCAGAGCGAGGGAAATGGTCGCGTCGGCGCCGAGATCGTGGAGCGCGTCGAGGGCCTGTCGATTGCGACCGGCGGCAACGATTCGGCCTGCCCCAAGAAGCCTCGCGATCTTTACCGCCAGTTTGCCAGTCACTCCGGTGGCCCCAAGGATGAGGACGTTTTCACCTGGCACCAACTTTGCACGGTAGGTCAGTGAAAGCCAGGCTGAGACGCCGGGATTCGGCAGAGCCGCGGCGGTTTCATCGTCCACACTCTCCGGAACGGGAAAGGCGAAGGCGCGTGGCACAACCGTACGCTGTGCCATCGCGCCGTGCGGCGGTCGAGGTCCACCGAAAAAAACCCGTTGCCCGTCCTCTAGATGTCCGACTCCATCCAGGCCGCAGACGCGCGGCAGTTCGCCGCCGCTTGCATAATGGGCTCCGCTGGCCAGTTGCTTGTCAACCGGCTTCAGCGATGCGGCGTGAACGTGTACGATCACTTCACGATCGTTGTCACCAACGACCGGCTCCGGGAATTCTTCGCATCGAGGCGCGGTTCCAATCGTATGCAGGACGGCTGCATGCATGTGAGCTCCCGTCCGACAGATTCTAATGGCAAATACGTCATCCCGCCATCCCGCAGTTGACATGGGACGAGTAGTGCGGCAATCATGCGGCACGCACTGTGAATTCCTTGTCTTGGGCCACAGCGAGCCCTTCGCTTCCGGTTCGCGATTGCGTTCAACAAGCCGATGGGAGGTCTGCATTGGACTGGAGCCAACATGGCGTAAAGATCGTGCGTGCCGGGGACCTGGACAGCAATACGCCGCAGACTCCCGGCATGACGCGGGCGGCGGCTATTACCCACGCGCGCACCGGGGCAACGAAGCTGTGGGCAGGCACGGTGGTGGTTCAGCCGCTTGCTAAAACCGGCCCACACCATCGCGGTGCGCTGGAGACCGTAATTTATGTGGTTCGAGGCCGTGCGCGCATGCGCTGGGGCGATCAGTTGGAGTTCTGCGACGAAGCCGGCCCGGGGGATTTCATCTACGTCCCTCCCTACGTTCCACACCAGGAGATCAACGCCCGCCCGGATTTGCCGTGCGAGGCGGTGGTCGTCAGAAGCGGGCAGGATCCGGTTGTGGTGAATTTGGACATCGAGAGTCCTGAGCCGCCAACTGAGAGCGGCGGCGAAACCCCCTTCCACCCTCCTTCCTCGTAACTCTGAATTCATTGCAGTTGCCCCGCCCAGCGGGTGTGAATGCATGCGGCGCCGCTGCTCCAGCGCCGCCACGTCGGTAACGCGGCGTTTTTCGAGCGGCACGAAAAGATAGACCAGGAAAGCAGGAAGTCCGGTGATGACTGCGCCCCAGATCTGGGTGCCGGAATATCGGCTTGGGGGAGTTGCCATAGTGTTTCTCAGCTTTCGATCCTGCGGCCTTCCCCAGAGTCGTGTGGATCGTGATTCGACGCCGACCACTGAAATAGAAAGCGCGTATTTTCCGTTGATTTTCCGTGCTATGCTGAACCCACATGGCAGGGAGAAAGTAGAAGCTTGGCCTCGGCCTCTTCGGGGAACAGAATCTCGATCCCGAGCAGGAACGCGAAAGTTTGCGCGAAGGAGCCGACGAGTTGGGCCGCACCGCCAGCGGCCTTTGCAGTGCTGACCAGCAAAATGCCTTTGCCGGAGTATCTTGAATTCAATCGTCTCATCCAATACAGAAAACGCATGCTTCCGGAAGACCACAAGGCCTAATTGCACGATGACGGCGTTTGTCAACTCAACCGTCAGGAACATCATCATTCCTGCGGTCAAGGAGCCGCCACCAAAGGATCAGTCGGTTGACGATCCGAACATTAAAACAACCCAATGAAATTGAGACTTGCGATCATTATCATCGTCCTTCTCGTGTCCGCGGTTGGTAGTGCACAGACAGTACGCAAGGACATCCCAATGTCGCGGTTGCGGGCCATCATCAGCCTTCCGCTCGACCAAGCCATCGAGAAGCGCGAAATCTATAAAGCACCGCTCAAATCTGCTTATGAACGTCAGATGGCAATATCGGATAAAGATTGCGAAGCCGAAAAGGAACATCAGCAGTCATACAACATCTGCATGCGACAGGCAGAAGTACGAGCGGATCATGATTTCGCAATTTTTTATAACAATCTGCAGCTGCTATGCCATGACGAGGACCAACTGAGGACAATGCAGGGTTCCGAAAAAGCATGGCAGGTTTACCAGGATACGATCGATAAAGCAGCCCACGCAGCTTGGCCCGACGGGAGCGGAGCACCTGGATTCGCAAGCCAAGTGCACTTGTTGTTGGTGCGCAATCGCATGCGCGAGTTACATACAATTTACGGCCTGAATATCGCACAATAGTGCTCTTGCACGACTGGTCAGTTGGCTAGGTGCCGGCTCTATTGTGAGTGCTATCGGGATTTCACGGCAGCCATTGCGTAAGGTAGAGTAGGTACTTGCGCGGTGTGAGATGGAGATGAAAAATCACCAAAACGAAGTCATTGAAACCGAGCGGCGGTTGGCGGCTGCGTACCAAGATTGCAATCTGGCCGATTTCGAACTGCTTGTTCTAGACAGTTGTGTCATAGCTGACGAGGGTCGTATTAGGACTAAGCACGAGGAGGCAAAGTATATTGCGCGGCCAGCGACAAACATCAAGGTTTCGATAGGCTTTGATGCGAGTATCGCAAGCGTATACGACAACTGCACAATAGTCGTTGGATACCTGAATGAACTCGTCGACACCGGGAAAGCTCCGCCAGCCAACAGCAGGTTTCTTTTGACCGACGTTTTTCTCCGGTCCGATGAAATGTGGAAGCTCGCGGCTCGCCATCAGACGAGGATACAGGAGAACAAGAAGGAGACCGTGCTTGAGGATCCTAACCTCCTAAGCCGAAATGCAGGGGAGTATCTGTTTCCGTCCGGGGTGAAGTTGCAGGTATCCCTGCGGGACAGCAATCTTTATGCGCGGGTACCCGGGGGCGAAGAACAGCACCTCCACCCCCTCTCGGCACACGAGTTCTTCGCGACCGCATTCGATGCCGAAATGACATTCGTGCCCAATCCGGAAGGCGGGGTGGACACAATCATGCTCAGACAGGGAGGTCAGGTTTTATTCGCTTACAAGCAGGGGCAAATCGTGGCTTCTGATGACTGACAACACTAGGCGTTATCTCTCATGAGCGCCGGGGTCTGATGGTGGTTATTCACGCTGCCGCGCGCATGCGTGCATTGTTCCCCGCTCCCTCCATCAGCACTACGTGTTTGGACCACCCTCCGGGTGCTCTTGCTCCATCGAGCACCGCGGCCCAAGTCGTTGAGGATTTCGATAGGGCCTGCTGGCGTAGCTGACATAGGAGGCGCGGGTCGCGAGAAGGCCTTCCTTCCGCGAGGAAACCCGGCCAGGTTACCTGCCGAATGATTGTGGGGCTGCGTTTCGCTTTATCAGTCCCTCCAGTGTGACGACGCCATCGTTATTATTTACGCGGGCGCCGTTCGATTCGTTAACGAAGCTCTGCCAGTATTTGCCAGCAGCTCCGGCGGGAATCGGGCGAAACGGCTTGTACACGTCAGTAGTCCCGACGAGATCCGGACGATACACCCACCGGGAGTGAGGGTCCAGCGCCAAGGCAGCGTCTCTCTGCGCCCTGGCCGCTTCCATCTTCGTCTGGAATTGCAGTTGCGACACATAGAGCCGCGTCTGAAAGTTGAGCGCCCGCTGCTGAGCAATGGCTCCGGAGTCGGCGTCGGTTTCCACCTGCCGGGCATTGCCTGAGACGTCCGTCGAAGAACGGACATTTTTCCGGATATCGGCAAGCATGGCGGCATGTGTCTTGTTGGTGCCGTCGTACAAAATGTGGAACTGAGCCAGCCGCATTTCCGCCTCTCTCAAGTACTCCTTTTGTTCTGTTGACATAGACGCGAACCGCGAGGGTAGATTCCTTATAAATTGCTGTTTGTCGGTCTCCGTAGGCGCCGTGACCCCGGCAGCCTTTGCAACCATGGTGTCTGAGTAAAACTGACAATCTACGTCGTTCTGGGTGACGACCATTCCACCGGAGTTGACCAGTATGGGGTTATATTTCAGAAGCATCCTGCCAAAAGGGAAACGCACGAACGCGCGAAACTGCTGCGGTTCGCCTAACTGCTGCCACTCGTTGTAACGAAGGATCGCAAGGTCCAGCCACGAGGGTCTTCGGCCCACCTGCTGCATTTTCCTGGCTACGGATTCATAGGCTTTCATTTGTTGGGCGGGTTCTTTCTGAAAGTAGGCAATCAGGCCGGCCCTGAGTGCGGCGGCATCCGAGGCGGAGAAGTCGGCGCTCGCAAGAATTTGACCATATTGGAGCGCCTGTTGAATCATCCCCTCCGTCAGTCGATAGCCCCCGGTCCTGACAACAACGGTGGACCCCGATAATCGCTCAGGGGCGCCCGTTTGTGCCGGTAAAAAACCGCTCCCGTTCGGCGCGGGGTCCTGTTGTGCTGCCGCCTCCGTCGGTTGATAACTACTGGACTTGACAATCGGCGTGGACGCATGGGATGGCTTACGGGCGCTCGTTTCAGCCTTCAAAGAACCGCTCCTACTTGTCAACCTCACGGTTATCCATTCGGTCGAGCGAATCAAGGGGAGATCCAGGGTTTCGACTGCGTCTGTGTATCCAGCCCGTTGCACCTTCAGCGTGTGGGGATGCCTGGATAAGTGTGGCACGATAAAGCGAGGCCGACAGCTATGAGCCGCGAAAAAGTTGCATTGCGGGCCGATCCAGCTGACTCTCCTCCGGACGGTGGTGTCACGGACAAAGCGGTCTCGAGCGCTTCAGGTTCTTGCCGATCTTTCTGTTCGTTCCAAGACAAACCCTCGATCTTCCCTTTCCGGGGATTTCCGCATGACCGACAAGACCCCATGCCTGGCTCTATTCTGGCGCCGCACCAGTCACATCGTGAACTCGTATCGCTCCGCGTAGGTGCAGATGTGTTCTGCGGCGCACCACACCTGAAACAAAACTTTGCCCGAGGATGAACGTCGACGCCGCAGGCCGGACACGTACGTACGTCTTCCGGGAGCACAGAGGCGCCACATTGGGAGCACAATGTTCCCCCACCGCTGTCCGCATAGCACCTCGGGCATTTCATGCTTCTCTCATTTTATTTCAGGGCGGGTCTCATGCCTCTAGCAGCCGAATTCCGAGAATGTCTCGGCGAGGCCCATTTCCGACTCGATAGCAGTCTTCGTGATCACGCTTTTTCACTTAATTCGATGTGTCCTTCGATGTGTCCTTTTGCGGCCAACGCTCCCGTTACGCCCGGGAATCGGAGCTTGGAACGAAGAAAATCACCGATGCCGCGATCCACCTCCTGCAGGTGCCGCGCCTCGTGATTCGCCGATTTGGGTGCGATTTGCACGAGTGCGCAGTCAGGCAGATATTGTGCGATTCGGCGTGCGTACCCGAACGGATGGATAGGGTCTCCTTCGGCTGCCAGGATCAGTGCGGGACAGCGAACTTGTGCGAGGTCGTGCTGGAGATGGTCCAAGCCTCTCGTAAGCGGCAGGCGCCGTAAGCAGGCGATCGCAGATCGCCGGCGTTCTGGACAGCTGAGCACAGACTGGATGTGCCCACGGATGCTTCTGGCTGCGTCAGAGCACACGTCGTCAATTGTCTGAAAAATTTGACTCCGTTCCAGCTCCTCGGCGGCCGAGGACTGCCACTCGTTTTCGGCCAACAGGGTCGCCACGAAAATGAGAGCTTGGCGCGCTTGAAGGCTCATCGGGCCATCTGCCCAGGCAGGCCGCGAAAGGATAAGGGCGGCGCAGGCATCCGGCCGATGAATCGCGAACCGGAGAGCGACCGCCGCCCCCATGGAAATACCTCCCACAACCGCCTGGCGAATCTTGAGGTGATCGAGCAGCGCCCCCAGATCGCCAGCCAGCGTCGCAATCGAAAGCTCGCCCTCGGGTCCAAGGTCACTTTGACCATGGCCGCGGAAGTCGGCATGAACGGTGCTCAACGCCTCCTCGGGAATGCCCATGCGCTCCGGAACAAGAAATCGAGCGGTTTGCCCAACGTCCCCCCGAATTCCGTGTTGAAAAACGATCACCGGATGGGGAGCGCTTCCAGGCGCGGGCCCGCGGCAGAGGTAGTGCAATCGAACGCCGGAACTGTGGTAATAGGGCATGCGATCCTCCGAATTAGACAGATCCAACCACCGAGAATGCCTCCATTGACTTGCGCACAAAGGCAACCGATCCTGCAGCCTGCTCTTCGGTCAAGCCGTGCAGAATGAACGGCAATCGCTGCCCTGCTTGAGCTCGCTCCAGCACTGCCGGCGTATGTAGAAGGGCGTCGACATAATGACCATAGGGCAAAATGCCGCTGCCCGCGGCCGTGTGAGTATAGTGTTCAAGAGCGCGGTCGCCAAGCGAATGCGGAGCCGGGTCGCTGATGTCCTTGGCGTGCGCCAGGCTCATATACTTTCCTAGCCGCGCAAGCGCCTCGTCAATCACTTCAGGTTGGGCGCGCGGGTCGACCGGCGGCTTGTACAGGTTCGCCGCATCTAGAATCACCCGAACGGGACTATCGGAGCCGAGTTCTCTCAATACCCGTTCCGCCCTTACTGCGTCCGATACCACATTCGCCGTCTCCGGCTCAATCGCCAGATGCACCCCATAGCGTGAAGCGATGCGGCAGGCTCTGTGCAAGGAACCGAGCATTTCACGCCAGGCCTCCTCTGTGTCGTTATCAGGGTGGTGCGTCCACATGTCGGCTTGATTCCTCGTGCCCGTGCAAAGAGTCAACAAATTGCAATCCATTGCTATCGCTGCCTCCGCCTGTGCCGGCAGGAGGGCCAGTCCGCGCTCGCGCGCGATGGGATCCAGGAGATTGAAGGTGGCAGAGATGGCGGCGATCCGAACGCCTGAAGCGGCTGCAGCACGCTTGACTGCGCGACGTGTTTTCAGCGTCACCTTATGCGGCAGACTCGACAAGCCAGGCACACAAGCCCAGTTCCACTGCGTGCAGCGAAAGCCGTGCTGCGCGATCGTTTCGAACAGGCCATCCACGCTCGGCCTTCGGAAGGTCTTCGCGAAGATGCCAAGCTCCAGGACATCGTCAGGCTGACGTAACGGCATTGGGGTCTCCATGTTCTTCTCCTTAAACGGCCGCGGCAGGATTGCCAAGGCGCACATATGGGTTCGCGACGTCCCCGCCCACGGACTCAGGATCGATCCATTGCCCGTCGTGCAGGGAACTGTAGGATGCTGCCACCATGGCCTTGACGCAGGCGATCCCGTCTTCCAGGCTGGCGTTAATCTGCGGTGCACCAGTCACGATCGAATCCGCCAGCGCTTCCAGTTGCAGCCGGAAGGTGTGGCAGTCCTGCGCATCCGGGCTGCGAAATTCCTTCGCGGATGCGCTGTACACGCGCGTCGTCTCGCGCTGAAACCAAACGTATGGATACGAACACGTAACGTGCCCACCCGAGCAATGCACTTCGAATCCTTCTTCAAATTCACCTGCGCGAGGCAAGAGCAGCAGGCACTGCCCGGTTGAACCGTTGCCGAAGCGAAGGTCGATCCACCAGGCGTGCCCGCGCGCCAGAGCCCGTGAACCATCGGCCTCTACACGGACTTCGCGATACATTGCCCGCACCGCTGCAATGGACCCGGTCAGATGACGCGCTAAGTCCAACAGATGAGGACTGTGTGTTATCAAGTTGTAGACCCTCTTGTCGGTTAGTTTCCAGTCGGGACCGTCCGGGCGAATGACGTTGTCTCCCGGCTCTACAGCAGGCGGAAACTTGTTGGCCTGCGTCACGGAATGCCGAAAGGTACTGTCGTAGTAGTGGCTTCGATAGGATATGACTTCGCCGCCTTCTTCTAAGAGGAATCTCTTCGTGGCGCGCACCCCCGGAAGGAACCGCCGGTTGCATCCGACCGCAAGGATTCTGTCGTTCGTCAAGGCGTCGCGCAGGCTTTCACATTCTTCAACGGAGATTCCCAGCGGCTTCTCTACCAATACGTGTTTCCCTGCCGCCAGCGCGCTCCGGGCCAGCGGGATATGGAAGCGATCGTGCACCGCAATGACGACCAGCTCAACTCTGGGGTCATTCAGCAGATCGCCGCCGTCTCGATAAGCGCGTGCGGGGTGCAGCCGTTGGGCCATTTCTGTCAACAACAGTTCATCGCGGTCGGCTATCGCCTCTAATTCAATGTTGGCGGCTTTCGCGATGGCATCGGCGTGAGCATTCAGGGTAATTGGACCGCACCCAATTACACCGACCCGGACTCTCTCCGAACATTTACTGGAACTCATCTCAACTCTCCCAAGTTTGCAATTCCTTTCCTGTGCTGGCGCCGCCGCCGCCGAAGCAACAAGACGTTCTTCCCGGATATTCCTCCTGTGAGTACCCCAATTTCGAAAGCCAGCTCTCTCCTGGTTCAGTTCTGCCGGCGCGCGGCTTCCGCTCGTTTCCGGTTCATTCCTCCTCTGCACGAGGTGTCTGGTTCATCTTTATCCTCAATCTCGATGATCTCGATGAGGTCCGGGCGAGGCGAGAGAGGGGACCTGGGTTGCGATTTCCTTTCGGATGAGCACTTTCAGCGGCAGCTTCTTCGTGCTTTCGGGCCTGTTACCCGGGGTATCCGCCGAATATTTTGGATCGAAAACAAAATCGAAACCACTGACTCGAACCACCGAAAGCGTTCGCACCGTTTCATGGTTTTCCACAACTAAGAATTCATCGTGCTGTTGGGGCGCTTCCGTCTGAATGACGCCTGCGATTTCGGTGGCGTGGTTTTCCCGATTCAGCGTGGCCCGACCAACTCTTCCCTCGAAACGGAACGAGATAGAGTATTTTCCCGGGACGAGCTTCTTTCCATTGCACAGCACGCTATAAGGGAGGGAGAAAGTGCCGTCATACCGGGTTACGCTGACCCGTTGGCGAATGGGTTGCGCATTGGGCGAATCGAAGTGGTCCGGATCGATCTCGGCCTGGGCATTGGCACGGGAAGGGCCGAGCATGACCGGCCCCAACAATCCCGCGAATACGACAACGACCCGAGCACCATATTTCACGCTTTGGTTTGTTTTTGCACTGAGTTTCACAAGCCCTCCAAAAGGCCTCTCAAATCCTTTTGTGACGGCTCCACCCTTTCCGTTACATTTCTCTCGTAACGTTTGTTTCACATCTGCGCCGCCCTTAGGCGAGCCGCAATGCGGGATCGACTTTGCGGTAAAACCAGGGTCAGTCGCAATGGCCTGGGCGTGACATGTGAGCGATGTTCAGGTGACTGGAAGACAAAAGACAAAAGATTGCTGACACATGACTTAGCCGTCACTCGATGCCGGAAATCGGACGTGCAGAGCTGCTTTCTGCTCCGCGGGGGAGGGAATGTTAAAATTTGCGGGCCAGAATTCGAAGGGATTCTCCCGGTGAAAGCATCTTCCCAATCGTACCTGGCCCGATTCGAGCGCTTCGCAGTCAATCTGCGGTCGGGAGAGCTGTCCGGCGCAGGCTAAGGGCACGCAGCGGTCGATCGGTGTCGTCTCCTGACAGTTCCTGACAGCGCCCGGGCGAAATCGGCTGGCCATTGCCACCGAATGAACGCATCACATCCAAAGACGGCCCCGCAGAAGAGGCCCCTGGCCGCTGCCGTCTTCTCCCTCATCAATATCCTTCTAGTTCCCCTCACGCTGCTTGGCTACGTCCTTCACCTTGGCCATCTCTTCCTTCACCACCAGCGCGGCGTTTCAACGTCGGCGCAGGGACCGCTCTCCGCGCGGTGGACAGAGCACCATCTTGGGGTTAGAGAAGATGAAGCGGCCAGCCGGCTGATGCGGTCGCTGTTAGGCTTTTTTCCCGTAGGCTGGTATCTCGCGGCAGGACCCATGCTGTTGGCGCATCGTCTGACGGGCCACGTGCCGAAGGCGTTCAGGTACCCCTATGAAGGTGAAGTTGCCGCACAGCACCAAGCCTCAGCCCGGCAGACTTTTTTCGATGCTGTTGTCCGACGTTATCTCGCTCACCTCACGCAGTTCGTCATTCTCGGCGCCGGTTTCGACACTCGCGCATATGCGCTCCCCCGGGACGCGCAGGTTCAAGTTTTCGAGGTTGACAGCCCGAAAACCCAGGCCGTCAAGCGCCGGCTGCTGGAGAAGACTGGTATCGACGCATCAAGAGTCAAGTTCGTGTCTGCTGATTTCGAGAGGCAAGACTGGTTCTCACGCCTCGTGCAGGCCGGTTTTGATCCGGGTGAACCAGCGCTCTTCCTTTGGGAAGGTGTGGTCCATTACCTGGACCGGCGAGCCGTGGAACGTACGCTACGCAAGATCGCCTCTACAGCCAAGGGCAGTGTCGTCGCATTTGACTACTTCACAACCGAACCGCTGACGTCACGCGAACTCTATTGGCGTTTCGGGAGAGCGGCAGCCAAAGCCGCCGGGGAGCCGTTGAAGTTTGGAATCGATAGCACACCGCCCTCGCGCGAGCGCCTCGTCGAACTACTGCAATCCTGCGGGCTCTCGCTCGTCGAGCAGCGTACTCTCGGGGAAGAGACGGGGCGAAAGCGGGCGTGGGGCGGTTTCGCAGTGGCGGCGATAAACTGACGCACTCCCGTGTCCGAAAGGGAGGGTCAACGCGTCTTGCCGCGGCCCGTGGTCGCCTCTTTTTCGCACTCATCGAGCGCCTTACGCGTCGAAATGCTCTGTTGTCGCGCCGCGAGAAGCTCGCGCGCCTCTCTTACAAAACTTCTGAAGCGGTGCGCTAATTCCCGGATCCGATCGGCTTGTCGTCGCTCAATTGCATCGTGCGGAATCAAATCGATGCCTACCCCGATGGCCTCGGCTCCGGCCAGGATGTATCGGCGGGCGGTTTGCTGGTTTACCCCTCCTGCGGCGATCAATGAGATTTGGGGCAGCGCGGTATTGAGCGCCCGGAGATAGGCGTCGCCGCCGACCGGCGCGCAAGGAAACACCTTCACAAAATCGGAACCCGTCTCCCAGGCCCCGATTACTTCCGTTGGCGTCAAGGCCCCCGCCAGCGCAGCGAGGTTGTGATTGAGGGCGAACTCGACTACCCGTGAGTTGAAGCCGGGCGCGGTGATGAACATTGCGCCGGCGTCAACACACTGCTGGGCGGTTTCGACGTTTAGAACCGTTCCGGCTCCGACGATCACTGTCGGATGGTAGCGAGTAATATGCGAGATCACCCCGATTGCGCCAGGCACCGTCATCGTTATTTCGACGATAGGTATTCCGCCGTTCGCAACGGCTTCAACCGCGAAGTGCGCATCATCGGGCGACGACACTCGGATCGCGGGAATGATTCCGATCTTCCTGACAGCGTCGCATACCGCTTCTTTTGTCACTCGTCTCCCCTCGGCTTGCGCCGTTTCATCCAGTTTACTCTCTCGCCTACACGGGTTCTTCCACTTCCGCCGCGGGAAGTTCGTCTTCAGGCTTCGCGAACCAAACATACAGCGTTGGCAGCAAGAAGATGCTTAGAATCAAGTCGGAAAGCAATCCGCCGACGATGACGATGGCGAAAGGGCGCTGGGAATCCGACCCGATGCCATGGGATATCGCTGCCGGCAGCAGACCCAAGGTGGCAACGAGCATGGTGATCAGGATCGGCCGTAATCTCAGAACGGCGCCCTCAATCGCTGCTTCTTCGATGGAATATCCCCGGGCGCGAAGCTGATTGATGTACTCCACCATGATCACCCCGGTCTGTACCGACACTCCGAAAAGGGCGAGGAAGCCCACACCCGAGGAGACGCTGAAATGCGTGCCGGTCAGCAGCAGCGCCACCAATCCTCCGATCGGCGTCATGGCAATGTTGGTCAGGATCAGGAGCGCCCATTTCGTAGACTTGAACATGAGATACAAAATGATGTAGATCAACAAGATCGTGACGGGCAGCACAAGCGCCATCCGCCTCTGCGAACGCTTCTCGCTTTCATATTCTCCCGCCCAATCGATCGTGTATCCCGTGGGCAGTTTGACTTGGGCCGTTACTTTCTTGATCGCTTCTTCAACGGTGCTGCCCAAGTCTCTGTTGCGGACACTGAACTTGACGGCGACATACCTGGAATTGGCTTCTCGATAGATTTCTGAGCCTCCGTCGGTCTCCGTTGCTTGCGTGAGCTGCGCGAGCGAAACTCTTTCGCCGGTCGGAGCCAACAGGCGAATACGCTGGATGGCTTCCGGCGTTTCCCGGAACTGTGGCAGGTAGCGCACCACGAGATCATAGCGCTGCTCCCCGATGAGCACCTGACTGAGCGCATTGCCTCCGACCGCCGTCTGAATCGCATCTTGTACGTCGGAAACGTTGATGCCATAACGCGCGGCTTGATCGCGGTCTACGGTGAAGTCGAGATTGGGTTGCCCGATAATGCGAAACACGCCCAAGTCTTCGATGCCCCGAATGTTCCTCATCACGTTCGCAATCTCGTCGGCCTTGCCTTCGAGTGCCCTCAGGTCGTCTCCGTAGACTTTCACGGCCAGCGCACCTTTTACGCCGCTTACCGCCTCTTCCAGATTGTCGGAGATGGGCTGGGAGAAGCCCCAAGTCACGCCGGGGATTTTCTCGAGTTCCCGGTCCATCGCGGCAATGAGCCGTTCTTTGTCCTGGTGAAACACGGGACGCCACTTCTCCTTGGGAAGAAGATCGACGAAGTACTCCGTATCGAAGAAGCCCGTGGTATCGGTTCCATCGTCCGGTCGTCCGATCTGGTTGACCACCTGCGGCACTTCGGGGAACGAACAAAGGACCTGACGCGCTCTCTCGGCCACGCGCGCACTCTCCGTCGGTCCCGCACTTTGCGCCAGAGTGCCACGCACCCAGATCGCGCCTTCATCAAGATGGGGTAGAAATTCCGACCCAATGACGCCGCTGAAGGCCAAGAACATGGCCAGGAAAACCGCGCCCGCGGCCGCGCCGGCCGTGACTCGGCGATGGCGGATCGCCCACGTCAAGGCCTGCCGGTAACGACGTCTCAGATACTCCATTGCCGGGTTGCGCCACTCGCTCACGCCTTTTCGGAATGCGAAGCTCGCCAAGGCCGGTGCGATCAGCATGGAGAAGATCAGAGCTCCCAGCAGGGCGTAGGCGACCGTCCACGCCATCGGCCGGAACAATTTTCCCTCAACTCGCTGAAGAGTAAAGATCGGAAGGTAGGCCGTGATGATGATGGCAATCGCATAAAACACGGGTCGCTGGACTTCGTGCGCCGCGGCGGCGATTTTTTCGACGGGAGTTCTGGGAATGCTCTCTTCCTGTTTCAGATGACGGACAATGTTTTCGATCATGACCACAGCGCCGTCGACGACCATGCCAAAGTCCAGCGCGCCTAACGACAGGAGATTGGCCGAAATATGGCGCGCTTCGAGGCAGATGGAGGCAAAGAGCAAGGCAAAAGGGATCGTCAGAGAAACGATAATCGCTCCCCGGATATTTCCCAGAAAGACAAACAGGACGATCACCACCAGGATCATGCCTTCGGCGAGGTTGTGGAGAACGGTGTGCGTGGTGTAATGGACCAGATCGGATCGATCGAGATACGGGACGATCTTGACACCCTTGGGAAGTATCTGCTCGTTCAGCTTGCGGACCATGAGGTGAAGGTTTGTCAGCATGGACGCAGTGTCGGCGCCCTTGCGGAGGAAGACGATGCCTTCGACTACGTCATTGTCATCGACAACGACTCCGTCTTCGCGGCGAATCGCCTTGCCGATCTGGCCCAACCGAATCTTCGGCCCCTGCGTGACCACGGCAACGTCCTTGACGCGGATAGGCGCGCCGTTCTGGGTCTTGAGTACGGTCTTTTCGATGTCTTGGATGCTCTTGACCAGTCCAACTTGACGAACGTTGATCTGCTGCGAACCCTGTTCGATGAAGCTCCCCCCGGCATTGGCATTGCTGTTAATAAGCTGCTGTTCGACCTGAGACAGGCTCAGGCCGTAGGAGACCAATTTCTCCGGTTCCACCCGAACCTGATATTCACGAGTCAGTCCGCCGAAAGAGGAGTCGTCCACAACGTCGGGCACCGATCGAATGTATTTGCTGATCGTCCAATCTTGAAGTGACTTCAGCTCCATCAGGTCATATCCCGGATTGGTGCTCTCCACCGTGTACCAATAAACGGAGCCGATGGGGCTGAAGTCGGGCCCGATCCCACTGGTGACGCCGGTCGGCAGGGTGACTTGGGCCAGCCGTTCGAGCGTTTTCTGGCGGTCCCAATCGTTATCGGAATCGTCGTCGAAGATGAGATTGACCACCGACAAGCCAGCCAGAGAAGCCGAACGCACATGGAGCAGGCGCGGAATCCCGTTGACCTGGATCTCAATCGGGATGGTCACCTGCTGTTCCACCTCCTCGGCCGCCCGCCCCGGCCATTGGCTAATCACTTGCACCCAGGTATTGGCCACATCGGGATAGGCTTCGATCGGCAGGCGATGGAACGAAATGATGCCCCACACGAAAAGCAGAGACGCGATGCACAGAACCACGAACCGGTTCTTCAGGGCAAAATCGACGAGCGCGTTGATCATTACTGTCCCACCGAGTTCTGAAATTCAAGCGCGTTCGCCACGACTTGCTGGCCGGCTGTGATGCCGGAAATGATTTCCTGCATGTTGCCGGGCAAATTGTCCCCGGCGACGACTTCCGTGCGCCGAAACTGATTGTTCTCAAGCGGCACGTAGACCCAGTGACGATCATGCAAATGCAGAATTGCGGTGGCCGGCACGGAGGCTCGTTTCACTTTCTGTTTTCCATGAAAGGTGGCGGTGACAAACATGCCCGGGCGCATCAAGCCCGGATTGCGCATCTCGATACGAACCTTGACGGTGCGAATGTTCGGATCGAGCACGGTGCCCACGTTGTTAATGGTTCCCGTGAACACTTTGTCGGGGTAAGCGTTGAGTCGAACTTCGGCTTTATCGCCCAGGCGCACATTGCCGAGGTCGTTCTCGTACACATCGCACAAAATCCAGACGTAGGTCAGATCGGAAATGGTGAATGGAGTCGGCGAGGTGAGCCCGGCCACGCCGGCCGCATTGGTGACCTGCTGGTCGGTAATGACGCCGGAAATGGGGGCGTGAATGGCGACGATTCCCGACGGCCGGTTGAGGTCGGGGCTTCCGAGCACCCGAAGTTTCTCGGCATTGTTGGCCACATCCACTTTGGCCTTGTCTTCGGCGTTTTGTGCGATCTGAAAGTCGTTCTGCGAAATGGCGCCCTTGTCGTACAGCAGCTTCGCCCTTTCGAGTTGAATGCTCGCCAGCCGTTCGTCCGCGACTGTTTTCTGGTAGTCGGAAAAGGCGCCGGAAATATCTGAGCTCTGGACCCTCAGCAGCACTTGGCCTTTTTGGACGGTGTCGCCCAACTTGGCATTCACCTCGACAACCCGGCCCATCGCCAGCGATATGACCGGTTGAGCGCGCAGAATGTCGGGATTCACGGTTCCCGTGACTCGCAGCTGGGGTGCGGTAACGTGCTCGACCGCCTGGGCCAGCTGGAACCGTTCGGGTCGTTCAACTTCAAACACGTTGCGGTCCTCGACGCGCTCGACCCTGAGAGGAGGCGGCGCTTCCTGGTCGGGGTTACTCTTGCCACTGCAACCCGCGACGCACAACAGGGCCGCCAAACACAGGAGAATTGGGACATTTCTTTTCTTCATGGGATCAGCTCGCGGCCTACGGCAAGGTTCAACTGCGCGGCCGCATTCAGATACGAAGCAACCAGGTTCAGGTAATTTACCTGCACGCTTCGATAATCCGATTGCGCATTCAGAAAGTCCAAAAGCGACGCCGCTCCATGTTGATAAGAAAATGCAATGGTGTCTCTCACGCTCAAAGCCTCTGCGAGGAACTGGTCTTTATACGGCTTGAGGAGAATGATGGTGCTGTTTACGGTCGCATAGGCCGAGTCCACGTCGCTGAAGACTCCGGCTCGCGTCGCCTCAAGGAGTCGGTCATTGCGGCCTATGTCGAGCTGGGTACGGCGTTTTTCCCCTTGATTGCGATCGAAAACCCGCAAGGGGATGCTTACGCTCAGGCCGAAGTATGCGTCAATAGGCGGGTTGCGGCCCGCATCAAAGCCGAAGGTCGGGTCCGTCGACCCATTCGCAACCGCCAGCCGGTAGTCGGTTTTCGCCTTCTCTACGGCCTCGACAGCGGCCCGCAGGTCCGGCCTCGTGTCCAGGGCAGCCTGGTGGATTTCAGGGAGAGGAAGAAGCCCGGGCGAAAAATCGAAAATCCCGGTAACGTCAAACTGGTCCACCGGCGTACGATCATCCAGCAACATAAGCAATTGAATTTTTGCGGTCCGCAGTCCCACTTCAGCATTTTGCAAATCGGATAGGTACTGAACTCTTTGTATTTCCAGGCGTTTCAAATCAACTTGCGCGATCCCGCCAGCGCTGTACCGCTCACGGTTGATGTCCAACACGTGATCGTAGTAAACGAGGTTCTCTTTAGCCAGGTTTAGAAGCGCCTTTTGCTGTAGCGTTTGCACAAACGCCATACGGAGATTGAAAACCAGGCTCCGCTCGAGATCAGCCTGGTCCGATACTGCAATCTTGGTTGCATCTTGGGCGCTTTCGAGGCGTAGTTCCCGTTTGTTGCGGCGTTCGTGCAGATAGTTGACGGTGGCCAACGGCAAGAAGAACGCGAACGGGCCGTGGGATGGACCTACGGGGAACGGGGCGATCTGGTCGCCGATTATGGTCAGGTTCGGATTGGGGCGCAGATAGGCGGTGATCTCCTGGGCACGCGATTCGTCGATGCCGATTTGTCCGGCGCGAAGAGTCGGGTTTGCCGCCTCAAACTTGGCGCGAACTTCTTGCCAGGTGAACGCTCTTTGCGCCAGGGCGCTTGATCCCAGTACTACGACGAGTGCCAGCACACAGCCTGATCTCTTTGAGACCCTCTCCATGAATCCTCCTTGCCCTTCCCGGAGCTTGGGACAAACAATCACCGTGCCACCCCGATTGTTAAAGGTGTGTGAAACGCGAGCCCAAGTTTGTCGCGTGACTCAGATACTACTTAACAATCTGAGCGGGAGGAAAGCTGCAGGTGATAGGATGCGGGGCGCAGCGACCGGCGTCAATCAACTACGCTGGCCGGCTCCTTACTCGTGAGGTCGGCAGGATCGATGTTGCCGAACTGGCTTGCCGCAGGTGTGGCCTGGTTCGAGCTCTGACGGGGGCAAGTCCACAAAGGATCTGGACTCGTCGCTGCCCGGAGGCGTTCAGGTTCTTTCTGGCGCAGTATTCCCTCCCGCGAGCCAAGCCTTTCAGCCTGCCAGGTCGCCATGAGGGATCCTTCCTTAAGCGTCGCCTGAGTAAAACCGCTTCTCGTTGGGCAGCCGTGTTCATGGCAGTCCTGTGGCGTCCGGTCACTTGTACTCTGTGGCTGCATCACCTTGAAATGGCGTAGTGCCACGCGCAGCATTGATGATTTCTTGAACTTCGGCGGCGACTAACTCAGGGCGATGGATGAATCCAGTGGGGACTTCCTTTTGCAACAATCCATTTACTTCTTGATGAGAGACCTCGTAATTCGCCCTGCATTTCCATCCATGCGCGCTCTGCCTTGATTAAGTCAGCCGGAGAGAAGAATCCACCGAAATCATTAACCTCAGGATCGTGAGAGAGCACGATAAGCGGTATATCGCCGAAGGGGCCAGTCGTAGCGGCCAAGGAGCCATCCTCATCTGTTACTTGTGCCTGCTCGGCGCGCCAAGATTGCAGGCGACAATATTGAGCAGTTGCTTCGGGCACGAACCGGTCCCATTCCTTGGGCTGGTTCGGGAACGTGAAATTGTTTCGACACCAGCCCAGAATTCGTGGCACTCCCAGCGGCACGGTCCAGGGGATGGTGCGGTAAAACAATTGCACAAGGTTGGATTGAGCGGCAACGTTGAATGGCGGACGATGATGCATGTCGGGATGGACTGAATCGACGAACATCATCCCCAAGACTTCCTGACGATGGCGGGCGGCAAACACGCGGAGGTCAAGCGTGCCGAAGTCGTGACCAACGAGAACGTAAGGCGCGGGGACCGCAGCACGAGTGAGTAGGCGATCCAGTTCGTCGGCAATATTTGAGCTGCTGCGCGACTCGTTGGGGGCGTCGCTCCAGCCAAAACCGGCGCGATCGTAGGAGCAGATACGGGTGAATTTACTGACCTCCGGTTGGACTAGTTGCCAAATGACGGAAGAGTCGTTGGGACCGGCCTCCAAGATCACGGCAGGACTCCCGGTGCCAGTGCAGTTGATGTGAAGCCGCACCCCGCCAATGTCCACGAGTTTGCCGGGAGGAGGATAGCGATGGCTTTCCCACCTCGTCATCGAGAATTGAAATATGACAGCGGCGGCCACAACGACGCCGAGTGAGATCATGAGCCATTTGAGAACGCGCCGGAGGCGAAAACGGCTTGGAGCGGATAATGAACTGGATTCAACGTCTTTCAGCATTGAAATACCCGTGCCGTCGCTGTTGGGTCAGCTCAGCAGGACGAGCAGTACCGGTTCACTTGATGCGAATGTCTTTATACTACGTCAAACGACATGTCACTACACGACATATCACCCCTGCAGCTCGCTTGTCAAGTGGTTTGCTCGAAGACCGAATTTCTTGACGCTTCAGGGGCCAAGCCCGCTGCTCCTTGCAGGGTCGTATCCGGTTCGATCTTCGGCGCTCGCGAGGAATGGACCGTTTCTGCTTGACGAAAGTAGCCCCCCGGTAAGAACACGGTTTAGAACACGTGAGTAGTATCGGCATCATCATCATCCACATCCACGCCGCAGGCGTGTGTTGGCCCCGCCTGAATCGGGTATCGTTCGTTGGGAAGCTCAACAACAGCGATGGAACGGGAGTGATGCGCGCGCGTTGCGGAATGCAGCCCCGAGTTAACGTGAGTGGATCTTGAGTTTAGCGCGAAGGTATTGAAAGTATGTCGAACTGATCTTCAGCTCAAGCACTTCCTCAATCGCCGGAACGGAAGCGCCCGCCGTCGGGGCCCCGGTGCGCGTGACGCTCCGCAAAAACGCACATCGACCCCGTAATCGTGTTGGGGCCTCCCGGGTGACATTCCGACGCTCGGGATGGGAATCAGGAATATACTGTCAGCAAGGGACGGAATATTCTCATCATTCGGTCCACGAACGCCTCGTTCATTCCGGAGTAAGTCCTATGCCGATTGAGTTCCTCCACCGGCACAGCCGGCGCTGGAATCGCCTCTATCGCGAGACTCGTATGGTGGCGCTGGCCCTCAAGTCCCCCAATCATCCGGTACTGGCGCACATGGTGGTGACCCGCCGCTGTAATCTGGCCTGTACCTACTGCGATGAGTTCGATGACTTCTCGAAGCCGGTTCCGACGGCTGAAATGGTGAGCCGCGTCGATCGCCTCGCCGCCCTGAGAACAACCGTCATCACGCTCACAGGCGGAGAGCCTCTGCTCCATCCAGACCTTGAGCAGATTATCCAGAGGATCCGCCGACACGGCATCCTTGCGGTGATGGTTACGAACGGCTATTTGCTCACCCCGGAACGAATCAAGAATCTGAATCGCGCCGGGCTCGATCGGATGCAGATCAGCGTGGACAATGTGCAGCCGGATGGAGTCTCTAAAAAGAGTCTGAAGGTTCTCGATCAAAAACTGCGGTGGTTGGCAGAGTTTGCGGAATTTCCCGTAAATATTCACTCGGTCGTCGGAGCGTGCAGCGAGCATCCCGAGGATGCTCTCACGATTGCCAGGCGCGCCACCGAACTAGGTTTAATCAGCACCGCCGGAATCGTCCACGATGCCAAAGGGGCTCTTCGGCCGCTGAATTCGCAGCAGCAGCAAGTGATCGAGGACATCGAGAACCTTTCGAAGCCTCTCTTCTCCTTTGCCCGGCACAATCCGTGGCGCAGGAATCTGGTTCGGGGTCTGCCGAATGACTGGCACTGCGGGGCTGGCGGACGTCACTTGTACGTTTGCGAGGACGGACTGGTCCACTACTGCATGGCGCAGCGCGGTTATCCTGCGATTCCTCTAGCTCAGTACTCGCAGGAAGACATTGAGCGCGAAGCCAAGGCCAGCAAGTCCTGCACGCCCTACTGCACGATTTTCTGTATTCAGCGTGTCGCGCTGCTTGACCGGCTGCGGGAGAACCCCCGAAAAGCCCTGGAAGAGCTGTTTCCGCCACAGAGTGCGGACGGCCGGTCCAATCTTCCCCTTCCGGTGCGAGTGCTGGGCGCGTTGTTCGCGCCGCCGCCCGGCCGCCCCAGCAGGCGTTTTCTGCGCAAGACCGCGTTGCGGTTTCTTAAGATCCATTGACCTGTGTCAGGCGGACTTGGTATGTGACCCCGTACGCAGCCGAGGTCACCTGATGCGCGTTCGTCAACACCGTCCGCTATGGGCTGGTTCGCGCTCGGTTCGAGCTTGTATGGCGGCGAAGGGTTGCGCGGGAGATTTGCAGCGTGGCGCAGATGTTCTTGGCCGAAGTGCCCTGACCGGCGTGCTCGGCCAGCTGATGCGGCAATTGTTGATCGCTTCTCAGCGTATCGCGGTAAAAGCCCTCAAGCTGTTTTGTGGCCGCCGCCCAACCCCAGTTTTCCACATCGAGGCGGGCCCGCCGGCGGATGGCTTCGCGATGGCTCGAATCGGACAAAAGGCGGCGAATCGCGGAGACCGCAGCACCCGGCTCCTTGGAATCGTACAGGTGTCCCGTCACTCCATCTTGCACGATGTCTACAATTCCTCCCTCCGCAACGGCTACGATGGGACATCCGGCGGCCATGGCCTCCAGCAATACCAGGCCCAACGTTTCTGTGCGGGAAGGCATAAAGAACACATCGGCAGAGGCGAAAGCGCTGGCCAGTTCCCGTCCGCGCAGATATCCGGAAAAATACGTCGGGGTAGAGTCGAAATACTGCTCGAGGGTGCGCCGATGCGGACCGTCTCCTACAATAGCCAGCCGCAGTCCCGGAATGGCCTCTAAGATTGACCTGCAGCGCTCGATTTCCTTTTCTGGCGACAGGCGCCCAACATAAAGAAGCAGCTTGTCCTCGGGGTGGCCATTGGTCAGCCGGGTACGGAGCTCCCGCGATGCGTGCCGCGGATGAAAATTCTCGGTATCGACGCCGCGCTGCCACACCTGGACGCGCTCAAGCCCGCGTTCCCGCAGAAGCGACTGCATCGGCTGCGACGTACACAAAACGAGGTCGGCTCGATTATAGGCATAACGAGTGCCCCACCATAGCAAGGGCTCCAGGCCCCCAAGACGGTAGTAGTGAAGCCATCTGGGCAGCTGCGCGTGATAAGAAATCACCAGCGGAACGCGAAGGGCGGAGCTGTAGTAGAACGCCGCGGAGCCGAGTAAGATCGGGTGCAGGGCATGAATCAAATCCGGTCGAAATGCCAGCAATGCCTTGCCAATCGAAGGGCGCGGAACGGCGAGCTTCAATTCCGGATAAAGCGGAAAAGGAAAACCAGGCACCCCCTCAACGCTCGTTCCCTCGAAATCGTCCATGTCGCCATGGGGGGCGACCACCAACAGCGGGTGCCCTAACTTCCGCAGCTGCCGGATGGTCTGACAGAGGCGCGTGACCGTTCCATCAATGCGTGGAAGGAAGGTTTCCGTGAAGAAGGCGATCCGAAGAGGCTGTGTTTCCGACAAATCCGAAGAAATCGCGGGCAATGCGCTCACGAGACCCCCCTCCCAGCTGACACGCGGCAGAATCCGGACTCTCGACACCATCCGGTTTTACCGCCATGTGATTCACGTCTATGTGCGCTTGGTTCCCCGGGCTGAGACAAACAGTTAAGACACCGCCAGCGGTTGCAGAAAAAAGACTCGATTTGGACAACACGACTATAACCCATTCTAGCCCCGGTTGGTGAAGCAAAGGCAGGCTCTCTGGCACCGCGATCCTGTGCAGGTATTAACTCCTCCATTTCCAGGCAGATCTTCCATCCTGAATAAGTCCGACGCTTCTCGGTGGCCAAGTCACTGAGATTGTTACGAGCACTTTGAAGGCTTGCGACGCCGAGCAGTTGGCAGCATTCAACAAGTACCGCGTTACACTCTCACGGCGCCGATCATGCGGTACGGAAAAAGATGGAGAGCGTCATAGTCGTCGCACAGAACGGAGATGAGGTCATCTACTACGAAGATGTGGAGGACGGATTCAATGCATTCGAACCTGACCGCTTCCGGCTCAAATAAAACGCCCCCGCTTTGGCGAGGGCGATTGCGACACAAAAAATGCGATGCGTCCGGCTCATCTAGGAGAGCAGGCGTGAAAGCGATTGGAGTATTCCAGTTGCAGTTCGTACGGATGTCCGTTGAGGTTGAGGTAGGAATCGAGGAACTGGGCATTGGTGTTTCCGATCGGCTCGCAGAGGTCCCCTATCTCCGCGCCCGAAGCGATCAGCGAGTTGTTGGCGATCCAGGCGTCCCCGTCCGGATCGGTGATGGTTTCGATGGTCTCGTGCGAAAGAACGGAGTTCGTGGAATCGGCAAGCATGCCGTTCGGGTTCGGCGGCGCGGACTGGCATCCGGGCACATTCTGATAGGGCTCGACGCTAAGCAGCACGTGGCCGATATCGCCGAAATCTATGCTCCCATGGTAAGCGCAGAACGCAAACGTGTTTGGATCGTCCGGCGAGTAGCAAACCGTGTCGCCGGGGAAACAGGTGTCGATCCCTTTGGGGAGGAAGATATGCAACTCGTGGTTGTAGCCTCCTGGAATTCCTAGGGCAACGGCAGCGTCATGGGCGATCGTGACCAACGCGTCCTGGTCGATGACGGTCAGGCCGTTTGGGTTTGTGGTAGGAGTCGCGTTGGCGTTCACGTGCTGGCCAACGCCGTACTGGCCGAAAGTTCCCGTGTACTGATCAGTCACGTGAATCAACCCGCTCTTGCCGAGATCCTGCAAGAATTTTTCTGGATTGCCCCAGCAACTGGCGACCCCGCCGCAACTGGAGGCGTTCACGAAGACCGCGTGCGAGGACATCTGGGTGACCACCTGCCCGCCGAAGAAATCGAGATCGGAAGGATAGAATCCCGGGGCCGGGACCGGCGGAACACCGAGGCCAATGGAACGGGCCTGCAGCTTGACGTTTTGAGATGCAATCCCGAACTGGCGGCTTGCGGCTCTCCCGGCGGAGGTATTGGCTCGGAATATGTGAAACTTGGTGTTTGTCTTGGTGTATCCCGCAGCCGTGGAGACATGGATGGACGGAGCGGCATCTTGGGCAGAGACTTGGGGCACAACCATGCAGAGCATCAGGGTGCACACTGCAAGGAGCGACCCAATCCAGGACGGTCTTGAACGGCGCATTGGTATTTCTCCTTCTACTGTTGCTTTCTAGTCTGTGGTTACTGGACAGGCCCATGGCAGCAAAACCTGGCCGAAGTAAGCGAAACCGGCACAGGATTGTGTCTCGAACAGATGCGGGTTGTCAACGTTGAGAGGTTCTGAGTGGCCCGAAGTATCGCCCAACGCGAGAGCTTCGGCTGAGAATCCAGACGGGCTATCTAGTTCGGCCTCTTCCCAGACTTCCTCAATCACCGGCTCGAGTTGCGCCCGCGCGCCCCACCTGCGCGCAGTGTTCTGGGCGGCATAGCCGGGTCAGGTGCAATAGTTGAGCCGGGTGAGGCCCCATACGCGTTGCCCATTGCGTCCATCGGCTTGGATGGAGTTCTGCTGATTGCCTGGTGGATCCTGCGGTTCGCAGTGTGCGTTTCCGTGAGTTTGTGCTTGCGCCGGTGGCTGATTCAGTACGATGTAGGTTAGCAAATCTTAATTGTTGCTCTTGCCTCCGCCATGAGGGCTTCAGCCAGTCTTACAGGAAGGTCAGCGTCGAACGTTTCGAGGAAGAAGTCTCCGCAAGCATCCCAGTAAACAACGCGAGCCACCCGGAGATTTCTCCGTGCACTTCTGCGGTTCCTGTATAACTCCATGGCGGCGAACCCACCTCCGTCATCATCTACCCGGCGGGTTGTATAGTGCGAATCAGAGTAATCACGATCCATCGTCAACCTCGTCGTACGTTCTCGTGACAGAGTACTCTGCATCCCCCCATGTCGATTGACGGAATAGCGCCGGAACGGTCACGGATCGCCGGTCATTTTATCTTTCTTATCTATCGCCTGTGGGTTCGTACCAGTTGAGCCAGCTAAGTTAATGTCTCGGGCATAGTTTGCCTCTGTCTCGGAGAAAGAGCGTGTCCGGCGTCAACTGTTCTGCAGCACCCCGGGCCGTTATCGCATTCGACTTCAGCGGAGTATTACGAAGGACTGGGCCAAGGAGAGGGGAGTGCCCGCCCGAGGCCGGCTCCCTGTCCTCTGGCAATTGGTCGGTCGACGCCGCCGGGCCTGTTCCAGCATTAATTGGTTGGCGATTCCAAACAGCGCCTGAACTGGCCGCTCGAAGCGCTCGCATTTCTCCCCGGTCACCGCCCTCAGGAAGGCTTGCTGCGCATGTCTTCCGCTTCCTGGGCGAAGCCGCGGGCGGCGAAGACCGTCTTCAATCGCCATCCATTTGTCCTCAACCTCGTGATCGGATCCCATCCATTCGCGAAGCCTGTCCCTGCGCGCCTGTTTGAGCTCGGGACCCACAATGGGGTTAGCATTGCAGAGAGTTTGTTCGGTAACGTTTTTCGGCGTCTCGCGATATCCCTGATGCAGAGGGTCCGAGACAGGGAACTGGATACTCTTGAGCAGCCTCTTCACGGGCGCCGTGCCAGTGGACGCAGCGGGTCCAGAATTGGAGGTCCGAGGAATCGCGGGTGCGGCGTTGAGAGGGTGGGTGTAAGATTACCGTTTTTCAACGAAGGAGAGGAACATGGAGCGTTGTCCCAGTGGTCACTTTTTCGACCCGGCGAAACACACAAACTGCCCTCATTGCGGGGTTGAAGGCCTCGATATCGGCCCGACACGGGGCAAATCCTCCTCGACGCTCGGCGTTACCGTGCCCGTTGTGGACAGCAAAACGTTGCCGACAGCGGGATGGCCGGAGAATGAAGGCGTCACTGTCGGCTATTACAAACAAAAAATCGGCCTGGAGCCCGTGGTCGGCTGGCTGGTATGCGTGGATGGCCCAGACCGCGGGCGCGATTACCGGATTCGCAGCCAGCGGAACTTCATCGGCCGCGATCCCCGAATGGACATTTGCCTCGCCGGAGACCCGCAGGTCTCCCGGGAAAACCACGCCGTTGTAAGCTACGACCCTCGCAACAACGGATTCAAGCTCGCGCCCGGAGATTCCCGCAGCATAACGTATTACAACGGTCAATCGCTGGACCTTCCCACTGAGTTGAAGCCCTACGACACCATTGAGGTCGGCGCCAGCCGCCTGCTTTTCGTGCCATTCTGCGGGGACCGCTACCAATGGCAGTAGCTCGTATTCCCGCGCTGTTCGTGGGGTTTGTTCTCGTAACCACGCTGGCGTCGGCCGCCGTGGAGAAGGTCGCCATCCGTCAGGCTTCGCTTCTGCCGCCAGACTTTCGCATGTATGTCGATATTCGCGGCGACAAGGATGGAGATGTGAAGGCTCTGCCGTTGAGCGCGGTCACGGCGCGCTTCGGCGGTCAGCCGGTGAAGGTCAACTCGTTCAGGCCGTTCGCCGAAAGCGGCGAAGGCGTCGCTCTGGTCTTCGCCGTCGACGTCTCCAGGTCTCTCGACGACTCATTGTTCCACCAAATGCGGGAGGGAATGGCGTCGTGGATCGATCGTCTTGGCAAGTCCGACCGGGTGGCGATTCTCGCCTTCGGCGATTCCGTCCAAATCCCGGTAGAGTTTACCGGCGATAAGGACGCCCTGAAGAAAGCGATCGCGGGTCTGGCGCCCAAGGACAACCACACTCAGTTGCACGCAGGAATTCGCGAGGCGATCCGTCTCGCCGGCCGACTGGATAAGGATCTGCCTCGCCGCCGCGCCATCCTCCTGTTGAGCGATGGCAAGGACGAGGGCAGCGGTCTCGCGGTGGAGGACGTTCTCGAGGATATGCGTGTGGATCGCATCCCAATTTACGCGATTGGCGCAAGCACGCTGCCGCCAAACGAGCGGGAGAACTACCTCGAGATCCTTCACCGTATCGCATTGCGGTCCGGTGGCTCTTTTGAGCAGACCGAGACGCTTCAGGGATCCTATGATCGAGTGCGCGCCACGATTGACCGCGTTTGGGTCGCGGATTTCGACTGCTCCAAATGCCCTGCGGATGGGCACGCCTATCCGGTGAGTATGGAGATCAATGACGGCAACCGCGAGGCCGGCGACCAGGCGGAGGTGACTGCGCGGAGCGCCACCGACGCCCCTCCACGCTCGCGATACGCCGCGATTGGAATCGGGGTTGCGCTTCTCCTCGCACTGGGCATGATCCTGGTCCGCAGAATGCGCGAATCCGTTGCCTTCGAAGGCGCTGCCGAAGCAGGGATTCGAGATTCGACCCCGTTGACCTTCCACAGCGGATTCACAGAATCTCCCTCGGGCGGATTCACCGCGGACCAGGGGCGCGGCGTTCAGATTGTGCTGGTGCGACGCGATATGGCGCGGGACGAACGATACGCCCACCGACTGCTCGACGCGATTATCGTCGGGCGGTCCGAAGGTGCGGGGTTGCGCATCGAGGACCGCGAGATTTCGCGCCAGCACTGCAAGTTTGAGCTGGTAAACGGGCACGTCGTCGTTTCCGACCTCGATTCAAAGACCGGCACCTCGGTGAATGGAATTCCGGTTCAAGGCCGGCAAAAGGTGGAATCGGGGGACATCATTGGACTGGGACGCGCAGAGTTTCGGGTGCACGTCGTGGAGTCGTAACGCTCTTTGCGCCGGGTGATGCTCAGCATATTGGGGTGCGCAGTGCAAAAGACTCGCGCCTTCTCCGGCCCAAGGGAAGAGTGTCAACGTGACCACTTCCGCTCGGCGGCAAGGAGAATGACACCGAGCGTAACCGTACGCTTGAAGACCGTGGTCCTCAGCCGCGTGTCGCCCTTTCCGCTCGTCGACGAGAACGAAGTTGTCACCGACAGTCAACGCCAGGGCGAGGGCTTCGCGTTCGCCTGAGTCCTGGTGCGTGTGTGGCGGGAACTTGCGGCGCGGACCCTACCTCGATCCAGTTCGGGGCCGCCGCAACGAACTGTCTGACTGGCTCGGACGTTCCGCCGGCCTGTAGCGTCGAACGGCCTCGGGAATGAGGATCCGACCGAACAGCTTCGGTAGCAGATGCTGAAACTCGATCAGAACGAGGTAGTTCATCGGTGACGTGTCGACCGATCATCGAGAGCGGAGCTGCTGACGGAGGCCTCGGAGGTCCTTGTCGAGGTCCTCCTCGTCGCACGCAAGGTACGCGTGCCAGGCCTTAAAGGAAGGCTTCTGTCTCCCCGAACGACAACCCGAGGATCCTTCCGACCTGCTCGCGGCTCAGAGTCCCGTCGCGGTACCCCTCGACCGCGAGCGCTTCGAGGGTGCAGCGCGATACGTCGCGCCAAGCCAACTCCAGACGCTTGGCGATGTCCTCTGGTACTTCGACTGCGATCTTCATCATGCCGCCCTTTTTGCGCTCGACCGGGCGACACGGCGCCGCACCCACTACTGGTAGGGCTCCCTATGTATTGCGGTGATGAGACCGGGACGTCGAGGGATTCTGCCGTCTCCAACGGGCTTATTGGACAGGCGATAACTAACGAGCCACTGGGTCTAGTCTCTCAGGAAAGAAATCTGGACTTTCGCCGCGATTCGGCAACAGTTCCCGCCATCACGCGCCATAATCCCAATGCAAGGAGGTTTTTCCATGGATCTTTCGAACCCGTTCTTCTTGAATCCAGGCGCCCTGCCGACCTCTGCGGCTGATGCGCCGGCGGAAGACATGAATCACGTGCTTGAGCAAGTCGCCGACCCGACTCAATGGGCACCGGCCCCAACGGCGGGAACAGAGCCGCCGGTCAACGCGACGGATCCCTCAAATGCCAATCCGGCCCCAAAGCCGGAAACCCCTCAAGAAAAGGCCTGGTACCAGAAAGCGCTGGACTGGACTGGAGATCGCTTTAACGAAATGGGTCAAGCGGTACAGGACCCTGGGGAAGGGCTGAAAGGAGTCGCCAAAGAAATGATGAACACGCCAGCCGGTCTCTGGAACGCGGTGATTTTGGCGGGGACAGTTCAAGCCGGTTCAGACTTGCAACAGGGCGCCATGTTCACGGGCGGACCGGATGGCGATAAGATGATGCAACTCGGCCAGGACATGACACAGAATCCCGCCAAATACGCTGCCCCGGGAATGGTCGAGGAGCCGTTCAAGATGAGCAACCCGGCTCAACAAGGTGGAGCAGATATATTCAACGTTGCTTCAATCCCGGTCGGCTCAGGGGCGAAAGCGCTTTTGACTGGCGCAAAGGCCGTTGGCAAACTCGGCCGAGGCGCCAATCTGGCGGCCAATACGGCAAAGGACGTTGGAGAACTCGGCGGAGCGGCCCATCCGGCGGCCAATACGGCTAAGGGTGTTGGCGAACTCGAAGGAAAAGCTCTTGTTGCTAAGGACCGAATGGTTCGAGAGGGCGGAGGTAAGCCAATTTCTTTTGCTCGAACGCTCGAAGGGGGACAATCCTTCTCCTCAGTCCCGGATCCCGCATTCGTTGGTCCCAACGCATATTCGCACTTGCATGTAGTCGATTCTCAAGGTCGAACTGTCGGATTTCAGGGACGCCTGTTTCTTGACCCCTATAACGTCCGCTCAAAGTCTGCCCAGGCTCGGGTTTCAAAACCTTTTCGGGACGCGGGCGCAGAAGTGGATGCAAGTCATGTTGCGGCCAGACAGCATGGGGGAATCCCCGGGGAAGAGAATCTGGTGCCTCTGGCTGAGTACGTAAATAGAAAGCAAATTGGGGAACTAGAAGACTTCATGACTGATCGCCTCAAGCAAGGCGATCCCACCTTCCTCGTTGGCAAGGCCAATTATGCTGGATCGACCCGAATACCCCAAACTGTTACCTACGACGTTTATGGTCTCAGAAGCGACGGCATGCCATACAAAGTGAGGAGTGAGACGTTTGCGGGCTCTAATTAGTCCCTATCGTTTTTCTTTGATGAATACAATGGATGGAATGATTCCACGCGATTTGGGCTGCCACTTCCTCGACCTCGTGGAGCGGCCAGGCCTTTGGCGGACGGGGATCAATGGATGGGTGGAAAGGGGCGAGCGGCCCGAAGCGCGCGTTTGACAGCGAAAATCTTCCGCGTTTGGCGGAACTATTGAAGTTGCAGACTTCTGAACAGGAGAAAATGAGCACACCATCAACCCCTCCGGCTCCATCCCGGCGCATTGGGCGCAGCATTCTGGCAGTCCTCGCGGGAATTGTGGTTGGGATTGTCTTTTCTACCGGGACAGATTTTGGTTTGCATGCGATTGGATTCGCTCCTTCTGTCAAAGAGCGATGGCCCAACCACCTGTTGGTGGTGGCCACTCTGTACCGCACGATCTACGGAATCCTAGGGGGCTACGTCATTGCGAGGCTGGCTCCCGACCGGCCGATGGGCCACTCGCTAGTGGCAGGGGCGTTGGGTTTGGTGCTGAGCAGTCTTGGCGCTGCCGCGGCGTGGAGCACCACAGTTGGTCAACATTGGTATCCGATAATGCTTGCTTTAACGACGCTTCCTACAGCCTGGTTGGGCGCAAAGCTCTGGTTCATGCAGTTACACTCGCAAACTGCAGCTGTGTAGTGGAGAGAGATCCTTCATGAAAGCAAATAAGGATGCACTGACCAAACGGTCTGAGACGGAAAAGGTTGATGCTTTTATGGCCAAGCTCACGCATCCGTTGGCAGATGTCGTCGCAGCCCTGCGAAACATCATCTTGAGCACGGACCGTGAGATTGGCGAAGAGATCAAATGGAACGCTCCCGCATTTTTTTATTCGGGCGAATTGCTACCATTCAATCCTAAGGAGTACAAACGGCACATCGTCGTATTCAACTTCCAAAAGCAGGACTGCATTCGACTGGTGTTCCCAAGCGGAGCAAGGGTGAAGGACAAGTCTGGTTTATTACAGGGAGATTATCCAGACGGGCGAAGACTAGCCCTGTTTCACAACATGAAAGAGGTCGAATCCCGAAAGCAAATCTTGCAGCGACTCGTGAAGCAGTGGCTTGCCACGCTGGACAAGGGTTAGGCCAAACCCGGTTTCAGGCACGGACGCTATCGACAGTTGAAGGCTTGAAGGCTTAACGTAATAACCTCGAGCATGAAACCTCCACTCGGAAATCTCCTATGGAGGTTTTGGGCGGCTTAATCGCAGCGAGTGAACAGTTTACACTTCGGCCGCGGCAGCTTGAGTTCCGCTATGTTTCCTTTACACCTTTACAACGGGTACGCGAACATTCAACTCCAGCCTTGCCGGCAACCAAGAAATTGGCAAGGCTACTCCGCACGTTTGGACCCTTGTCAGTGTTGAACTGCCTCGGATTCAAGCGTTTCTACGGCGCGGTGCTTGCCGCTCAAATGGGTCAAAGAGTCGCGTTCATTGTTCAAGCACCGCAGCAGTCTTGCTGAAATAGCGACGGAGCTCACGCGCGACGAGCTCCGGTTTGCCACGATTATCAGGGGCTAAGTGACCTAGACCTGGAAACTCAACGCGGCGCACTTGAGGAATAAGCATTTCCAATGCATCAAGAGCCGTCTTCAAATAGGCCGGACTTTTACTGCCACCGAGAAGAAGTACTGCGGCATGTATCTCTTTCAACCGGTCTAAAGATCCTTTGGTATCACTGACCACCTTTGCATCGAAACGCATAGTAGGGATCAGTTTTTTGAGAGCTACATCTCCGGGTTTGGCCTTCTTTGCTTCGGCTTCGATCGCGAGACTCATTAACGGAGCAAGGATGACACTCGGGACGAGGCCAATTATTCGCGAGTCCGTAGTACCGCGCATTATTGCTATCATCGCCTCGGCCAGCTTGCCTCTCGCCATTGCTCGTTCGAAGAAAGGGAGCCACCTGGCCGGATCGACGCCTCCAATGGGCAGTGGGGGTTCGTACACCGCCAGACTCTGGATTTGTGGGTAATCGAGGACAGCCCACAGGCAAATAACGGCCCCTGAACTGAGACCGAACAAGTGTTGCGCTCCGGTGTCGCGAAGTAACGCATGGAGATCTTCGCGTTCAGTGTTGATGCTATGGTTAGGACGATGTGGGCCGCTCAACCCACGTCCGCGGCGATCCGGAATGATGACGGTAAATGAATCGCTTAGATCCGCGCCCAGGTACATTAGATTCTGTGATGTTTGCATTCCGCCATGCACCAACACGACGGTCGGGCCATAGCCCAATCGGCGATAGCCTACGGTGGTTCCGTCTTTAGAGATTACGGATCCTGTTGTGTAGTCCCGGCTAGTTCCTGGTCGTATTTGTGGTGTTGAGCTCATCCCAAGATTCAACGTTTTGCCGTGACGCGGGTTCCGGCGAAAGAAGAACGCCTGTCGTGTCAAACAGATCGCGTCGACTAGCATAGCGCGGTTCTGGTTAATTGAGGTAATCGGGGCGACCACTTAAACGATACTCCGGCCGGATTCTTAACCGATCACCGAGTTCCCGGAAGTTATCGGGTTGAAGTGTCTGAAAAGTGCTGTTGCCGGAAACTGAGCGCCGGGCTCGTTTCACGAATCCCCATGGCTGGCACGTACTGATAGGGGACATGTAGGATTACGCGAACAACAGTGGCAAGAATGTAGGATCCTGTCAACTCTTGCGTCAGGAATTGCGTCAGGAATTCCCAACAATCGTGGCAAGAGGCGATGTAATCATTTAAAAGATGCCCTCTATCTCCATCGGAATTGTTCAAGGCCTTATTCAGGGTGATTGTTCTGCACCCGCAGAGTGGGTTTCGACTTGCCCCCAGAAATGAGATGCGCTGCAAGCACCCTTTCAAAATCGATCTCCAGCGTCTGCTGGAAACTTTTGAGATAGCTTCCCGCCACAAGCGATGGGGAGCGGAAGCGGGGGCAACCCCTCGCGGTTCTCATGGCGCAGCCACAGCGACGCCCCCGCGAGCAGAACCAGCAACACGCACAAGGAAGCCAACAGCCAGGAGCGCGAATCCGCCCGATAACCCTTCTGCACCTCGCCGGGGGACCGCGTTTCCGGCCGGCGCCCTGCAGCCCGTGGAGCCTGCGCCGAATGAAAAACCATCGCCAGGGCAGAGAAGTTGTCGCTGTCGGGCGGCGCTGAGGCCAGCAGCCGCCCTTCCATCGCGCTCAGCCACTCGTTCGGCGTCGTCGCCTTACACAGGTCGGCGATCATCTCCAGTTCGCGGACGTATTCCCAAAATCCGTCGCTGCAAAGCAGAAAAGCGTCGCCCTCGCAGAGGCGGATGGTTTGAATCGCCGCCTCGGCAGTCTTGCCCGAACCGAGACTCCGCAATAGCCGGTTGCGGTCCTCGTGAAATCGCACGCTCTGGGCCGGCAGGGTTCCGCTGCGAACCAGCGCGCCGGGCACGCTATGGTCGGGACTCTGATACTCGACCCCGCCGCTGCGAAAGAGGTAGAGCCGCGAATCGCCGATGTTTCCACCGATCGCCTGAACGGAGTCGGCCAGAAGTACGACAATCGTGCTCTTCATCCGGCCTAGCCCGGGTGTGCGCTTGGCCTGCTCAATGCTGTCTTGCGCCGCGCGCAGGTAGGCGCGCAACGCCTTGCCGGATATCTCCGGGTGCGCCCGGAAGCTAGAGAGCACCGCCTCAACCGCAAGCCGGGAAGCCTCAGCACCGCCGCCGTGTCCGCCCAGTCCGTCCGCCAGAACCCAGCAGCCGAGTTCTCCCATCGTCAGATAGTCGACAGAATCCTGGTTTTCCGCGCGGCCTCCGGGATGAGAAACATGCGCCGTCCAAAAAGTCATCACTAGGCCCTTTTCGAGACTTCAAAAACAATTGCCTTGGTGCCGACATAAAAGCGGTCGCCGTCATACAACCGGCGCGAATCGCCCACAGGCAATCGATCTCCCGAGGAGAGATAGGTGCCGTTCGAGGAGCCGCAATCCTCTAACAGAAGCGCGCCCCCCTCGACGGTGACTTCGCAGTGACGTCGGGAAACCTCATCCCCGCCATGGTTCAGAACGACGTCGCAACGCTCCGGATCGCGTCCCAGCAACAGGCGATTGGCGACGGGGTAGCTTCGCCCCGCGAGCACGCCACTAACCGCGCGCAACTCCCATTCGAACGCGGGAGGCGGAGGAGCCGGACTCTTGGCTCTTGTCGAATAGTATGCCTGGGTGGCGAAGTTTTCCTCCCGCACCGGAGAGATGCGCCGGGCTTGGAGAATCGCGGCGATCAAGCCGGCATAGCTGACAACTCCGATAAGGGCGGGTGCCTGCGGATTCCGAGTTGCCGCGTCCCAGCAGGCATGCAACGCCGCGGCCCACAGCAGTCCTATGCAGAAGAACTTCCAGCGCTGCCTGGGCTTCATCGCGCCCATTCCGATGAAATAGCCGAGATATCCGCTGAAAGCGGCGTGCCCGGCTATCACAAACACAGATCGGATGAAGGTCAAATAAAATGCATAAAAGTATCCCATTTCAACGGCTAAATTCGCGGGCAGGACCTGCTGAAGTGTTTTCGAGGCTCCAGATGCGGCCAGTGGAGCATATAGGTAAAACGTTTCGGAGATGGCGAAGCCAAGACCGGATGCTATAGCTAACAGAATGCCATCCAGCGGTTCGGTAATTCTTATGTATTTTCCATACTTTTCCGAAGCGTTCTTGCCTACGAAAAAGGCCAGAAAAACCGCGATGCTTTTGAAAATTTCTTCGCGGAGTCCGACGCCGAAAAAATTCTGGAAGGCTAGTTCCGGAAACGGCAAGTTAGAGGTTCTCGGATCAACTTCCTGAGGATAAATGTTATGCCAAAGGGCGGCATATGGCTCCCAGAGAAGAGGCTGTGCATGCGGCGATATCAGAAACGCCATCACCGCGCCCACGCCCAACGCCACCCACCACGGTTTTCTTTTGCCGCAGAGGCTATAGAAGTAGCAATAGATGCCCACCGACAAAAGCGTGGCCGTGGCGCCTATTTGGATCTCCGCCGACCCGACGGTGAAGATCAAAAGCACGAGTGCTACAGGCAGCAGATAGCCCTTGCGGGCGATATCGTACAGGCCCACGGAAAACGGATTGAGCATTTCCGGCGTGATGGCGATCGACCGGACTTGAAGATTGGGAGCTTGATGGTTGGGACCTCGATAGCTCATAAGTCTCATCCTGAAACGTCTGAATGGTGGATCTTACTCCGGCTCAATGGCGAAGAGCACGCTGCGGTCGCCGAGAAAGAACCGGTCGCCAGCGCGCAGGGAGCATTCGCGTCCGGACAGAAGACGCTCGCCGCTTTCTAAAAACGTGCCGTTCGAAGAGTCGCAGTCGGTAAGCAAGACAGAGCCTCCCCTTCCGGGGTGCAGGAGACAATGTCGTCGCGAAACCTTGCTCGTGTCCGCGGGAAGCACGACCTGGCAGCGCGATGGATCGCGGCCGATCACGATATCCGACTCGCGGAGCGGGAAACGCGCACCGATCAGCGGGCCGTTGATGCATACCAGCGTGGCCCGGCGATCGCGATGCCAATTCCCTCTCGAAACCGAATCGTATACATTCTGCGCGGCGTTGCGCCCACGCTTGTTGGAGCCGACGATCAGTACCGCCCCAATCGCTCCCAGCACCATCCATATGAACAGACTGTTGTTCTCGGGGCTGGGGGCCGGCTGCCCAGATTGTCCTTCCCCGCCTGTTTGACCTCCGGAACCGGCGCCGCCAGTATTCACCGGTGCGCTGCATGGGCCGTCGCTTTGGCGGAAGGTAATCTTGCTTTCCTTAAGACCGTTATAGGCGGACTCTATGCCGATGGCGGCCTTCGAGTTGAGCTCCGAGTCGACAATCCCGGCTACCTCTCCGCAGGCTGTGTACAGGCCTCCGCCATCGGACTCGGAACCAAGCTCCAGCGAGGACAACAGCGCAATGCCAATCTGCGGAATCGTCTGCGTGTCCAAAATTTGTCCGGCCGTCAGCTTCGAGGTTTTGCCCTGTACCGCAAAGGCTAGAACCGTCTGGCCCTTAGACAACTGTGAAGCCGGCGCAAACACGGCACCCGGATGCCCCGCCGGGGTTGCTAGATGCACCAGATACAGGTCTTGGGCGATGGTCTTTCCCCGGTCCAATTTAGATTTCCAGTTTCTGGTGTCCGTAGCAATGCAATCCTCCAGTTGTTTGCCGGGGAAGCCGTGCTTGGTAGTCAACAGCGACCCTCCATCCCCTACCAGTATGCTCAGGACCGTGCCCGGGCCATGATCGGTCTGGCAGGCGACCACGATGGTTTCTTTGTCTATGACATCATCAGGATTCTGCTGCGCCGCGGCTTCGGTCGCCAGGAACAGACCGAAGAGAAACATCAACAACCACGGCCGCGCGCCTCGATGCGTCATCGGTCCTTCTCTGGTTGGGAGGGCTCTGGTTGGGAGGGCTCGGGTTGCGAGGGCTGTGGCTTCAGGGATCCCTCAGCTGCGCCCTGTTTGGCGTCATCTTTGCCCTTCGCCGGCTTTGGGGCCGTCGAAGTTGTACTGTTGTCGTCGGATTGCGCGGTTAGAGCGGGGATGATCGCAGGCGTCGAAGCGTGTGAGGCGACTTTGACCGAGCCAGGTTTCGAGTTTGTGCCCTTGTCTTTCTTGTCCGTCGGGGTTTGTTTCGGCGGAGCATTACTCCCGCCTTCGTCGTTTCTGTTTGTAAGGCTCTTGTGGACGCCGTCCTTTCTGGCCTTATGCAGTGTTTTCCAGCCTCGGTATGTGTCCAGACCAAAGGCCAAGTTCAGCGCAACCAGAAAAAACAAGAGCGGCGCAGTCCACCAGCGCCGCTGGAGCGAGGCCCGGGATGGGCGGTGCTCTCCGCAACGCAGAATCAGCATGGTCAGATTGTCCTGATTGGGATGCCGCTTGGAAAGAACGATCTGCCGAATTCGTTCGCAGGCGGAGCTCGGCGATGGGTCATCCAAAGCCTCGATAAACTCCTCTGGGCCCAGCATTCGATAGACGCCATCGGAGCAGAGTAACACCTGATCCCCATCCTGCAACGGAAAGGAGGTCGGGTTCGAATCCACCTCTTCGGGCAGATTTCTCATGCCCAGGTAGCTGGTCAAATGTTCCTTGTCCGGGTGCTCGCCGACTTCTTGGAGGGCAATCTCTCCGCGCGCAGCCGCGTCGAGCAGCGCCTGACCGAAAGTGTGATCGCGATTGAGCTGAATCAATTCCCCGTCGCGCAAAAGATAAATATGGCTGTCGCCAACCGAGATCCAATACAGGTGGTCGGAGCAAACCGAGGCTCCAATGAGCGTGCTGCCCGACTCGATGTTGAAATGCGAATTCAGTGCGACGACATCGCGGCTGGAGGCGGCCAGCGCGCGCCGCAACGCGCTCGGAATCGATTCGCCGGCCGTTTTACGTTCATACTCGCGCAGGAAACTCCGCACCGCAGTCGAACTGGCGTGACCGCCATTGGCCATGCCTCCCATGCCGTCGGCAAGGATCGCAAGCAACCCCGCATGCGCGATGAACGCGGAGTCTTCCGGATTGGAAAAGGAAAACGAGTCCTGTTGTTCCTGGCGCGTGCCGATATCCTGCGCATTTCCCGGATGGATCTTCATGGTCGGTCAGTTCACCCTCAATATGGCGCGATACTGGTTCTCGGCTCCGCGGAAGACGGGCTTTTGAATGCACACCGCCCGTTTCCCGCTCCATTAGTCCATGCCAGCGCGCGGATACCCGGAGATGTCGGACGTATGCCGAAATGTTTACGCGGGCAGGAAGAATACGGACCACACCCCGAACGATCTACGCCGTCTGTGCTTTTCCTTCCCCCTTCCCGGGGACTCCTGGCGACGGGCGATCGCCGGGCTTTGCCGTTGTTGACCGTTGCGTACACCCATCAAAGAAAACATTGGAGGAACCGAATCGCAGGCTTGAAGGCGCTCAGCAAGAGAGCGCAAATCTTCAGAAGCTCTATAGCAAAGCGCTGCCGGGACGGATCACCCGAACACGCTCATATCATCGAAACCGGCACCGAAGGCTGCCGCTTGCGGCAAGCGATCAAGACCTGGAATGCCAATGCCAACGCCATGGGCGCACAGCGGCAGGTAAAGCTTCACGGGCGTAGCCAGACCACATTGATCCGCTGACAACGGCTCTGCCTCTTGGCCATGTCATCGGCCAAATCCGCGAGGAAGGCGATTGTTCGGTTCATACAGGTGTTGCCGTCACTTACCCACGGCATAGGAACAAACATGTAGCCAGTTATGCGCTGCTCCGTCCTTTGCTGAATCACCAAAAATCCTCCGGAAAGTTTGACTGTGTTCTGCCACGGACCCATGATCTCCTGTTTCCCATTCTTGCTGGTTTTAATAGGCAGATCGGCCTCGATGGCGTTGGTTTGTGTCGGCGCAATTTTGAGGTAACCGCCCGACTCGTGAATCTTGTTGGTTCCCATATAGGAGTCATCGGCGAAAAGGCGCCAATCGGGATTGAGCGCCGCTTGTTGGCTTTCGGCGGCCATCTGAGCCTGGGATTGGGGTTGGGGTTGTTTGGTGGGTGGGGCTTCTCGTGTTGCTTGCTCTTGGGCCGCCGGCTGTGCGCGGGCGATCCGATCTTGCCCAGTCCGAACCTGGGATCTAGCTGGTCGTGCGGCTCGCGCCTGTTTCGCGACGGCTGCCGGCGGTTTGCGGCCGATCCGATTCCACCCCGCCTGGTCGCCGTCGGTCCCGTTCTTGTCTGTCGGGACGGTTAGTGGAGGGGGCGCGAGGCGCTCTTGAAACTTTGTCTGTTGCTGAACGTAGACCTGGGCTGAGACGACTGCCAGGGTGACCACCACTGCGGCGAGGCCAAAGCCCGTCTTCGAGGAAATCCGGGGGCGAGAAGACTGGGCCGCCGATGACTGGACCGAACGTGTTCGAGCCTCGGGATATTCGCTTGCCGCCTTGCACTCCGGCGGGATCGAGGGAGTCTGGAAACTCCGATCAGGTTTTGCCAGCGCCTCTCCGGAGGAGTACGAGGGCCCCTGCTTACCCCGAAGAGCCGTCTGAAAGTCAAGCATCGAAGAAAACCGCTCATTCGCGCGAATCGCCAGAGCCCGGCGCAGCGCGTCATCGGCATGGGCTGGTATGTTGAAGCCGAGCTCGCGCGGCGATCTGAATGTCTCTTCGGCCATCCGGTCCAGCGCCTCGGGAGGCGGCGCGCCGGTCACGCATCGATAAATCGTGGCAGCGGTGGCATACACATCCGTCCACGGTCCTTGCTGTCCTCGTTGTCGGTACTGTTCCTCCGGAGCATAACCGGGCTTGAGGATGACCGACAGGCTTTGGCTTCTTTCGCTTACCGCAAAGCGCGCCGCCCCGAAATCGATCAACTTTACTTTCTTGGACGTGGTTAAAAGGATGTTGTCGGGACTCACGTCTCGATGAAGCACCCGGTGAGCATGAACATCCCGCAGCGCGTCCATTACGGGCTGCATGATCTTCGAAGTGAGATCATAGGGGAGGCGCTGCCCCTTGCCGGCGAGATAATCCCTAAGGGTCATGCCCTCCAGATACTCCATCACCAAATAGCCTGTCCCCTCCGCCTGAAGGAGATCGAAGACGGAGACTACACACGGATGTTCACGGAAGAGCGCTAAAACGCCGGCCTCTTCGATGAACCGCTGCAATCCGTAATTGAAATGTTCACGGACGCGCTCCGAGACCGAGATCGCCTGGGAGGCGCCCGGAGACCGGGACGCTATCGCCTGGGGAAAATATTCCTTCACGGCGACCTTGCGTTTCTCCACGGAATCCCAAGCCAGGTACGTGATTCCAAATCCGCCTTGCCCAAGGACTCGGCCGATCACGTAACGCTCGTGAAGAAGCGTCGCCGGCCGCAGATGCAGAACGCTTGCTGCGGCGGCTTGGGCGTCCCATCCGCAACTCGGACAAACAGGCTCCGGAGAGGTTTGCTCCATACATCCCAAGCAGCGGGTCAGGCTAGCGACCGCGAACGGCATGCTGACTCCTGGTTCACTCATTGTCCCAATGCCTCTCTAAACACTCGCTCGAATCTGTTCCTCGAGCACATGCCCAAAGGTTACGCTCGCAGGCAAAACGCAGATCAATCAAGCCCCTGCCGAAGCAGTAAGGCGGACCCCATTGCCAAGACCGTTTCTTGCTTGCGACAAGTGAACCTCGGACGAGGTCTGGATTGGGCCTGGTTTCCCCGGTCTCCCTTTCCAGAAACAAAGACAAATAGGCGTAGTTCCGGGGCTGTGAAGAGCGGCTTTTCCACAGCCCTCTCGCCGCGAAGTTTGTTCGCGTTGTAAGTTTGGGCCGCCCGGCGTGTGCCCCGGCTAGATGTGTTTTGTTTAGCGCTCACCTTGCTTTTCGCATAACTGTGTCTGGGCCTGCTCCGTTTCTGCTCTAGTCAATTTTTGCGCCGTCATTCAATTCTCGTCTAAACTGAAATTGAAGTTGCGTCTCAGTGGGGGTTGTGGGCGGGAAAAGCACATTTCATTCCCAATCCCCGCAGAAGCTTGCATTCAATCCCCGAGTAGGGCACTGAATCCGGTGGGAGCGGCCGAACGGACGCGGTGAAGGACCTGCGGAGGAAAAATCGAAGGGCGAACGATTCCGGTGTCTTATTGTGGACACTTCACTTGTTCGGCTGCGCGATCGGTCCAGGTGTCGCCGTCGCCGAATCCATCGGCTTCTTCGGCAAAGGGTCCGTCGCGGATAAGTGCGCGGAAGGGGGGATACGGCATAAGAGTTGCGGAGAAGGATGGTCCTCGCCTGCGGTGCCGCAACCCAAGAACCGGCGACCCACGGGCGGGTATTTCGCCGGAACCCTGACCGTCTACGGTAGCCGTTCCGCTAACCCATCACGGTCCTCGGATCGCAACAGGCCGTTTAACGTGAGGGAGCGCGTGGCGGATTTGGATTTGATTCGAGGGCCGGGTTCGTCTTCGGTCCCGCGTTTCATTGTTCGATCGCTTAGCGCCGCCTGCGAGCGCCGACTCCGGACAAGTGCCACCGGCTGAACGACGACGGACGGCCTCCGCCAATCGACGCTCCCCCGGAGGAACGCGAACTCGGGAGACTGGCGGCACTGTGAGAACTCCCGGGAGGGCCGGGAGCCCGAGAACTGCTTCCGTCGTTGGGAGCCGCGTAGCTCGGGCGCGGAACGCTCGGTGCACCATGGTTTGCACCGGGAGAACTCCCGGGACGGCCGGGAGCCCGACCACTGCTTGTTTCATTGGGAGCCGTGTAGCTCGGGCGCGGAACGCTCCGCGCACCCTGGTTCGCACCGGGAAAACTCCCGCCGTTATAGATGGCGCTGACTTTCCAGTTGTAGTTTGGCATCGACTTCGTGAATGTGCCGAGGGAACGAAGAGGTGGGCTTCCATCCGGAGCTTTCTGCCAGGAGATCCGATATTTGACGTGTTTCGAATCGTCCAAAGTGGCGTTAAAGATAAAGACAGCGCCATAGTACGGCTGCGTGTGCCCGCTTGAATCCTTCCAGACTGCCGATACCGAGGCGCCCTGCAAGCCTGATCTAGACAGGCGGAGACGGAACACGGCACCGCAAATGCCGAAGTTGTCAGGGGCATTGAGAACCTGTTCGTCGTTGTAAGTGGCCGTCACCTCATCTTGGCCAGGGCCCGGGCTGATCTGAAGTTGCCTTGTGTCGTCGTCCGATTCGCTGTCCCCAGTCCAAACACCCACCAGCGCATTGAGAACCTTCTCTTCCACCATGCTCGCCAATTCCAGCGGAACCGTCCGCTGCTCCCCGTACTTCACCTCGACAGTCTTCTCGAGACTCGCTTCTCCGGCGGTGGCGTGTACAACGCGATTGCCCGGGAGAACGCTGAAGCGCCGGACCTGCCCGGCCTGGATCGCTACTCCCGCCTGGTCGTCGATTGCGACGGTGGCATCTGCATCCGGCTGAACGAGCAGCGAGGTGACAGTCTTATCGGCGGCCGTAACTCCCGCATCGGCCGGCCCGGGGCGATCGACGTTTGTGTGCCCGGGTCCAGACACACCGGTCGCCCGCACGTATCCGGCGTTATCGGGTGAATCGGCCCGCGATGGCTGCCCCTCGCCGTTCTTTCTGGCAGGTTCATGTTGTGAAGCTGCGAGCCTGCGGTCCCAACTGACCGGGATGCCTTTGGGGGTGGCGGCGGCCGGGTAGAATGTCCGTGCCTGTCTGGTCACTGCGGGGATCTTGTTGGGGCGAACCACGATGCGTACCGCGCCTTGCTCGGAGTCCTGGCGGGGAACCAGTGCGTAAGCTAAAACGGCGACGGCAAGCAAGATAAATACCGCGAGCGCGGCGCCCAGGACCTGTAATATGTTCAGCTCCCCGATTCCGCGAATGACCCGAATGGCTTCCTTGGCGCTCCGGAACCTCTTCGCCCCGGAGGGCGCAGTCATTTTGGCAATTGTGTCAGAGAACCTGCCGCCGAGACTCTCGGGCAGTACCTCGAGGGGGATAGCCAGACCGGCAGCTGCTTCATGCGATTTCCCCGAGTCCCGGTCAAGTGAAATAGCGTAGTGGAAAGCGGCACCCAGAGCGTACTGGTTCTGAAGCCAGACGCCGGATTCAGGCTCGGGATCCTCATACCAGTCGGGCCGTCCCGGCGGTTGCTCGGACAACTTGACACGCAGCTTTCCTCCTTCGCCGCGGACCAGGATGGATTCCGCGGACAGGTTCTTCACAACATCCGGGTGGGATGCCAATTCCCCGAGCGCCAGTAGTAGAGTGAGTTTCGCCGACCGGACCGTCCGGTTCCGCCGATCGGAGAAGAAGTCGATTAGCGACTGCCAACGGGGAACGGGCGGAGCGTGTGCCACGTTCTTCGACAACTCAAAGCGGGAACTCGGTTTCGCATCGGTCATTATTCATTGAATGAGGGGACCAAGCGAGTTCTTTCTGCCCCGGAAGAAATATTTGACTCGGACCGATCGTCGGCGGTTTTCATTGAAAAGACTTGTACGTAATGACGCTGGCCGTTTATGCTCCTTCTTTATGAACCCGGCCGTGCAGCCCCAGGCGGATCCCCAGTTGGGCCTGATCCGCGACAGAATCAAAGGCTATGCATGCTTCAAATATGGAGTGCAAGACGCGGAGGCGGAAGATCTTGCGCAGGATGTAGTCATTGTGCTGCTGGACCGGTATCGCGAGAAGAGCGATCCGGCGGAACTGATGCGCATCGCGCTGGGCATTCTCTTCCGCCTCTTCATTGACCGTTGGCGCAAGAAGCGACGCCGGGGAGATTTGTATCCTGTGGATATTGCTGACTTGCTGCTGCCCGACGGCCAGGATGACCCCGAAACCAAGCTCATCAAGATTCAAATCGCCAGACTGCTTGACAAAGAGATTGAAGATCTTGGCGAGCCGTGCCGGGCGATACTCCGAATGCAATACTACAATCAAGCCAGCACTGAAGAAATCATGCGCGCCGTCGGCGCACGTACTCCAAACGCAGTCTATCTTCGAGCAAGCCGCTGCCGGGAAGAGCTCGGAGAAAAGATAAAGAAGACGGGGGTCCCCTGGTGATATGCCCATGAGCGAATCCAGGAAAGGCAACTTACTGTTCCGTTATGCGGCTCGCAAGCTGTCGCCTGAAGAGGAAGACGAACTCATGCGTCTGGCTTACGACGATCAGGAAGTTTTCAATGCGTTGAGCCGAGAGCATGTGCTGCGGGAGTTGCTGGACGACAAAGATTGCCGTCGCATTCTGACGGCCTCGGCGCCGCGTGCGGAGCCGGCATACAAGAGATGGCTGGCGACGCTGCTCAGTTCCTCTAGGGGGGCAGTGTGGCCGCGAGCGGCGGTCTGGGCTACGGCAGGCGCGCCGGCAATTGTTATCCTTGCCATCCTGGTGCTGTACCGGCATCAGCCGGGGCCCGCAGGTGCCGGGGAGTTGTTGATGAGCAGCGAGTCCCGGGCGCAGATCGCGGAGATGCTCGCATTGCCCCCGGCAGGCCACGCCACCCTGGGAACCCCTTCCGCTCCTCAACTCGAACTCCGGTTCCCGAGCGGAACCGATTTTCCGATGAATGGCCGGTTGGACCTGGAGTTCACCACTTCGCGTGGGGCCGCGCTGCTGCTCATCGAGTTTGTTCCTGGCGCACCCGGTCGGATTCTGTTCCCTTCTGCGGGCGGCACCGCAACGCTGCAGCCCGGCGCAACCGGACGGGTTCCTCCGGGGAGCGCGGTCATTCAGGGCATTGCCGGCCCGAGGCGGCTGGCACTCCTGGCGTTCCCGCCAGGGACGGATCTGGCCGCGTGTTTGCGGGGCATAGCGCCGTGGCCGATGCCTTACGCGGTCGCGCAGGCAACGTTCACGGTGCGGCAGTAGTTGGTTCATTGTTTCCCGGCTGGCCGCAGGTTTCGGCCACACCCTTCTGGCGAGCGCCCATTCGGCGCGAGTTACCGCACCCGAACCCTTCGGCGAGGATTGCCGTCGTGTTGCCGAACGAGCTCCGGTTGGCGCATTCGAAAGCTAGAACCCGTCCCTTGTGGGACTTGCCGAGGGCGCTACAGCCGCAAAGGGCTTAGAGCCGCCCGGCGCCTTGAAACGATGTCCGGCAACGAGGCGATTGACCACAGCGGCGTTTGGAAACGCCGCTGTGGGTAGAGCTTCCATCGCCGCCGCCCGGTACCCACCACGCCGAGAATTCTTGAAAGAAGCGTCCCCCTGCCATCATATTCCGGTTGAACCCGGTCGCCGAAGCGATTGGAGATCTGGGGGAGAAGCCCGTGCCAGCCAGAAACATTCCGATCCTGCCGAGCGCGCCGATGATCGGCGCCTTGCTCGCGAGCACCGGGTTTGCCGGCAAGACCCCGGCGACCCTAAGAGGCTTCTATCTAAACCGCGACTATAACCCGGCAGCAGCTGGCGGTATCTACGACGTGGCCGGCAATTTGCCCGAACGGGTAGCAGATGGCGTTGAAACCGGGCCGCTTGAAAGTGGCTCGTGGCGGCGCGGTTGGTTCCAGAATCGGCGAAAGCCGGGGATTCTGCGGGTGATGAATGCCCGCCAGGGCCGCCTGCGCGCAGGCTTCGGTTGCGTGAGCGATGCCGAATTAAGGTGAGGAAAATGATCATTGCAAGTTCACCTGCGTTCCGTATAGGGCGGCCCGCCAGTTTCGCCGTGGTGGTGCTGTCTTCTCTGTTTCTCGGCGGTTGCCTCGGAAGGACCGTCGTCACGGACCTGCCGAAGGACGAAGCCAGGGAAGCGTGCGTCGCTCTGGACAAGGGCGGCGTGCGCTGTTCCCTGGTCGAGCAGACCAAGCTCCGAGGCCAGGATCAGGACAAATGGCGAGTCGAGATCCATGGCGGAGACCGGACACTGGCGGAGGCGTTGCGGCTTTTGCAGGAAAACGACCTCCCCCGGCATCACCAGGCCGGCATTGAAGATGTATATCCCAAAGACAGCTCGTTGTTCCCCACCGCCACGGAAGAGCTGATCCGGGCCAACTACGCCGTCAGCGGCGAACTGAGCCGGACCTTCAAGACCATCCCTTGCGTGAACGACGCGCGCGTTCACGTAATGATTCCGGACAACTCGGAGCTGCACGATTCCACCGAGAAGCCGCATGCGGCGGCATCGGTGCTACTGATATCAGCGGCGAATTGCCCGGAACCTCCCAAGGATCAGATTGCCAAGTTCGTGGCGAACGGAGTGAACGGACTGGATGAGAAAAATATCTATGTCATGAGCGTCCAGTCGCCTCCGTCGCAGCGTGTTCAGCTCGACGATTTGCAACAAGCCATGTCGCCCTCCCCCGGTTTGGTGCTTGATTACGCCTATTCAGGCGGTGGAACTCTATTGACCCTGTTCGCCCTGGTGGCTGCCTTCCGGTTCGCGCCCGGCATCATCCGCTGGCTGCGGACACAAACCGAGTTGCTTCGGGAAAGCCTGGTCGGTTAAGCATGGCGGACGTTGACTGGATCGGATCCGGCCCCGTCGTACCCTGGCGGGAAACGCTGGGCGCGCTTCGCGTTTTGCAGCAGGAGCAGTATGAGGCCCACCTGAGCGCGGAAGCCATCACGGCCGCAGCCAGGCAGGAGGAGCAGGAGATTATCACCGCTGCGCGGCGAAACGCGGAAAATACCAGAAATGCCGCGCACAGGGAAGGATTGGAAGCGGGGCAGGCCGAGGGCCAGCGCAATCTCGACAGGATTGGCGCAAAGTGGAGTGTCATTGCCGAACGATTCGAGCGCGGACTCGAACAGCTTATCCGCAGTCAGCGCGAATTGATCGTGACTTACGCCGCTCTGCTTGCCGGCCGAGTACTGGAGACTAACCTCGAAGACCGGGAAGCCTTTCATCGCCACCTCGACCGGATTCTCGCCGAGGATTCCGGAAAACGATGTCTTGCTCTGTATGTGCACCCGCAGCGCGTTAAAGAACTAGTGGCCGCGAAAAGTCACTTCCCGGCGCTGTCTCAAGCCGTGGTCGAGCAGGATCGAACCCTGGGGCTGGCCGATTTGCGTTTGCAATATGAGAGCCACAGGGCCGATGGCCGGCTTTACACCATCCTAGACACATGCGCCGCCGTTTTATTAAGGGAGGTGCTGATCGAGAGGGAGTCGAATGTCCGCGATGACGCCAGGCAGGCTTGAGAGCCTGCGGGCGGCCCTCGAAGCCGTGCGGCTGGCGCGTGTGTCCGGCAGCGTCGTGGGCGTCACGGGTCTTGTGGTCCACGCCTCGGTCCCGGACGCTTTCATGGGTGAGATCTGCGAGATTCACGCTCGCCACGGGACGGGCATGGTGCCCGCCGAAGTGGTGGGATTCAGAAACGGGCAGGCCCTGCTGATGCCGCTGGGCGAAGTGCGCAATATCGGCTTGGGTTCGGAAGTCACCACCACCAATAGCTACCTCAGAGCGCCTGTGGGCGATGCTGTTCTTGGCCGCGTGCTGGACGGCTTGGGACAGCCGATCGATGGAAAGCCGCTCCAGGTGGGGCGGTACGACGCAGTGTATCGCGACAGTCCACATCCTATGCGGCGCGAAAGAATCCGCCGGCAAATGCCGCTCGGCATCAAAGCCATTGATTCGATGCTCCCGTGCGGCAAAGGCCAACGGGTCGGGATATTCGCCGCCGCGGGCGGCGGCAAGAGCACCCTGTTGGGCATGATTGCCCGCTTCGCCAGAGCCGACGTGAAGGTAGTTGTTCTGGTGGGCGAGCGCGGGCGCGAGGTGGAGGAGTTCATTGAAGATTGTTTGCAGGAGAGTAAGCAACAGTCCGTCGTGATAGTCGCGACATCCGACAAGCCCGCGGTCGTGCGCGTGAAGGCGGCTTACATCGGGACCACCATCGCCGAATACTTTCGCGATCTCGGTCTGGATGTGATCCTGATGATGGATTCGGTAACTCGCTTTGCGCGGGCGCAGAGGGAAATCGGGCTCGCACGCGGCGAACCGCCGGCGCGGTACGGCTTCCCGCCGTCGGTCTTCGCCGACTTGCCGCGCTTGTTCGAGCGCTGCGGGAATAATGCCTCCGGTGGCGGCTCCATGACCGGCTTCTATACGGTTCTGGTCGAGGGCGACAACCTTAGCGAACCCGTCGCCGATGAGACGAAGAGTTTGCTCGATGGGCATATCATCCTCTCAAGTAAGGTCGGCTATCGTCCTTCGATTGATTTGTTGGCGAGTGAGAGCCGCGTTCGCCACAGCCTGAATATTGGCGAATCGGACCGGGTGGCCGCTGACAGAGTTCTCGCCTTTTTGCGGCGCTATGCAAACGACAAAGCGGCGATGGACTTCGGCGGGATGGATAAATCGGAGGTATCCCGCAGACAAGACGGCAGTAAGCGGATCGATGATTTTATGACTCAGCGCCCCAATGCAAGCCCGCCGCCGCTCGACGAGACGCGCTCGGGACTGCGTTCGCTCGCCGGGCAACTCCCGACGCTATAGAGCTAATTACATCGGCCAGCCAAAGCGATGGGTGCGTAAGTAATTGCCGGTGCCCCGCAGTCGTAAAGCAGTCTGCCGCTTCGACGGGCCGGGAGAGGCGCGATCGATTTCTCTTGACTCGATAGAGACTGTCGGGCATCGGGGTCCGTTAGAACGGGACCCGTGTATGCGGTTCGGATTCCCGCAAGCGAAAGCGCCCGCAAACAGGGCGTATCGATGAGCTACGGGGCCTCCCCCATCGGCCTTTCTGCCGGAGGCGGCTGGGTGCTCTTCTGCGACGAGCCGCGGACGCCGGCGGCGCCTGGGAACACAAGATCCCGCCAGAGGCCCGCAAACGCCGCCCGCCTGACACCGGCGCAGGCGGTTCGACAGTCGCGAAGGGCCTCCAGGCTGGTTCCCGCCACCACTTCAAATGCCGGATCGAAAACGGAAGATCGTCTAATCCGGTGAGGGGGGCTCCGTGTAGCTGGCGCCTTCGACCTCGAGAAGATGGCTAACCCGAGTTTTCCGGACGAAGGAGACGAAACAACTGCCCGACAGTTCATCGCGCGCCGCGCCATTTACCGTGTGCAGGATCGAATCGCAGACGTAATTCCCCAGTGGCAGCAGAAAGGGAATGTAGAGGAACTGAACGGCATGCCGGCGAGTTTTCAATTCAGGCTGCAGGGACTTCTCGAAAGGAGGAAGAAGGAGGCCAAGGAGGCCGCGGAGATTCTGCGTCAAAGGCGAACGGCATCTCAGGAGGCGGCCAGGACTCTCGCAAGGGCGCAAGAAAAGTTCGAAGACGCCCGCAGGCTTGCAGGCGACTGGGAACAATACATTCGAGAGATGGGGTCTCGATCCCGGCAGAGGGCGGGAAACTGGTTCGATTCACTGGCTCGTGCCCGCCATAGGTTGGCAAGCGCGGCCCAGGCGCGGCTTAAGCGGGAGACCGAAATGGCCGCCGCAGAGAAAGAGGTGGAATCGTGCCATCGGGCAGTCGAAGCGGCACGAATCATCTTGGAACAACGCGTGCATTTGCAGCAACGCACCGAGTCGTTGCGCGACCTCCAGGAGGCGGAATTTCTTCGGCAGCAGGAACTCGAAGAGATGGCCGAGTTGGCGGAGGTGGCCGGCGGGCTTCACTATCTGAATCACGCGCTTGAGGAAGAAGAACCGCGCGCGCAGATGGAAACGAGGACCGATGGCCAGCCTTAGCCCCGAAGCCGTGGAGTTCCTCAAGGTCTACGCAGACCTCCCCGGGAAACTGAAGGCTTTCGCAGGCGAAGCTTTTCAAGAGAAGTTCCTCGGTGCGCCGGAGGTGGAAGTAACGGGTTCCGACGGAGAGCGGAGGTGCGGGAACAAGGGCAGCGCCCGGACCGTCGTGATTACGAGGAGCGATCCGAGGCAAGTGCGTGTCCCGGGCGATGCGCCCGGTGCTTCGCTGGTGATCCCGGTCAACGATCGGGCGATCGCACCCGAACAAATCCGCTTGAGTTACCTAGGCGGCGGATGGCTGCTCGAAAACGCCCGCCAGGCGGGCGAAGTGAAACACCTGAAAGCCGGGCGGGACACCCTGCCCGATGTCGCCCCCGGAGGTAAATGCGAGATACGCGGAACCAGCTTTTCGTTCCGTGTGCGTTCCTGGCGGTTTGATTTCCGCTCCGAGCAGGCGCGAGTGCAGCCGGTCGGGAGCGTGGAAGTCGCCGTAGGCGCGGCGCGCCCCGCCACGGACGCATCGACCATGCGCTTTCAGGTTCTGAACTGTGCTTTCGGGCTCGCCTCCCCCCGGGATTTCTGGGTCGGCCGTCAGAACCAGCCAATGCAAATCCTGGGGGCGGTCTGGAAGAAGTTGGCGACCGAATTCCAGTTGCGAGCCGGGGGAGAAGCGGCCGGGCTGGTCGAAATTCTGGAATGCAACGCGGACCAGAGATCCACTGACTTCGACATCTTTGTGCTTCGCCTCCAGCTGCCGGATGGGGTCCATGAATTTCATCTCGCCGTTCCCCTGGAGTTCTATGACGCGTTTCGAGAGGGGTCCTCTAGGGCTGGGGCTCCGAGCCTCGCCGCAAGACTTACGCGGGAGATCCGCTGGAGGCCGGCCCTGGTAATAGGCGAGCAGGAGCTGCGTCTCGGTCAACTAGGAAAGCTGGGACTCCATGGCGTTCTCGTCTTAAAACCCGGTTCGGCGCGTCTGATGGTGCGCGATGCCGGCTTTGAGTGGGAGTTGAAACAAATCGCCGCTGCTTCCCATTCCGGCGGGCAGCGATTCGTCGTTGGCGATAAGAGGAGGACACGGCAGAGTGTCGGGAAGGGAGGTTTTATGGGCGCTCTGAATATCGACGAAGTGCCGGTCACGGTCCAAGTGGTCGTGACCTTGGAAGAGTTGAACGCCGCCGAGTTGGGGACCTACGTTCCCGGAAAACAATTGCCTGTGGAATTGGGAGAAAACAGCCGGGTGGAGATCGCAGTCAATGGAAAGATTCTCGGAAACGGCAAGCTCGTGCAAGCTCCCAATGGAGGGATGGGCGTGCAGGTCTTGAATTGGGATGTCTAGCGCCCGTGCCCCTGGTTCAGGGCTTCAAGAAAATGCCGGAATGGAGGAACAATCGAATGGTTTCGAAGATGTGGATGGAGGCTCTGTCGGGCGGTTGTCGAACCAGCTTGCTGGCCTGGATTCAGGCGAGCCCGGCGGCACCATGGTCGGCCTATGTCAGAGTCATTCTGTTCCTTGGCGGACTGTTGTGCTGTTGCTTTGTCGTTCTGCGGCTCTTAGGACACCGCGTGCAACAGCTTAACCGCAGCCGGCGCGGCTCGCTCGAACTGATCGACCGGCTGGGTTTCGAGCCGCGCCGCGCCTTATATATCGCGCGTGCTGGAGCCCGATACATGGCGCTGGCCGCTTCGGAGGCCGGGATTCACCTTTTGATGGAGTTGCCGCCCGATGCGTTCGTTGCCACGCCCCCGCAGCCGGAGGGGGAAAGGCAGGTATCCTGATGCGCCGGAGTGTTCTTCGCTGTTTCTGCCTGCTGGCGCTGGCCGCGATGCCGACGCCGGCCCACGCCCTCGCAGCCGGGCGGCCGGTCAACCCCATCATCATGATCGCCCTTATTGCTGCCATCTCTCTGGCGCCCTTTCTCGCGATCATGATGACCTCTTTCGTGAAGATCTCGATCGTGCTGGCTATGATCAAGAGCGCCTTCGGAACTCAGATCCCGCCGGGGCTGGTTACGAATGGTCTGGCGCTGGTCCTGACGGTGTTTATCATGGGCCCGGTGGCCGAGCAGATGTATGGGGCCTCCGGCATCAAAGACCCGAACGCGGAAGTCTTTGCAGGCGACAGTCTGACCCCGCTCTTCAAAGCGGTAGAGAAAAGCAAGGAACCCTTGCGCGTCTTTCTGTTGAAGCACGCGCACGAGCGGGAGCGGGAGTTGATTCTGTCGCTTTCGCGGCGGCTCTACCAGGGCCAGGCGGGAGCGGCACAGCCGGCGCCCCCGCCCCCAGCGGCTGCCGCCGCCGGAGCGCGCGCGCCGCGCCCGGATGAGGAATTTCGAATTGTTCTGCCGGCTTTTGTAATCAGCGAACTCAAAGGCGCCTTCCAGATTGGCTTCGTCGTCCTGCTGCCGTTTCTGGTGTTGGACGTGGTAGTCGCCAACGTCCTTGTCGCCGCGGGTCTCACCATGATCCAGCCTGCGGTCGTTTCCTTACCCCTCAAACTGTTGCTGTTTGTGGTGGCCGATGGCTGGTACTCAATCGTCAACGGACTTGTTCTTAGTTATTCCTGAGGAGCCTCGATGAACACGGATGGCGTGGTCAGAATCGTTCGCGACGGTCTGTTGCTGGTGTTGGTGTTGTCCGCCGGCCCGCTAGCGGTCGCGACGCTCACCGGTCTGATCGTTTCACTCCTGCAGGCGACTACGCAAATGCAGGAAGCCACCTTATCCTTTGTCCCCAAATTGGCGGCGGTTGCCTTCGCTCTCGTCTTCCTCGGACCCTGGATGCTGCAAGAAATCGTGCGATTCGCACAGCTGATGTTTGCCTACATTGTCAAGATTCCATGAACATCCTCCCCGAGATGCGAGACATCCTCTCCCGCCTCAATATTCACGCCGATCCGGTCTCCTTCCTGACGGTGTTCATTCTGATTATGGCCCGCATAGGTGCCGCGGTCCCATTCATCCCATTTCTGGGAGGGCAGGCCGTTCCGGGCAACGTTCAGGTGGGTTTGATCACTGCATTCGCGATCGCGCTGTATGCGCCCTTGTCCGCCGGAATGCCCGGCAAAGCTCTCGGTTTGTCCGAGTTCGTGGTTCTCCTTGTGAAGGAACTGCTCATCGGGGTGGTGATTGGCCTGCTCGTGCAAGTCGTCTTTGCGGCGGTCGAAGCCGCGGGCGGCCTGATCGAATTCGCGGCCGAGCTCAAGCAGGAGTTGATTTTCGCGCCTCAGGTCCCCACGGCTACCGGTCCCCTTAGTTCCCTATTTGGACAAGTGGCCATCGTCGTCTATCTGACCGCGGGAGTCCATCTCGCTCTCCTTCGCGCACTGGCCGATTCCTACAGTGTGATCCCATTACTGACCGTACCCATGTTCCGTGAGGGCTTCCCACGTCTCGCCGAGGAGGCGGCCAGAATCTCCGGCGGATTTGTACTCGTGGCGTTTCAACTCAGCGCGCCCATTATCCTCGTTCTGGCGATGATCAAAATCGGGTCGAACCTGGTCTTTCGCGTTTCGTTCGCCGCCGTCCGCACCGACCCGCTGCAGCCGCTTGGCGTTCTCGCGGCCGTCGGCGTGCTTTTTATGGCGGCCGGTCTCTTCCGCGAGGAAATTGTTCGCCAGGCGGCCTTTTATCTCGCCGAAATACAGCGATTTGTGCTCGGCCTTCGCTAACCGACGGAGCTGCAATGAACGAAACTGGCGGCGAGAAAAAACATCCACCAACAGAGAACAGACTAAGAGAACTCCGTAGGGACGGCGTTTGGTACGCCAGCAGGGAACTCACGGCGGCTGCCCTTTTAGCGGTGCTGGCGCTCTTGTGGTCGGTGGACTTGCCGGGAATGTCCGCGCGGGCACTGGACTTGGCCCTTCTGGCCTGGCAGCCCAAGAGCCTGTCCTCGCCCGACCCGCTCCACGTGTGTCAGGAAACCGCGAGGCAGACCGGCCTCACCGCCCTCCTGATGATTGCCATTGTTATGGGGTCGATGTTCATTATTGCGGCCCTGGTCCGGTTCTTGCAGGTCCGTGCGATCTTCTCCGTAAAACCGCTGTGGAGGATCGGGAATCTCAACCCGGCAAGCGGTTTCAAGCGAATCTTCTTCACCGCCGAGACCTACCAACACGCCGCCATCGGCTTGTTAAAGGCCGGTCTTATGCTAGGCTTGGTCGCTGTTTCCCTCTGGCGGTCGCTCCATGACCTGATTTTCTCAGTGCGGATCGGTCCGATTGCAACGGTCAAAGTCTTCCAACAAGTCTTTGCGGCCTTTCTTTGGCAGGCGGCCGGCCTTTATCTGCTTTTCGGCGCGGCTGACTGGTTGATTCAAAAGACCAGCTTCGTGAAGCGCAATCGGATGACCGACGAAGAACTTCGGGAAGATACCAAACAAACCGAAGGCAATCCACAAACGAAGATGCGGCACCGAACCCTGCGCCGCTTAGAGCTCATTCGCGCTCTCAGAAGCCATCGTTCAACCTAGGGTCGGCGCGGTAGTTAAGCGTCTAATATTGCGATTGTCTACCTTGTGACTTTTGAATACTCGAACGCAAATCGATAGACGCCGGTAAACCTCAGCTATCTTGCTGAGGATCGTTGCCGGCATACAGGGCCGCAATTCCGATCCGATCAATGAGTACCAACCACGTTCTTTCGATGCCACGGGCATTCATTCGGTGCTGCCTGGAAGAAATCGCCTTCGAGGCGGGTGGCGAAACGACTGACAGTTCTCTCGACGCCGCGACATTAACCGTATGCAAGGCGCGATCGAGACGTGATCGCACGTTCAGCAGAAGGGAGTTTACAGGTGGGTGGACGCCCCCCTGGGGTGCTCGGCCCGTGGATATTAACTTGCGCCGGAGGGCTTGTCGAGCTCGAGGCGCTTTAGACGAGCGCGGCGATTCGCGCGCCATGGAGGTGGCGATGAACTTCTTACAGGGTCTTACCGGCATGATGGGTGGCTTGCTGGGCGGTGGTGGTGGTGCGGGTGGCGGTGGCATGAACCTGGGCGCCCAGCAGCAACAGATGCAGCAGGACCTTCAGTTCCAACAGCAAATGAATCAGCTGGAGGAACGCTACAACATGCTTTCGAGCGCCATGAAAGGCGCGCATGACTCGGTCATGACCATGATCAACAACGCCCACTGATTGAGGGAACGCGGCTCTTGGGCCGCGTTCCTTTTTGGCGTGCCGAGCAGGGTCGACAGCTTGGATGTGCAAGCTCTCTTCACAACGTGATGGACGTGAAGTGATAGCGAAGCGCAACGGTGAAATCACACTCGCCGC
>Ga0123356_10000201_pt1 | contig 69345 bp, 51 predicted proteins | sample TergutEmb28metaG_2_FD_92546 | JGI IMG/M metagenome (GOLD analysis project Ga0123356, IMG submission 92546) | Embiratermes neotenicus P3 segment gut microbial communities from Petit-Saut dam, French Guiana - Emb289 P3 | ecosystem: Host-associated > Arthropoda: Insects > Digestive system > Gut ...
AGTGAGCGGGTCGCCGGTCTCGCCCCTGAAACGCGGCGAAGTGACTCGCTTAGCGCTCATAACAGAGGCGCTTCTGCATGCTTATGACCATTATGGACAGATGGTCGAATACCTCAGAATGAATGGGGTCGTGCCTCCCGCGAGCCGTCCATGAAAAGTCCCGATAACCCGCCAATCGCCTGCTCCCTGGCAAAAGTCGGAATTCCACGATCGCCAGGCAGGGCTGCTTGCGCAATTCAGGGCTGCAATCGTTGAAGCCGAGGAGCTTCAGGAAGGCTGCAGTTTTCGTCTTCCGGGCGAAGGCAAGTGGATCCTGCTTGCCGGGGAGCTGATTGCGGCAGAGCGCGAATGTTGCCCTTTCTTGACATTCGAGCTGGCCGCTCTACCCGACAAGGGACCGTTAATCGTTCGAGTGATCGGCCCGCCCGGCGCCAGAGAATTCATCCAGGCTGTCCTGTGGAAGCCTGGGGCGTCCACCTAGCGAGCGCCCGTCTGCACCACTGGTCGGCAAAATCGAAGCCGGATGGGTAACGGCAGGCGTGACTTACTCCAATGGAATGGAGGCCGGGCGACTCGATCGCGCTCAGCGGGCTTTGACGAAATGGATCACGACGGGTTTCGAGGGACCGGCTTCGGAGTCCCGGTCGATGGCCACCGCGAGCCTGCCATTGCGGATTTCCCCGCCCTCGACGGACGCGATTTGCGCCGGGTTCCAGATGGCCAGCTGGTAAATCGAGCCGCGCGCACCCACGGCGTTCAAGGTAAGTGTGTCGCCCTCCCGGGACCACGCTTCCGAGGTAATGCGCAGCCCGCGGCTGGGGCTTGCGAGCTCCGGCAGCACGTTCGCGTAACTCAGTCCAAAGTCATCCCGCAAACGGATGCGGAGGGTGCTCCTGCCGGCCGGGAGCGATACGCGCACGGCGGCGTGCTGGTCGGTATCGCTTCTTGAGACCTGAAACGGGACCCGGCGGTTCTCGAACGCGGCCCCGATGACCCTGGCCCTCGGACTCAGGGCAGGCGCGAACTCGAGGGTGGCATTGCCGTCGCTTTCGATCGCGAGCGTGATCTCATCGAAGGTTCGGTGATAGGCGAGATCGAGCGTCCGATTGCCGTCGCGAAGGTGGTGAATGGCAAACGAGCTCCACTCCGCCGGAACATGCGGAGCCAGGCGAAACCTGTGCTCGCCTGCATCGGTTTCGAGTCCGAAAAGCCCGCGCAGCACCGGGTTGATGATCATGGCCGCCGACCAGATCTGATGCGGGGAACTGGTCGAAAGCGGCTGATAGTAGTCGCCCGAAAGCACCTCGGTGACGTGGCCGAGGGATCCGTCGAGGGCGAGCAGGGAATTCGCCCGCAGGTTGGAGTAGGCCGCAAACGGCCGATGATACCGGTATTCGCCGACCGAAGCCCATCCGGTAAACAGCGGCCAGACCGATCCATAGTGATAACCGCCGGCGTCGTAGCGGGAGGCCTGATTCGAAATGATTCTCATGCCCCAGTCGGTCTGGTGATCGGGTCCGGCGAGCCGGGTGAGCATGGACTGCGCCTTCGGCTCATCGAGCAGACCGAACCACATCGGAACCGTCGCCAGCACGCTCGGTTCGATCACCTGGCGATTGTTCTGGTCGAGTGCAAATGCGTAGGTGCCCGACTCTTCGGACCAGAATGCCTGGTTGACCAGTTTCTGCTGGCGCGTGAAATCGCCGGCCAGTTGGCCGCTCAAATCCTCCCGGCCAACCGAGCGCGCGAGACTCGACAGGGCCCGGAGCGCCTCGGCGCCGAGCCCCGATTGATAGAGCTCGGATTTGACCGGCAGCAGCGGCCCCCCCTCGACCCATCCGTGGCCGATCCCGAAATTCTGGGGCAGTCCCGCAGAGTCGTAGGTGGAGCGCAGGAACTCGTAGGCCTTCGAGAGACTTTCCCATCGGCCGCGGGCAAACCGTGCATCGCCGCTCTGCCGCACGTAATCGCCCGCGGCAATGAGGTAGAGCGGGGTGGCGTCGGCGGATGCGTAGGCATAGGGGTAGTCGACGAACCAGTTGACGAAATTTGCCCCTTGCGAGATTTCGTGGGGGATCTTCCCGTCGCCGCGCTGATACTTCGAGATGAACTCGATGGCCATGCGCGCGGTCTCAAAGTCTCCCTCCGCGTCGAGCGCCAGCGCAGTCCAGAACGAATCGCGGCCGAAGAACCAGGCAAAGCCGGGACGCTCGCTCGTGCCCGACGTGCGATAGCCGGCCACCAGACCGGTTCCCAGATAGGGATTCCGCACCAGACCCTGGACGACGCTCACCCGGGCCCAGTCGTAGGCTTGCTGCAATTCCGCATCCGGCAGCTCGAGTGACACCGTGCGCGACAAGTACTGCCGGTAATAGTCGCGCGACTGCTCTTCCAGAGCCGGGTAGGCGCTCGCCAGGCGCCGGTAGGTGCTCTCGGCTTCGCCGCGGCCATTCACCGACGCCGCGATCACGATGACTTTGGTTTCCGCGCCTTTCGCGGTCCGTCCGAGGCGGAGGGCGTTTTCCTGCGAGGCCGAGTAATTGGTCTGGTACTCCTCATCCGACAACGCGCCGGTCGGAGAGCCGACCAGGGCCGAGTACTTCCGCTGCTCTTCGCCCAGGTCAAACGCGCGCAAGGCCGGGTCCCAGCTCAGGTAGGTTCCGCCGACGGCCGCCGGCCACTCGAGGGCAAAGTCGCGCTCGAACCCGGCTTCGATCTCGAGCGGATGAGCGGTCTCCACCTCAAATCGGATGATCGCGCCCGGTTCCTCAACCGGCACGAACAGAGTTTCGCGAACGGAAAACGTGTCCCCGGCATAGAGGATGGCGCTCGAGTGGGGACGAACGGTCACCTCGCGCGCCAGAGATTCGGCGGGGACGGCGCGGCCATCGACGAGAAAGCGCACATGGAAATTGCGCAGGATCTTCAGGGGATAGACCCATGCCTCCAGGTTCCCGCTCTCATTGCCGAACAGTCCGGCGCGCATTCCGGTGGCGGAGAGGAACTCCCACGGGCGGGCGGCGCGGGAGAGCGCGAGGTCCCCGGCTTGTGAAACCGCCGCAGAAGCCAGCAGGCCATGAAACAGAACGAGGGCCGCGCTCAGCGCGCGGAAACCGCGCCGGGTGCGCCGCCTCGGGCATTTTCGAGCGGTTTGGGCGCGCGGGGACAGGGAAGGCATGGGGGATGAGCCCGAAGGCTTGCGAATCGCGGAGCTGTTTACTATAAAAGTAGCGGCGAGTTGTAGCAAGCGCCAAACCCGGGGAAGGTGTTTCTTCTTTTGTCCTCACGCCGTTGCTTTCTAAAGTCTCTGAGTCAGTCCGCTCTGGTTTGGCCCTTCCGGGAGCTCCTGGCGTTTGCCCGGCCCGTCCAGGCGCCCGCCGGGCCCGAAGCCCCAGGTTCCGCCCCTGCCCCCATGGGAGCCACTTTCGTCGACGTCGCAGGCGCCGCCGGCCTCAACGCGAAGACCATTTACGGCGGCGAGCACCGGAACAAGTATCTGCTCGAAACTACGGGCTGCGGGGTGGCGTTTTATGACTACGACAACGACGGCTGGCTGGACATCTTTCTGGTGAATGGCTGGCGGCTGGAGGGATTTCCCAAGGGCGAGGAGCCGACGTCGCATCTATTCCACAACAATCGCGATGGCACCTTCACGGATGTGACCGAGAAGGCCGGCCTCGTCCATCACGGCTGGGGACAGGGCGTCGCCATCGGCGACTACGACAACGACGGGTTCGACGATCTCTTCGTCACCTATTTCGGCAAGAATGTGCTGTACCACAATAACGGCGACGGCACGTTCACCGATGTCACCGCCCGGGCGGGCGTCGGCGGAAGCGGCAAACGCTGGAACACCGGTTGCGCGTTCGTCGATTACGACCGCGACGGCAAACTGGATCTGTTCGTCGCCAACTACATCGATCTCGACCTGGCGACGGCGCCCCTGCCCGAGTCCGGGCCCTGTCTTTATAAGGGCGTGGTGGTGGCCTGCGGACCGCCCGGGCTCGCGGGCGGCAAGAACATTCTTTATCACAACAATGGCGACGGCACCTTCAGCGATGTTTCCCAATCGAGCGGCATTCTCAACGGGAACGGCACGTACGGACTCGGGGTGCTCACGGCCGACTTCGACAACGACGGCTGGCCGGACATTTATGTCGCCAACGACTCCGCCCCCAGCGCCTTGTACCGGAACCAGAAGAACGGGAAATTCGAAGACATTGCCGTCGAAGCCGGCTGTGCGCTCAGCTCGGACGGCAAGCCGCAGGCGGGCATGGGGGTCTCGGCCGCCGATTACGATCTGGACGGCAACCTCGATATCCTGAAGACCAATTTCGCCGGCGATACGCCCTCCCTCTATCGCGGCGTAGGCGGAGCGAATTTCGAAGACGCCACCTTCCCGGCCGGGTTGGGCGCCCACACGCAGTATCTCGGATGGGGATGCGGGTTCATCGATTTCGACAACGATGGCTGGGCGGACATTTTGATCTCGAACGGGCATGTTTATCCCGAAGTCGAGCAGCTCAAGACCGAGGCCGGATACGCGCAGCACAAACTTCTCTACCGCAATCTGCGCAACGGACGCTTCGAAGAAGTTACCGAGAAAGCCGGGCCGGGAATCAATGCGCCGGCGGCCGCGCGCGGATGCGCATTCGGCGATTTCGACAATGACGGCGACATCGACGTGGTGGTGAACACCGTCAACGGACTGCCGCAACTGCTGCGCTCGGACTCGAACTCGGAAAACAGCTGGATCAAAGTCAAGCTGGCCGGCACCAAATCGAACCGCAGCGGAATCGGCGCCCGCGTCACCTGCGTCTCCACCATTCCGGGCGAGTCGCGGCCGCACCGCCAGATCGATGAAGTCCGCAGCGGTGGAAGCTACTTGTCGCAAAACGATCTGCGCCTGCACTTTGGCCTGGGCAAGGCCACTCAGGCGGACCTCCTCGAAATCCGCTGGCCGAGCGGGCAGGTGGACAGCCTGAAAAACCTTGCGGCGAACCAGTTGATCGTTGTGAAGGAAGGCGAAGGCATCCTGCGTACGGAGAAGTTCCCGGCCAAAAAGCCGGGGTAAGACTTCTCACTCCACGCGGGCGATGAGCACGCCGAAGGGCGCGAGTTTCACGCCCGTCAATCCGGATTCGGGCGCCGCCGCAGACGGAGAGGCGAGGAGCACATGCAGCCTGCTCCCCTGGACGCCGAAGCCTTCGAGCGCGAAGTTCACGGTTTGTTCCTGGGCGCTCATGTTCAGGGCCACCAGCACCGGATGGGTCCCGTCGTTTGCGCGGCGCAGATAGGCGAGCACGTGGGGATCGTCGCGATTGACCGCGATATAGGATCCGTCGCGGAGCGCGGGCAGCTCGCGCCGGAGGGCGATCAACTGCTTGTAGAAAGTCAAGATCGAGTCCGGATCGGACTGCTGGGCGCTGACGTTGTAGCGCGCGGCGCTCGGCGGGACCGGAAGCCAGGGTTTCGGTCCGGTCGTGAACCCCGCGTTCGGCGAGGCGTCCCACTGCATCGGCGTCCGCTCGCCGTCGCGGCCCTTGTCCTTGGGCCAGCCGGTGCGGCCGACCGGGTCTTTCACGTCCTCGATTCGCGTGGGCACGGTGGTCCGCATTCCGATCTCTTCGCCGTAATACAGCTGCGGCGTCGCGCGGGTGGTGAGCAGGAGCGCAGCCATCAGCTTGGCAATCTGATCGTTGTGGACTCCGTCGCCGTACCGGTCCCAGGTGCGGGGCTGGTCGTGATTGCTGAAGAAAAAGTACGGCTGCCCGTCCAAGGGATTGAATTCAATCTCATCGAGCAGCTCGCGAAAGCGCGGCGCCGACAGCTGGTTGACGTCGGCGATTTGAAAGTCCATCGGCAGTTGGACTTCGTCGTGGTTGCGGCCGTACATCGTGTCGAGGTCCTGAATCGTGGGCTCGTCGGCTTCGCTGATGAGCACCGGGTTGCCGGGATAGCTGTCGGCCAGGCGGCGCATTTCGCGCAGCACCTCGTGGACCTCGGGGAGATTGTCGGTGTACCGGTGCTGAATGTTCGGGTCCCCGAAGGCGTTGGTCCCCGGGAGAACGGGGTCGTCGTGAAGGTCGGGATCCTCAAACAGGCGCGAGACCGCATCCATGCGAAATCCCGCCACGCCGCGGTCGAGCCAGAACCGCATCACGTCATACATGGCCTTGCGGACTTCCGGATTGCGCCAGTTCAGGTCCGGCTGCTGCGCATAAAAGTAGTGGTAGTACCACTGCCCGGTCTTTTCATCGTACGTCCAGGCGGAATGTCCGAACCACGACTGCCAGTTATTGGGCGGCTGGCCGGGCCCTTTCCCGTCGCGCCAGATGTACCAGTCGCGCCGGGGATTGGTCCGCGACGAGCGCGACTCGAGAAACCAGGGGTGCTGGTCGGAGGTATGGTTGGGGACAAAGTCCATGAGAATGCGAATGTTGCGTTTCCGGGCTTCGGCGACCAGGCGGTCGAAATCGGCCAGGGTGCCGTACTGAGGGTCGAGCGACTGGTAATCTGCGATGTCGTAGCCGAAATCGACTTGCGGCGAGGGATACATCGGAGTGATCCAGATGGCGTCGATGCCCAGGTCTTTCAGGTAGTCCAACCGCGAAATGATGCCGTTGATGTCGCCTACGCCGTCGCCCGTCGAGTCCTGAAAACTGCGCGGGTAAATCTCGTAAATCACTGCGTGCTTCCACCAGGGTTCGTTCGCCGGGGAGTGAGGTTCGCTCGCCCGGGCGCCCGAGGGAAGGGTGGCGAGAAAGGCGAGCAGCAAGAGGGAAAGTTTGGACCTAAGCAAACCTCTTCTCCGGGGCGCGAAAGGCTCTGGCCAAAGGGAAAATATTAATTCAGCATCCCGCGCGCGCAAAGCAAATTCCATGCGGTCCGCGGCCCTCTCAGAAGCCTGCCGCTCGAAGCGGGGCGCATAAAAAAAGCGGAGACCACCCCGACGCCGGCTCTAGGGTTTCGACGGGCGGGTTTGGGTTCCCGTCCCCTCCTTCAGCTCGTGAAACGAGTCGACTCCGGCCGCGCTGAACCGCTCCGTGAGCCCGCTCGGCCAGCGCACTTCGACAAAGTCCAGCTTGTCGAAGGTTCCCAGGCCGAAGTGGGGACGCATGTCGCTCGATGAAAGGTAGCTAGAACCGCTGCGGACTTCATCGACGCGCACACGGCCGCCGGCGCTGACTGAAATCCGGGCCCCGATGGCGTCGCGGTTCGATTTCGTGCCCACCAGATGAAACGCCACCCAGTGGTTGGCCGACGGGGTGCGGTTGACCAGAAAATTCGGACGGGCGTTCATGTTGCTGACGACAGCCGAGAGCTGCCCGTTGTTTAAAAAGTCGCCGATCGCGAGGCCGCGGGCCGCGCTCGCCTGGACGATCCCCCGGCCGGCCGTGGCGGAAACGTCGCTGAAGCTTCCATTGCCGTTGTTGTGATAGAGGATCTTCGGTTCTTCGAAATTGCTTCCCAGATGCTCTCGGTCGACTTCGGGATAGACGTGGCCGTTCGCCACCAGAAGATCCGGCCAGCCGTCGTTATCGAAGTCGAAGAACATTGCGCCCCAGCCGAGATATTGCGTGTGCAGGCCGAGTCCCGCGGCAAAGGTGACGTCGTCAAACGTCCCATTTCCGTTGTTGCGGTAGAGGGTCGAGGTGTCGTCGGAGAAATTCGTGCGAAAGATGTCGAGCCTGCCATCGCCGTTGAAATCGGCCACCGTGGTTCCCATGCCGGCCTGAGCGCGGCCGTCTTCATTGAATGCCGCGCCGGCCACGATGGCAACATCGGTAAAGGTTCCGTCGCGGTTGTTGTGATAGAGAATGCTGGGGGTCGAGTCGCAGGCTATATAAATGTCCGGCCAGCCGTCCTGATCGTAGTCCAGCGTGGATACGCCCAGCGAGTAATGCCCGGCGGCCTGATCGATGTGCGCTTTCCGGGTGGCATCCTCGAACCGTCCGCCGCCCAGGTTGTGATAGAGGATGTTCTTCGACCAGGCAAGCCCGCGCGGCCCGCACATGACCGGCACGCCTTTCCACAGGCAGTCGGGGCGTTCGCCGGGTTTAGGCGAGGTGGACAGGTCGAAATCCACGTAATTGGCCACCACGAGGTCTGCCAGACCGTCGCGGTCGTAATCGACAAAAGCGCAACCGCTGCCCCAGGCCCTGCCCGAACCGGCAACGCCTGCCTGCTCGCTTACGTCCCGGAAGACCCCGTGCTCATTGTGATACAGCCGGTTCTTGCCGTAGTAGGTGACATAAAGGTCCTCCCAGCCGTCGTTGTCGTAGTCGCCGGCGCACGCTCCCTGGCCCCATCCGACCCCCGCAAGACCGGCTGCGGCCGTCACATCGGTAAAGGTGCCGTCGTGATTGTTGCGATAGAGATGATTGGTGGGGGCGAGTTTTGGCGGAAAGCCCCCTTCGAGCGTCGTACCGTTGACGATGAAAATATCGGGCCAGCCATCGTTGTTATAGTCGAAGATGGCCACCCCGGTGCCGGTGGTCTCGAGGATGTACTTCTTGGTATCGATGCCGCCGAAGACCGTCGTCATGGTGAGGCCGGCTTTTTCGGCAAGGTCTTCAAAATCCGCGATTCGGGCCTCGCCGGCGTGGGCGGTTCGCGGGAAGGCAAGGAACGGGAAGAAAAGGAACGGGAAGAAAAGGAAGAAGAGAACGGGAAGGAAGCAGGCGGCCGGCTCGAGCCTGCCGCGCCGGAACGGGCCGGCGCCCGAGAAACTACGGCTGATCACCACGAAACATACTATACGTCCCCGCGGAGGGCCTTTTCGCCGAAAGGCCGGAAAGTAGTAGCATCTATAGGAACTCAGATGTTTTTTCCTCGTCGAACGTCAGTCCTTGTCCTCGCGGCAGGAATTGTCTTTTGCTCCGGGCCGGGCCTGGCCGCCGGAGAAACCGGCGAGGCCCAAGCCTCCGGGCGGCCGGCCGAGCAGGCCAAGCATCTCTATTCGCAGGGGATGACGGCGCTTGAGAAAGGCGATCTCGAGCGTGCGCGTTCGTTGTTTGAAAAAGTTGTGGGCCTTGCGCCGCGCAGTCCGGAGGGCCACAATTCCCTCGGTTGGGTGCTCTTCCAGGAAGGAAAGGCGGACGCCGCGCTCCTCGAATTCCGGGCCGCGCTCAAGCTCAAGCCGGATTTTGCCGAAGCCCGCATCAACCTTGCAAACGGCCTTGCGGCGCAGCAGGATCTTGCCGAGGCCGAAACCGAGGCCCGCGAAGCCCTGCGCCTTGCCCCGAAGGACTCCGAAACCCACCGGACGCTCGGACGCGTGCTGAGTTTTCGCGGCGATCTCCCCGCTGCGGTCAGCGAATTCGAAACCGCCGCCAGTCTCGAGCCCAAACGGCCGGACCTGCACGACGATCTGGGCTCGCTTCTCATGCAGGCGGGCCGCGCCGACGCTGCCGTGGCCGAGTTTTCGCGGGCCCTCGAGCTCAAGCCGGACTACGCTTCCGCCCTCCTGCACCTGGGGGTGATTCGCTGGCAGGACCATGCGCTTGCCGAAGCGCACGGTCTGCTTGCGCGGGCCGTCCAGGCGAAACCGGGAAGCGCCGAGGCCCACTACTACTACGGCCGCGTGCTCGAAGAGGAAAAGCAGTCCGGGCTTGCGATCCAGGAATTCAGGCAGGCGGCCAGCTTGAAGCCCGATTTCGCCGATGCCCAGCAGAGCCTCGGTCTTGAGTCCCAGCGCGCGGGAAACACGGACGAAGCGCTCGCCGCCTTTCGCGCGCTCGTCCGGCTTCGCCCGGACAGTGCCGACGCCTACAACAATCTCGGACTTGCCCTGCTGCAGGCGGGAAATGCGGCCGAATCTGTTCCCGAGTTTCAATCCGCGCTCCGCCTGCGCCCCGAAGACCCCGGTTACGCCGAGAACCTGGGCACGGCCTATCTCCAGCGCGCCGACTTCGCATCCGCCGAGAACGAGTTCCGGGCGGCCTTGCGCCTGGCGCCCGACGACGCGACGGCGCACTACGATCTCGGCCTCTCGTTGAAATTCAAGGACCGGCTGCCGGATGCAATCGCGGAATTCCGCAAAGCGAGCGAGCTCGCGCCGGAGCAGCCCGACATCCACTACACGCTCGGAGTGACCCTTTGGCAGAAGGGCGATTTTCCGGGCTCGGAGAGCGAATTACGCGCCGCCACCGCGGCCAAGCCCGACTACGCCGAGGCGTATTACACGCTCGGAACGGTGCTCAAGCAGGAAGGCAAGCCTAGCGACGCCGTCCTCGCCTTGCGGAAAGCGATCGACATTGAGCCCGGCCTGGTGGGGGCGCACACCAATCTCGCCTCCGTCCTCCGGCAACAGGGCGATACCCTGGCAGCCGACCAGGAGAGCCGCCGCGCGCAGGAATTATTCAAGGAATCCAACCGGGTCGAGGCTGCAACCTTCAACACGAACTCGGGGAAAAGACTTCTCCGGGCGGGCGATTTGGATGGAGCCATCGCACAGTTCCGCTCCGCCATCCGGCTCGCGCCCGACTATGCGCCCGCGCACGAGAAGCTTGGGGAAGCGCTGGCCCAAAAAGGCGAAAAGGCCGAAGCCGACGAGGAGCTTCAGAAGGCCGCCCAGCTGGCGGGGACAAAGCAGGCCGAGTGACGGGCGGGTGGCCACGCGCCGCACCGTCGGTGGCTAAGAATCCTTCCTCAGCGCAACCAGTTCGGTTCCGACGGGCACGCCGCGAACTACTTTAACGTGGAGAACGGCCTCAAACGGCGTCATCTCGCCCGTATCCGATACGCTCAGTCTGAGCAGCAGCCGTTTGAGCGAATCCTCGCGGCAAACATATTCGGCGGCTGCCTGTGTCCCGATCGTGGTGGTTCCCGCCAGAATTAAAACCGATCGCGCGGGGTTCATTCCGGGCACCAGACTGACAAGGGCGTAGTCCTCGGTGAGCGGCGCGCGCGAGGGACTTCCGAAAAACAACTTTGGTTCGTCGGCTTGCGGATGGACATTGACGATGGCCAGGTCGCCCTTGCGCGGGCCCGATGCCGGCCGGTTGAAGACGAACTCCCGGGTATTCGGTATGTCCCGCAGGCTCAGGTTCTCCTCCGGAGAGCCGACAAATATAAGGTTGTTGTTTTCGGCGTCATCCAGGGTGAACAGACTTCCGCGCTTGACCCGTATGGCGCGGTGCAACTGCGAGAAGACCCGGTCGAGATCATAGACCGCCAGAACCTCGCCAACGCCGGTGTAATGGTCGAGGATCACCTCCCGCGAGTCCCGCGCCGGATTGAAGTATCGAAGCCCGGTTTCGGGGCGGCCCACAAAGGCTCCGTTGCTGAAGATGACCCAGGGAGAATCGGGTCCGGCCGCAAATCGCTGCCAGAAGACACGCAAAGCCGCCGGCGGATTCGCCGCCGCGCCCAGGGCTGCGTTCGGCGCGGAGCGGGAGGCGAGCAGCACAAGAATTACCGCAATGGAGGCGGCCAGCAGGATCGAAAGGGCGATCGTTGGACCCGACCCCTGGCGGGCTCGCCTGGCGGGTCCCTCGGCGCCCGGCTCGCGCGGGTCGCGCGCGACGGCCTTCGTCGAGGCCGCGGCCGGATGAAAGCTTAAGGCGTAGGTTCCTTTCGGGAGCTCGACGACGATCGGATCGTCCGCTCCTTCAGAAGAATAGTATTCGGCGAGCTTTGAGCGCAGGCGCCCTGCCTGCACCCGCACCAGTGAGTCCAGATGGGGAGCAAAGTCCGCCGGACGGCCGAAGACCTCGGTGGCAATTTGATATTCCTTCAGCGAGACCCCGGGATGTTTCGCCGCCTGCTCCGCCAGGTATCGCAAAAGTTTGCACAGCGACTCCGAGCCGTGGAGGGTATGGCTGTTGATCAGCCTCTCGATTCCCAGCTCCGCGTCGTCGGTAACATGCCCTGTCACAGCCACGGTAACAGAGAGTAACAAATCGATTTTGCGACTTTCAAGCCATAACTTAGGCCTGTTAACCGTTACAGAACCGCCTGAGACTTTTAAATTTCTGGGAATGGCATCATGCTTGTCGGTTGCTCGTGAGGCCGAAATCGGACCCGCGGAATTCGGCGAGAGTCAGGGTGTTTGGGGCGTTACTTGCGGAAACCGCCGGTAAAGAATTCCGCGGCTTCGAAGAGACTCCAGGATTCGCTGGTTGAATGGGGCGTCGCTCTTGAGGCTTCCAATATCGGTTGGGGCGCAACCCGGCTTCGATTTTCTGTAGAAACGAAGGTTTTCAGATTCCATTTCGAATAACGCCAGGTGGGCGGCGTCTGAAGGACTGCCAGTGATTTCAACGCGCCGCACTGAGGAAAAACTTCGGAATCGAAACTGCTTGCCGATTTTGGATCGCCCTCAGTGGCTCGGGTCAAGGTTATCAGGAACTCAACAGGTCTTTGCTAGTGGGAGGAATTCGATGAAAAAAGCACTCAGCTTCAGCGTCCTGCTGCTCGTGGCGGCTTTTTCGGGAGTGTGGGCGTCGCGCGCCAATGCCCAGGCGGTCTTCGGAAGCATCGGCGGTACGGTCACAGACCCGCAAGGGGCGGCGGTTGTGGGTGCCAAGGTCACCGTGACAGACCAGAACAAAGGAACATCGCAAATCACCACCACCAACGAAAGCGGCAACTATTCGGTGACCCACCTCATCCCGGATTCCTACACGGTGAAAGTCGAAATGCAGGGGTTTAAGGTAGGAGAGCACCCCGACGTGCCGGTCAATGCCGATGCCGATTCGCGGCTGGACCTAAAACTGGAGCTCGGGGCGACGACGGAAGCGGTCGAAGTGACGACGGAAGCGCCGCAGCTCAAGACCGACCGCGCAGACGTGGCGACCACGTTTAACGAGCGGTACGTTCAGGATGTTCCCATCTTGAACCGGAACTTCACCACTCTGCAGTTGCTTGCGCCGGGCTCGCAGCGGTTAGTGGGATGGAGCCATGCCGCCACCGAGAACCCGCAGGGAAGCCAGCAGATCTTCACGCAGGGCCAGCACTTCAGCGGCACGGCGTTTGAACTCGATGGAACCGACAACCAGGACCCGATCCTGGGAATTATCGTTGTCAATCCCAATCTCGACGCGGTGACCGAGGCCAAGGTCTCGCTGCAGAACTACGATGCGGAATTCGGCAAAGCCGTCTCGAGCGTGGTGACTGCGCAGACCAAATCCGGAACCAATGAGCTTCATGGCAGCGCGTTCTGGTACCGCCGCACGGATGCAACCCAGGCCAAGGACCCGTTTACGCAATGGGACGCGGGGCCGACGTGGGCGGCGAGTCCGATACCGAGCAGCCGCTGGCAGCAATTCGGCGGGACCATTGGCGGTCCGATCGTCCATAACAAGTTGTTCTTCTTCGGCGACTATCAGGCAACGCGCCAGCTGAACGGAGTCAGCGGCACCTTTACCGTGCCGACCGCAGAGGTCAGGAGCACCTGCAATCCGGCAACCAATGCGACGAGCGCTACCCCCGGGTTCTGCGATCTAGGTCAATACCTCACGGCGGGAGTCGCGGGCGGCGGGCAGATCTGGGACCCGGTGACGGGAAGCCAGACCGACGGGAGCGGGAGGACCCAGTTTGCCAGCAACAGGATTCCCATCGCCCGGATTTCGCCGGCCGCTGCGGCCATCCTCCAAGCGCTCCCCGCCCCCCAGACAAACAGTGTGCTGAATAATTATGTAGGCTCCGGCTCCGGGCCCTACGACCAGAACAGTTTTGACACTCGCATCGATTACTCGGCAAGTTCTACGGTGAACGTCTTCGGACGTTTCAGCCTTGACTACTTCAAACTCTCCGGACGGGGCCTTTTAGGGGCGTTAGAGGGGCCGGGTAACGGGCTGCTTGGCCTGGCGGGCAGTTCGATCACCCACAACTACAGCCTGGCGACCGGAGTCACCAAGACCTTCACCAACTCACTACTGGCCGACTTCCGCTTTGGATACTTCAAATACAATCCGCAGACCCAGAAACCGGATGGCGGAACTCCGATGACCAGCTTCGGGATTCCGGGCGCGAACACAGGCGATCCCAAAACGGCCGGCCTCGGCGCATTCCTCCTGGGGCCGGATCCGATCAGCGGTCAGGGTTGCACCGCCAACAACGGCAATCAGGGCTGCGTCACTTCGAGCTTCGGGGACGGGCTGGGGATCGCGCGATGCAACTGCCCGCTGACCGAAAGCGAGCAGCAGTTCCAGGCCGTGAGCAACTGGACCAAGATGAAAGGCAACCACCAGATCAAGTTCGGCGCCGACGTTCGCTATGCCATGAATTTGCGTATCCCGAGCGACAACAACCGCACGGGTGAATATAACTTCAGCCCTGAAGTGACCTCGGATGGAGGCACCGGCGGACTCGATCTGGCAACGTTCCTGCTGGGAGATGTTTCAAGCTTTGCCCGCTACATCAACAACCCGGTGGCGGGCACCCCGGCCGAGCGCCAGAAGCGCTTCTTCTTTTACGGCCAGGATACGTTCCGCGCCAATTCAAAGTTGACCATCAACTACGGATTGCGCTGGGAGATTTACTTCCCCGAGACGGTCAACAGCAAAGATGGCGGCGGCTTCGCAAATATTGTCGATAACAACGGCCAGGGCGCTATCCGGGTGGCGGGAGTAGGCGGCATCGGTTCGAACGGCAACGTGGCGAACACCTTCCGCGCGTTCGCGCCGCGTTTAGGCATCGCCTACGAACTGAATACGAAGACGGTCCTGCGCATGGGCTATGGCCGCAGCTATGACATCGGCGTTTTCGGATCCAACTTCGGCCACACCGTGACCCAGAACCTTCCGGTGTTGTTGAAGCAGAGCGTCGACGCGACCAGCATTACGGCGAACTCCACAGCATCGGCGAATCTGATTCCCATCTTTACGCTGGACCAGGGGCCAACGCTCCCGGGAACCACCCTGGTTCCCGACTTTGGCCAGGAGTTTCTCCAGTCCAACGGGCAAATTCCCTTCTCGCTCCTCGGTGGCGCAGTCTCGGGCGTCCACATCCGGCCGGTGAAGCAGAAGCTGCCGACCGTCGATGCATGGAACGCGACCCTGCAGCGGCAGCTCACGCCAACCATTACGGCCGAAGTTGCGTATGTGGGCAGCAAGGGCACGAACGGCTTCGCCGGAGACGGGCCGAACTACGACATCAATCCAGTTTCGATGTTTCTCTATGGTGTGACCGATCCTCGCACCGGGCAGGCTTATGCTCAGAACCTTCGCCGTCCTTTGTGCGCTCCGACGCTCGCAACCGGTACCTGCAACCGCATAGGGTTTGACCTGGGGAACTACTATGGAAATGACGTATCCAGCCGGTACAACGCGTTTGAAACGAAAGTTGAGAAGCGCTTCTCCCAGGGACTGCAGTTCATTGCTCACTACACGTACTCTCGCGCCGACGGCTACGACGGCACTTACTACGCCGTAGACAAGGCGATCGCATTTGGCCCGGTGGATTTCAACCGCAACCACGTATTCGTAGTCAACACCGTCTATGACCTGCCGTTCGGCAGAGGCAGGAGCTTCGGCAACCACGTGAGCAAAGGCATGGACTACCTCATCGGCGGATGGCAGGTGAGCAACACCACGAACTGGAGCAGCGGGCTCCCCTGGACGCCCAGCACTTCCGAGTGCGGCGCCGAACAAGACGTTGGCGTATGCCGCCCGAACCGGGGATCCGGGTCGTTCCCCATGGGACCCGGGTCGTTCGATGCAACCACGCACACGGTTACGTTCTTTAATCCGCTGGCTTCTTTAACGGGTCCCTTCACCGCTCCCGGTGTCGGAAATCTCGGCAACATCGGGCATAACCCGTTCACTGGCCCGTCCGGGTTTTATTCGGACCTGTCGGTTGCCAAGCGCTTTCCCATCACCGAACGAGTCGGCGCGCAATTCCGCATGGATGCGTTCAACGTGTTCAATCACCCGGTGTACGCGTTCAGTTCCAATAACGGCGCCAATACCTGCATCGACTGTCAGGGTGGAATTAACGGGAAAATCACCGACCTCGAACAGGGCACGAACATGCGGGAGTTGCAGTTCGCGCTGCGATTCGATTTCTAGTTGAGCGCTATAGTCCGGGAGGGCGTTCCATGCCCTCCCGGTCTTCTGCCCGACGTGGAGAGGCCCATTGCGGTTGTGCCAAAGCCCGGCGCGAAGGCCCCCGTGTCGGGAAGACCGTCGCCATGTAAAATGACCGCCATGCGGTCGAGTCTTCTTTTCATCCTGCTCTTTGCCGCCAGCTGGTCCACCTGGGCCCAGACTTCAGCCGGATCTGGTTCGGGAGCGCCGCCCGATCCCGCAATCGCCCACGCCCGCGAACTTCTCGAGCAGGGCAAGTACGACGAAGCGATTCAAGAATTACAGCGGCTCTCTTCGTCTCAGCCCAGGGCCAGGGGTTTCGACCATGAATTGGGCGTCGCCTACTACCGGAAAAGCGACTACCCGCATGCGATCGATTCTCTGAGAAAGGCGCTCGACGAGGACCCTCAGGACGCCGAAGCCACCCAGTTGCTGGGAATCTCCTCCTACCTGAGCGGCAAGCCGCAAGAGGCGATCCCGTTTCTTGAAAAAGTCCAGACCTGGTATCCGCGGGCCAATGTGGATGCCTCCTACATTCTCGGCCAGTGCTACATCCAGACCAGGGACTATGACCATGCCCGGCGCGCCTTTGCCAAGATGTTTGACCTCCCGGCGGATTCTGCCGCGAGTTATCTCCTGGCGGCGCGCATGTTGTTCCGCCAGGAGATCGAGCCGGCTACCATCGAATACGCCCAGAAAGCGATTGCGATCGATGCCAAACTGCCGCGCGCCCATTTGTTGCTGGGGGAAATTCACCTTTTCAAATCCGAGATCCCGGAGGCGATCGGCGACTTTAAAAGTGAGCTGGCGTTGAACCCGAGCGATGCGGCCGCCTATTACAAACTCGCCGACGCCTACTCGCGCATGCAGAAGTTTGATGAGGCGGAACGGCTGTTGCAGCGCTCGATCTGGCTCGATCCCACCTCGACCGGGCCCTACGTTCTGATGGGGAAGGTCCTTGAAAAGAAGGGCGAGCCGGAGCTCGCCGCGAGGGCTTTGCGCCGTGCGGCGCAAATGGACCCGAACAACTCCATAACCCACCACTTGCTTGGCCAGGCCTACCGCGAGCTCGGCGATCAGGAACAGGCGGAACGCGAGCTGAAACTTTCGGGCGAACTCGAGAGCGCCCAAAATCGAAATAATGATCGAAATAATGACGCGAAACAATGATGTCAGGCCCTTTCTCGCGGCTCCCGTTCTTCCTTCCGCCCGGTAAGGGTTCTGCGCTATACCGGGCGCAGCGAACCAACGCCGTAGTCGTCGTGCTCTCGATCGCAATTTCTTCTCTCCCGGTCGAAGCGCGCATGCCATCCGGCGGAGGAAACGCCGCACAGAAGACTTCGGTGACAACGGCGCAAACCGATCCTGCTCCAACGGAATACGTTGGCGATGCAGTGTGTGCGAAGTGCCACGGCGCGATCTCCGACTCCTACAAGCGGACGCCCATGGCGCATGCCAGCGGCCCGGCCGGCGAAAACTTCATTCCGGCAGACTTTACGCATCCTGAGTCGGGCGTTCACTATCGCATTTATCAGGACAACGGACGGGTGTGGTTGAGTTTCGACCGCGGCGGCGCAAACCCGGTGCACGGGAAACGGGAGCTGCTCTATTACCTCGGCTCGGGACGCCGGGGGATGACGTATTTATTCGCCGACGATGGGTTCTTGTTCGAATCGCCGATCAACTGGTATGGAGGGCGCGCGGCGTGGGACATGACGCCCGCATTCCAGAGCACTCGAGAAGCCCCTTTAAATCTCCCGGCGTACACGAGCTGCCTCGATTGTCACGTCAGCGGCTTCAGGCCTCCGCTCAGTGGAACGGAGAATCGCTATGGCATGCCGCTTCTGAGCGATTCGGGCATCACCTGTGAACGGTGCCACGGCCCCGGAGCTCGACATGCAAAGGGCGCACCGATTGTGAATCCGGCGAAGCTTCCGCCGGAACGCCGGGATGCGGTCTGCATGCAGTGCCACCTGGAAGGCCGGGTTTCAGTCGAGCGCGCCGGGCGGCATCTGTACGAGTACCGGCCGGGCGACTCGCTCGACGACTACATTCGTTATTATGTGCTGGCCGATGCGCCGGCAAAGCTTGGGGCCGTGAGCCAGGTGGAGGCTCTCTCCGAGAGCACGTGCAAGAAGGTGTCGGGCGATAAGATGTCCTGCACCAGCTGCCACGATCCGCATTTTTCACCATCCGCGAACGAAAGAACCGCCTATTTCCGTGGAAAATGTCTGGCGTGCCACGGCGCCGAATCAGGAGACCGGCATCATCCCGAGCAAAAAGATTGCACGGGTTGCCATATGCCTGCCTCTCTCAGTAAAGACGTGGCGCATACGGAAGTGACGGACCACAGGGTTCCGCGTATTCGGAATCTCCCGCCGCCATTGCCTCGAGACGCAAACGCGAGTACGAGCGAGGCCGGGCTGGTTCCGTTTCCGGATTCGCCTGAGGCCCGAAAGGACATCAGGGACCTGGCCCTGGCATGGGAGCAGTTCACCGACAGCGGCGCGGATGTTTCCCGATCCAGAGCGGAAGAGCTTCTACGGCGTTCCGTTGCCGAGTTCCCCGACGATGCCGCGTCGCTTTCCGCCCTCGGATACGAGGAACAGGTGCGCGGCAATGTGGAGGAGGCGCGCAAGATGTACCAGCGGGCGCTCGCGTCGGACCCGAATTTGATTGATGCCGCAACCAATCTTGCCGTGATCGAGGCCGGGAGCGGAAATATCAGCGCGGCGATCAACCTGCTCCAGGGGGCGTTTGATCGCGCGCCGGCTAGAAGCAGCGTGGGGATGAATCTTGCCCAGGTCTACTGCCTGGCAGGAGAACCCGATCGCGCGCGAGCGAGCGCGGTCCGCATACTGGAGTTCAATCCGGACCTGCGCGCGGCCAGGGAATTCCTCGAGGAATTACGCCCCGGTTCGAGCTGTCGGGCCGGCGATCCATCGAAATGAGCTTCGTCCGCGCTTCCATTCCCCTGGTGTGTCCGGGGCCTCGGGGAACCGGCTCTACCAGGCTCCCGCCCAGCCTCGACTCGAAACGAACCTCGAACCATGAAGTTCCCCCTTCTGCGCGAACCTGCCGCAGCTCTTGCGGCCATGGGCGGCGCAAGGCGCGGCTGCGGCGGAGGTCAAGTTCAAGAAAAACGTTTCTTTTGCGGCCATTCGTGTTAAAAATGTAACAATTTCCCAACCCCTTGAGGTCACCGCCGACATGGCCACGACGACTACCAACCGGGGCGCCGCCGTCCCGATTACGAACGCGCTGGGGGCCAGTTATGGCCCCGCCCTCGCCGTCCTCACGACTTTATTTTTTATCTGGGGCTCGCTCACGTCGCTGAATGATGTTTTGATTCCCTTCGCGCAGCACGTGTTCCGCTTGAATCTCGCCGAGAGCATGCTGATCCAGACGGCATTCTTTCTCGCATATTTCCTGGTTTCCCTGCCGGCGGCAAAGATCATCGGCTGGATCGGCTACAAGCGCGCCATCATCGTCGGCTTGAGCACCATGGTCGCCGCGTGTCTTCTGGTTTATCCGGCGGCCAGCATTCCTTCCTTCCCGTTCTTTTTGAGCGCGCTGATGATCCTGGCCTCCGGTATCACGGTCCTCCAGGTTGCCGCCAATCCTTATGTCGCCGTGCTCGGCAGACCCGAAACCGCCTCGAGCCGGCTGAATCTCACGCAGGCCTTCAACTCGCTCGGCACCGCGGTTTTCCCCTGGGTGGGCGCGCGCCTGATTCTCGGCGAGAGCATGACGGCCGCCGCCCAGGCCGCCTCGCAGGATGCGGTCATTAAGCTCTATGTTTATTTTTTCGCCATTGTGCTGGTGTTGCTGGCCGTCTTGTTCGCGGTGTTCAAATTGCCCCGCATGGAGGCCGCCGAACGCCGCGCGGGCGAGACCCTAGACGACTCGATCTGGAACCACCCGAATCTTTACCTCGGCGCCATCGGGATCTTTGTCTACGTCGGCGCGGAAGTGGCCATTGGCAGCTCCATCTCCAATTATCTGGCGCTCGACAATATCGGGCATTTCGCCTCCGATGTGGCAGATCCCGCGGCCAGATATCACGCCGCTCTGGCCACTGCCGCGCGTTACATTTCGATTTACTGGCTGGGGGCAATGGTCGGCCGCTTCATTGGTTCGGCCGTGCTGCAGAAGGTCAAGACCTCGCGCGCGCTCGCCTTCTGCGCGGCGATGGCGGCTTTGCTGGTGGTCGTCACCGTCTTCTCGAGCGGCCATTTCGCCCTCTGGTCGGTGCTTTCGATCGGACTGGTCAACTCCATTATGTTTCCCTCCATTTTCACCAGCGGAATCGCCGAGCTGGGGCCGCTGACCGGCGACGGCTCGGGGCTTCTGAACATGGCGATCGTCGGCGGAGCGGTCATCCCCTGGGTGGTCGGAAGGATTGGGGACGCGATCAATCACGTCTACTTTGCCAATAGCATTCAGGGTGAGACCAGCTGGGGCCAGGGCATCCACTACGCGCTCCTGCTTACCGCCTTCTGCTACCTGTACATTCTTTATTACGCCCTGAGCGGGTCTAAACCGAACAGCGAACGCCCGGGAGGCGCGAGCCGGCAGAATCCGGGCACACAGGGCACACGCGCCGAGGCCCGCTCCTAGTTGGACACGCGGCTATTCGTCGGGGTGGATGTCGGCGGCACCAAGGTGGCCGCCGGTCTGGTTGACGCCCAGGGGGGAATTTCCGCCCAGGTCCGGGTAGCCATGACCGCCGACTCCGGGGCCGAGCGGGGACTGGAATCGGTGCTTACCGCCATTCGTCAGGTGCTCGTGCAGGCGAGCGAAGGGGTGGCGGGGATCGGAATCTGTGCGCCGGGCCCGCTTGACCCGCACACCGGAGTCATTCTCAACCCCCCGAACGTTCCCTGCTGGCGGAATTTTCCCCTGGCGGAGGCTGTCGGAAAACTGCATCGGGTTCCGGTTGCGGTCGACAACGATGCCAACGCCGCTGCGCTGGCGGAAGCGCGCTGGGGCGCAGCGCGCGGGTGCGCGAACGTTTTCTACGCGACCATCGGAACCGGGATCGGCACGGGAATTGTCTTTGACGGCAGAATTTACCACGGACGCACCGGAGCGGCGGGCGAGGGAGGTCATGTCTCGATCGACCGGAGCGGGCCCATCTGCAACTGCGGCAAACCGGGCTGCATCGAGGTCCTCGCCTCAGGGCGAGCGATCGTCAAACGCGCGCAGCAGGAGCTGGCTCGCGGGGCGAGCTCGACCCTGCTGGAGCTTGCAGCCGGCGACGCCTGCGCGATCACCGGAATCACCGTGGCCCGGGCTGCGGAATCGGGCGACCGGCTGGCAAACCGGATTCTCCTTGAAGCGACCGAATCGGTGGCGTTGTGGCTGAGCAATATCGTCGATCTGTTCGATCCCGAGGTGCTTGTGATCGGAGGAGGCGCCGCTGCCCTGTATCGGCCGTTCCTTGACCGGCTGCGGGACCGAATGGCGGAATTTGCGGTGAATCCCCGTGCGCACGAGGTGCCGGTCCTTGCTGCCCGCTACGGGGCCGATTCCGGCATCGCCGGCGGCGCAGCGCTGTGCGTGTGAAATGTCTCCCGTGCCGCGCGAGCTTCGATTCGACGGGCCCCTCCGATTTGCCGTCCATGGCGAGCGAGGAGAGGATCGCGCGAGAGTTCGGCTGCGGCTAAGACCGGACAAGAGGAAACCTTAGGAACCCCATGAAACTCGAGCACCTGGCGATCTGGATCGTACTTATGTTGTCGGCCACCTGCCTTGCCCAAACCGAGAGCGTAATTTTCGCGGAGGCTGATTTTCCTGCTGCAGATTCTGCAGCCGCTTCGGCCTCGGTCGTCCGCGAGGCCATACCGGGAGCGCGGCTCTCGTCCGCCGCGGAGCTCAAGGACGGTTTGAATTCCGCAAAGCTCCTGGTTCTCCCCTATGGCTCCGCCTTCCCCGAAGAAGCATGGGGCGACATTCAGCGCTTTCTCGAGCGCGGCGGCAATTTGCTGGTCCTCGGGGGCCGGCCCTTTACTCGCGCTGCCTATCGCGACGGCGCGGGCTGGAAGCTGCGCGACTATAGCGTTCGCTACACGCGCCCTCTCGGGATCGATCAATATCAGGACACGCCCGGTTCGGACGGGCTCGAGTTTGAATCGAATCCCGACATCCCGCTCAGAATCCCGCAGTTTGCCTGGAAACGTGGATTCAGTCCGGTTATCCGTCTAAGCGCCGTCGATCTTTACAATCGCGGCGGCTCGGCCGGCTCGATCGATTCGAATCTCGACCCGCTCGCGTGGGGAAGCGGCGGAGCGCGCCGGATGTCGGCGCCGGTGATTCAGATCGATCATCTGCGAAACGGCTTCGACGGCGGCCGATGGATCTTCCTGGGCGCCGAGCTTTCGCCGGATTTCTACACCGGAGGGAACGCTCGCGACGTCATCGCCCGGCTCGCAGCCCAGGCGGCGAGGGGCGCCGAAGAATTCACCGTGCGTCCCGTCCTGCCGCTTTATCTTCCGGGAGAAACCGTCGAGCTCGAAATCACCCGGCATCCCTCGGCCGGGCGGGAGAGGGTCGAACTGGAGGTCGCGCCCGACCGGATGGAGGGGCCTGCGAACCATCCTGCACCTCCCATACGAGTCGAACTCTCCCGCGGCCCGCAAACGCTCGTCGAGCTTGGCAAATTCGAGCCGGGCCTGCATTTCGTGGTTGCCAAGCTCCTCGACGCCGGCCAGGCTCGCATCGTCTATCGGTCGGGTTTCTGGATTCGCGACCTGAACTATCTGCGCTCCGGACCCAAGCTGGGTGTGAATGAAAACTACTTTGAGCTCGACCAGAAGCCCGTCGCCGTGGCGGGCACCACATACATGTCGAGCGAGGTCGAGCGGCTCTATTTCGACCATCCCAATGTCTATGTCTGGGACCGCGACCTCGGGCAGATTCACGACGCCGGTCTGAACATGGTCCGCACCGGGTGGTGGACGGGCTGGGACAAGTTCGCGGACGAAAACGGCGTTCCCTATGAACGCACGCTGCGCACGTTCGAAGCTTATTTGATGACCGCGCGCAAGCACGGCCTGCCGGTGCAGTTCAATTTCTTCGCCTTCCTGCCCGACGTCCTCGGGGGAGTGAATCCCTATCTCGATCCCGAAGCGGTTGCCAGGCAGAAGACGATGATTGCCGGGGTGGCCGCGCGGTTCGCAGAGGTTCCGTTTCTCGCTTACGACCTGATCAATGAGCCCAGCTTTTCGAAACACCTCTGGACCATGCGCCCCAACGGCGACCCGATCGAGACCCGCGAATGGAACCAGTGGCTGGACAAACATTATGCGAAGAGAGCGGATTTGGCTGCGGCATGGAACCTGCCGGTCTCCTCCGTCGAGGGCACGATTGCGCTCCCCGAGGAGGCCGATTTTGAGCCTCGCGGAATGTACAGCGGGCGCAACTCGCTCAAGATTTACGACTATGAGATATTCGCCCAGGAAAGCTTTGCCATGTGGGTGAAGGCCATGCGCGACGCCATTCGCTCGGCCGGGTCCCTGCAGCTGGTCACCGTCGGTCAGGACGAAGGTGGATTCGACGACCGGCTCTCGCCTGCATTCTTCGGCCCGTACGTCGATTTCACCACCAATCACTCCTGGTGGCAAAACGACCCCATCTTTTGGGATTCTCTGGTCGCCAAGCAGCCGGGGAAGGCCATGCTGATCCAGGAAACCGGCCTGCAGAGGGAACTCAATCTGGACGAGACCTCCCGCCGCACCCCGGAGAGCGAAGCGGCGCTCCTCGAGCGCAAGCTCGCCATGTCATTGGTCGGCGGCTCGGGCGCGATCGAGTGGCTGTGGAACACGAACCCTTATATGACCGAGGGCAACGAGACTCCGATCGGCGCGCTGCGCGCAGACGGCACGGAAAAACCGGAAGCCACGGTCCTGCGCAACTTTGCGAAATTCGCCGCCCGGCTGGGACCGCACTTGCGCAATCCCGAGCCTCCGCAGGTGGCCCTGATCGCTTCCCAGGCGGCGCAATATTCGGCGATTCGAGGTTTTCAGATAGAAGCCCAGCGGAAAGCGGCGCGTGCAGTCGGATACTACGCAAGGCTGACGCCCTACCTGATCTATGAAAACCAGATCGAGAAGATGGGAAATCCCAAGCTGGCGGTTCTCGCTTCGGCGCAGGCTCTCACCGAAAAAGCCTGGCAGCAATTGTTGAACTACGTCGAAGCCGGGGGGAACCTCTTGATTACGGGGCCGGTCGAGCGGGATGAGCATGGGCGCGGAGTGAACCGCGCTGCGAAGTTCATTCCCGGCGCCCGGGCGCAGCCGCTTACTTTCCATACCGCGGGCGCAAGCGGCTCCGGAAAGACCGCGAACATCCTGACCTTTGATCAGGAAGCTCAGAACTGGCTGGAATATTTACATTCTGAGAATCACGGTTCCGAACTTAGGGAGGTTGAATATGGCCGCGGGCGCATCCTTTGGGCCCGGTACCCGGCCGAACTTGCTGCGAACGGGGAAGCGGTGAGCGGGGATTACATTGTGACCGCAGGGCGAGAGGCCGGACTCAGTCCTCCATTCGTGCTTTCCCCCGACGTCTCGCCGGGCATTCTGGTGTATCCCGTCTCTCTCGAAGACTCGGTCTTATACATCTTTTCTTCCGACAGCCCCCTCGACCAGCCGATCCATCTCGAGGACAAGATAACCGGTGCAAGGCTTACATTTACGCTGCCCGCTGAGCGCGCCGCCCTTGCCCTCATCGGGAAAAAAGAAAAGGCTGTGATCGCGAAATACGGCTTTTGATACGCAGGCGAGCTGCCCGTTTCGAGGATCTGCGACGTGTGGCGCGACTGAAGTCGTCAGAGTGCGGCCATGTCTGATCGACGTGCGAGTGCGAGCTATCCTGTTGGCGACGAAATGCGGCGATGAGGGATGGCAAGAACGTTGCCGTGTTCCCTCCTGGAAATGGCAAAGAAAAATCGCAGGATCGCTGAGAACTCGCGGCCACGCTGCTCAGCACAGCGGACTTTGACGGCTTCAGATCAGAAAGCTTGAGAACAGTTTTCGGGAGCTTCTTTCTCTTTCTCTTTCTCTTTCTCTTTCTCTTTCTCTTTCTCTTTCTCTTTCTCTTTCTCTTCGGGGGACTTAGACATCGGCGTAGCCTCGCGGGATTCGAGGGGGGCCCAGACTGGCCGAAAGATCCAAGGAGTCAGCTTAGGGCGAGCAGATCCCGTTTATGACTATCCCCCTGATCGCCTTCAGAAACACAAAGGGAAAAAGCCCTACCGTCACAGGTAGGGCTTCTCTAGATAGGGCTTCTTTTGGTGGTCCTCAATAATCGGTTTCGGTCAGGTCTTTCCATTTCCACGTTGGCTACTGCAAGACGGTTATTGGCAAGAACGCAAATCGTGACGACTTTTCGGCCTGGCGGCGGTCCTCTTTCAGTTTGGCTGTTCCGGACTTATGTCCGGAGCTTGGACTTGCGTCTCGCTATCCCGGCGAGACCGACCAGACCAGTTCCAAGCATCCCGAGTGTGCCGGGTTCCGGGATGACCACTTCATCGACATCGACCGTGCCACTCCCTTGACGAATAACTCCAACAGCTGGTTGCGTATTGCAACCATTGGAGTTGTCACTGTTACACCAGCTAAGGTTCGCCATGGTTAAATGACTATCGGGTTCAAATGGGGCCTGGGCAACAAGCTTTGCGCTGAGCTCGGAAACGCCGGTGAACGTATTCCTGCCATTACCCGAACTGACCCTTGTCAGCGTCCCACCGAAGACGCTGTCCATAATTGAATTGCCGCCTCCCGAGGCGCTCAAAGTACCCGTCCAATCGCACGTGCCGGGCCCCATCAGGCAAGCGCCAGTTAGGGTTTGAAACGTTATCTCGATCCTGCCAGTGCTTCCAGTCAGATCCCATACCGCACCAACGGTGAAGGCCCCGTTGCCGACGCCGGGCGTGACTGAACTCAAGCTGGGATTGATGGTTCCAGTTGCTATCGTGAATGCTTCGGATCCCGAGTTATCGTCGGGATTGATACTAGTTGCCAATGCCGCCGTGGGCAAGGCCAAGGCTAAGAGCCCCAAGAACATGATCTGTCGCATCGTTTTGCCTCTATGTGCTGGATTTATATGGGGAACGGAGCTACTTGCGACGCGGTGAAGACTCTTTGCCGCATGGCGCGGTCCTGCACCATGGCGGTCTTCTTTCCGCAACATACAACTACTCTCAATTGCAGGTGAGTTACCAAAGCAGGCGAGGTTTGACGATCTTCAAATCCAAAGACTTAGCCGCGGTCGCCGGCAATTAGGTTTGCCAGCATGCAAAGGCTTGCACAATTTCGGCAGCCGATAACTCTTCCTCCCGGGAGGAAGTGGTCTCGCGGTGAAGACTCTTTTGCCGGGTGGCGGTCCGACGCCATGGCGGTCTTCTTTTCCAAAATACGGCTACTCTCAGTGCAGGTGAGTTACCAAAGTAGCGGAGCTTTTACGATCTTCAACTCCAAGGACTTAGCAGCGGTCGCCGGCAATTTGCTTTGCTGGCATGCAAATTGCGTGCACACTTTCGGCACCTGATAACTGTTCCTCTCGAAAGGAAACGCCCTCGCAGTGAAACGCTCTTCCTGCCTGATGGAGGTCCCCCGCGGTCTTTTTTTCCCGCAAAATCCGGCTACTCTCACGGCAGGTTACCAGAGCAGGCGAGTCTTGACGGTCTTCCAATCCAATGACTTAGGAGCGGCGCCGGAATTTGCTTTGCTGGCATGCAAAGGCTTGCATACTTCCGGCGCCTATAATCATTCCCTCTCGAGAGAAATGCCCTCGTGGAAACGTCGACCCTCGACGCCGTTCCAGCTCGGAAGGAACTTCTCCGGTGAGTCAAAAAGGAAAAGGAAAAAGGGCACCCGGGGCTCGGAGGAGCAGCAAGAAGACCGGGGGCCCTGTAGTACTACTGTACTGTTCGTGATTGTGAGTACAAGGTAGAGAGCACGCCGGCGGCAACTGCCAAAATTGACAGGGGGCCGAGCACAACCGTCAGCCAGATGGGTCCTTGCCGACCTCAGGTTGGGACATCAAGATAGGGGCATGATTGGGCTGCGCTCCGAAATCCGAAAGAGCGTTGCGAACAGGAAGAGGGAAGAGGCGGGAGTCACCGCACCGCTGCGGCCAAAACTCCCTCGGTCGTCTGCCGCTAACGCCCGCTCTGCGGATGGTTACACGTGTGGTTGTGAACTGAGCCTTCCGTTGAGCATGCCGACGCATGCGAGGGCCGAGCCGGGCGCCCGCATGATTCCCGGCCGTGTGAAGGCGGTATTAATCTGGCCGGCTATCGAACAATGTGGAAATCGTGGGGACCTTCGCTCTCGTGCTGTGAACAGGCCCAGGGGCGGGATCTGCTTGCCCTCAGCCAGGATGAACCCAGAATCCCTGTTAATGAATCAATTCGACGCCCTCAAAACCACGTAGTCCTTGTACTCGATCGTGAGGGTAGCACGGCCGCCCAGGCGAATCACGCTTTCGGAGTGGTTCTCCAGAGGAAGCCAGAAGCCATCTACTTTTACGTACCGGTGCTCGATTTCCGTCTTCTTGATCCAGAAGGAAGGGTTTTTTGCGGGTTCGGCTTTGATCTGGGTTACCGCAAAGTCCTTGGCGTCCACCCAGATTTTGCCGCGGTACAAGAATTTGTTGTCCGACTTGGGTTTGACCTCGACAATATACTCGCCGCCTGCGGGTGTATTGGCGTAGCCATCCATCTGAAACTCGTAGTTCTCCGCGCTTAGAGCCGTCCGGCGCTCGTTTTCCTGATCGGCAGCCTCCTGCTCGCCCTCGAGCAGCTTCTTGAAGACGTGGGTGTGGATGAACTTCGAACCGGTCTGGGAAACGATCGTAAACTCCTTTTTGCCGGGAGATTGATAGTTTACGTTCACCGTCATTTCTGCGTCCCGGTCTGAAGGGAAACCGAGATACTTCAGGTGATAAATGCGTGTGCTCTGGAACTGACGAAGCGCTTCCGCGCGCTCCCGGTTCCTTTGCTGCACATTTTTCATCACCTCTTCTACGGACAAGGGGGCTCCTGGGCTTCGAGTTGTGTGGGAGTCCGGATCCTGCGCCCTTGCCGGCGGCGCCGCCGTGATAAGAATCGCACTCAAAAGCCAAGCGGCCGTTCGTCCTGTCCAATGCATGGAGTCTCCGATTATGAGATTGCTTGATGCGAGCTGCTGGATGCCCTTCGAATCCCTTCGACTCCAACGGCGGCGTGCTTTTCAACACCCCAACTGCTCAACCACTGGTCATATCTCGAATAGACCGATTCGAATACCGCGTCCCAGGAGGCAGATAAAGCATACTCGCGCGCTTGCCGCCCCATATGATCAAGCAGTTCCGGCATGATGGCAAGCCGGGTGACGTGCTCCACGAAAGCGTCCAGGTCCTGGGCTACGAAGCCGGTTTCTCCAGAACGCACGATGAAGCGCGGTCCTCCGCTATCGGTAACGATCGCCGGTACGCCCGAGGCCAGCGCCTCCAAAATCACATTTCCGTAGGTGTCGGTCCGCGAAGGGAATACGAATACATCCATATTAGCGTATGCCTCGGCCAGACGCACGCCGTGCAGGACTCCGGCAAAATCCGCATGTCTCATCCGGGACTGAAGCCAGGGCCGTTCGGCGCCCTGGCCCACGATCTGGAAGCGGAAGTTCTTGAGCCCGGCCTGCTCCAACGCCCGCTCGAGATCGGGGAGAACGCGGATGCTCTTTTCGGTTGTCAGCCGCCCCACGTAACCCAGTACGAATCGTTCGTCGGCGCGGGTGCGCCGCCGGGGATCAAACAATGTCGCATCCACCCCGCGTCGCATAGGGTAGCATGGCTGACCCGTGCCTTCCTTCAGCAGTTCGATGAGTTCCTCATTGGGGGCAAAAAGCAGGCCCGCCATCTGGTAGAAGCGCAGCAGCGCCCCCAGCGATAGTTGGCGGATGGCTTGCCCGAGAGGGCTTCTCAGCAAGCCGGGACACCAGCTTAGCACCGCCGCCGCCCGCTGTTCGGCGTATTCGTGAAGGTTGGTATGCCAGGAGGCGGCGAGCGGAATTCTCAGGTTGTGGGCAACCAGCGCTCCCAGCTGGCCGACGTCGCTCGGGCCGGTAACGTGCACGAGGTCGGCTTGAAAACCGCGCACTTCCGCCTCGGCGCGGCGATAGTGGCGCCAGAACGCGAGATCAAAGGTATGCCGGCTGTCGATGGGGAACGCGACAGGCCCCCGGCCGAGAACGAGCCTGGTAAAGTTTCCTTCCCGTTCAATCAGGTCCTCGTCGCCGCCGCAAACGGTCAACATGGGAAGCCCGCGGCGGCGGCAGAAGGCCGCGAACTGCCTGGCGGTATTCGCTACCCCGTCTACTTCACCGTAACAATCCGGGAAGAACGCCACCCGGGGCCCGGCACGCGGTTCAGCCGCAGCCGAGCCGGGACGGGTCAAGACACCACCTCTTGGCCTTTGCCGAGATCAAAGCGCATCTGGTGTTCGGGCTTGCCGAGCAGGCGCTGCATCGCGCGTCTTACCGGCCGCATGTCCATCAAGCGCACCACCGCAAAGCTGATCTCGATGAAGGCTTCCGGCCTGGTCCATAAAGCGGAAAGCGGACGGATGACGCCATTCTGGTCGGGGTGAAAAATTCGCTCATCCCAGCGCTGCGAGCCAGCGGGATACTCCGGATATTCACGAATGACGTCGAGTAGCGTCTGAACAATCCTCACCAGGTGGGGCTCGGCGTACTGGGGCATGAACAACACGTGCGTGCGCCGCTCTTTCCGAATCTCGTGAACGAACTCGGCGAAGCTTTCCGCTTGGGTCAAGTTCAGGACCCCGCTTGGCTCGCAGCCATGGCGGTCACCACCTCCGATGATCGGTTGATTCCATCCTTCGGCAAAATGGACGGTTGCCTGGTTCTCCTCCCAACTTCGCAGGCCGCCCAATTCGAATGCGTGAATGAACATTCCCAGTTTTGCGACAAAAGCGCTCAGGGTGCCTGCGTGCCGCTCCCGGCCGATTCCGGCCAGGTCCCACATCGGATGATTGAGAACCACCAGCACATCGGGGCTCTCGTGGAGCATCGCGAGAAGCTGTTCGAGGCGCTTTTCAACCGGGTTTCTCGTAAATTCCTGGAGGTCCGCCACCATGGTTTCCGCGCGGGCGCTCGGCAGGTTGTGCAGTCCCAGATGCAGCGTCGTGTCCCGAAAGGGCACGGTCCATTCGAGCGAGACCGGGATCCTGCGCGCCTCGGGGATTACCCGAAGAAGCATCGGCGCTTCGATATTGTCGTGATCGCTGAGCGAAACCATGCCGGAGATGCCCAGTACGTTCTCAATCTGATTGCGCTCCAGTTGATAGGCGGACAAAGCCGGCATGGGCGGTGTCCAGTACGACTTACAGAAATCAAGCTTGATGTTAGAGACGTCGGAGGCGCGTCGGTCCCAATAGGCCAACCCCCAGCGTAAGGGCGTGTGTTTGGCGGAAAACTCGGGAATGAAATAAAGCCCTTCTTTCGAATGGTTTGTGTGACCGTGCAAAGAAACTGCACTGCGATACGATTTTGCCGCTGAGGGCTGCTGCCACAGGTAGGTTAAGGTGCGATGCAAATCGCCTCCTTATGCAGACAACTGCGGGATTTACTGCGCAGATCATGACACGCAAATCGTTAAAGACAGATTACAGCTACATCATTTTTTGTGCAGTCCCTGATTAGTTATTGCGGCTTTCACCTACCGGTCATTCATTCGCGTGGGTCTCTCTGTCTATACTGCCTGCTTGAGGGGCCGGGTCATGAACCGTTCAGAGCGGAAGGATGGGCCGATTTCTCCCGACATAACTCTCCCGGCGGCCCTTTTGGATCTACTCCGCTCGCCGCGCCGGCTGTTGTTTTTGTGGAATTGGAAGTCCGCGCTGCTCAGTTTGTTCCTGCGCGGCCCGATTTTTCTGGCCGCAACCGTTCATCGCGGATGGCGATCTTCGGCGGCGGCGCTCGGCACGGAGTCGGTTTTTTGTGTTCTGACTGCAGGCTTCTATGGTGCTATCGTGCAGATGCTTCGAAACGCAAAACCGGAGTGGCTCACCGGGGTGTTCCTCACCCTGATGGTGCCGGCTGTCTTTCAGGTGTTCGAGTACTGGCTGCATCGGTTGCGGGGCACGCCTCACCTCCGGTCGGCGGAAATCGTCTCGGTCGTCGTGAGCGGGATATCGGGATTGTTCAATTGGTATGCCATGCGGCGCGGCACGCTGCTCGTGGGCTCGGAAGGGGGAAACTTTGGAACCGACCTGCGCCGGCTGCCGAGGCTGGTCTTCGGGTTCCTGGCTCTGTTGCCGCGCCGCTTGGCGGCCCGCATGAAACGCATGCAGCAGTAAGGGTTTCACTCGCTGGTCCGGGAAAGGAGAATGCTTTATGAGAACCTTGCACCTCACCAATTCCTGGCATGAGACCTCGGGAGGGATTGCCACCTTTTACCGGGCTTTGATGGGCGAAGCCAACCGCAGAGAGCAGGTCATTCGGCTGGTGGTTCCAGGCGAAAGCGATCGAGTCGAGGAGTGCGGCAAGTTTGGCCGGATCTATCATCTTCATGCGCCGCGGTCCCCTTTGAACCCGGCTTATCGCACCATTTACCCAACGCAGTTTCTCTCCTCCGGAGGCAAACTGCAGCAGATCCTGCGGGCGGAAAATCCGGATCTGATCGAGATTTGCGACAAATACACCTTGAATTACCTGGGCGCATTGCTGCGCCGGGGTTTACTGCCTCGACTAAGCCTGCGGCCGGTGGTGATCGGGCTCAGCTGTGAGCGCATGGATGATAACTTCCGGACTTATCTCGGCAGCCTGCCCTTGGCAGAGGCATTCTGTTCTTTGTACATGAAGTGGCTTTATTTCCCGTTTTTTGATCACCATATTGCGAATTCTGAGTACACGGCCGAAGAATTGCGCTCCGCCGCCGAAGGACAGTTGATCCCGAGGGGAACCTGGATCCGGCACATGGGCGTGGATCTGGTCCATCTGTCTCCCCATCGCCGGTCGAAGGCGATGCGGGCCCGCCTGCTCGAGAATTTTGGCGCCGGCGAGGACAGCACTCTTCTTCTCTATGTCGGCCGCCTGGCGCCCGAGAAAAACCTTTCCCTTCTGTTCGATCTGCTGGCGCGGTTGTCTCGCTCGCGCTCGCGCGACTTTCGGTTGTTGGTGGTCGGCGAGGGAATTGAGCGGGAACGGTGGGAGAGAGACAGCGCGCGGCGCGCGCCGGGAAGCGCTCTTTTCTTCGGCCACATCAAGGAACGGAATGTCTTAGCGGATCTCTACGCCAACGCTGACTTATTTGTCCACCCCAACCCCCGGGAGCCCTTCGGAATCGCCCTGCTTGAGGCAATGGCTTCCGGACTCCCTTTAGTCGCACCCAACCGTGGCGGAGTTACCTCTTACGCAAGCGAGGAGAACGCTTGGTTGGCCGAGGCGACGCTGGATGATTTTTCGGCGGCTATCGAGGAGGCTTTGTCGAACTCTATGCTCCGAGGCCGAAAGGTCACGGCTGCCTTAGAGACGGCCCGCCGGCATGAGTGGACGACGGTGGCCTCGTCGTTCCTCGATCTGTATACGGCGTTGATGTGCTCCGCCCGGGGTTCGCTTGGGGCCTACCCCGCTCCGGCGTTCACTTCTGCGCCTGCGTCCGGCCCCCGAACGCTGCTGAAGCGCACGGTGTCCGCCGCCGCCGAACGGGCATTCCATTTGTTCTCGAGCGGCGCGACCGACCGAAAAGCCTCAGCCCGCGCGGCGGGCGGTAAGCCCTAGGCGCGCGAAGGGAATGGCAGAATTGCCGCCTGAATCTGCGCGGCATGGCAGAGCCAGACGTGCAACCCTGAAACACACATCCGTAGATCCTCCCACACGCCAGGCTCCGCGCCGTGATGCCGGGGTGGTTCAGTCACCACGGATAGTCACAAAGCGACGCCAGCTCCGGTCTTAATTAGAGGCTGTTCGACCATGAAGCCAAAGCGCACAGTCCGGCCACAAAGGGAAAGCCCCGGCACACTCGGCCCCATCGGTGCCCGTTCCAAGCAGAACGAGCCGGTTCCGGGATGGCCGGGACTTGGGCCATTGCGGCGACCGTGGCCATAGGGCCCCCTTTCTCGCCGGACGGGGCGGTCCTCAGCCTGTTTTCTCGAATTTGCGGGGTTTTAGGACTGAACCGGACGCTTCCAGAATGCCCACCACCGGAGAGCCCTCCGCTTGGCTTGCCGGACGTCGGAAGACTGCTTCTCTTCTTTTTTGGCCCGACTTTCGGCCATCCATGATTGCATGAAGCCTGATTGGATTTGTTGCTTGAGAACCTTTCTTTCCATCCTGGAGATTTTCATTCGCGTAGCCCACCACCGCTGCCGCCAGTGTGCCACGAAGTCAGTAACCGAGCCGCAGGCAAAGCCAAGGCCAAGAGCGGCAAGAGTCTTACTCCTCTCATACTTGCTCCTTGATGTGCCTCAATACCGCGAGGCGTTCTTTCGACGAGCGTGGCAGTCCTCAACCTGTTGTTGGTTATTGGCGTTTTCCCTATTCTTGCAGGTGAGTTACCAAGCAGGCGGTCTTTGGCGACACTGAAAACAAACGATTTCTGGGGGTTTTCGCGGCAATTTGCTCTGCCGGTCTGCAATGGACTGCATGCCTTTCGACCGGCTTAAGCAAAAGTTTCCTTACTCGCCGCACCATGCTTCCCGGGAGACGCCGGCTTTCGCGCCTGTAGTGGGCATCGCGCGACCGCGTCTCAATCGTGCGGATCATGCCGGACAGGCCAAAAGGACGTGATCTCGAGGGCCATGGCGCGCGCTCCGGGTCCCTTCCTCTACTGGAAGAAGTTGCAAATCTTTGCGCCTGGAGTCTTCGATGTCGATCCGGCGGGCCTGACGTCCTGCTCGCCTTCCAGGCGCGCGCACAAACCGAACCAGAACGACTGGCGCAGGCCTCAAGCGGCGAATTTCCGTGCTGATTCCGAGGTCCTGGTAGACGCGGGCATGGGAAAGCGCGGTGACTGAACGATTCCCGGGGGGACAGGAGCTGCATCGACACGAAGCCGCCGCCGAAGCGGAGCAGTAGATAGAAGCCTTCAGAGCCACAAAGGGAAAAGCCCCGCTTTTCCGGCAGGGCCTCTTGTTAGCAACGTTGTTCGTATCTGGCTGAGTCCTGGCTTAGGTCGAGAGTTTGAGCTTGCGTCTTGCCGCGCCAGCGAGACCTATCAGGCCCGTTCCAATCAGCCCAAGGGTGCTGGGTTCGGGGACGGCGGCTCCGCCGTTACTGGCAAAACTCACGTCGCTGCTTCCACTGGTTATCTTGTGGCCGCTAAAGACGAGGGTCTCCACCGCAGTTCCCTCTTTCACGGTGCCGTTCGGCATCAGGGATGCGCTGATGGCCACCACAGTATTGCCTTTCATGGTAAGGCCGCCCTCGAGGCCGTCGGTAAATACCGTACGACTTCGGTTCACGACATCTACACTACCGCCACTGAAGTCAAAGCACGTATCCCCTTTTGGGCAGTTGCTCGCCGGGAGTTTGGTTAACGCTCCCGTGTCAATTGAAATGGTATCCAGACTCCCAACCTCCGTTGTGTGGATACCGGCTGTGAACGTACCGCTCCATGTTCCGCTTACAAACTTTCCGGTGTCAAAATCGGCGCTACTTGCCAGGGCGGCCGTGGGCAAAGCCAGGGCCAAAAGCACCAACAGCGATCCTCGTCTCATATGTTCCTTACTCCTTGAACTTAAGCTGGACTTTCATGGGGAAGGAAATTTCCTGCAGGTTCGATTGCAGCCCAAGAACGCAAGCGGTGAGGAATTCTTTCGCCAGCGGTTGGCTGTCCTCAGCCTTTTTCTCCGCAAACACTTATGTGCAAGTGGACTACCAGGCCGGCAGATTCTTGTTGTTACTGGCAACCAACGACTTAGCAGCAGTTGCCGCGGCAGTTTGCCTGGCTACTCTGCAATAAGCTGCATACCTGTTGACCCTGACTAAGCAAATTGTTTCTGCGCCCGACGAGCTGAAAACTTGGATCGCAGTAACGATTTCGGGTTCTTTCGGGACTCTCCGGACCAAGGAAGCGCTAATGGATGACCGAGGCATAAGTTCTCTTGTCTTACGCCAAGCACATGCATGCAGTTTGCGAGAGCCGCCGAGGTATCGGGCTCTAAGTCGTTAGGGGGCATGTCGGCAAACGGCTGGGTGAGGAAGTCCGCCGGGATCGTTTTCCTCGACTGATGTGTCCGGGTTGTTCCGGTATTCGGAACCTTCTTGATGGCAGCATGGGCACTCGCATACCGTCACGCCCTTGGTCAGCCGGTGGCCCGCTTCGCGGGCAGGCCTGTTCGAACAGGGGCCGCGCCGGTTAGACGCGGTGCTCTACCTATCGCCATGCCGCGCGTCTCGTCCGCACAGTTTCCCGGCACAGAGACGGGGCGTGGCTCGACGAACTGGGTAGATCCATTACTGTGCGCGAACGCGCCATCCGACACGGAGGCATTGGCGTCATCGCCGGCTGCGGAGATGTTCTCTCGAGAGGTTGCCGAAACGGGCGGGACGGGCGGCGGAGGCGATTCCGGCCGCGGATCGGGAAGCAACGGATCCGGTTCCCGCAAAGTATCGAAATTCTGGGGTGGGAGACGGGAATCGAACCCGCAACGTCCGGAGCCACAGTCCGGTGCTCTGCCGATTGAGCTACTCCCACCGGATGGTTCGATTATAACGGCTTCGCGCGCCGGCCGTCAGGGTTCGAGGGTCGAGAGTCAGCGTCGCCGGCCGGACGCCGGCACCAGCTGTTGTCCGAGCGGGATTTCGGCCAGGTCCACCCAATGGTATTGCGCCTCTTCGCGGACGAAGGTCAGATCTCGGATCTCCAGACATCGGGATTGGTCGAATTCCGCCCAGCGCGCGCGTGCGATGCGATAGGCGTGATGCGCCTGGTCCTCGGCGCCCATCTTGACGATCGTCAGATGGGGCATGTAAGGCCATTCTTCCTGGCAGGCGAGGGCTTTGACGTTAAGCCGGTCGTGCAGTTCCCGCATCCGATACGCAGCATGAGCGACGCGGATGAAGACCGTCGGGGTCACCGGGATGAACGTCTCCACCTCGCCCAGCGAGACCTCGAAGGGCTCGACCTCCTTGCACTGTTCCTCAACGATCTCCAGGGCTGCCGCTTCCGTGCCTTGCAAATATCTTGGGGGCAACAGGGTAACGTGGGCTGCCAGATGCGGCAGTTCGGGGTGAAGCTCCCTGCGGAGGGACTCGACGAACTCTCCGATCGGGTTCTTTACGTAGGCAACAAGTGCATAACGCTGGGCTCGCGCCATGGCCGAACCAGATTATAAATGCAATGATTATGATGCGCCGCGGAGGATTGACGAAATCCTGCCTGAAGTGGATGATTTTTCACGAGATTGCAATGATTCTGGAGGTTCGAAGCAATGCGTACTCCGATTTTTCCGCTGCCCGGCTCCGCGGGCGGCTTCAAGTGGGCTTGGGTGCTGGTGGCTGTCTTCTTGTTTGTTTCCTCTCTTGCTGGCGCCCGACTCCGCCAGGAGTCTGAGCGGGGCGCACTCGAGATCTATTTTGTGGACGTCGAGGGCGGGCAGGCGACGTTGTTCGTCACCCCGGCCAAGCAGTCTCTGCTGATCGACACGGGCTGGCCGGGCCATGGCGGGCGGGACGCTGACCGGATCGTGGCCGCGGCCAAGGATGCAGGGCTCGGCAAAATTGATTACGTGCTGATCACGCACTTTCACGCCGATCATGTGGGCGGAGTTCCCGAGCTCGCCCGGAGAGTTCCGATCGGCGCCTTCATCGACCACGGTGAAAACCGCGAGTCGTCGAGCGCGCCGACCGTCGCGGGCTGGAGCGCTTATGAGCAACTGCTTGCCAGCGGAAAATACAGGCATCTGACCCTCAAGCCCGGCGAGGCCCTGCCGGTCGACGGGCTGAACGCGGTGGTGGTCAGCGCGGATGGAAATCTTATCCGAGGTCCGCTCAAAGGGGCGGGCGAGCGCAATCCCGGCTGCGGCAATCGGCCCGCCTATCCAGCCGACGAGACCGAGAATGCGCGCTCGCTGGGCGCCTGGATCGGCTTTGGCAAGCTGCGCATCCTCGACCTCGGAGACCTCACCAGCGACAAAGAAGTCGAACTCATGTGTCCACAAAACAAGCTGGGAAAAGTCGACATTTACATCGTGTCCCATCACGGCTGGTCCCAGAGCGGCAGCCCGCCCCTGCTCACCGGAATTGCGCCGCGCGTGGCAATCATGGACAACGGCGCGAAAAAAGGCGGCACGCCCTCGACCTGGGACATCATCGAAAAATCCCCGCGCCTCGAGGATCTCTGGCAGCTGCATTATTCCGAGGAAGGGGGAGAGGCGCATAACGTGCGCCCCCAGTTTATTGCGAACCTCGACGGTGCCGACAGCGGGAATTACTTGAAGCTCACGGCCTGGCCTGACGGCAGGTTTGAGGTGTTCAACTCCCGAACCCGGGAGAAGAAGAGCTATGCGGGACAATGAGCGTGCAGGGCGGCAGGGCGCACCCGCCGGAGAGGAAGCACGTTATGCCTTGCGTTTTCCCCGCAGGCGCGCTTCGAGATACCGGCCGAGAACTACGGCCGAGTTGCGTTCCGTGTCGCGTGCGGCGTAGACGAGGGTCACCGCTCCCTGTCGCGCCGCCTCGAGAATGGGACTCCAGGCGTCCGGGTTGAGGTTGAGCTCAGCCCGGTATCGCTTCTCAAACTCCGGCCACTTACGGGGGTCGTGGCCGTACCACTTTCTGAGCTCCGAACTGGGAGCGACCTCCTTGAGCCACGCATCCAGCCGGAGCGCGTCCCTGGTCATGCCACGCGGCCACAGCCGTTCCACCAGAAACCGCCGGCCGTCGTTCGGGGAAGCCGGTTCGTAAGCTCGTTTGAGTGTGAGCATGAAACGGGGAACGCTCGTACAGAGCGGCTCGCGCCGAGGAGGCGCACGCGCTCCCGCCCGTCAGCTATACTAAACCGTTTGCTCGGCAGGCGAGCGAGAGGAGCCTTGATTGAGGATTCTGGTTACGATCAAGCAGGTACCGCAGAAAGATGCTCCACTGAAGCTCAACGAGAGCGGCACCTGGATTCGCGAAGACGTCTCCTACGAAGTCAATGAACCCGACGCCTACGCGCTCGAAGAGGCCCTGCGCCAGAAGGAAAAGCACGGCGGCGAGGTGGTAGCGATCACTGCGGGTCCGGCGAGGGCGCAGCAGGTCTTGCGCGAGGCGCTCGCCAAGGGCGCGGATCGCGCCATTCATCTCGAAGACGCCGCGTTTGCCGGACTCGATGCCTACAACACGGCGCGCGCCTTCGCGCGGGCGATTCAAGACGAGACATTCGATCTCATCCTCACCGGCCTGCAGTCCGATGACTACGGCTTTGCGCAAACCGGAGTCGTTCTTGCCGAGCTTCTCGGCTGGCCGCACGCCACCATCATCATGCAGATCGAGAAGCGCGACTCGGGCATCCGGGTCAAACGCGAACTCGAAGCAGGCTATTTTCAATACGTCGACATGCCATTGCCGGCGGTCCTCACCATTCAGTCGGGCCTCAATAAGGTACGCTATGCGACGCTGGCCGGCATCAAGCAGGCAAAGACCAAGCCGCTGCGCAAAGTGACGCTCGGCGAGCTCCAGTCCGCGCTTGGCGGCAATTTACAGAAGATCGAGCGCATGTACGTTCCCGAGAAAACAAAAAAGACCGAGTACCTGGAAGGAGTGCCCGGGGAAATCGCGAAAAAACTGGTCGAGAAACTACGCAACGAGATTCGGGTATTGTGAAACCCGGGCGGGCGGCGAGTTAGGACGCCCGCAGCTCAAAACGGACGGCATGGAGGAAAGAGGAAGTGATGTCTCGAACACCGATGATGCGCGCGGAAGAGATTCGGCTAGGCGGCCACGAAGCCAGAGGCGCCGTGCTGATGACGGTTGGCAAGCTGTTGCTCTGGACCAGCCTGATCTTCCTTTCATTCGTTTACGCCGGGCTTAAGGGAGGTTCGCACCTGTATGCCTACTGGACCGTGCTGCAGAGTTTGGCCGGCCTCATTCTGCTGATTGTCGGCCGCATCCAGCGCGGGCCCCTGACCGAGTGATCTCCGCCGAGGTATCGGACTCAATGGAGAAAGTGAGCCATTAGAACCCCGCGAGAGAGGAGGGTTCTGGACCATGCCCGAAACCATTCTGATCGTTGCCGAACAGGGCCGGGGAAAGCTCAATCCTGTGTCCTGGGAGACGTTGGCTGCGGGGCAGACGCTGGCCTCTGAAACCGGATGGGCGCTCGAAGCCGCAGTTGCCGGACAGGACGTAAGCTCGATCGCCAGGGAGCTTGCGGCCAAGAAGGTCCAAAAAGTCTACGACATTGAGTCTGCCCTTCTCGATCCCTACACGCCGGACGCATTTGCGACGGCGCTCAGGCAATTTCTCGAGGCCAGGCGGCCTAAGCTCGTGCTCATGCCGCACACCTACCAGGTCCGCGACTTTGTTCCCAAGCTCGCAACCGGAATGGGCCGCGCGGTCATCAGCGACTGCATCGGGTACCGCAAAGAGGGCGACCGCCTGCTGTTTACGCGGCAGATGTTCCAGGGCAAGTTTGCCGCCGATGTAAGTTTCGACTGTGAGGCGCCCTGGTTTGTGACCTTCCAGACGGGCGCGTTCCGGCGCGACCAGGTCGAGCCCGGCGAAAGCGCCGCGCCCGTTGAAACCGTCGAAGCAAACATCGCGGCCGAGACGGTGCGCAACCGCCCGCAGGAAGTATTCAAAGAAGCCAAGCAGGCCGTCGACCTTACGCAGGCCGAAATCATCGTTTCCGTAGGGCGGGGGATCAAAGAACAGGCGAACCTTGAGCTCGCAAAGCAACTGGCCGATGCTCTGGGCGGCGAGATTGCGGCTTCGCGGCCCATCTGCGATTCGGGCTGGCTGCCCATGGACCGCCAGATCGGCTCCTCCGGCCAGACGGTCGCGCCCAAGCTCTACCTGGCCATTGGCATCAGCGGCGCCATTCAGCACATCGTAGGCATGAAAGGCGCGCGGTCGGTCATTGCCATCAATAAAGACCGGGAGGCCCCGATCTTCGAGGTTGCCGACGTGGCCGTGGTCGGCAACCTGTTCGATGTCGTGCCGCAGCTGACCGAAGAAGTGAAGAAGGTGAAATCCGGGGCCTAGCTCGGGTAACGGGAGAGCGGCTCGCCGGATGCGATCTTTCAGAAGGCAGGAGGAGCGTGCTCATCTTCCGCAAGCAACCTGCAGACATCGAGCGCCCCCGGATGAGCGCCGACGTGGTGGTCGTCGGCGGAGGACCGGCGGGAATGGCCTGCGCTCTGCGCCTGGCCCAGCTCATCGATGGCCACCGCGCGAAGCACCCTGATTCCCAGCTGAGCAAAGAGAACATTTACGTCCTAGAGAAGGCCCGTGAAATCGGCCAGCACTCGCTTTCCGGAGCGATCCTCGATCCCCGCTCCATGCGGGAATTGCTCCCGGGATTTGAAAAAGAAGCGCCGCTCGACTCGCCGGTTACCAAAGAGGCCGTCTACTTCCTGACCAAGACCGGCAAATTCAGGTTTCCGATCACGCCGCCGCCGCTCCGCGACCACGGCAATTATGTGATCTCTCTGAATCGTTTCGTGAAATGGCTGGGAACCAAGGTCGAAGAGGCCGGGATCACCGTCTTTACCGGATTCGCGGGATCGGAGCTCCTGTTTGATGGCCATCGCGTCACCGGGGTCCGCACCGACGACAAAGGTCTCGACAAACAGAACCGGCCTAAATCGAACTTCGAGCCGGGACAGGATCTCGAAGCCAAGGTGGTCGTTCTCGCCGAAGGCACGCGCGGCTCGCTCGCCAAGCAGCTCATCAACAAACTCGATCTCGGCAAGCACCGCAACCCCCAGACCTACGGGCAGGGAATCAAAGAACTCTGGGAAGTTCCTCCCGGCCGCATCGCTCCCGGAGAAGTCATCTACACCATGGGCTGGCCGCTTACTGCGCGCGAGTACGGCGGCGCATGGATTTACGGCGGCAAAGACAATGTCGTCTCCCTGGGTTTCGTCACCGGGCTCGACTATCCCGACCCGCGCCTCGATCCGCAACATGTGCTGCAGCAGTTCAAACGGCACCCGCTCCCCGCAAAGCTGCTCGAAGGCGGCAAGATGATCCGCTACGGGGCGAAATCTCTGCCCTACGGCGGATGGTGGGCGATGCCGCCGCTTGCGGGCGAAGGATGGATGATTGCGGGCGACGCGGCCGGCTTCCTGAATTCGGCGCGCCTGAAAGGGATTCATCTGTCGATCAAAAGCGGCATGCTCGCCGCGGAAACGGTTTTTGAGGCCCTCAGGAAAAACGACTTCTCCCGGGCATCGCTCGGCGCATTCAAGAGCCGGGTCGAAAACAGCTGGATTAAAAAAGAACTGTGGAAAGTCCGCAACTTCCATCAGGGCTTTGAACATGGTTTCTGGCGGGGTATGCTCGCCGCAGGAATTCAGCAGTTCACCGGCGGTGGCCTCTTCCGCCGCCGGGCTCCCGCAACCGCGGGTTACACCCGCATGAAAAAGCTGAGCGCGCTCGCGCGGGACGGCGGGGTGCGGGCGCGTCTGCTCGGGCCGGCCAAAGGCGACCAGAAACTTACCTTCGACAAACTTACCGACCTCTATCATTCCGGCACCAAGCACGAAGAAGACCAGCCCGCGCACCTGATCATCGAGGACACCAATCTTTGCGAGTCGCGCTGCCTGCGGGAGTTCGGCAACCCGTGCCAGAACTTCTGCCCGGCGAACGTCTACGAAATGGTCGAAGACCCGTCGCGGGCGATGGGCAAACGCATCAGCCTCAATCCTTCCAATTGCGTGCACTGCAAGACCTGTGATATCCAGGACCCCTACCAGATCATCACCTGGGTGCCCCCGGAAGGGGGCGGCGGCCCGAACTACGACGGAATGTGAGGACAAGGAAAACGATGAACCAGCTGCGGAAGCGCCTCGCGCTCGTACTCCCGCTTTTTTGTGTGGGCGCCTTCGCCCAGGCGCCGGGGCCGGAAGTGAGGATCCCTTCGACGGGATTTCGCGGCCTCGACGAGTACCGCGCATCCCGCATTGCCATCTTTACCAACGACTACGGCGAACTGGCCCGCTATCGCGAGGCGAACCGGGGCTTGAAGCCGCGCGCAGCCGGCGAAAACCGGGTGGTATTTTTCGGCGATTCCATCACCGACATCTGGAAACTCGATGAGTCTTTTCCCGGCAAACCCTACCTGAACCGGGGCATCGGCGGCCAAACCACCTCGCAGATGCTGGTTCGTTTCCGCCAGGATGTGATCAACCTTGAGCCCCAGGCCGTCGTGGTGCTTGCCGGCACCAATGACATTGCCGGCAACACCGGACCGATCTCGAACCAGGACATCGAAGCCAATTTCGCCTCTCTGGCCGAGTTGGCCCGCGCCCACCACATTCGATTCATCTTTTCGTCGATCCTGCCCGTGCACCATTACACCCCTAAGGCCGAGGACTTTTTCGCGCAGCGCCCGCCCGGGAGAATTCTCGAGTTGAACGCCTGGATCAAGCAGTATTGCTCGGACCACCACCTGGTGTATCTGGATTACTTCAACGCCATGGTCGATCGACAGGGGATGCTGAAGCGCGAACTCGCCGAGGACGGCCTGCATCCGAACAAAGCCGGCTTTGCCATCATGGCGCCGCTGGCTGAGAAGGCGATTGAGAAGGCGCTTAAGGAAGAACCCGCTCGCTAGCGAGCTTGTCACGACGACGCATCCGCCCGTGCGCGATAACCACCGGGTCTCGAGATGTCCCCGGCCCGTCGAAGAAAGACGTCGAAGAAAGACAAAGACGAAGGAAGAGGAAGGAAGAGGAAGGAAGAAGAAAAAACCCCGCTTTGAGTCCGATTCTCTCCCCCCGTCTCCTGCCATTCCCAACCGGGACCCGTGCCACCCGGGCGGGGGGATGATCTTGCAAGGGTCGTGTCGAACCTGGTGTTGAACCTGGAATGAGAATTCTCCCCAATCTCCCGCCCGCCCGACGAGAAGCATCTATAATTGGGAGATTACGATGAGTTTCCGACCGCCGCGGCCTTCGGGAATACCCTGGTCGCGGTGGCGAGGAAGATCGGACGGGACGCGCTTCCCGTGCCGGGTCTCCCGAGGGTGCAGGGGCAAACTCCTGTGCCTCCCGCGCTTGGAAAGGAAACGCTCGCCGGGTGAATGCCCGCCCCCGTTTTCTTTTTCCGAAAGCAGTCACGATTGAGCGCTCGGCATGCGGCGCAAGCGAGCCGATGGCGGAGTGAAGGACCTCGCAGCCGAGTGCGGAATGCCGAATGCCTCTGACCGACAAATTCGGCCGCTCCATCACCGACCTGCGGATTTCCGTCACGGACCGCTGCAATTACAAGTGTGTCTATTGCCGCACCGGCAGCGGAGGCGGGCTTTACGGCGAGCTCCCGTTTGCCGATTATCTCCGCATGGCGCGGGTCCTCGCGTCGCTGGGCATCCAGAAAATCCGTATCACCGGCGGCGAGCCGCTTTTGCGCCCGGGACTGGTCGATTTCGTTCGCGAATTGCGGAGTCTGCGGTCCTCCGAAGGCGAGCGGCTGGACCTGGCGATTACAACCAACGGTCACTTGCTGGCCGGTCTGGCGCAGCCGCTCAAAGACGCCGGTCTCGGCCGCGTGACCGTGAGCATGGACGCCGTCGATCCCGATCGCTTCGCGCGCATCACGCGGACGCCGCGCGGCTTCGATCATGTGCTCGCCGGTGTGCGGGCCGCGCGCGATGCCGGGCTGGGGCCGGTGAAGGTGAATTGCGTGCTCATGCGCGGTTTCAATGAAGACCAGATCATCCCGTTCGGAAGGTTCGCCCGCGAGGAAGGCGTGATTGTCCGCTTCATCGAATTCATGCCGCTCGAGGAGGACCGCGTGTGGTCGCCTTCGGTCGTGGTACGACTCGAGGAAATCCTCGAATCGATGGCGGAATACCGCCCCCTGATCGAAATTCCCCATGCGAGGAGCGAGACCGCGCGGCGCTACAAGTTCGACGACGGCATGGGCGAGATTGGAATCATTGCTCCGGTTTCCCATCCATTCTGCGGCCATTGCAGCCGGATCCGCATCACCTCGGACGGCAAGATCCGCACGTGCCTGTTTTCCCGGTGGGACCATGATTTCTACGAAGTGATGCGCCGCGGGGCTTCCGATGCGGACCTGGCCGGTTTCATTGGCGGCGTGATCAGCCGCAAAGAAGAGCGGCACCATATCGGCGAGCCCGATTTTCTGCCGGCCTCGAGGACGATGGTCCACATCGGGGGATAGGCGGGGTCCCGGGTCCTTGCCCAATCCCGGGGGTTTCAACCGCGCCAAAGAATAAAAAAATCCGGGATCCCGGGAAGATTCCGGGGACTTGAAGTATGCTTTTCTTCCGTGACCCATAGCCTCAAGCGAGCGAAGCCGGGATTGGTCCTCGGCGGCCTGTGGCTCCTGCTTGTCCTCGGCTCGCGCTTGGCTTGCGCCCAGCAATACTATCTCGGCTTTGACCGCAACGAGTATCCCGGCGACGAGAACCTCAAACTCCTGCGCCAGACGTTTTCCTACGGCGGATACTGGCTCAACAATCCCCCCGGGGAGCGGTCCAACAGCTGGGCGGGAAAACGCCGGGCGCTTCAGTCCGCGGGATTCGGGTTTCTCGTGCTTTTCAACGGGCGGCTCGACAAAGAGCTCAGACATCGCGCGGCCGCGCTCGGCCAGGCCGACGGCAAAGCCGCCGCAGCCTCGGCGGCCCGGGAGGGCTTCCCGGCGCACACGGTCGTTTTTCTCGACATCGAAGAAGGCGGCCGGATGTTGCCGGAGCAGAAAGCCTACATTTACGCCTGGGTTGACGCGGTCTCTGCCGCAGGACTCCGCGCCGGAGTGTATTGTTCGGGCATCCCGGCCGAGGAGGACAAAAACACCGCCATCGTGACGGCAAACGATATCCGCGACAACGCCGGGGCGAGAAAGATCACATACTGGGTGACCAACGACGTATGTCCGCCTTCTCCGGGCTGCAGCTTCCCCAGGCAGCCTCCCGGTCCCGGCGTGAGCCGCGTCGAGTTTGCAGACATCTGGCAGTTCGTGCAGTCTCCGCGCCGCCCTGAATTCGCGGCGCAGTGCCCGAACTACCATCGCGACGGAAACTGCTATCCGCCGGGAGTCGATCCCGCGAGCCGGCTGCATGTGGATGTGAACACGTCGACGAGCGCCGACCCGTCGGGCGGAAACTGATTGGAATGCCCTTGCCCCCCGGGCCCGTTGGCGGCTTCGGCGTGAAACGAGGGTCCAGGTGAAACGACGGAATTTCGCTGCCGGGGCGCTGCCGGGGTAAATAGCGAATCTCCCCGGCTTCCGGCAGCATCCAAGGTTGGTAGCAGCGTTTAACAGCAGCAGGTGGCTTCAACATCCCCGCGGACTGGGCGCAAAACCGCCGGAAAGACGGCGGCGCGCAGCGAGCCCGCTGGAGCCGCTGAAAGGCTTTCAACACCCCCGCTACGGAACGTGTTTTGAGGGCGGACGGTAGCACGTCCGGTCTCGATGGCTGTTCCGCAGCTGAAAGCGTGGGAAAAAATGGGAACCGTATCGCAGGCTTGCAGTCTTGACAACTATCTGGCTCTCCCCGATCGCACCATGGATGACCGCATTGCGGCGGCGAAAAAAACCCTGGGCCGCGACCTGGTTATCCTCGGTCACCACTATCAGCGCGATGAAGTGATCCGCTTCGCCGATTTCCGCGGCGATTCTTACAAGCTTTCTCAACAAGCGGCGCAGACCGGCGGCAAATACATTGTGTTCTGCGGCGTGCACTTTATGGCCGAGTCGGCGGACATTCTCGCGCGGCGCGGCCAGATCACGATTCTTCCCGATCTCAATGCCGGCTGCTCCATGGCCGACATGGCGGAAATCACTCAGGTGGAAGATTGCTGGGAAAGCCTGGTTCGCCTGGGAATCGCCGATGAGGAAGGCGCGGGCGTCACGCCCGTCACCTACATGAATTCGACGGCCGCAATCAAAGCATTTTGCGGCGAGCACGGCGGCCTGGTATGCACTTCTTCGAATGCCCGGGGCGCATTCGAGTGGGCCGTGAACCAAGCTTCCGGGCGAAGGTCCGCGCCGCACGGGCCGAAGATCCTTTTCCTTCCCGATCAACACCTGGGGCGCAACACCGGCTATGGCCTGGGAATTCCTCTGCAGGAAATGGCCGTCTGGGACCCCTATATGCCCCATGGCGGCCTCGATGCCGAGCGGCTGAAGAAGGCGCGCGTAATCCTGTGGAAGGGCCACTGCTCAGTCCATCAGCGGTTCCTGCCGCAGCACGTCGACCAGGTCCGCGCGAAATATCCGGGCATTCGCGTCGTGGTCCATCCGGAGTGCCGCTGGGAAGTGTGCCAGAAGGCGGACGGCGTCGGTTCCACCGAGGGCCTTCTCCAGATGGTTCGGCAGGCGCCCGAGGGGACGATGTTTGCCGTGGGCACGGAAATTCATCTCGTGAACCGCATGGGCAAAGAATTCGCGGCAGAGGGGAAAAAGATTTTCTCGCTCGACGACTCCGGCTGCCTGTGCACGACCATGTTCCGCATCTCGCCCCAGCATCTTGCCTGGGCGCTTGAAAACCTGGTCGAGGGGAACGTCGTGAACCGGATCCAGGTCGGCGAGGACGTGAAGCGCTGGGCGAAGGTGGCGCTCGATCGAATGCTCGAGGTTCACTGAGCCGCCGGCCATTGCGCTCGCCCGGCAAAAACGGCGGTTCGGCTTTCGCCCGTGGATTACGGCCGGCGCCGGTCGGCGAACCACGAACGGCGCTTTCGAACCGGCGAGGCCCTCGTCTACAATAGCTACCTGCCCATGTCTTCGCGCACTTTTACTCTCGATGAAGCGCAAGAACTCGTGCCCGTACTCGAGTCTCTGCTGCGCAGGTCCCTTGACGGCAAAAAGCTGATCGAAGCGGTTGATGCCGAGTTCCAGTCGGTTGCCCACCGCGTGTTTCTCGAGGGCGGCGTGTCGCTCAACATTCTCCACCTGGCGCGCCGCAAGGCCGAGCGGGAGAAGACCCTCCAGCGGGTGAAGGATTCGATGGACGAAATCGACGCGATGGGTGTGCTGGTGAAGGACCTCGACATCGGCCTGCTTGACTTTCCCTGCGAAGTGGAGGGCCAGACCGTGTTGCTATGCTGGAAATTAGGCGAAAGGGCGATTACGCACTGGCACGGCGTCAGCGAAGGATTTGCCGGCCGCAAGCCGATCGATGCCCGCATCGCCAAGGCCAAACGCTCCCATTAAGTGCAACCCGCCTCGAACCAACCCGGCGGGAATTTTTTCCGCAAGTCCACCTGCGCGGTTCGTTCCCTCTCCAAACACGGACTTTCACTCGGCGGTACCGGTCGGGGAAGCCGGAAGAGGCGCTCTGCTACAATTTTTAGAATCCATTGGGGCAGGGTTTGGGTTTGCCGCGAAGGGCGATCTTACATTTCAGGACGGGATTTGAGCGAATGCATGCTTTCGGTCGCAAGCTGGGGTTGATCTGTGCGCTTTCGATGGCCGCCTTTGCGGGCGGCTGTAAGGGGTTTTTTGTCAATCCAACCCTCACCACCATTGCCGTGGGCCCGACCGCCTCGATTGCGCAGACCAGAACCGTCCAGATGGTTGCCACCGGAACATTCAGCGATGGAACTACGAGCACCTCGGTTTCGGGTCTTTTCTGGAGCAGCAGCGATCAGGGGGTGGCCACGGTCAGCAGCAACGGCCTGGTTACCGGCGTTGCGCCGGGGACGGCCACGATTACGGCCGCCGCGGGCTCGGTAACCGGGTCGGCGATGATTACGGTAACCCTCGGCAACATCACGATGATTCAGATCTCCGACACCCAGACCAACTCGATCACCTCGGCAACCATCAGTTCCGGCGGCTCCGTACAGTTCAAAGCGGAAGGCACGACCTCCGGCGGGCAGACGGCTGACGTTACACAGACCGTCAACTGGGCGGTGACCAATAGTGTGAGCGGGGTCAGCATCAGCCCCGGGGGAAGCCTCACGACAACTTCGGGCAATGACGGTACGGTCATCGTCCAGGCGACGGACCCGTCGTCGGGCACGGCTTCGCAGCAGTTCACCGTGAATATCGTCAATTAGCGGAACGCGCTCGGCGGGCGGACCCGTTGGCGGCGCTTTCTACGGCCGCGGCCGGCGCCGTCGGCCATCGAAGGGCGAGCGGCGCGACGTCACTGGCCGAACTTGTAGCCGAGACCCGGCACGGTGAGGATCAACTTGGGGTGTTTGGGGGTCTCTTCGATCTTCTGGCGAAGGCTCGCGATGTGGACATCGACGGTGCGGCTGAAGGCCTCGCTGCTGTATCCCCAGACTTCCTGGAGCAGCCGGCCGCGGGAGAGCGTCACGCCGCGATGCTCGATGAAGTAGCGCAACAGCTGAAATTCGCGGGCCGAAAGCGGCACAATTTCCCCGTTGCGTTCGACCGACGTGCCCTGCAGGTCGATCTTTAACGACCCGAACTCGCGCTTGGCGCCTGCGCTCGCGATCCGGGCGCGCCGCAACAGAGCCTCCATTCGCGCCACCAGTTCCATCGAATCGAACGGCTTGGTGAGGTAATCGTCGGCGCCGATCTTCAGGCCGAGGACTTTATCGACGGTCTGGCCGCGGGCGGTCAGCATCAGGATGGGGACCGCCACGCCGGCCATGCGGATATCGCGGCAGACGTCGATGCCGTTTCTGCGCGGCAGCATGACGTCGAGAATGATGAGATCGAAGGCATCGCTGGTGGCCTTGCGAAAGCCCTCGTCGCCGTCGGCGGCATAGTCGAGCTGGTAGCCCTCGCTTTCGAGGCGGTCGGCGAGGGCCATGCGAATGACGGCGTCGTCTTCGACGATGAGGACTCTCTCGTCCATTCAGCGGGTTCCGGCGGCTTCGACCGACGCCGGGAGGGAAACAGGACCGCCGGGCGCAGGCCTGCTGACCGCTGGCAAATGTAGGCTGAAACGGCTCCCTTGGCCCAGTTCACTCTGTACGGCGAGCCGGCCTCCCATCGCCTCGGTGATGCGCTTCACAATGGCCAGCCCGAGACCGCTGCCATGAATCTGGTCGGCCCTTACCGCCGGACTGCGATAAAACGGGCGGAAGATCTTCTTCAATTCTTCCCGGCTGATCCCGAGACCTTTGTCCTCAACCGTGATGACGACCTCCGGGGCGGAACCCAGGTCCGGCTCGAGCGAGGCGCGAATCCCGATCCAGCGGGCCTCGCCGCCATACTTGATCGCGTTGACGATCAGATTTTGCAGGCATTGCGTCAGGGCCTTGGAATCGCCCCACACCTCGGGAAGGTCGGGAGCGACATGTTCGTCGACGCGAACCTCAGCGGCGCGGAGCGCGCTGGAGGTGCTGTCCAGGCTGGCGCGGATCAACTCGCCTACGCCCAGCCGCTCGAAGTTATAGCTCGGTCTGCGCTCGGTAGCGGAAAAGAGCAGGATCTCCTCGACGAGGTCCGCGAGCTGCTGCGCCTGGCCGAGGATGGCTTCGCCGTACAGCCTGGCGCGCTCCTTGCCGGTGACGATGCCGTCGGCGACATTCTGCGCCGCCGAAACAATTCCCGTGAGCGGGGTGCGCAACTCGTGGGAGACGCCGGCGACGAAATCGAGTTGCAGTTCGGCCAGCCGCTCGGCGCGCCTGGCCGAGATGGCGATGGTGGCAATCATGGCCGCGAGCGCCACAAGGAGCCCGAAATCGATGGTCAGGTTCCGGCGATACAGCGCGCCCACGGCAGCCTCGACCGAGCCCGTTCGATGCTGCGCGACCAGCGTCCAGCCGCGGCTTCGCGTGGGGTAGCGAATGGGAACGATCCTTGGCGGGAAGGCGTCGGCCGTCCCTGCGCTCGGCGCAGCGCCATCCGGTCGAGGCCCGCGGTCTCGGATACGAACGCGCCGCTCGCCCTCGGAAACGATCACGGGCTCGGGCGCGCCTTCGCCGTCCCGTCCCGGGCCGCTCCCGTAAAACGCCACCGGCGGTCCGAAGATATTGAGCTCTACGTCGGGAGCCACCTTAGGCCCCCCAAAACCCGGATCGGAAGAGTAGAGGACGGCGCCCGGATCGTTCCCGTTAACCAGAGCAACCCGGTACGGCGATTTCCCATTCGAGACGAAATCGCGCTGCACAAGCTGCGGAAGTATGCCCCCGGCCAAGACCTCCGGGTTCAGCTCGACGATCAGAAACGAGAGCGCGCCCTCGCCGCGGACGGCTTGGACGAGGGCCGGGATGTTCTGGTCCATCGACCATGCCAGGGGGCGGCGGCGGACGAGCCGGCCGTACCGGTCGCGCAGGGGCGGCGGAACCGTCGCTGCCAGGTGCTCGAGGTGCTCGCGCAGGGCGGTAAAGTTCGGCGGCCAGTCTACGCGCTCAAACTGCGATTCGTTCGGGCGCAGCTCGAACAACTGCTCGTTGCCCGGAGTCCTCGCTCCTTCGAAAACAAAGACGCTCGCGACTAAGGAGGGGTGCGCCGCGGCTGCTTGAAACCGGCCGAAGGCAGCCGCATATTGCCGCAGGTAGAGCTCGGGAGAATTTGGCGGTGAAGATTGGAAGATATCGCAAACCGAGGCGAGTTCGTCTTCGAGTCCCCTCCGAATGTGCATCAGCGAAGTCTCGGCTTGGTCATGCATCTCATGCTCGAGGACATCGCGAAGCTGCCGGTTGTCCCGGTACTGGAGCCAGCCCAACAAGGCGACGACAATCGCCAGCCCGGTCCCGGGAAGGTACCAGCGAACGTGGTTGGGGATGCCGAATCGCCTCATGGAAGATAGGGAACAGCCAGCAGCATTTTAAAGTTCGCGCCAGTCAGCCCCGGGAGCGGCGAACCCGCAGGGGAAGCGCCCCGGGTCCGACGGCTTATTACAACTCTAAGCCTCAGGCGTGAAAACGACGTAAACTCTGTGTAAAGTGCGCGCCCGAACGCTCGAGTGCGGGCAAGCTTCGCCCGGTCTCGACTGAAGGGGGTTGCGTACGTCTCACAGCCTCCTTGACTCGAAAACTGCGCTCCACCACTGCGCGGGCTCAGATCTTATCTATTTTAATCGATCGCGCCCTTCTCATTTATTTCCCCCGATTCTTGCCGGCCTCAGGGGTGGCGGAAGGCCCGAGCGGCTTTTGAACCGGGCGCCCCGGCGGATGAATCGGCCGAGATGGCCACTCGAACTGGCGGCGCGATCGAGGGATTCGACAGGCCCCGATTCCTCTCCTGAACAACGAATGCCCGGATGTACTCCAAGATGTGTTGGTGTACTAACGACGTCTTGACCGGGATTGATCGCACACTTATAGTCCCTGCCAGAGTCCCACTCTTTTCTAATTGGCCGCCATCCCCGTCATGCGCCCATCGTAAGGCGTTTTAGCGATTGGAAGCCCAGACCGGGGCGGCAAGCTATGCGCGCCCGTATTGTCGCTAATTGATCAGCCGGAAGGAGAAGTGTATCCACCCGGCCGAGGAGATAACGGATGATCAGAAACTCGCACCGGGCAAGTGTTTTTTTGTCTTTCTGCTTGCTCACCACTGCCGTTGCCGTGCACGCACAGTCGCCGCGACCGGGATCTGTTCAAGACCCGGGAGTGCAAACCACTGCTCGCAAAACCCCCGCCGGTGTTACCACGGGCGGAAGCTTAATTCCGCAGAATGACCCCACGGGTTACTTAGCGTTTTTCACCGACGGTCTCAGCCGTTTCCAGGAAGTCGAGGAGGTCTCAAACGGCAGCCATAACGGTCTCGGGCCGCGGTTCAACTCAAATTCGTGCAGCTCATGCCACGCCTATCCCGCAGTCGGCGGCTCGGGCGCTCCGATGAATCCGCAATTTGCCTTTGGCGGCGGCTCAGTCGCCCCGAGGGACCGCACGCCGTCTTTTATCAGTGCCACCGGTCCCACGCGCGAAGCCCGCTTCCCGTTCTTCTTCAAAGCCAACGGCACCCCGAATCTCAGCAACCCGAACGGCGGAGTGGAGACCCTGTTTACGGTTTCCGGCCGCTCCGACGCCGGCAGTTGCAGCCTGCGGCAGCCCAATTTCCAGCAGGCACTGGCCGTCAACAACGTCATCTACCGGATTCCCACGCCGACCTTCGGCCTCGGGCTCATCGAGAATCTGGATGACTCCACTCTGCTCGCCAACATGCGGCAAAACCTCAGCAACAACCTGGGCATCTCCGGTTCCTTTAACCACAACGGCAACGACGGCACCATCAGCCGCTTTGGCTGGAAGGCCCAGAATAAATCGCTTTGGATCTTCGCCGCCGAAGCCTACAACGTGGAAATGGGAATCACCAACCTGGGGTTCCCACAGGACCGTCCGCTCCCGGAAGAAGATGGCAACGGAGGCGGCAGCGGAGTCGGTCTGTCGGCCAGCTGCCTGAACCTCAGCGGAGCCGGCTATCCCGAGGACACGCAGAACCCGAACTCCGCCAATGCCGGGGTTCTCGACGACGTTTCGGCGTTCGCCAACTTCATGCGTTTCCTGGCTCCCCCGCCAACCGGTCCGGTGGTTCTGAATGGCGCTCCCGTCTCCCAGAGCTCAATCCAGAGCGGGGCCCAGCTGTTCACTTCGATCGGCTGCGCCACCTGCCACAACCCCTCGCCCGGCAACACCCAGGCCTCAAGCTTCTCGAGTGCTCTTGGCAAGCAGCCGGTGCCCGCGTATTCCGATATTGAGATCCACCATATGGGAACCCGCCTTGCCGACAACGTATCGCAAGGCACGGCCGGCGGAGACCAGTTCCGTACGGCTCCCTTGTGGGGACTCGGGCAGCGAATTTTCCTGTTGCACGATGGCCGTAGCACAAACCTGGTTTCCGCCATTATGGCGCACGCCTCCAATGGCAGCGAAGCCACCCAGACCGTCGATAACTTCGAGAACCTCAGTACCCAACAGCAGCAGGCACTGTTGAACTTCCTGCGTTCGCTGTGATCCATCCCGTTGCCTGGCGAGGCCGTGAAACGGGGTCTCGCCGGGCGTCTTTTTACCAGGTTCGGACCAGGTCCCGGGGAAAGCTTCTAATCCCGGGCAATTCCAGTAACGGTTGCAGATATTAGAGATTGATGAGGGGTTTACGCATGCGTCGTGGGGTATCGTATTGGATAGTCGTTGCGGTCCTGTCCCTGTCGTCGGCTCTGGGCCAGAGCGTTCAGCCCGGAGAAACGCCTCCGGCGGAGGGAGACGCCTCGAAGCCGGCCGATCCCGCCGCCAAGGTGCCGGCGAACACGATCATTGTGAAGGGGGCGTGGTCGAGCGCGAGCGACGCCACCACTCCCGTGCCTGAGGGCGCGAAGTTCGATCACGGCGTTTTCGACGATCCCTATTTCGGCATGAAGTACAGCCTGCCGGCGGGATGGACCAAAGGCTATGACGGGCCGCCTCCCTCCGACAGCGGCCGCTACGTCCTGGCGCAGATTCGATTTCAGGACCCAAAGGACCAGACTTCGCGCGGGAGCATGCTGATCACCGCCGACGATCTGTTTTTCACCCTGATGCCGGTTGACGATGCGCTCGAGTTTGTCGGCTACATGAAAGACCATTTGCAAAGCGGCTACCAACTGGAACGGAAGCCAACTTCGACCGAGATCGCCGGCCATCCCTTTACCTTCTTCTCCTACTGGTCGCCGGTGGCCGAGTTGCATTGGTATGTCGCGGCCACGGAGATCCGCTGCCACGCCGTCGCAATCTCTCTTCTTAGCCGGGATACGCGGGTGCTTGAAAACGGCCTTCTCGACCTGAACAAGATGACATTGCCCGATCGGGCTGGTCCCAGGGGAGGAACAGGCGGCGAGAGCGTTCCCGTGTGCATCAAGGACTACGCCCGTCCGGAAAACATCGTCACCCGGGTTGATCCGGTCTTCTCCGAGCATCGCGGCAATCCGGTCCCGGTGCGAATCATTATCGGCAAAGACGGCAAAGTAACCCACATTCACTTTCTCGCCGCCTTTCCCGGGCAGGCGAAAGCCATCACGGACGCCCTGTTCGCATGGCGATTCAAACCTTATCTGGAGAAGGGACAACCGGTGGAGGTCGAAACTGGAATCCTGTTTGGACGCCCGCCGGGCCCGGCTATGACATCGCCCGCCGCCCGCGCCAAGGTGGACCGACAGTGAGCCGTCCAGGGGTTCAGATGGCCGGGTTCGATTGGCCGCAGGCGGGAGGAAGTTTCAATCGGCTGCGATCCTCAATCCTTCGAACGCTCTCCGTGCTCCCGGTCTTGGCTCTGGTCGCCGGGCTCGTATCGCCGGCCAGCCTGCTGGCCGGCAATGTCATCCGCGGCACGGCCAAAAATCTGAGCCGCAGCCAGCCGGCTGAGGGCGACGACGTCTTTCTCTTGCGGCTGGACCGGGCGCCCGACGCGCGGACCGGCCCGCCTGCGGTGGCCCGCACCAAAACCGATGCGCAGGGCGGGTTCCTCCTTAGGGCGCCGTCTCCCGCGACGGCCTATCTGGTGCGCGTGCTTCACCAGGGGGTTGCCTACGACGAACGCGCGTCCGCAGGCGACACGGTTGCGATCACAGTGTTTGACGCCCGGCCCCGGGTCCCGGCGATTACCGGCAGCATCGAGATCCTCCGCCTCGGGACCCGCATGGAGGCCGGCCAAAGGCTGCTCCACGTTTCCGATATGTTTGAGCTTCGCAACCAGTCCGACCCGCCCGTGACCCAGGCGGGCGAGTCAACCTTCGAGGTTTATCTGCCGGCGAAGGCGAGGATCGACTCGGTTCTGGCCGCGGGTCCGAACCCGGAAGCGCCCAGGGACGCCGTCCACGGCGAAATGGGCCCTGTGATTTCGGCCGCCGCCGTCGGCGGCGAGCCCGGCCACTACCGCGTGAATTTTCCGCTGCGCCCGGGTGCAACTCGATTGGCCTTCAACTACGACCTGCCCTACCAAAGCCGTACCGTCTTTGCGACCAGGCGCCAGTACGCATTTCAGGAGATCGCGGTCATGATGCCGCCGACCATGCGCTTCTCCTCCCCTTCATCGGCCTTCCATCGCCTGGCCGCCGGCGGGGAGCAATATCAAGTTCAGGCCGCGGTCCAAGTGAAGGCCGGGCCCGGGCCTGCCTTTGAGGTCTCAGGTGACGGACCCCTGCCCCCCTTGCCGGCGAAAAAAGGGCAGACACCGTCTCATTCTGCGGTGCCCTCCGGTTCGCCCGGCCTCCGATCGACGGGCCCGCTTTCGGGCGACGGGCCGCAACCGGGGCGAAAATCAGAGGCAATCCCGTCCTTGTGGCGATGGGTGGGGCTCGCAGGCGGACTGCTTCTCGCATGCTTTGGCATACTTGTCGTGTGGCGCAGCCGCCGGCTGAGGCCCGGACAGAGGGCGGGCGGCGCTCGCGAGGCCTCCGCAGCGGCTCTTGAGAACCTCAAGGAAGAGCTGTTTCAGCTTGAAGTGGACCGGGTACAGAAATCCATCTCGAACGACGAGTATTCCTCTCTCCGGCTCGCCCTGGAGGAGACCTTCAGGCGCGCCGCGGTCGGGGAAGGCACTGGCGGTCGAAGGGCTGGAGCGCGTTTTCGCAAAACCGCGAAGAACTGATAGAGGACTCCATCCGTCTTTAGGCAGGGATGCCGGCCCGTGAATCAGGGACCGAAGCGAGGTTTGGGGCGGCGGGCCGGCGGTGAATCGAAAATCCTTCAGCCTGAGGTCGCGACTCGCGGGTGAGCCGACCGGCATGCCAGCGGCATTTCCGGTCGCAGCCGTCTCGGCCGCTTTTTTCACTTGTCCCCAAAAATTCAGTTGTTCTCAAAAAGAGACGAGCGGAGGGGACCACCAACCAGTCTCCCCCCGCTCTAGCTGTCCGTGCTGGTTTCAGGAGAACACGAATTCCAGGTGGTCAAGATCAAGTCTTGGCAAGGAGTTGTAAAGGAGACGTAAAGGAGGGCCGGGATAGGCGCCATGGGCCTCGCTCGGGACAGTCAAGGGAGGGGCTGATGCGCTGGGGGGATTCTCCGGACAAATCCCGGCATCACGCGCGAATCACACCCGGATCCTGATACGCTTGCATCTCACAAAACGTGCCCCGGCCGCGTAACTTTTCCCCTTCTTACTGACATGAACCCGCCAGAAGACGGCCCGTGGAGCGGGATTGAAAACCCTCGAACGCGAAAGCGACGATAGGCTGCTGATTGAGGCAGCGCAACGGGAGCGGACTCATTTCGCCGAGCTCTACGAGCAGAACTTCGACCGGGTGTATGCATTTGTAGCCCGCCGGGTTTCGACCCGGGAAGAGGCCGAAGACCTCACAGCCGAAGTTTTTCATCAGGCGCTTGCTTCGCTCGAGAATTTCCGCTGGCAGGGCGCGCCGTTCATCGCCTGGCTATATGGCATTGCGGCCCACGTCTTGTCGGCGCACTGGCGAAGGCTGGGGGACCATACCGCCCGGCTTGAGGAAGATTGGGACCGCGCCGGGAGGGACGAGATCGAGCGCCGGGCGATTCTTGCCGAACTCCTCGAATCCTTGTTGCCGGCCCAGCGCACGGTGGTGGTGCGGCGGTTCATCGACCAGCGCAGCATCCGGGAAATTGCGCACGAACTGGGCCGAAGCGAAGGCGCAATCAAACAACTGCAACTGCGGGCGATCGAGAATCTTCGCGAAAAGCTGGGCAAGAGGCTATGAACAGACAAACGCGCGCCGATACCTTTGCCCGCGAACTCGAATCGCTCCTTGCCGGCCGCAACCAGAAGGCGCATCCCGAGTTTCGGGGGCTCCTGGAAGTGGCCGCGGATTTGCGGCAGCTGGCGAGTCCCGAGTTCAAGAGCCGGCTCAAATCGGACCTGCTCGAAGAAATCGGCAGTCTCGAGCCGCCGAAAGCCGATTGTGAACAGGCCGCGGGCGGGGCCCTGTTTTTCGAGGCCCTGCCCATTGTCGGCGGGGACCCGCACATCTTCCCCGCCGGCCAGCGGAGCTTCCTGGCTTCGTTTCTCTCGCACACCGCCCTGATTGCGATTATTGCGTCGGGAATCTGGGGCGGCCGGGTGGCGATGGTGAGAGGCAGGGCGCCCCATTCTCGGCTGACCTACCTCGCAACCGGCGATGGCGGGGGTGGATCGGGAGCCGGCGGCCGGCTTGCTGCCGCCGCAGGCGCGCCGCCGAAGTTGACCGAACGGCGGCTTGTTCCTGCAACCATCGTTGTGCGCAGGCAGGTTCGGCTGCCGGTCGAGCGAACCGCAGTCGGCCCGCCGGACATCCAGCTTCCACCACCGGAGACGATCGGCGATCTGGTTTTCCCCCATCTTGCCGGCCCATCGAATGGGACCGGAACCGGCGGCGGCGCGGGCCAAGGCACTCAAACCGGATTCGGCGCGGGCGCTGGCTTTGGACCCGGATCTGAGCGCGGCGCCGGTGGCGTCCTCGCTCCGCGCCCGGTCTATGATCCGGAGCCCGAATACCCGGAAGAGGCCCGAAAGCTAAGACTCCAGGGCACGGTCCTGCTGTCGCTCGTGGTCGATGAACAAGGCCGCGCTCGCGATATCCGCATCGAACGCCCGCTCGGAATGGGTCTCGATGAAAAAGCCGTCGAAGCGGTCAAGAATTGGAAATTTATTCCCGCAACCAGGGACGGGATTGCCGTTGCCGCCGAGATTACGGTCGAAGTGAGTTTCCGGCTGTACTGAGTCGGGATCGGGTCCCGGCGCTCGCCCGAAAGCGTCGATCCAGCGTCGGCCGGCGGCTCCACCCTCGCTCCGGACGAGGTCCGGGTATTACAATAAAAAGCTGTCCCTTTTCTGTTGGCCGGCACAGATTCCACTCGACTGATCGGAGGAGTTATGAAACTTACGCCCGGAAAACTGGCGGGCCTGCAGCGCGTATCGGACAAGCGGGGGGTGATTGCCGCTGCCGCAATGGACCAGCGCGGTTCGCTCCAGAAATCGCTGGCGAAGGAAAAAGGCGGCGAGATTACCCACGCCATGATGGAGGAGTTCAAAGCGCTGGTCGCGGAAATTCTTACCCCGCACGCCAGCGCCATTCTGCTCGATCCCGAGTGGGGACTGCCGGCGGCCAAGCGCCGCGCGACCAACGCCGGCCTGCTGCTGGCGTACGAGAAGACGGGGTACGACAAGACCGGCCCGGGCCGGCTGCCCGATCTGCTGGACCACTGGTCGGTGAAGCGTTTGAAGGAATCGGGCGCCGACTGCGTGAAGATTCTGCTCTACTACACGCCCTACGACTCGAAGGATGTCAACGACAGGAAACACGCCTGGGTCGAGCGCATTGGCGACGAGTGCCGCGCGAACGACATTCCGTTCTTCCTCGAATTTGTGGGATACGAGGACGGCGCGGACGAAAAGGGTCTCGAGTACGCGAAGAAAAAGCCGCACATCGTGACCGAAAGCATGCGCGAGTTCAGCAAGGAGCGTTATGGGGTGGATGTGCTGAAGGTGGAAGTGCCGGTGAACATGAAATTTGTCGAAGGCGTAAAATCCTTTGCCGGCGAGAAGGCCTACAGCAAGAAGGAAGCCATCGATCACTTCCACCGGGCGGCCGCCGTGGCCACCAGGCCGTTCATTTATCTCTCGGCCGGGGTTAGCAATGCCGAATTCAGCGAAACCCTCGAACTGGCGGGCGAATCGGGCGTCAAGTTCAATGGCGTGCTGTGCGGACGCGCAACATGGAAGGAAGGCATTCCGGTTTACGCAAAGCAGGGGCCGGCCGCGTTCCGAAAATGGCTGGAGACCGAAGGCGTCCAGAACATCCGCAATGTGAATGACAAGCTGAAGGCCGCAACTTCCTGGTTCCCGATCTACGATGTGGAACCGGTGATGGCGGGCGCCTGAGCCGGAAAGCGTCGGGGCACGCCGCAAGGCGTGCCTCCTCCATGCCGATGGCGGACCGCGATGGGTGCTGTCTCTTGAGAAAAAGGCCGCCCCGCCGACCTGCAGGTGATATATCTCAGAGTCTTCTTCGGTAGCTTCGTTCCGCTGTCTGCAGGTTGAGTACAGGCTCCGTCGTGCACCGCGACTGTCTGCGTTCTGTTCTCTCCCCGGATACTTAAATGTTCCGCAGCAACGACGGCCGCGCTCGGCTGCGAGACGCAGATCCCTTCGCAGGAGGACGATTTGCATGAAGATCACTTCCAACGCAGACCACTCGCTTGTCGAGGATTGGAGACTCAATGGCCGGGTTCTGCTGGCTACCGCGCTGGTCTTCTTCATCGCTGGATCCCTGTTTACAGCACAATTCAGACCTATTAGAGGAGTGAGAGCGAATCGACCTCGCTCTGTTCCAATAGCAATACGAGGCAGCACTTTTCAAGGGCCGCCGGGCGCCGAGTCGCTCCTGTCTAGGTGGGAACCGGCAGCACAGCCGTCACGGATTTTCGGTTACGGCTTCAAGTAACGAAGCACAGCACATCCTGATTTGAGAATCTTTGATTCGACAAGCTTGAATTGAAATTTCTCCTGCAGGCTGACACCTTCCAACAACCGCCTTCCTTCTCCTGCAATGATCGGCTGGACGACAAAACGAAATTCATCCACCAGGCCAAGCTCCGTGAGTTGTGCAGGGATAGCTACGCCGCCGAGCAAGATATCCTTGCCTGGTTCCTGTCTCAACTTAAGAATTTCGTCTTGAGGCTGCGTACGAACGATTCTCGTATTTTTTCCTTGAGCCCTGTCTAACCATCAATTGATAGGTCTTACGCCCAAAGACAAGCAGGTCAACATCCCGCACGAGGTTCGTATAATAGTCAAGTAGTTCCGCGTCGATTCTGTCACTGCCGACGAGAGCGGCCGGACTCCGCTGCGCGGAAACCTGGTGTCTTGCCGACTGTCCGCCACGCATCGCCCAAACGCTCCCAACGCTTCAAAGGCGAGCGCACCAGCCAAGTTTAAGCCGCAGACGTAGCAATACGAGGCTCTGGGCCAGCAGAGAGCCAACGAGCAGGGGAACACGGAGGGTCAACGATCTGTCCCACGCCAGGATGGCTATCAGCGCCGAGGTGTCGAGGATCACTTGGGAAGGCCGTGTTCGTTGTAGAGAAATTCAGCGTGGTCGAGATAGGGCTTCTTGATGTGGGCGGCCGCGCGGTCGGCGATTGCGCGGATGTCGGCCGCGAGCCTCTCGGGGTCGCCCCTGTGCAGACGCTGGTAGCGTTCGCGCAGAGCTTCGGTGACGGCGCGCGTCAAAGTCTCTCCGGTTTCCTCGGCGATCGCCTGGGCGAGCCGATGGGCTTCAGGGTCTTTGACGTTGAGCGTGGTCTTTCTTTCCTTCTTTACCACTTGTCTACCTTTCTTTAGGCTAGACAAATTCCTGATTTTTGACAAGCTGGCCGCCTCCAAAACCTCGCGCCACAAGCGGACCGAAAAAACTGATCGGCAGTGGCGCAGAGAGTGATCGATAGTCCATGACAAAGCGAGAAATCCCTGATTAAGCTGAACGGAGACTTTGGGCTCGGGAAAGGCGAGGCGGAACCATTGTCCTCTGCCTCTCGGCGGGAGCAAAAATGTTGGGAATCGATGACAAGAGCGGGATCCATGCATGCAAGCTGCCTGGCGTTGCGTTCCAGACGGCCATCGGCGTCTTGCTGCTTGAAGAGTTGGAAGAGCAGGAGGATGACCTCCAGGGACAGCCCGCCCTCCGTAAGGCGCGGTAACGATCACGGTCCGATGGAGAGCACCTACAGCAACGGGCTTCTCGTCCGTGACCGCCGGAGACGTCCGGCATCCATCGCGCTCCGCGAGTTTCCGAACGGCCTCTCGACAGAAGCGGGTCAAGGCCGTCTTCTCCCGGCCATACCCCCTCTGTCTCGTTTTCAAAATCACCAGTCGAAAGACGGCTTGACCTTCCGGAACGCTCCTTGAGGGAGCCTCTCTCTCGCGCGCCTGCGGAGAGCAGCATCAGGATGATCAGGGTTCGGGAAAAGACCGGCGGCGAAAGTTGTTGCTAAACTTTGCTGTTCGCCGCGGGGCCGAACTTTTCCGACGGGCGGCGCGTATTCTTGAATCGAAGCAGGTTTGGGCTGGTCTCAGAAACAATCGGCTCTCCGTTTTCAAGCCAAAACAGGCCTTTAGATTACGCGGAGAGTGCGGCTCCCGTTTACGCGAGCGCCGAATTGAATTTGTCCCAGCCTGCGCGCATGTCCGGGGAGAATGTCTTGGAAGACGCCCAACTGGCCGCGTTGCTGGTCCGTCGCTGTGTAACCGGCGATTCGGCCGCTTGGGAGGAGATCGTTGAGCGTTATCACCGGCGCATTTATAACATCTGCTATCGTTTCGCAGGATCGTCGGAAGACGCCCAGGACCTGACGCAGGAGGTGTTCATCCGAATGTACCGAACGCTCAATACCTACGACGTTTCGAAGGGTGCATTTACCACCTGGTTAACAACCATGACCCGCAACCTTCTGGTCGACCATTTCCGCAAGACCAAACAGGAAAGAATGACGGATTCGCTCGACCGCACCAGTTCGGACCATGAAGATGCCATGCCTTTAGGGGAGCGGATTCCCGACGAAGGCCCGGCCCCGGATTGCGGCGTACAAAGCCGCGAGACGCGGGAAGCGGTGCACTCGGCGCTCGGAAAGCTCTCTCCGGAGCTGCGCGAGGCTGTGATTCTAAGGGACTTACAGGACATGGATTATCGCGAGATCGCTGCGGTGCTGAAGGTTCCCGAAGGCACCGTGAAATCCAGGATAAATCGGGGGCGAACGGAACTTGCGCGCCTCCTCCAACGTACATATAGGCAGGTGATGTGATGGCAGGCAAAGAAGATAAGCGAATGAGCTGCTCGGAGTTCGACGCTCTCGTCAGCCAGGCCATTGACGGTACCCTGGCGGGTGAGAGGCTCCTGGCATTTGAAGCCCACCGGAGGGAGTGCACGCTTTGCGGGCCGTTAATTGAGGAAGCCGAACGGGGGCGGTTCTGGCTGAAGTCGCTCGAAGAAGTTGAACCTCCGGCGGACCTCGTGACCGGCATTCTGCTGCGCACGACCGGCGCGGTTTCCGCCCAGCGTCACCTCGAGGGAAGGCGCCAGGCGATATCATGGACGGGAAGACTCGCGGAGTGGGCGGCCGCGATCGTCTCGCCCATGGTTCGAGTGGCGCGCCAGCCCCGCTTTGCCATGTCATTCGGCATGGCGTTCTTTACTCTGTCGGTTACCCTGAGCCTCACCGGTGTAAGGTTGAGCGATCTGCGGCAGGTTGACCTGCGGCCGAGCGCGATCCGGCGCACATACTATGAAACCTCCGGGCGGGTGGTGAAATACTACGAAAACATTCGTTTCTATTATGAAATCGAATCAAGGGTAAGGCAGTTTAAGGAGGCGACGACTCCCGCCGAGCCGCCGCGCGAACACGAGAACAAGAACGACAGGAAGGACAAGAGCAAGAACGACAGAAGTGGACAACCCGAACCAAGACAGGAACGAAATTACAGCCGCGAAGGAGGCCAGCCGGAGCTGGCTTCTCTCGATGGTCGAATTCGAGCCCACGAGCCCCCTGGAGTGTCGGTAGCCACATCGAGGAGGTTCGTATGAATTGCGCCAATCACCCGCAAAATCCCGTAGCCGCTTATTGCCGCACTTGCGGCAAGCCGCTCTGCACGAGCTGCATGCGCCCGGTCATGGGCGTCGTCTACTGCGAGACGTGTCTCGCGGAGCGGGTTGGCTTTACCCCGCCTGCGCCTCCGCCGGGCTCCTATCCGCCGTATCCGCCCGCGGCCTATCCGCCCGGGCACGGAGCGGGGCCAAGTCCCGGCCTGGCGGGAATTCTCGGCGCCATTCCGTTCGGAGTGGGCGCGGTGTACAACGGCCAGTATGCGAAAGGACTGGTGCATCTCGGGATCTTTGTTTGCCTGGTGGTCGCGCTCAGTTCAAACCCGTCCGACGCGTTGGCATCGGCGCTCGGCATCTTCATGGGGTTCTTTTGTCTCTACCAGGTCATCGACGCGGTGCGCACCGCAAAGGCCATTCAAGCCCACCAGCCGCCGCCCGATCCGTTTGGACTGGGGACGATGTTCAGCCCGGGCCCGCCGGGGCAGCCAGCGGCCAGCGGGTTTTCCCCCGGCCGAAGCATACCGGCGGGCGCGCTGGTGCTGATCGTTCTGGGCGTCCTGTTTCTTCTGCACAACCTGAATGTCTGGTTTTTGCGGGCGGACGTACTCTGGCCGCTGGTGCTGATCGGCATCGGTGTCTGGCTCTTGGCCAAGAAGATTGAGCTATCGGGAGGGGTTTCAAGGTGTGGCGGCCGCGGGCTGATAGGCCCCGCCGTTCTGATCACCCTGGGGGCGCAATTCCTTTTCAGCAATCTGGGAGTGATCTCGTTTGGCCGCACGCTGCCGCTCCTGTTGATCGTGATCGGCGTCTTGCTGGCGATAGAGCACAGTTCTCCGCATTCGCCCGGCCCGCCGCCTCCCCCGCCGCCCCTCGCGCCTTCTTCGGGCCCCGAGACGCCTACGACCGATCTCGCGCCGCCCCCGGAGGTGAGAAATGGCTAGCGCTACGCACACGCCTCCGGCGCCGCCCATGCCGCCGGGCCCGCCTCTGCCGCCGCGCGCGCCGCGCTCGATGGCCGGCCCGATCGTGCTGATCGCCATTGGGGTCCTGTTTCTGCTCGGGACCATGCACGTCGTCAATGTGCACTCGCTCGGGCGCTGGTTCGCCCACTACTGGCCGGTGCTCCTGATCCTCTGGGGCGTGATCAAGCTGTTGGAATATCAGCAGTCGAACCGCGCGGGCACCCGGCCTCCCGGAATCGGTGCGGGGGGAGTCCTGCTGATCGTTGTCCTGGTCGTGGCCGGGCTGATCGCGACCGAGGCCTACAACGTGAACTGGGGAGAGATTCGCGACCAGATGCACATCGACGACGCGGACATTCCCTGGTGGGGGCATACCTACGAATTCACCACCGCCTTTGAGCGGCCGTTTCACCCGGGAGACAGCCTTCGCATAACCAGCGCGCGCGGCGCAGTCAATGTAAGCATCTCGAATGACAATTCGATGCATGTCACCGTGCACAAGCGCGTCAATGCCGAGAACGCGAGCGATGCCGATAAGTGGGACAAATCGACGCAACCCCGGATCGGCGTCAGCGGGCAGGTGATCACGCTCGATTCGAACACGCGAGGCGCCGGCGACCATTGGGTGGCGGCGGATCTCGACGTGGCCCTGCCGCGCAAGGCGCCGGTGGTGGTGCAGGCGCGGCACGGCGACGTCAGCATCATGGGCCGGGATGGAAATGCGGAGGTCACCAGCCAGAACGGCGATGTCGCGGTGACCGACCTGAACGGAAGCCTCAGCTTGAATCTCGACCACAGTTCGGCGCGGATTTCCCAGGTCAGTGCGGATGTGACCATCCAGGGAAAGAGCCAGGACGTCTCCGTCGAGGACGTAAAAGGCGTGGTGCATCTCGACGGGGACTTTATGGAAAGCGTGAAGCTCTCGCGCCTTCGCAAGCCGGTAAGCTTCAAATCCACCCGCACCGACATCGATTTTTCCGCTCTCGACGGTTATCTCAATCTTGATTCCGACAATCTCGAGGCCTCCAACGTCATGGGGCCGTTCCATCTGCGCACGCGCTCGAAGGACATCATGCTGAACGCGGTTTCCGGCGATGTGCACGTCGAAAACGAGAACGGCGCGGTCGAAATACACGTGAACAAGCTGGGCGGAATGGAGGTGCAGAATGCCAAGGGCGACCTGCGCATTTTTGTCCCCCAACACGCCGGTTTCGAGCTCGATGCCCGGGCGCGCGACGGAGAAATACAATCGGATTTCAGCCAGCTGAAGATCGACAATGGCGACAACCGCTCCTCGGCTGCCGGCAGCGTGAACGGAGGTGGCCCGCGCATGGTGCTCGCGAACGAACACGGCACCATTGAAATCCGCAGGGGAGTCGCCGTGCCCGCTCCGCCTCAAAATTCCCAGACGTCCAAGGTCCCGGGCTCTTCCGAGCTCCCGGAACCCACCGAGAACTGAAGGATGGCGAAAGCGTTCTCCCCCACCGCCGAAGGCTTCCGCCTTATCCTCCGCCGTCCCGCGATCCCCCTGGCCGAAGTGGTCTGGCGATGGAGCTTCGCGATAGCGTTTTCGCTCCTTGGTTCGGCGCTCCTGGTTCAGTATGCGGCGACTCTCCCGGTCGGCCGAGCCGACCGTCTGCTCCTCGGGACCGCGCAGCCGGCGCTCGTCCTGCGCGCACTGGAGCGGATTTTTCACGGGAGCGCCCTGCGCTTTGCCGGTGCGGGTATCCTCGCCTCCGCTTTGCTCGGGACGGCGTGGATCGTGCTCGCCTCGATTGGCCGGGCGGTCACCTTGCGGGCCATGGCTGAAGAGTTCCGCATGCGCAGCGCGGCGACGCGTCCGCTCTCGTCCATCCGATCGTTAATGGGCCTGCATTTCCTGCGCGCAAGCGCCGCGTTGGCCGCACTGGTGGCCGGGATAGGAACAACGCTTCTGGCCAGCGAACTGTGGGCCCGAACTCGTCTCTCCCCGGCGAGCGCCAGCCGATTGTGGCTTGCGTGGCTGATTCTCGTCTGGATTGCCTGGGCCGTCGTAAACTGGGTTCTCTCGACGGCGGCGGTCTTCGTCATTGCGGATGGCGCGCGTGCGTTTCCCTCGATTCGATCGACCGTCGGCTGGTTCAGCCGCCGGCCCGGTCCGGTGGTGGCCGTCGGGTTCTGGTTCGGGCTCGCCCACGGCGGCGCCTTTCTCGTGGCCTTGAGCGCGGGCTTTACGGTTCTCGGCATGGCGGCCGTGCTCGGGCCGGTTCTCGCGTGGCTCGTGGGAATGGCAGGGGTCGCCGCCTATTCGGTGGTGGCTGATTTTCTTTTCACCGGCCGGCTGGCCGCGTATCTCGCGACGGTTCACCCTGAGCAAATTCCCACCTTCTCCGACGGAGAGACGCCCGTCGGGGAGCCTGAAACCGGGGACGGGGCGGCGGACCCGAGTGCGTTGATCCTGGGCGATTCCCCGCTGGCGGCGGGTTGAGGACTTATCCCTTTAAGCACAAGATGACCAACCGCGCGGGCAACCGCATGGCCCAAACCGCATGGCCCAAACAATGATGGGTTGGGAATAAATCCTTCCGTGAAGGGTTATTCCTGCCAGGAGGCGGCCTCCTCCTTCCTGTGGGAGGGCAGCTTCAGCTCGACCCGAATGAAGCTGCTAATCGGGCCGCCTTTCCTGCGCTGCAGATTGCAAAGGTTCGGCACCCCCGGCACACAGACGCTTTGACGAATGCAGATCTCTGCCAAGGGGGATGAGATCGGAAATGTGATCGTCGTCGATTTCTCAGGTATGGTGCGACCGCTTCCGTTTTGGCTCCGAGCGGCCGGGCATGGGTTTCCCGAACTCCTGGCGGGCTTGACCGTCGCCTTTACAGTCGGACTCGGATCTGAGAGACTCGTGCGTGGAAACCCAGTCGATTGTCGTTCTCGATTTCGGCGCGCAGTATTCACAGCTGATCGCGCGCCGGGTGCGCGAGGAAAACGTCTACTCCGTCGTTCTTGCCGGCAACGCAAAAATCGAGGAAATCCAGACTCAGAATCCGGCCGCGATCATTCTCTCGGGTGGGCCGTCGTCGGTCTACGACCAGGGGGCTCCGCGGGCGGACCCGCGCATTTTTGAGCTCGGCCTGCCCGTGCTCGGGATTTGTTATGGACTGCAGTTCATGGCGCACGCGCTCGGCGGAAGAGTTCGAGCCGCCGAACATCGCGAATACGGCCATGCCGAGGTCGCGCTTCTCGGCGACTCGGACCTGTTTCAGAACCTGCCCCGCTCGCTCGAAGTATGGATGTCGCATGGCGACGAGGCGCTCGAACTGCCGCCGGGGTTTCGGCTGACTGCGAAATCTCCCGGCGCCGTGGCCGGAATGGAAGACCCATCGCGCAAGCTCTACGCGGTTCAGTTCCATCCCGAAGTTCACCACACCCAATGCGGGACCGACATTCTCCGTAATTTCGTTTTCCACATCGCAAAAGCCGGTCCGAGCTGGACGCCCGAGCACTTTGTGGAGGCGACCGTCGAGGCGGTGCGCCGCCAGGTGGGCACCGGCCGGGCCATTTGCGCTCTGTCGGGCGGGGTGGATTCCGCGGTGGCCGCGACTCTGGTCGATCGCGCGCTCGGCGGCGACGGCAAGCGAAGACTGACTTCGATCTTCGTGAATAACGGCGTCCTGCGAAAGAACGAATTTGAGAAAGTGCAGCAGAACTTGCGCGACAAGCTGGGACTGGAGGTGGTCGCGGTCGACGCCACCGGGCGTTTTCTCGGAAAGCTCAGAGGCGTAACCGATCCCGAGAAGAAGCGCAAGATCATCGGCAATGAATTTATCGCCGTGTTCGAGGAAGAGGCGCACCGCATCGAGCAACAGGAGGGCCCAGTGGAGTGGCTGGTGCAGGGGACGCTCTATCCGGATGTCATCGAATCGGTTTCGATTCGCGGCCCCTCGCAGGTGATCAAGTCGCATCACAACGTGGGCGGCCTGCCGGAAACCATGAGGCTGAAGCTCATCGAACCCCTGAAGGAACTGTTCAAGGACGAGGTCCGCAAAATCGGCCGCGATCTGGGCATGCCGGAGGAGGTTCTCGAACGCCAGCCCTTCCCCGGTCCGGGGCTCGCGGTCAGAATTCTGGGCGAGGTCACGCCGGAGCGGCTCGCGATTCTGCGCGAGTGCGACGACATCGTGGTTGGCGAAATCAAAAAAGCCGGGCTGTATCGAGAGATCTGGCAGTCGTTTGCGGTGTTGCTGCCCGTCATGTCCGTCGGGGTGATGGGCGACCGGCGGACTTACGCTTACACCTGCGCCGTTCGCGCCGTCGATTCCGAGGACGGCATGACCGCCGACTGGGTCCCGCTGCCCTATGAGGTTCTGAAAGCGATTTCCAGCCGGATCGTAAATGACGTTCCCGGCGTCAACCGCGTCGTGTACGATGTCACGTCGAAACCGCCGGGCACCATTGAATGGGAGTAGGGACGGGCGCGCGAAAATGAAGGCCCTGGTCAAATCCAAAGCCGATCGTGGTCTGTGGCTGGAAGAGGTGCCCGAACCCGACATCGGCATCAACGACGTCAAAGTCCGCGTGTTGTGGACCGGAATCTGCGGGACCGATCTCCACATTTATGACTGGGACGCCTGGGCGCAGTCGACCATTCCGGCGCCCATGGTCGTCGGCCACGAATTTGTGGGGGAGATTGTGGAGGTGGGCTCAAACGTCGCCGACTTTCATCCCGGTGAACTGGTCAGCGGCGAAGGGCACGTTACCTGCGGCCGATGCAGAAATTGTCTCGCCGGCCGGCGGCATCTGTGCGCCCACACCCAGGGCGTAGGGGTGAACCGGCCCGGGGCTTTTGCCGAATGGATCGTCCTGCCCATGACCAATATCTGGCGGCACGAGCCGAAGGTGAACCTGGAAATCGCCGCGATTTTTGATCCCTTCGGCAACGCCGTGCACACGGCGTTGTCGTTTCCGGTGCTGGGCGAGGATGTCTTGATCACGGGCGCCGGACCCATCGGAATGATGGCCGCTGCGGTGGTGCGCCACGCAGGCGCGCGCTTTGTCGTCATTACCGACGTGAATCCTTACCGTCTCAAGCTGGCGGAGAAACTGGGAGTCACGCTGGCGGCGAACCCCCAAATCACGCCGCTCGCGGAAGTCGAGCAAAAACTGGGCATGCAGGAGGGCTTCGACGTGGGACTGGAAATGTCGGGCAATCCAGCGGCGTTTCGCGGCATGCTCGCCCACATGAGCCACGGCGCAAAGATCGCCATGCTGGGCATTCCGGCGGGGGAGATGGCCATCGACTGGCGCGAAGTCATCTTCAGCATGCTGACCATCAAAGGCATTTACGGCCGCGAGATGTACGAAACCTGGTACAAGATGACGATTATGCTCGAATGCGGTCTCGATATTTCCCCGGTCATCACCCACCGGTTTTCCTTTCAGGAATACGAGAAGGGCTTCGAAGTGATGCATTCCGGAGATTGCGGCAAAGTTCTACTCGATTGGCGAGGATCGAAGTAGCGCCTCGCAAGCGCCGACGCTCGGGTTACCATCAAAGGGTGCCGGATTTTACCTCTACCGATCCCCGCCCAACTCTCAACCTCGATATCGAAGCCACCGCGCATGTGCACGAGATCCTGCCCGTGGTGGTCCGCCGGTGGCGCATCGCCGTCCACTCCGTCAGGGCCCTGCTCCGGCAAAGGGAAGAGCAGGTTTTCCTCGCCCTGGCTTTGGTCATCGGCGCCCTCACCGGCCTCGTTGTGGTGGCGTTTATTGTGGTTACCGAGCACCTGGGCATGCGCCTC
>Ga0123356_10000202_pt1 | contig 69077 bp, 38 predicted proteins | sample TergutEmb28metaG_2_FD_92546 | JGI IMG/M metagenome (GOLD analysis project Ga0123356, IMG submission 92546) | Embiratermes neotenicus P3 segment gut microbial communities from Petit-Saut dam, French Guiana - Emb289 P3 | ecosystem: Host-associated > Arthropoda: Insects > Digestive system > Gut ...
AAAGCGGCAGGCCATTTTCTGGTCAGGAACGGAAAGGGGCCCCGTGCCCATTCCTCTACCCGCAACTTCCGGCCCGCCGGCCTAAAAAATTCCCCCCCCCCCCCCCCCTCTGTTAGCCCACATATACCGTTCGCCGGCGTCCCACACTTTATCAAAATACTCCTGGTCATTGCAGTAGAGCGCAAGAAGCATCCCGTAACTAATACCTTCGCTCACCGCGTCTCCCGGCCTCTCAGATTTTGGACGGTGCACAAGTCCGCCGTTGTATGAACCTACGGGGGCATAAGCGTCAATATTGCGCTTCTTTATCCCTTCCCATGTTTTAACCAAAACAGAGTCATAAGGGAAATCCGGCCACGGAGTATTAACCTTGGGCAAGCTGCTGTAATAAAGCAGTTGAGAATACACTGCTGCCGACAGTACAAAAATCAGCAAAGAGGCGAATTTAAGATTTTTTGCTTTCACAGGCTTATAACCCCTCTCATGAATTTTAAGAGAACTCATCTAAATTAATATATATTAGTGAATTTGGGTAGTTAGCAATTTTTTTTAATAATCACGTAATTATGACAAAAGCCATTTTAAGACGTTTTGAATTTTTATTCCTTTATGGGAAGCTGTTTCATAATCGCGTGTCAGTATAAATTTGGGATTATGGTCTTTTATCAGCTCCAAAGACGCGGTTTCTCTCTCAAAAGTATCTTTTTCGCGTATCGTATCCGATACCTGATAATATTCTGTTCCGTTTGGCCCTTCTGCGACAAAATCCACCTCTTTATCCCGGATTTTACCTATATACACTTTATAACCGCGGCGTAAAAGTTCAAGAAACACAATGTTTTCCAGTATCTTGCCGCGGTCAGCGCTCTTATCTCCCAAAAGCAGATACCGCAGTCCTATGTCAACTAAATAGTATTTATTATGTGTTTTCAGTATCTCTTTGCCTCTTACGTCATATCTGTTTATTTTGTAAAGAACAAAGCTGTCGCAAAACGCCTCAATATAATTTTCTACCGTTTTGTTATCTATTTTACGTCCGCTTTCGGACATAGTATTCGCGATATTGTTAATAGACGTCTCTTTGCTTATATTATCCGCCATGAATCTTATGACTGATTCCAACCGGCTGATGTCTGATATATTTTTATTTTCAATGATGTCTTTCAAAACAATTTTTTCATAAAGGTCATTCAAATACGTACGAATGGCCGGTTTATCCCAGCCGTTATAGACGGGTATGGTACTGTTTTTCGATAATGATCCCAAAACATCCCAAAATGGCCGCTTTTGTGGTTACAATCCAAAAACTTCACAAGCCTGTATGGTTTTGGTATTTGTATCCAAAAAGTCTGCATTATTGTTAAGTTTTTGGAGTGTAATCCCAAAACTTAACGAAACGGTGCTGTTTTTGGAGTGTAGTCCGATTTTTTTCACAATTTTCTATACAATACAATCTTGCCCGTTGAACCATTATTCAACGAATTTCAAAGATTATTGTTGACACACGCACTTGTATATACAATATTATATAGTTAGAGGCGATGTGCTTGTTTTCATAATTTGATATCAAAATGTAAAAACATTAATATTTTAGGAGGAAGAGGTATGCTAAGGAAAGTGATGAAGACGGCGGCGGCGATAATCGCCGCGGGAGGGATTATGGTTGGGGCTTTTGCTCAAGTGTCTATGCAGGCTACGCAGGACTCTGTTTTGTGGACGGAAGCCGGGCCGCGGCTTGTAATTAACGGAAAGCCAATTTTTGTATCGGGAATGAATATAGCATGGGTCGACTATGGATTGGATTTGACAGACGCAGCGATGACTGTCGGCGCGGTTCAATCGTTTAAAACGCATATAGAGAACGTCAGGCGGGCCGGCGGAAACTCCGTCAGGTGGTGGCTGCACAACAACGCGAGAGTTTGCCCCAAAATTAATGCCCAGGGTCGTGTTACCGGACTTGCTGCAAACTCCATAGCCATCATGCGCACGGTACTTGATATCGCGTACGAAAATGGGGTTGTGGTGTCCATGTGCCTTTTTTCACATAACCTGCTCCAAAATAACCAACAGACCAATCCAACGCGCAATATGTTGTTTCTTAATGACGAAGAGGGGGTAGACTCCTACATCGAAAACGCGTTAAAACCGATTCTTGACGCTATCGGCAACCATCCGGCGGTTATGACATGGGAGGTGTTTAACGAACCAGAGGGGATGTTAAATCTAAATAATACCAATGGCCCCGGTTGGACAGATCACAGAGTAATAAATTACGATAACCTCATTCGGTTTACGGCCAAAGTTGCCTCTTATGTGCGTCAAAATACCTTAAAGATGGTATCTACCGGCATCCATGATTTTAACAACGCGCAATACTTCAACAGATATGCCGATTCCTACATGACAAATTTGGTAAACGATCCTCACGCGTTCTTAGACTTTTGGCAGGTACATTACTACCCGCAGTGGGGTGGAACAACGATGTCACCATTCCACAATAGTGCAAGTCACTGGTCAAACGCTACTGGCAAGGCCATAGTAGTAGGCGAGTTTCCTGGAAAAAGCTGGGGCGCAGGTACGGTTTACAACAATATGTTGGCCACTGACAGTGAATTCGCAGATTGCCGTACCGATTGTGTACAGAGGGCAACGGCTGCCGGTATTGCAATAGACAGCGCATTTCACTACCTTTTCCGCAACGGGTATGCCGGTGCGATGACTTGGGCGCTGACGGACGCTAAATTCGGCACCATAGCGGAAACCGGCGTCGCGTTGAAAAAGCTGTACGATCTGTATCCAACCGATATCATTATCAAGCAAATGGATTTTGAGGACCTTTCGGGCGATCTTGCTATGAAGCTCGTTATGGCAAATATGCCGCAGGAAGGAACCGCAGCCAATGGGGGGCCGTGGAATGAGTTGTTTATTCAGCAGAGTACTCATGATTTTTCGGAAAAAGAGAACTTCATATTTGACATGTACATTGAATCAGGCAGCGATGAAGATCTTATGATCGTTCCTGCGCTTAAGTTGGTTTCGTCAGAGAAAGAGTGGCATTGGAGTACTGCGTCGGATGAATCGTTTATGCTCACAGGTATGGAGCAGGGCAAGTGGCTTACAATTACTGTTCCTGTCGAATCTTTTAAACCGCGTAATGACGACGGCACTCTTTCGACAACGGCTACAACAAACTATTCGGTTATTCAAGGCATTGTGCTGCAGTACTTCAGTAAGGGCAGCGGCCCCTACAGCGGCGCCATTTACTTTGACAACGTCAGAGTCGATAACGATACGCTCTTTAACTTCAATCAGGCGGGCAGCGAGTGGAATACTGCGGCTGAAGGCGTCACTGTATCGCTGGTGAAGCGCCCAGGCGCTGCATCGGTTTTCAGTGGCGTAAAGGCTTCCGGAATAACACACAGCGCTCCTACAGCCCTGGTAAGAGGCAAAACCCTAAGAGTAAACTCTGTTGACAATTCAGAATTGCGTATAAAACTGATAAACGTTCAGGGAAGAACAATCAGAACCTTTAAGTCAAAAGGAAGCGCAGACTTCCCGCTTAAAAACGTCCCTGCGGGCCGTTACATTGTAGAGATTAAAAAAGCGGACAAGAGGGTAAATACAAGCGCGGTTACTGTGAAATAAAATAGTTGCGTTATACGGAGTAAATATGGCCGTATCTCAAAAAGATGCGGCCATAATAATTTGTTCTATTCTTGATGTTGCGGATTTCATAATGAAGATAGCCTGTATAAGCCCTGGAACCGGCGGTGCGTTTTACTGTGAGAACTGTGTGAGGGATAACGCGCTCATCTCCGGTTTCAGAGCATTGGGGCATGATGTGACTATAGTCCCAATGTATCTGCCGGTTAATGAGACAAGCGGTCATAACGGCGATGTCGCTCCTGTTATGTTCGGTGCGGTCAGGCTTTACCTTATAGATAAATATCCTTTCCTTAAGCGTATTCCAGACAAGCTGTTGGGAATGCTTGACAACCGCGCTATTCTTGACATGGCCGCTTCTTTTGCCTCTTCGACCCGCGCCGCAGGTCATGAGGAGATGACCATTAACATGATAAAAGGGGAGAGCGGCCCATTTGCGGATGAGTTTCATAAGCTTTCGGAGTGGTTGATTAAGCGGAAGTTTAATATTGTTTTTCTGCCTAACGCGTTTTTGTTGGGAATTGCCTCTGCGGTTAAAGCTAAAAGCAGTATTCCGGTTGTCTGTATGCTGCAGGACGAGCATATTTGGGCTGATGCGTGGGAGCCTGTTTACAGAGATAAAACGTGGAGTATCATTGCGGAAAAATGCGCAAGCGCAGACGCACTCTGCACTCACAGCTTATGGTATAAAGAGAAGTTTTGCGGATATACAAATGTTTCTGATCAGCGGATAAAAATTATACCTTTTGGTGTTGATCCGGCCAAATATTCGTTGTCTTTCGGTATTGATCAAATGTCAATAGGATACATCAGCCGGTTATGCAGCGTTATGGGGATGGGCGTTCTTGCGGACGCATATTGCCGGATGTTAAAGAATAAAAAATGCGGCGAACCGCTTCTTGAATTTTGCGGCGGATATACAAAAGATGATCTTGCGGTAATAAAAGAGATTGATAAAAAAATAGCTGATAACGGCGGACAGATGCGTATTCATAAACATTTTCATCTTGAACACCGAGCAAAATTTTTATCGTCACTCACTCTTCTTTCTGTTCCGGTGCAGGAGAGTATCGCGTTTGGCGGATTTATTACAGAGGCTATGGCTTCCGGGGTACCGGTTGTTCAGCCGTCTGAGGGCGGATTTACAGAGGTGGTGTCTGAGACCGGGTGCGGAATTTTATATTCTCCTAATACGCCAGGGGCTCTTGCGGATGCTTTGGAGAGATGTTTGGGCGATAAGGATAAACTTAAATTAATGGCGCAGGCGGGGCGTGACGCTGTTTTGCGTAAATATAATAATGTTAATATGGCTAAGGAAGCGCTTGCTTTTTTGAATGATAAACAGCATCAATCAATAAGTAATAATTATTCAGCGGCAAATGTATGATTTGTAAACTCGAAAATATCACAAAAAAATATTCATCGCCGTCAGGTTTAGCTGATTTGGTGATTATTGACAACGTCTCTTTGAATATAGACAAAGGCGAATCAACTGCTATTACCGGCCCGTCTGGGAGCGGCAAAACTACGCTTTTACACATCGCTGCGGGATTGGAACAGCCTGACAGCGGTTGCGTGATGATTGACGGCAGCAATGTTTCAAAGATGAGCGGCAGTGAACTTGCCATTTTGCGCAACCGTAAAGTTGGTATAGTTTTTCAGCACCACTATCTTTTGCCTCAGTGCACTCTTTTAGAAAATGTTCTTATTCCCACTCTGCCATATCAGAATAAACAGAATCAAAAAGAAAACATACAACGCGCGGCGTATCTTGTTGAGCGTATGGGATTATCAGACAGAATGAACCATTTCCCCTCACAGCTTTCAGGCGGGGAGTGTCAGAGAGTTGCCCTTGCACGGGCGCTTATCAATAAACCATCGCTTCTTTGCGCGGATGAGCCTACCGGGTCACTTGATAAAAAAAGCGCGATGGAAATGGGGAAGCTTTTGCTTGAAATCAACAAAGAAGAACAAACTGCGCTGCTTCTTGTGACGCATTCAGACTTGCTTGCCGCGCAAATGGATAAAACGCTCTCTCTCAATAATGGCAAGCTTTTAAGTATAAAATCTTAGAATATCAGGATAAATGAAGTATTGTCTATCATGAAAAACTCATCCCCAAAATACAGTAGTAATTTACGCTCCTTTTTGAATCTCGGATGGCGCAGCTTTAGGTTTTATCTGCGAAGTAATCTGCTTTTAAGCGCAGGGAGCGCCGTGGGCGCTCTTATATTGACAGGCGCGCTTCTTATTGGTTTTTCGCTCAGGGAGAGTATACACTCCATACATGAACGCCGTCTTGGAAAGACTCAATGGCTTCTGCATTCGTCAACAGGTCAAATCCGTGCGTCTCTTGCAGATTCAATCAGCGCTTATTCAGGCGTTAAGGCAGCGCCTTTACTGTTGCAAACGGGCAGCGTTGGAGTTGTTGGGGGAAATAATCTTGTTCACCGTGTCAATATTATTGGGGTTGATGAACGTTTTTGGGAGTTTGGGCCTGATGGGGCAGAACTGCAGAGTTTTGGTGATGATGCGGCAGTTGTAAATTCGGCGCTTGCTCAAAAGTTAAATCTGAAATCCGGTGATGAGATTGTTCTGCGGTTTAAACCGCATGGGGCGCTTGCAATGGATGCGCCTTTTGGGGAGCAGCATAATCTTTCGTCAATAAGAACTCCTGTGAGTTACATTGCTTCAAGTGAAGAGTTCGGGGATTTTAGTCTTAAGTCTGAGCATTTTTTATTGTTTAATGTTTTTGTTCCTTTGAAGCTGCTGCAATCTGTCAATAATGTTTCGGAGATGGCGTCCGCTGTTATTATTAGTAAATCTGAAATTTCATTGGTAACTCATGAGCAAATTAGCGCGGTTGTAAATAAGAGTTTTCGGTTGAAAGATGTTGGGCTTGGTTTTAGGTATTTGGAATTAAAGGACGAAAAGGACAATAAGGACGATAAAGATAGTGATGATGATAAGGGTGATGTTGAATTAGTATCTGATCATATTTTTATTAGTGATTATCTTCGGAATGTAATTATTGAAGCGGTTCCTGAGGCGGTTGCGGTTTCTGCCTGGTTTGTAAATTCAATATCTAAAGGTGAGCGTTTTACGCCATATTCTTTTGTTTCTACTCCGGCGGTTAAATATGCAATTGGTGATAACTCCATTGAGCTTGGCAGTTGGGCTGCGCAAGATTTGAACGCTAATGTTGGCGACTCATTGACGCTTACATATTTTGTTCCTGCTCAGACGTCCGGGTTAAGACTTGACAGCGCGCGTTTTGTTGTTTCTGCTATTCATAAAGAAAAATTATCGTGGATTGACCGCTCTCTCATGCCCCCTTTTCCGGGCCTTGCTGATGCGGGGAGCTGTACGGATTGGGATCCTGCTATTCCTGTTAATCTTCATAAGATACGTCCTAAAGATGAAGAGTATTGGGCTGAATATGAAGGTACTCCCAAAGCGTTAATCAGCTTTAATAAGGCTTCAAAAATTTGGGATAACCGTTTTGGCGTTTGTACGGCGATACGTTTTCCGGCTGATTTGAAATCAACGGATGAGATAGAAACAATTTTACTGCGCTCGCTCTCTCCCGCGGTCAGCGGAATGCAATTGACAGATATACGCGGGCGTGTTGACGCGGCTGTCAGCGGCGGGATAGATTTTGCCCCTCTGTTTATCGGACTAAGTTTTTTTACTTTACTTGCGGCATTTTTACTGATTTGGCTGTTGTCCGCGTTATTAGTTAAATCAAGATCATCACAGCAAAAACTTCTAACGGCTTTGGGATATTCCCGCAGACATCTCCTGTATGTCTATTTGTCAGAGGGGATTATCATCTTTTCTATAGGTACTATAGTTGGAACGCTTTTGAGTCCGCTCTATACGCTTGCGGTAATACAGGCGATGAAAACAATTTGGCACGCCGCCGCTCAGGCTCCGTCGCTGAATTTGCATGTTGGTGTGATGCCGCTTGTTTGCGGGGGCGCTGTTGCTTTTGTATTTGCGGTGCTTTCGATGTTTTTTTCTATGAGCCCCGGGTTGAAACCCGGGGTTACAAAGCGTTCACCCCTAAAGGGGTGCGGAAACCGAAAGATATATAATAATAAACAGCATCTTTCAGCAAACAGATTCGTATTTATCAATCTGACGCGTGATAAAAAGAGAACGCTTGGACAGATAGCCATACTTGCGAGCGCGCTTCTTATCTTGGGGATAACGCAGATATTTCACCATCAGCCGTTATCGGATCATACGCTTAGATCGAGCGGGACAGGCGGTTTTTATTGGTATGGTGAACTTAATTCCGGTATATCAAGCGAACATTTTAACGCGCGGTTTTTACTGGAATCGGGAGTTGATATAAGCGATTCAGATTTTATTTCTATAGGCATGAGGGTGAAAGATGGTGATGACGCGAGTTGTCTTAATCTCAACAAAACCGCAGCCCCTGTTCTTGTTGGTACAAATGAACGCTTGCTTGACAGCATCGGCGCGTTTTCTTTTTCATCGGTTATTAATGGCTTTCATAAAGCGCGTCCGTGGCTGACGCTTGGTATAATCAACGATGATAGTAATACGGTATATGGTATCGCTGACGCTTCTACAATTGAATGGGGATTAGGTAAATCATTAGGCGACACGCTGAAGTTTATAAACGAAAAAGGTGATACGCTTAACGTCATACTCGCCGCGTCTCTTAAAAATTCTGTATTACAAGGAAAAGTAATTATAGCAGAATCTGATTTCATCCGTCATTTTCCATCCATAAGCGGTTACCGCCTGTTTTTATCAGCGCCGTCTTCGGGTAAAGAAAAGATGATTGAGGATGCTTTACTAAACGCGCATAATAACTCCGGCCTTAATCTTGAGTTGACAACAGAACGCCTGAACGGATTCAACTCCGTAGAAAACACGTATCTGTCAATATTCGCTCTTCTTGGCATGATGGGGCTTATGCTTGGATGCGGCGGCCTTGGGATAATCCTTTTGTCTGATATTGAGGAGAGACGCTATGAACTCGCTTTACTTATGGTTCAGGGGTTCAGCATGAGTACCATAAAACGCCTGCTGTTTTCTGAATACATGATCATCGCGCTTGCCGGAACAATTGCGGGACTTTTGCCTGCTTTGGCTGTCTCATGGGCGGCAATTCAGACTTCGGGACTGCTCAGGACAGCGTATTTGCTGGCGATTGTACTTCTTTGTTCAGCGGGTTCAATTATTTTGGGTCTGCGGACACTGCGGAAAGATAATCTGCTTGAAATCCTAAAAAAAGAGATGTAAAACGCGCTTTTTCCCATTTACAAATCATTTACAAATAAATTGTACCATTTACCCTGTGCACTATTTATTTTGTACTCTTATTAAAAATATGAAAATTTAGTAAAAATCACATTATATGTTTGTATTATCGTATTAATGGGAGTTGAAGCAGTTATGAAAACGCTGGGAATTTGTTTTGGCGCTACTACTGTGCAGTATGTCAAGATTGACGCGGGCGGTAACGGTAAGAAAATTGAGGTAACAGGACGCGTCGCCCACGACGGCGATCCTAAGAGTGTTGTGCTTAAACTGTTGGCGCAAAGCGATATGACCGACGTCGAAAAAATCGCTATTACAGGCCGGGCTTTCCGCTCAAGTGTCGAACTCTCAACTATCTCCGAACCCGAAGCGGTGGAGTGCGCGTTGAGAGAGATTTACCCGGCAGGCCAGTATCCGAATCTTGTAATCAGCTCCGGCGGTGAGACGCAGATTGTTTACGTGATGAACTCCAAGGGCGGCATAAGCTCCGTTCAATCCGGTAACAAATGCGCATCCGGTACAGGGGAATTTTTCCTTCAGCAGATTCGCAGAATGGGACTTCAGCTTGAGGAAGCTGTTGAACTGGCGAAACAGGGCGCGCCGCACAAAATCGCAGGCCGCTGCAGCGTATTTTGCAAAAGCGACTGCACGCACGCGCTTAACAAAGGTGAGCCGCGGGCGAATATCGCAGCTGGTCTTTGTTTTATGATGGCTGACAAAATCGGTGAACTTATAAAGGATATTAAGAGCGATAAGAGCACGCTTATTGGCGGCGGGTCTCTCAATACTGCAATGGTGAAGATTTTAAAGGAGCGTCTTGAGAAGCGCAATGGAACACTTGAGGTTCCCGATACAGCCGCGGTGTTTGAGGCGTACGGAGCCGCGCTTTGGGCTGTAGATAATGAGTGTATAGTTCTTCCAAAAGACCACGCGTCTGTCATTCACGATGCGCCCATCTCTTTTGGCCGCCATGCGCCGCTTAATAACGCGCTCGACCTTGTTTCTTTTAAGTCAATGAATAAAGATACTGTGAAGGGCGGTGATGAGTGTGTAATGGGGCTTGACGTAGGCTCCACAACTACTAAAGCCGTGCTTATACGCAGAGAGGACAAAGCTGTTTTAGCGTCTATTTATCTGCGTACAAACGGCGACCCGATTCAGGCGTCGCGCAATTGCTATAAAGCGATTCGCGAACAGGTTGGTGAGACGAAGTTTGAAATTTCAGGTTTGGGCGTTACAGGGTCTGGCCGTCAGATTGCCGCTCTTCACGCGCTTACGGATAATGTTATTAATGAGATTATCGCTCACGCAACGGCAGCTTCTTATTTTGACAAGGAAGTAGACACGATTTTTGAAATCGGCGGACAGGACGCAAAGTATACGTACCTTACAGGCGGCGTGCCTTCAGATTACGCTATGAATGAAGCTTGCAGCGCCGGAACAGGTTCGTTTTTAGAAGAGTCTGCGCGTGAATCGCTTAATGTTGTTACAGAGGAAATCGGCGAAAAAGCGTTAAAGGGAAATAATCCGCCAAACTTTACAGACCAGTGCTCCGCGTTTATCTCAAGCGATATTAAAACCGCGGGACAGGAAGGCATTGGCAAAGAGGATATTCTTGCAGGTCTTGTATATTCGGTATGTCAAAACTACGTCAACCGCGTGAAGGGTTCGCGTCCGGTTGGTAAAAAGATATTTATGCAGGGCGGGGTGTGTTACAATAAGGCTGTGCCTGTCGCTATGGCTTCGCTCATGCAGCATCAGATAATAGTTCCGCCGGAACCGGGGCTTATGGGAGCTTTCGGCGTTGCGCTTGAGACCGCAAACCGCATGGAGCTAAAACTTACTCAGCCCGCAAGTTTTGACCTTGACGAACTCACAAACCGCGAAGCTACGCGCGAGGGGAGTTTTGTCTGCGCAGGCGGGAAAGAGAAATGCGACCGCAAGTGCGAGATTTCCCGCATACGCGTGAATGACAAGCTCTATCCATTCGGCGGAGTTTGCAACAAGTATTACAATATGCGTTTTGAAAAAGAGGTTGACGTTGATGATTTGAACCTTGTAGCCGTTCGTCAAAAACTTCTGTTTGAAAAGTATGGAGTAGGCAGTGAGCCGGTTAAAATGGAAGAGCTTGACAAGTCTGTTAAAACTGTCGGCATAATGCGCACTTTCCTCACGCATGCCTTGTATCCGCTTTACTCTAACTTTTTTAATGAGATGGGTTTTAAGGTTGTACTTGCGGATAAAATTGACCCTGAGGGAATCTCGCGCATAGAATCTGCCTTTTGTTTTCCGGCGGAACTTGCCCACGGCAGTTTCCTCAATTTAATTAAGAAAAAACCTGATTATGTTTTTTTGCCGATGGTTGCTCAGATAAATGTTCAAAATCCTTCTACTTATAGTAAAGCGTGCGTTTTTATTCAGGCTGAGCCGTATTACCTCAAAGCAACATTCAGGCGGGAAATAGAAGACGCGGGTACAAAGGTGCTCTCTCCAGTGCTTCGTATGGACGGCGGTTACGAGCGGGCGCAGGTGGCGCTTGTTGATATGGCCGTTTCTATGGGCGTGAGCGGGGCAGCCGCAATAGAGGCTTTTAATAAAGCGATTAGTTGTCAGTGCGGTTATGATAAAGAGATGCAGGAGTACGGCCGCAAAGCTCTTGAGCGTCTTGATGCTAACCCTGACACATTTGGTCTTGTTATTTTTGGGCGGCCTTACAATTCATTTGCGTCGGACGCTAATATGGGCATTCCGCATAAGGCGGCTTCGCGCGGGTTTATTGTTATACCGTTTGATATGCTTCCTGCCGCGGAATATATGGCCGATACAAAAATGTACTGGGGCATGGGTCAAAAAATTATGAAAGCCGCGCAGTTTGTAAAGGAGCGGGAAAATCTTTTTGGAATCTTCATTACAAATTTCTCATGCGGCCCCGACTCCTTTGTACTCAGCTATTTCCGCAATCTGATGAAGTCAAAACCGTCGTTGACATTGGAACTTGACCAGCACACGGCTGATGCGGGAATTGACACACGAATAGAAGCGGCAGTTGATATTATGCAAAGTTACCGCAGAATTTCTAAATCACTCCCGCCGGAAGATAACTCGTTTATACCGGCTATTGTTAAGGATGAGGAGATGCGTGTAAAAGCGTCGGACGGCAAGTATTATAATCTTGACGATCCGCGTGTTGAGCTTGTTATGCCTTCAATGGGGCGCTATAGCACTGAGGCTGTCGCCGCAATATTCAGAAGCATGGGTGTTGACGCAAAGCCGTTGCCTGTAGCGGATAAGGATATTCTGAACCTTGGAAAGAAAAATTCAACATGTAAAGAGTGCGTGCCTTATATCGTTACGACCGGTTCTTATCTGAATTATCTCAATAACCGCAAAGACCCTAACCGCATAACGCTCTTTTTTATGGCGACAGGCGGCGGCCCGTGCCGTTTGGGACAGTATTGCCGGGCGGTTACACAGCATATTGTAAATAACAAGATTCCTAACGCCGCCGTATTTACCATGACAGATGAGAACAGCTACGGCGGACTTGGCACCGCAAGGCTTTTAAGAGCGTGGCAGAGTATTCTAATATCAGACATATTCAGCGATATACGCAGTATGCTCTCTGTTGCCGCTGTTGATAAGAATAAGGCGCTTGACACACTCGAAGAGTGCTGGCAGGAGCTTCTCAAGTTTTTTGAAGGCAGCGCGCCCGACAAAGTTACCAATATTTTGGCAAGGGTTGCAAAACGGCTCTCTCAAATCCCTCTTAAGATGAAACCAGGCGACGTGCCGGTTATATCTCTTATCGGAGAGATTTTTGTAAGAAGAGACGAATTCTGCCGCCAGACTATAGTGAACTATCTGGAAGACCGCGGATTTACAGTTAAGGTAGCTCCGATTAGTGAATTTTTGTGTTACAGTAACTTTACGATAAACTCTAAACTTGACGAACGCGAGCGCGATTTTAAAGAGATGCTTCGTGTCCGTCTTACTTCTCAATTGCAGGAGTGGTGGGAGCGTAAGGTAAAGACAATTATGGCGCAGAGCGGCCTCTACCACTTTGAGATGGTTGAAGTGGAAAAGACAATTGCTGCCGGTGACCATTTAATTGACGTTAACTTCCGCGGTGAAGCTATTCTTACCGTGGGGCTTGCTTTAAGAGAAATTCTGAATGATTCATGCGGAGTTATCTCCATCGGGCCTTTTGGCTGTATGCCGTCAAGGGTTGCGGAAGCTATCCTCAAAAAGGAGATGAACGTAACCGGCAAGGCAAGAATTCCCGGCTGGGAAAAACGGGCGCATGAGTATGAAGAGATAGGAGACTTTCCGTTCTTGGCTGTTGAGACAGACGGGTCGCCTTTCCCGCAGCTTATAGAGGCGAATATGGAAGCGTTTGTACTGCAGGCTAAGCGCCTCCATGAATTCCACAGCGCGCGCAAGGGGAAATTTAAACCTCTGCCGGAACCGTTTACAACGAAGATTCAGAATCTTATAAGCGCCGGAACTTTTGGGCTTATCTCGAAGAAGAAGAAATATCGTCCGCGGGTGAATAGTTAGCGGTCGAATAGTTTGCTGTAACGATAAATAAAAAAGCTGTCTCAAAAACGGGACAGCTTTTTTTATAGAAGGATATATTTTAACTTTATTTGTTAGACAGGCTTGCCTTAACCTTTGTAATCGTCTCAAAAGCAATTTGCGGGTCACTGATATCCTTAACAGCCGTCTCCATAGGACAAATATCCGTGCCTTTTCTATTCATAATTGCATCTACAATTTTGCCGTAAGAATATTTTATATTGCGCTCATTCAAATAATTTTCCGCCTGTTTGCTCATTGTCTCACCATAGACTTCTTTAATTTCTGCAAGCGCAAAAAGCATTGCAGCAGCCTTACCTACAATTTTGTCTGCTGCGGAAAATCCGCTCAAATCGGTTTGGGCATTTAACAAATCCATTATCGGTGAAACGCCAGCGCCCGTTTTTGAATATACCGAATCACCTTTACAAAAGACACAGCCGTATCCGCCGTTTTTCAATATTGATTTCGCATTTTCAATATCACTCATAATTTCTGTTTCAAACCTTCTAAACGGTACATAAGTAAAGGGATAAACGCCCATTGAAGAAGTATTCCGGGAACGCCGATAATTGTAATTTCCCAAATTGCCGGAAATGACATAAGGGCGGCCGCTCTAAAAGCGCGTCCCGCAATTTGCGCTATAAGTAATTTCACAATAAAAGGCATTTTTACATTGCAAAGCAAGCCTGCGATAAGGCCGTAGCCTGCAAGTTCAATCATCATATAGGGCAGTATAATTGATGACGGCATACCAACGATTGCATGGCTGATAAGAGGACTGAAAATTCCCGCAGCTATTCCGACAACCGGGCCGGCCAAAAATCCCGCAATAAATACAGGTATCTGCATAGGCAAAAAAGCCGCGCCCGGCATAGCGCCGAGTCCTGAAATCATTCCCGCAAAATGAAACAATTGCGGCAAAGCAAGCGCGGCGGCGACTGCCGCAATCACGGTAAGCGTTTTGTTTCTGACTGCCTGCGCGCTGAGCGCGAGTGTGTTTGACATTTATCATCTCCCTTTAATTAATTATTCATAACTCATGCGAATCATATAATAATATAAAATACAAAAGTGCAGAGCCGGAAACTTATTTTACGGTTAGGTTAATTTTGGCATTAACTATTTTTATATAAATTAGAATATTTATAAAATGAAAATACCGAAAGGATAATAGAGATGGAAAACAGCAAAGGAACGACAGCTCACGATTTTTTTCCCAAAAAGCTTGCAAAATTAGAAAAACGGCGCGCGGAGGCTCTTGAGAATCCGCTTGTCAGCGAACAGATCGCTTCGCTTATTTCAATGAAATTCAACCGTGAGCCGCTCTATAAATCCATAGAGGATTTTTATACCGAAGAGTACAGAAACGCTCTTGCTTCAGGCAAAGCTCCGGCAGAGCTTGAAAAAATCACCCGTTACCGTAATCCTACGCAAAAAGAGGTTAACCTGCTTTATAACGATATCCACGCGAAAGAGCAGGTTTTTGAGTTCAGCAATACTGGGGATTAATTGTTTTGAGATATTACTCTATCCGGTACAAGAATCGTTTTGGGTTCAGGTTTGGTATAAACAAATCTCAATTGAAACTCACCAAGCGTTGAGCCGCGCGGTCTTAGTCTTTCGTTAATTACCTCGTCTCTAACCGTAACCCACAGGGTAACATTTTTAATTGCTTTGTCTTTTGGCATTATAATTCTGCCGAACATGTTATCTATATCCATCTGTTTACTGAACGGAACATCTTTCTTTTCATCTTTGTCTAACTGAAACTGCCAGTAACTGAATTGTTTTTCTGATGTTGTGTACAGTGAACCGGAAAGAGCGGCGTCCATAGTGATAGTACGGTCAAATGAGCTTGAACGCCTCTCTAAAAAATAAGAGTATCCCTCTTCAACATAAATTTCAGTGGTATCCGCAAATCCAAGGTAATGGGTTACGTACTCTTTACCGCTTTTATCATCAAAGCTTATGATATTGCCACCCTTGACTTTATACAAAACCGCATTGTCTATGCGGGGGTTATTATTTATCGGAATATCGAAAGAGTAAGGGGCTCCAAAGAAACGGCTGTTATAGCGTACCGAATGTGAATACTGTATTTTATGCTGACGGCCCTGATTTTTTACATTTGCGGTTATGATAAAAGGTACGGTAGTAAATTGAAGCAGCGCGGGAATTAATTTCGCGTCAAGCTCCCAGATTGTACCGTCATCGTTTGTTACTTTATACCCTCTTATGGTACCGTTTGCCATCCAGTTAACTCTTGGCAGCTGTTCGATTAAATCTACCACCTGATTTTTTGTTCTTGCTGTGAGTCCTTTGGGCAGAGCGTTTACCATGTAAGAGGGCAGCATATTCGTCCAGTTTTCAGGGATTGACGCGCTTTTTCTTACAATATCTTCCGGTATTTTTAATCTGAACACTGCTATTTGAGCGTTTCCTGAATATGTGGTTGCCAGTGCGGGAGCCGTTGTATGCCTGTCAATAGGGTCGGAACCTACCGCAGTTTGCATCCCGTAGTTATCTACAGTTGCGTTAAAAGAGATGCTCCAGTCAATTTCATTGAGCAGGTCTTTTTCCTTTCCTGCAAATGCCGCATAAAGAGTGACCACTTCACCGGGAGAGAAATCCGCAGGATAGAACCAAAAATTAAGCATCCGAAACTCTCCCTCATTAACATGCTGGTAAGAGGTGGAAAACTCGGTGCACTTTACAAATGTCAGGCACAGTACAGTTGTCATAAAAATAGTAATAAGTTTCAATTTATCTTCTTCCTCATCATTTTCAATAATCGTGTCTTCAATAATTGTATTAAAACTCCGCCCGCATACCAAACGATATCATCGGTATCATAGACACGCTGTGTTTTTCAGTATAGTTATAGTTGTAAAAAATATATTCAGGACTTTTATAAACCGGCCACAGCGCATTTTGCAAATCCCAATAATATGAGAGTATCCATTTTGTGTAAATGACTTTTTTATCCGCCCGCAAATCAAGTTGAAAAAACGGATCCATACGCGTTGAATTAGGCTCTCCGCGTATCGGGCGTATGCTTTTGTTGTTTACATCCTCAAGTATGCCTATAATAGGAGTGGTCGGTTTGCCGCTTACAAAGCGCAGGCGTCCGCCGAAATTCCAGTTGTTTTTGAGACTCCAGCTGCCAAGCAGCTGAAGATGGTGAGGCTCATCTTCGCGCGAAAGTACAAAACGGTCATAATTCCGGCTGTATCTTTCGCTTCTTGACAATGTGTAAGAAATCCAGCCGAAGAACCGCTCCGTGCGTATATGGCGCAGCATCAGTTCAACTCCGTAGGTTCTTCTTGCGCCGTCGCTCAGGTAAAGCTTTTGTATGTCAAGATTCGGGTCATAATCAAGCGTGTCGCTGCTGCGGGGAACATCCCACTGGCGGTTCAGGTAGGTTTGTACGTCAAGGTTCAAAATGTCGTTTATCTGCCACTCGTATCCTGCGACATAGTGAGCGGCTTTTGTAGCAGGGAGACTTGGTTCCCCCCATGTCGGGTGAATAACCTGACCCAGCGGTTTGGGAGTTTGGCTGTAGGAGCCAACCGCGGCTTTTGCAATATGGCCGTCCATAAGCGAATAGCGTCCGCTTATGCGAAACGACGGCTCGCCGGAGCCGCCCCGGCGGTTATTCATAAACCCGTAATCCCAGAACGCAGGAGCAATTGACCCTTTGTAATCAAGCTCCGGGAAGTAATCGTAACGGATGCCCGGAACAAGCAATAGTTTTTCTATTGGCCGCCATTCTACATTTGTATAAGCGCCGACAACGCCGAACCACCAGTTATTGGTAGTATCGCGCATTATGAGATTTTGGCCGGATGTTATTATTAATATTAAATTCTCATTAATCAATTCAACGTCTGCCCCGGCGTTTATAGTCAGATTGTCGTTCGCTTCATAACTTACCTGATTGCGCAGGTGTGTGAAGTATGCGGTTTCTTCCTGCTTTGCCGCGCCGAAAAGCGACATCGCGCTTGTTGAGTAAGTACCGCTTACGCGCAGATAGTTTGTCCACTGCTCGTCTAACCTGCTGTCAAGTCCAAAGGTAAGGGTGTGAAACAGCACTTTCATTGTGAGATTGTTTACTGCGTTATCTATCTCCTCAGACCCCACGTCAACTCCGCTTACAAACACGCCGATACTGTCGCGGCTTCCCATCATCGATACAAACATGTCATGTTTTTTGTCAATCGCTGCGTCTACCCTCAATAAATAATCCCAGTAAAACGGAGCCATTGAAACGCCAAGACCGTCCGGCGCAAAGTGTTTGAAGTAGAGGCTGAGCAGATCGCCTGCGAAAGTCCTTCGTCCCGAAACCATAAATGAGACGTCCTGCTTTAACGGCCCCTCTATAAAAACAGCTCCGTCAAGCATGCTTAAATCTACATATCCCTGCAGACGGTCGTTTTTTGATTTGCGGGTTTTCATCTCAATCACCCCGGCGACCGCTCCGCCGTAGCGGGTAGAAAAACCGCCCGGATAAAAATCGATAGCCTCAAGCGCGTTGGACGGGTATATTGAGTTCATGCCTGCCAGATGGTAAAGCATGGGAGTAGTGACGCCGTCAATAAAAAAACGGGAGTCCCAGGTAGGCGCGCCGCGTACAACTACCTCTGTTCCCATAACCGAGGGGCGGCCAACTCCGGGCAATGCCTGAACGACTTTTACCGCATCGCCGCCAAGTCCGGGAATTTTACGCACCTCTGCAAGAGAGAGCTGGCGGCGGCTTACCTCTTTCTCTTCAGCCCGGCCATAGACGACAAGCTCGTAATCGGAATAATCTGTACGCCTGACGTAATAGGTCGCTTTTACCTCTTCCGATTTGCCGATTTGCTCTTCTGTAGTATAAGGTTCATAATCTGGTAAAACAAGGCTTACCTGCACTTTACATGAAGGAAGCGACTGGAATTGGAAGAAACCGTCTGCGTCTGTCTCCGTAACAAGATGACCGTCTTCCCACGCCTGTCCGTCAAGTTTACCGATTTGCTCCATGTAAAGAGAAAACGGCATTGGGAGATCTGCGCCGCAAAGCGTATCTGTAAACTGTACGGCTATAAGAGCCTCGCCAACGGGTCTGCGTGTGCCGCGCTCCAAGATTCGTCCGCTTAGATTAACGTAACTTTCAGGAACGGTTATCACCTCTCTGAGAGTGAAGCGGTACTCGTAATGAAGCATGACCGCCACATTCTCACCGCCTGTAAGCTGTGCGGGAGAGAACTTAAACTGTTTCACGGCGGCAGCCGCGCTGCTGTCAAGGGACGGATGAAGGCCGCGGACAATGCTTACGCTGTCTACATTGCCTTTTTCGCAGACCAGAAGCTCAAGTAAAACCGTTCCTTCAACCCCGTCCTTAATAAGTTCTTCTGGATAATGAGCCTCAACAAATTCAATAATTTCCGGCATTTTTTCAAGTTCGCCGTCATCAATAAATTCTATCTCTCCGGTAAGTTCACCGTGTTCATTGAGGCGTAAGCCAATAGATTCTTCTTCGGGCTCAATCTCCTCTGCAATCTCAATTGCTTCTTTGTCTGACGTGATTTGAGTATTCTTATCATTATCATTAGAAAGCTCAATGACCTCTTCGGAAATCGCCGTCTCTCCTGATGGGGGAGTCTGCGCGCTTAAAAGAGAAACTGACAAAAAAAAGAGGCCGATTATTGTTTTAATCAGCTTAATCCTGCTATACATAATATTACGGTGTTCCTGAACTTGGTATAAAGCCTGTACTTGGAATTAACGGCATGATGGAATCATGTTTTTTTATAATCATTGTTTTAAATATACAAGTTACTATACATAATTTCCACAATTGTATTTAATCAGTGTGGTCAATACTAATGAAATTCGCAATTTTTAATACCCATTATGTATATTATTGAAGCCGTGATTAAATATTGCGCCGCACCGTCCTTAGACTGCACTACAGCCGTGAGGTCACCGGACGGTACGGCGTAATATTTAATCGTGTGATTTATAATAAACTAATTTGGTCTATAACCAAAATTCATTGTAAAACTAAATCATATCTGGAAGGAGTAGTTTCTATGTTAGACAATGTAAAGATAAGCGCAAAACTCATCGGGGGATTCATGATTGTTTGCGCAATCGCCGCTGTTATTGGGATTATGGGCATATCAAGCGCAAGCAAGCTCAATGACGCCGCCGACAAGTTGTACAGCTATGGGCTCAAGGGCACCACATCAGCCGAGTATCTTAAGGAAGACCTTTTGTACATGGAGCGCGCTTACCGTAATATGGCAATTTTTAACGACAAAGCTTCTTTAGATTCCTATCAGAAGGTAATTGATAAAAATACCAATGATATTCCTGCGCTTCTTGATTCTTTAGCAAGACTCGCTACAAAACCTGAAACGCAGGCTCTAATAAGAGACGCGAGAGAGCAATTTAAAAATTATGTAAAAGACGGTACGGCTTTTGGTAAAATAGCTGAAGCGTCAAACTATAATGTACCTGCTGAACTTATTACATCTTTAAGACAGCTCAGGGTAGCCGGCGACGCTTTTGAAGGTTCTCTTGATAAAATCGGCAGCGCTTTCGAACACGCCGCTTCCGCTATAAATGATGATACCGATAAAGCTTACGCAAGTGTCCGCGCAACGCTGATTATTTTCCTTATCATCGGCGTTATATTTGGCATTGGTCTTGGATATTATCTCGCGTCAAGCATAAGCAAACCGCTCAATAAAGCGGTAGTAATGATGAATGAAATGAGCGATGGCAGTTTGGGTATGCGTCTTAACATGAACAACCGCGGTGACGAAATCGGTGTTATGGCGGGCGCTATGGATAAGTTCGCACAGAACCTGCAGAAGGAAGTTATCGGAGCAATGGCTGAGATTTCCAAAGGTAATCTTGATGTGAGTGTGTCAATTGCCGGTCCTAAGGATGAGGTAGGCCCCGCGCTCAAAAACACTGTTGACGCGCTGCGCGGTCTTATTATAGACGACGGCGGACGGGTACTTTCATCGGCGGCAAGAAAAGACCTTACCGCACGGTTAGAGAAGGATTATCAGGGTGAATTCGCGCGGATGAAGCGCAACATTGACGCTGTAGTGCAGAGTCTTGATGAAGCGATGAGTCAGGTAGCTGAAGCGGCGGCGCAGGTCTCAAGCGCAAGCGGTGAGATTTCACAGGGCGCGCAGTCTCTTGCGGAAGGCTCAAACGAACAGGCAAGCTCTCTTGAAGAGGTATCATCAAGCCTCGAAGAGACTTCATCCATGACAAGACAGAACGCAGACAACGCCAACCAGGCGAAAATTTTGTCCACAGAAGCGCGTTCTGCCGCAAATGAGGGTGAAGCCTCAATGAAGCGCATGGCTGAAGCTATCAATCAGATTAAAACTTCATCAGACAATACTGCAAAAATCGTTAAGACAATTGACGAAATCGCATTCCAGACCAACCTTCTCGCTCTTAACGCAGCGGTTGAAGCCGCCCGCGCAGGTGAAGCAGGAAAAGGATTCGCGGTTGTCGCTGAAGAAGTTCGTAACCTTGCGATGCGCAGCGCGGAAGCGGCCAAGAACACTACAGAAATGATTGAAGAGTCTGTTAAAAACGCAGACAGCGGCGTAAAAATCACAGAAGAAGTCGCAAAAGCGCTCAATCAGATTGTTGACCGCGTAGGCAAAATGGGCGGGCTCATTGGTGAGATCGCGGCAGCTTCAAATGAGCAGTCTCAGGGTGTTGAGCAGATAAATACGGCTGTTGCTCAGATGAACCAGGTTACTCAGCAGAATGCTGCAAACTCAGAAGAGTCTGCAAGCGCGGCTGAAGAGTTGAGCAGCCAGGCGGCTGAGCTTTCAAACATGGTAGCAGCTTTCACACTCAGCTCCGGCGGAACAGGCGGTGCAAGAGGCGGACATGTTAACCGCCGCGGTTTGTCTGCGCCTGCAAGAAAGCCGATGGCGTCGCTTCCAGCTCCCAAAGCTCCTGCAAGGTCATCGTCGGCAAAAGCAGTAAAGCCTGACCAGCTTATACCGCTTGATGATGAAGATTTGGGCGATTTTTAAGAGTATGCAGGGATGTGGATGGGCGTTGCACGCAACGCCCTTACACATCCTTACGCATCACACATCCTTACACCACGCAGCATCCTTACACGTATCCACGCAGATACTCATTAACAACAGGAATATCCGCAGCCGCCCATTCAAGCTTTAAAGCCTCACGCGGTTCAATCCACATAATCTCAGAGTGTTCCCGCGGTACAGGTTCAGGTTCTCCCTGCATTATATGTGATATAAATGGAATCAGTTCTATCGTAACTGTTGGATAACTATGGATAACAGGTGAGAGAGGAGTTTTGGGGATTATTTCAACCCCCAGCTCCTCTTTAATTTCACGGACAAGAGAGCGCGCCGCGGTTTCGCCTTCGTTAAGTTTACCGCCGGGAAACTCCCACAACCCCGCCTGACTCTGCGCCGCCCCTCTTCGCGCGGCAAGTATCTTTATTTTATTTTTGCCGCAATTAATGCGTTCAATAATCGCGCATGAAACCTTTATGGGTTCCACGAGGCCGCCGTACATTTAGGCCAGTCCGCTTTATTCATCGTAAATGTCTCACCGCGGGTAGGGTAGTGTACATTTGAGAACCCTTTACTGCGCAGCGCATCCTTAAATGACGCCGCCTGGTCCTCTTCGCCGTGTATCAAAAAGATATGTTTCAGACGCTCAGGAGTATTCAAGTCAACATAATCCAAAAGCTCCCGCCTGTCGGCGTGCGCGCTGAGCGCGTCAATCCGCTTTACTTTACAGCGGATTTGATGCTCCTCTCCAAAAATCCTTACAACCTTTTCGCCGTCCATAATTTTACGCGCGAGAGTATCTTTCGCCGCATATCCGACAAACAGCACTAATGTTTTAGGGTTATGGACATTATTGCGCAGATGGTGCAGAATGCGTCCGCCTTCCGCCATGCCTGAACCTGATATTATGACATGCGGAAATGTCTGTCCGTTAAGCCTCTTGGAGCCGTCGACATCCTGAATATATGTGAGCCGTGAGAATCCAAACGGGTCTGCCTTGTCATTGGTGAATATGCGTTTTGTAGTCCGGTCAAGATAATTAAGATGCTGCCTGAAAACATCCGTCGCGTTGCAGGCAAGCGGACTGTCTACATATATAGGCATATCCGGGAGCCTGTTATGGTTAAAAAGCTTATGAAGTATATAGACTAACTGCTGAGTGCGTCCGACGGCGAAACAGGGTATAATCACCTTGCCGCCCGCAGCCGCGGTTTCGCATATAGCGGCGGCAAGTTCGCTTTCAACCTCATCAAAAATGCCGTGGTGGCGGTTGCCGTAGGTACACTCCATAATAAGCATGTCAAGGTCGCGCAATACGTTGGGGTCGTTATTAAGCGGCAGGTTCGGACGGCCTATATCACCTGTAAACCCTAAGCGAAGCGGTGGGCCTGATACGCCGTTCTCCTGTATTTCAAGGTGCATTCCTGCGGAACCGAGTATGTGCCCTGCGTCCCTGAACATCACGTCTACTCCGGGAGCTACGGTAAACGTGCGGTCAAAGTCTACCGCAACAAATTGGTCCATCGCCCGTTCCACATCACCCATTGTATAGAGCGGCGGCATTTCAGGAAGTTTTTGACGGCGGCGTATTACGTTCACCCACTCAAGGTCTTTTATCTGAAGAAAGGCGCTGTCGCGCAGCATGAACTTACACAAATCAACCGTTGGCGGCGTTGCGTAGATAGAACCGGTAAACCCTTTCTTCACAAGGTTTGGGATATTGCCGCTGTGGTCAATATGCGCGTGAGTTAAGATGAGTACATCTACCTCAGCGGGATTGAACATGAAATTGTGGTTTCTCTCGTAGGTCTCCTGACGCTTGCCTTGATAGAGTCCGCATTCAAGCAGAATTTTTTTACCGTTAACAGTAAGGAGCGTCTGAGAGCCTGTAACTGTCTGAGCCGCGCCGCAAAATTGAATCTGCATAATTAACCACCCTTCCGTGAAAACTTCCGAAATCGTGTTGTCAAAGAGAGGCGCTGGAGAGCCTCTACTTTAATTATACTGATTATGGCGGGGAAAAAGCAACTTGTTTATTTTGGCGAAGCCAATGCAGAAATTATGTGACAGCTTTTTCTTGTGGGATTTTTGTCGGTTGCACATCAACAGACACAGGCTTCTTCGCATCCTCAACAAAAATCACAAGCAGGGCTAAAATAAATATCGATAATAAAAACGGTACCATCCAGTAAGCCGCGTAGTATACGGTTCCTGTGCCGCCGCTGAAGTAATCGGTTATTTTACCTGCCGTATAGCTGCCAAAAAATCCGCCGATTCCGCCTGTTATCACAGAAAAAAGCTGGTGCACTCCTGTGCGCTCATTTTTGTTGCAAAAACTGTCTAAGCTTATAATCGCGGTTATGAATATAAAAGTATACGCTAAGCCGTGTACGCTAAGACTTGTGTAGACAAGCAGATTGCTGTCTCCGAACGCGCAGGCTCCAAAGCGGAATATTTCCATGCACATTCCCGCTATTAGAACTTTTTTCATCCCCCACCGCTTTAAAATGTATCCCAGAAGCCCCATTGCAAAAATTTCCGGTAACTGCCCAAGACTCATGGCCGGCATGATGCTCTTTTCGCTGAAACCTATTTGTTTTAGAAACGGGGCGGTGCCTACCGCGTAAAACCGGTCGATAAATGTTACTGCGGCGGCTGTAAGCGTGAGCGCAAGAACTTGCGGTTTCATCATGACTCTTAATGAATCAACCGGAAAAAACGCGCGTTTTTCGTTTTTACGTTCATTAGTGAGACTGCTTGGGATAGTAAAGCAGTACGCGCTTAGAATAAAAGAGGTAACTGCGGATACCTTAAGCAGAACAGGCAGTTGACTGATGTTGTGCGCTGTGGTATCCTTTTGTAAAATGATAAAACTGAAAAACCACGCGATAGATATCCAGCCGATTGTTCCCCAAACCCGTATGCCGCCGAAGCTGCTGCCCTTTGAAGGATTATGATGAAATGTAATCGCGTTTACAAGAGCGTATGTAGGGGTTATCATCAGATTGTAAACGATATAAAGAAAAACGACAGAATAAAATTCTGTTTGCATGGAGAAAACAAGCATGCTTGTTCCGGCCATTATATGCAGAATGCTCATTAATTTTTCCGATGAGATTATTCTATCGGCAATAAAAGTCATAAGTATGGGCGATATGATAGAGCCTATGGCCGAAAGCCCCATTACAAACCCAACTTCCGTTCCGCTGAGTCCAAGATGACCCTTAAGATAAAGACTTATGACAGGCTGCGTAGCGCCGCCTACAAAAAACTGTATGAACATTAACAGGCTAAGGCGCTGTTTTGAATATCTCATTTTTTATCAATCGTAAATGTGAGTTCCGAATACTTTCGCCATTACGCTCCGGCAGCTGTTTTGGGGTGGGAACCGGCAATATCCGGTATAAATTAGGAACCGCACACCTATATCAGTAAAAATAATATATGCTGAGGAGCGGCAGTAAGAATGGTTTGTTGATGTTTGGCGTCTCTTATATCGTTGAATTTTTCTTTTTACTCGTGCCCAATTTGATATTTTTTATCACTTTTATTTATGCGCTTATTCTATATTGTTAGATCACACGATTAAATATGGGGGGCTTTTATGAAAAATACGCTTTTTACAGTTGCTTTGTTTACAGTCTTTTTTGTTGGGGGTTTGAATGCGCAGCAGCAGTCAGGCTGGCTGGGGCGCTATTGGGATGGCTGCAAGCAGACCTGCTCTTGGAGCGGTTCGGCGGGCGGTATTGCTAACGCGTGCAAGGAGTGCAACATAGACAATCAGTTAATGACGACAAGTGATCAGAACAGAAGCAGCTGCGAAGGTGGTAACTCATACGCTTGCTGGGATATGATTCCTTTCGCTGTTGACGATAATTTAGCTTTCGGTTTCGTGGCCGCTTCCAATCGGTCCAATCAATGCGGTTCATGTTACGAATTAACGTTCACAGGTCAGGGCGAATACTCTACAGATGACAACCACCGTGCCATTCAAGGGAAAAAAATGATTGTAATGGTGACAAATGCAGGCGGAGATTCTAATGGCAATCAGTTTAACCTTATGGTTCCGGGCGGCGGGTTAGGGAAGATGGAGAGTTTCACCCGTCAGACCGGCATAAGCGCTCAGGCTCTTGGGAGTTTGGGACAATGTTGGACTGGTAATGCTGAGGCACAGCGGACTTGTCTAAGAGAACGTTGTAATCTAGTGTTCAGCGCTCCTGCTCATGATACGCTCAAGCGGGGTTGTGTTTTTTACGCAGACTGGCTTATGGCGGCGGACGCTCCGAGATATATTTCTACTCCGGTTGTCTGTCCGCGGCTTTTGCGGGAGATCTATAGCGGCGGCCACATTATAACATTCAACGCAAACGGCGGCACTGTCTCCCCTGCAAGCGCAATATCCCCAATAAATGGTACATTGTCAAACCTACCCACGCCAACAAAAAGCGGCTATAATTTCAGCGGTTGGTTTACTGAGGAGACAGGCGGGACAGAAGTAACCGCAGATCACGTATTTAACGCCTCCGCCGCAATCTTTGCGCGGTGGACGCCTATGCTGAACTCTGCTTCCGTATCAACAGATTTTGACCCGTGGGACAGATCTGTAACGCTTAGTTTTCGATACAGTTATTCGCAAAATACGGAAGCCTCATTTTATGTTTACCGCCGGATCGGCAGCGCCGCATGGGAACTTCTTAATCCTGACGGAATACCTGTAACAATGGGCGCGAACAACCTTCTTGTCTCATATACCGACGGTACTATTGATTTCAGAAGAACATACGAATACCGTATTATTTTTTCTGAGGGTCCTCCTGCCGCAGATACCGATCTCAGAGCAGACATTTCTGTCAGCACTACACCTGCGATGGGTACATGGAGTGTTAATGCGGTTGGAAACGATAACAATATTGAAGTTATGCTTGGCGGTATAGACAGCCGCTTTACCAACAGTACCAATTTTGGATACACCATAGACCGCAGTTTTAACGGCGGCGCGTTTACTTCATGGATAAGCACCCCACAAAGATTTGACGGAGCTACGACTTATACGCAGATCGATACAGAACCGAATTTGCCATGTAACCGTTATCAATACAGGGTGTACGTCAGCGCGTTCGACACTACTTTTATAGAAACATCTCCAACGGTAAGCATAGCTGGTAACACCCGATTCTCGCAGCCGCTCAGAGCCTCAAAAGGCGAACATGCCGATCATGTGCGTTTGGAGTGGAGAGTGAATAAATTATCCGCGTCAAACGATGAAACTTATCGGATATGGCGCCGTACAGCAAATTCCGGCAATGAGTTTACCGAACTTGAAACCGTAACAAGCAGCGCCGCAGTGGTTTACTTCAGCGATAACAATATTTTAACGGGAATTTATTACGATTACAGAGTAACGCTGTATCAGGTATGTTCGAGTGAAGAGATTGAACTTGCAAGCGTCAACGATATCGGCTTTACACAGGCATTCGGTACGGTATCAGGAAGCATTACCTACGGAACAAACAATCCGTTGCCGAATGTAAATGTATTTGTCAGGCGCAGCGGCCTCAATGATGGCGAAAACCCCCATCGTTCGCTGCATTCGCGGGGCGGCGGGCAAACCTTTGATTTTTCATCAATCAGCGGTATTGCCGAAGATAACAACTGGACGCTTCAATTTTGGCTGCGTCCCGGTGTTACAAACATTGGTGAAAATATCCGTATCGGTACGCTTGGCGGGGTGAATTTGCTGATGAGCGCCGTAAATAGCGGATATCAAATACATACAAGCGTAAATAGTAACGCCGCGGCGCGTTCGGCGGTTATTCCTGCGGATCACTGGTCGCATATTACGCTAATACGCGATTCAAACGACTGGGTATTTCATACTGTTCTTGATCAAACAGCAGTTCTCGGTCAAAATTTTGATGAGATACAATTTGCTGTCAACGCCTTTAGCGCAACAGGTGCAACATCGGGTACATTTGACTTTGGCCGAGATTTGCGGGGCAATATTGACGACGTCCGCTTTTGGAACAGAGTTCTTGATACCGTTGAAATCCGCCGCGATTACAGCCGCCGATTAACAGGCAGTGAAAACGGTTTGCGCGGACTTTGGACTTTTGACGAGGGGCTTACCGGCTACGCATTCGACATGTCGCGCGTGGGAACGGTTTATAACGGTAATCACGCAATCAGCAACACGCTTGAGCCGTCTGCAATGGTACCTGATGAAACCCAACAGTTAGCGCTCAAAGGCGTTACCGATGCCAGCGGCAATTATCAGATAAACGGCATCCCTTATTATGGCGGGGGAACCGGCTATTCCATAGTTCCATTATCAGGCGCTCTTCAATTTAATCCGGCAGAGAGGCTGCTCAATATCAGCCATGCGACAACTGTGAATAACGGTGTTAATTTCACAACTTCGCTTGTAACGAGACTTACGGTATCGCCGACGGATACAGAGCTTATAAGAGATACTACTGTAACTTTCACTGCAGAAGTTTTTCCTGTTTCGGGTGTTACACTCAGTCCTCAGGATCGTGCTGTTGAGTGGAGTGTAAACGGCGCGAAATCAATCGGGACTGCGATAACTACCGGCGGCGTACTTACCGTTGCGCTTGGCGAAACTGCCGACACCCTGATAGTCAGAGCGGTTTCGGTGCGTGATGAAACAAAATTCGATGAGGCAATCGTCAGGGTGAGAACAATAAGTATCACCGAGACAAATGTAACGTTTAGTGACACTTATATCTACAGCGGCGACTCAATAAAACCGATACCGATTGTCGTACGCGGAATAAGCGATACGTTGAGAGCGGGAGTTGACTTCAGCGCGGCCTTTTATGAGTATAATGTGAATGTTTCTGATACAGCCCGTATCACAATCCGCGGTAATGACAGTACCGGCAGATATTACGGTGACACAACGATATATTTTCCGATTATTCGTAATACGCCGATGCGTGATGATCTGTCATTCACTATGCCAACCCACGTCTATAATGGCCGGTCTCAGGGTATAGATCCATCCGACATAACGCTTAAGGGTGATATGAGCGGCTTGGGCGCGGTCAGTGTGTTTTACAACAATTTGTCCGCGCTGCCTGTAGATGCCGGAACTTATAGTGTGCTGGTGGAGGATAGCGGATGGTGATAACTTTACAAATGCTGATATACTGTTAGGCAATTACATCATCTCCAAAGCTCCGGGCGCTCCCGCCGCAAGACCGGTGTTAGCCGCTGCCGCAGAGAGCAGCTTTACGCTCGCAGATCAGGGAACCGCTATTACCGGTCAGAGTATAGAGTACGGGATAAGCATAATCAACTCCGTTCCGTCGGTCTGGCAGGATTCGCCTGTGTTTACAGATATACATATTGATACTGTCTACTTTGTATTTGCCCGCAGTAAATCAAACGCCAACTATGAATCCGGTTCATCCTCCCAATCTCGTCAGGTAGAGATAGACGGCACGATTTGGGTAAGCGTATTGGAGCGTGACAGGATTATCCCTGTCTCCGAAAATTTCCCTCCTGTGGCAGGCGGTACGGTTTTTTCGTTGACCGACAAATTCACCGCCGGTCCAAATCCGGTATCAAAATCATCCGGTACGGTAAATTTCTTCGTAGGAGCACCTCTCGCGGGTACACGTGATGATGGGTCGCCGGCGCATATTCACGGTACATTAACAATTTACGACGCATCCGGCAGCATCATCAACAAAATCAAAATCATCGGCAATGCAAATAATAATAGTAGTACAGGCGCCTTGCATGGCTTCTCCGCAACACAAGCTCGCCGTCCGGTTGGTTCATGGGATTTGAAAGACGCTAAGGGTCGTCCGGTATCAGAGGGGACGTATCTTGTGAGGGGTACAATAAAGACCGCTGACGGCAAGAGTGAGAAAGTATCGCTGCTGCTTGGCGTACGTTAATCAGCGTTTGTTACGGTTTTTGCGGGCGGGCTTCAAAATTGGGGCTCGCCTTTTTTAATTACATGTAATATCAATAGACATAATTTTTCATTTTTTGAATTAGCACGTGCGTTGATACTATTTTTTTCTTTCTCAAATGAAAGTAGTAAATATTATATTAATGTAACTGCCTTTCGGTATTAAAATATTCTCACCAAATTTCTTCCCAGATTCCATTATTTTGTTAGTAACGCGAATATAGAAAACGTTGACATACCAATCAAAATACAAATTCGGGATTTAAAGTTACCAACAGGAGTCGAAAGCAGATATTATACGCACAATATCATAAAAGAAAAAGGGAGCGCCAGCTCTGGGTTACGTAATAGTGCTGGTGGCAATATTACGAATGTCAGTAATGCTTGAAACGCTCCCCTTTCACACTAATATAATCAATACTCATGAAAAAAATCAATATCTCCGAATTTTTTAAATTATCAATAAAACTGTTGCAAAAAACAAACCAAAAAATAACAATAGAAAAGGTGTTGCTATTGCCCGGTGCGTATTAATCGTGATTGTTATTGTTTTTGTTGACATAAGCCCGCCTCTCAAGAAAATCTCCAAGAAAACGGGCAGTATGCGATTTCTTTCTGCTTTTTTTCATAAGTTCCCACGGGGTACCTTCGGCAGCTATATTGCCGCCCCCGTCACCGCCTTCCGGCCCCAAATCAATGACCAAGTCCGCTTCCGCGATTACGTCAAGATCATGCTCAATAACCACTACGCTGTTGCCTGAATCAACAAGCCGTCTTAATACTTTTATCAGCATCTCAGTATCAGCCATGTGCAGACCTATTGTCGGTTCGTCAAGCACGTAAAGAGTGCGGATGTTTTGTACCTCTCCCCGTGTGCGTTTTTGTCCTGACCGTCCAAGCTCCGATACTAATTTTATTCGCTGTGCTTCTCCGCCGCTCAGCGCCGGGCTTTGCCGGCCGAGAGAGAGGTATCCTAAACCTACATCGTGCAGAAGCGCGAGATGTGAAAATATTTTCGGATGCGAACCGAAAAACTCAAGCGCGTCGTCTACGCTCATGGCAAGCACTTCCGCGATTGACTTATCCTTAAAAGTTACGGTGAGAGTTTCCTGATTAAATCTCGCTCCGCCGCATACTTCACATGGAACGTTGACGTCAGGCAGAAAGCTCATTTCCACTTTGCGCATCCCCTGACCCTCGCACGCTTCGCACCTGCCGCCGTGTACGTTAAATGAAAATCGGCTTGGCCCAAACCCGCGCATGAGCGCCTCCGGCGTTTTTGCGAAGAGCTTGCGTATCTCATCCCAAAACCCGACGTAAGTAGCGGGACATGAGCGCGGGGTTTTTCCGATTGGACGCTGGTCAACTTCAAGCACTCGCTCTATTTTTTCCCATCCGACTATATCAGAGCATCCACGTAAACGGTGTTTTTTTATAGCTGATTTTGTTTGTCTGTCCTCTGAAAATAATTGTTTGAGATTATGATAGAGTATATCTTTTACAAGAGTGCTTTTACCTGAGCCGCTTACGCCTGTCACACAGACAAGCCGCTCTAATGGAATTTCTACATTAATGTTTTTGAGATTGTGAAGAGACGCGCCGGAAATTTTCAGACAGTTCTCTTTACCGGGATACTTTTTTACGTTGCTCTCATTGTGGATTAACGGTTCGCGCAGAAATTTACCAGTGACAGATTGTTTACTTTTAAGAAGGGTGTTGATTGATCCCTGTACAAGAACTTCTCCGCCCCGCGCTCCGCCGCCCGGCCCAAGATCAATAATGTGTTCCGCGCGTCTTATCGTCTCCTCATCATGTTCGACAACGACTACGCTGTTACCTTTATCCTTAAGATTAAAAAGAGTATTGAGCAGCATACTGTTATCGCGCGGATGAAGTCCTATAGTAGGCTCATCAAGTATATAGCAGACTCCGCGCAGATTTGATCCAAGCTGAGACGCAAGTCTTATGCGCTGAGCCTCTCCGCCGCTTAGAGTTGGAGCGGCTCTGTCAAGGGAGAGATACCCAAGTCCGACTTCACAGAGAAAAGAGAGCCTTGATAATAGCTCCTCAATAATATCGCGGCTTATCTCCTCTTCCCGTTTGTCCCATTTCATGTTTTTTATTTCAATCAGCGCTTTGTCAACAGTAAATGCTGTAAAATCTGATATTGAGAGATTGCGAAAGAGTACAGACAACGCGTTTTCGTTGAGACGTTTGCCTTTGCAAGCGGGACAAGCCTGCTCGCTTCCCTCATACCACTCGTTCCACCAAATTTCTTCTCCTGTTTGATTCTCATCAAACCCGCTGATCTCCATTCCCGTACCAAAACATTTGGTACACCAGCCGTGCTTTGAGTTAAAGGAAAACATGCGCGGGTCTAACTCTGCGAAAGAGCGTGAACAGGTTGGGCAGGCGCGTTTTGTAGAGTAGAGGCGCTCTTGTGAGTATGTGGTGATTTTTACAGCGCCGTTACCGTGTTCTAAAGAAGTATCCAAAAGATTATTTAACGACTTCTCATTATTTGAGCTGATTTTAATAGTTCCGACTACAAGCTCAATCGTATGTTCTTTGTATCTGTCAAGTTTTGGCCATTGGGACGTTGAGTATTTTTTCCCGTTGACTCTCAGCTCATCAAACCCTTTTTTAAGAGCCCAATCAGCGAGGTCTTTGTAGATTCCTTTACGTCCGGTTACAAGAGGCGCAAGCAGTTCAACTGTTTGTCCTTTAAAATTTTTTAGAATTGAGGCTGCTATAAAATCGCTTGATTGACTCTCTATTGGGATTGAGCATGTTGGACAATGCTGTGTTCCTAATTTTACAAAAAGTAGTCTTAAATAATGATAGATTTCAGTTACTGTAGCAGCAGTGCTTTTGCGTCCGCCTCTGCTTGTGCGCTGTTCTATGGCAACTGTTGGCGGGACTCCGGCGATAGTATCAACATCTGGCCGTGTTGGGGGCTGAACAAACTGGCGCGCGTAAGCGTTGAGCGATTCGAGATAGCGCCTTTGTCCCTCGGCAAACAGAATATCAAACGCTATGGTGCTTTTGCCGCTTCCGCTCACACCTGTAATTACAGTAAATGTATTGCGCTGAATTTTTGCGCTGATATTTTTCAGGTTATGTTCACGCGCGTTACGTATCACGATGTCGTTTTCTGTTTGTAAATCACAGGCAGTTACGGTGTTAGTTTTATTGGATAGAGAGACAGCGCTTTTTTTAATTATGCCTTGATTCGCAAGAGCCCTGCCTGTATGACTGTTTTTATTTTTGACAATATCCTGCGGAGTTCCAGCACATACGAGCTCACCGCCCATAGCGCCGCCCTCAGGCCCTAAATCAATGACCCAGTCCGAAGCTGCTATGCAGTCGATATTATGTTCTATAATTACAACGCTGTGGCCGGAGTCAACCAACTTACGAAACGCTTTTAAAAGTATTGATATATCCTGAAAGTGAAGCCCCGTAGTAGGTTCATCAAACAAAAAAAGAATACCTTTATTGCTGATCTTCCCTGATTTTTGTTTACTTTCGCAAAGATACTTTGCGAGTTTTAACCGCTGCGCCTCTCCGCCGCTGAGCGTTGGCACAGGTTGACCAAGTTTTATATAGGAGAGGCCGACGTCTCTAAGCGGCGCAAGGCTTTTTATGATCGATTTATGGTCACTGAAAAAAGTACACGCTTCCTGTACGGTAAGATCAAGAACATCCGAGAATGACAGTTTTTTATCAGCGTTATGATTACCTGAAATTTTAACTTCAAGTATTTCTGCCCTGAACCTCTTGCCGTCGCACTCATGACAGCGAATATAAACGTCGCTTAAAAACTGCATCTCCACATGTTCAAAACCATTGCCTGAGCAGACAGGACAGCGTCCGTTTCCTGAGTTAAAGCTGAAAGTCCCCGCTGTGTATCCGCGCTCTTTGGATAATTGATGAAGCGCGAAGAGCTTTCTTATATCGTCAAGAGCGCCTACGTAGCTTGCCGGATTTGAGCGGGTAGTTTTTCCGATGGGGGATTGATCAACAAGAACAGCTTCTGTTATTTTTTCGTGACCTTTTATCTCAATATGTTTCCCCGGCTGCGCGACAGGTTTGGCTTTAAGCGCGGCTATGCCGTTATAGAGAATATCCTCAATAAGCGTACTTTTCCCTGAACCGCTTACTCCGGTAACGGATACTAAATGTCCTAAAGGTATAGACACGCTGATATTGCGCAGATTGTGTTCCTGTGCGCCGATTATCTCTATTTTGTCACATTTTTGAGTTACCGGTTTCTGTGTGATTTCTTCAAGAACACTTTTCTTTCCGCTGATAAATCCGGCGGTAATAGAATTATTATCAGAAAGCATCTTATTGAGTGTACCCTTAAAAACAATATTTCCGCCAAGCTCACCGGGGCCGGGCCCCATATCTATCACATAGTCCGCCGCCTTTATAACGTCCGGGTCGTGTTCAACAATAAGCAGAGTGTTTCCTGCGTCACGCAGTTTTTTAAGAACGCTTATAAGCCGCCCAATATCACGCGGATGTAAACCGATACTCGGTTCGTCAAGCACAAAAAGCGTATTGACAAGCCGTGTACCAAGCGCGGTCGTGAGATTTATCCTCTGAACCTCCCCGCCGCTTAACGTGCGCGACTGACGGTCGGGCGTAAGATACCCAAGACCCACTTCATTCAAATATTTTAATCGGCTTTTTATTTCGTCAATTACAAGCTGGGCGGTTAATTCAAGAGTCTTTTTGGATGAAAAGTCCTCAACAAAATCCAACAAATCACCAATTGATAACTGCATGATCTCATGTATATTGTATCGGCCGACTTTCCAAAGCAGAGCTTCGGGCTTAAGTCTCGCGCCGTTGCATGACGGACATATCTGATATGTCCTGTAGCGCGAAAGTAAAACGCGGATGTGCATTTTATAACTTTTACTCTCAAGCCAGTCAAAAAAGCCTTTCACCCCATACCACAGACCGTCTTCCCATTTACCTTCATGTTCAATAATTAACGTTCTTTGCGTATCTGTCAATTGCGACCAAGGTTTATTAAGCGGAATTCCGCGCCTGCGCGCGAATTTTTCCAAATCATCCTGACACTCTTTATAACTTTGCGTCTGAAAAGGTTTGATCGCGCCGCCGGAAAGCGTAAGTGATGGGTTGGGAATTACAAGAGAGTAATCAATACCGATAACTCTTCCAAAACCGCGGCATTTATCACACGCGCCTACAGGTGAATTAAATGAGAAAAGGCTTTGAGTTGACGGGGCGTAATCTATACCGCAATCCGCGCAGTGCAATCCTTTAGAAAAACGGGTAGGGGAGTGAGCGTTTCCAACAGAATCTATCTTGTAAACAGATACATGGCCGTTTCCTTCCAAGAGCGCGGTTTCCAAATCTTCGGTGATTCTGCTTCGGTTTTTTGGTAAAAGTGTTACTCTGTCAAGAATAACTTCCGCGCCCCAATCATGATTTTTGAGGATACGGGTGTACCCTTTTGATTGCAGTGAGTCAACAAGTTCCTGTTCTGTAATGTTCGCTGATCTTTTTACAGGAAAAGTAATCAATACCGGACTATCGCCGCCGCCGTTTTTATCAGCATCCTCAAGAAGCGTATCACAAATCGTCTGACTGCTCTCCTCACTAACTTCGCTGCCGCACTTTTTACAATGTAAACGTCCGCACCGCGCGAACAGTAACTTGAAAAAATCATTAAGTTCCGTCATCGTACCCACAGTAGACCGTGATGTACGCACAGGATTAGTCTGATCAATCGCAATAGACGGCGGTATCCCGTCAATACGCTCTACGCGCGGTTTATCCATCCTCTCCAAAAACTGACGGGCGTACGATGAAAAAGTTTCAACGTAACGTCTTTGTCCCTCGGCATAAACAGTATCAAACGCAAGAGAGCTTTTGCCTGAGCCGCTCACGCCGGTTACAACTATCAACTTATTTAGCGGCAGTTCAAGCGATAAATTTTTGAGGTTATTCTGGCATGCGCCTTTAACAGTGATGTGGTTTTGAGATGCTGATTTTTGTGATTTATGATTTTTCATTATGAAGTTTCAATAGAAAGTGTAAGTACCGGATAATTTTTCATTACGTTCCGGCAGCCGTTTTGGGGTGGGGAACTGCTATAATATTCGCTTTATCATCGTCAACGATTATACATCATTCATGATTTTCTCGTTAAATATTTTCTCAGCGTGTTAATCAGCTCCTCAATGTCAAGAGGCTTGCCGATATGGCTGTTCATTCCTACCTCAAGACACTTTTCAACATCCTCTTTAAAAACATTAGCGGTCATGGCTATAACAGGTATGGTTTTCGCGCAGGCGTGAGCGGAAGTCCTTATCCGGCGCGTCGCTTCATAACCATCCATCTCCGGCATCTGTACGTCCATAAGTATTAAGTCGTAATCCTCAGGCGATTTTTCGAATTTGGCTACAGCTTCGGCTCCGTTTTCTGCAAAATCCATTTCGATAAGCGTCGGCTCAAGCAACGCTCCTACAATCTCACGGTTAATCTCCACGTCTTCAGCTAAAAGGACTTTATACCCTTTGAAAATTCCATCGTCGCCTGCCGCCTCTTCTTCTTCCTGTTTATGGTGCAGTCCGATAGCCTCATTTATCGCGTCCGCTATTGCCGACGGGAACAGAGGTTTAGAGAGGAATTTGTCAACTCCGGCTTTTTTCGCTTCATCTGCTATACCGCTCCATTCAGCCGCTGAAATCATAATTACAATTGTATGTTCGGGTGATTTTGATTTAGCTTTTAATTCTCTCGCCAGCATTATGCCGTCCATATCCGGCATTTTCCAGTCTACAAAGTATATATCGTACATTCCATTTACACCTACAAGCGCCAACGCTTCCTGACCGCTTAAAGCCGTATCACAGCTTGTGCCGAAACCTTGCATGACATTTTTGAAATAATTAAGAATTTCCTGGTCGTCATCTACCGCCATAATGGAAACGTTGTTCCAATTGATGCCGATTTCAGATAAACTTGGCGTTCTCCTTTTTCCGCGCTTCGCCTTAAAAGTAAACGAGAACGACGACCCTTTTCCAGGTTCGGATTCAAGCCAGATTTCACCGCCCATGAGTTCAACGATATTTTTGGAGATAACAAGTCCAAGCCCTGTGCCGCCGAATTTGCGCGATGTTTTCGAGTCCGCCTGCTGGAACGACTGGAAAAGCTGTTTTTGCTGTTCCTTACTTATTCCTATTCCTGAGTCTGTAACTGTAATGCGTATTGTGTATATGCCGTTCTCTTCGTTTACAAACCGGGTATCAAGCTTTATGAAACCCTCTTCGGGAGTAAACTTTACAGCGTTGCCTATCAGGTTGGTTATTACCTGCGCCAGCCGCTGGTCGTCTCCTATTAACGTGCGCGGTATGGACTTGTCTATATTTACGGTTAATTTCTGCCTCTTCTCATCGGAGCGGTATACTACGATACTGATAACGCGCTGGAGCATTTTCTCAAAGTTAAACTCCTCCGGCGACAGCTCAAATTTACCAGCCTCAATTTTTGACATGTCAAGAATATCATTTATAACTCCAAGCAGATGCTGCGACGCGTTTTCGATTTTTCCCAGGCAATAATCCTTGCGCGGCATATCGTCGGCGGTTTTTCCGATAACGGTCATCCCGATTATGGCGTTCATCGGCGTGCGTATTTCATGGGACATATTCGACAAAAATTCGCTCTTTGCGTGATTGGCGGCTTCAGCCTCTGCGCGCAGTTTTTCAGTATTCAGTAAAATATTTTTTTCTTCGGTTATATCCTTAAGGGCGCCGGCGGTACGGACGGCGTTGCCTTCATTATCACGGATGGTTTCACCGGAACCGAGGATATACGCGTATTCGCCGTTTTTCTTTTTCAGCCGGAATTCTATGTAGTAAGGCGTTTTCCCCGTCTTGTCAAACAAGTGCCTTGTTAAGGCGTCAACGGCTTTTTCCTGATCGTCAGGGTGCAGTATGTCGCCCCAGGTTCCTATTTTGTTGGGGAAATCCTCTTCGTTTGAATACCCCAGCATACGTCTTATATCGTCTGAAAAGACAACAATATTTTGAAAGTTTACAGGATCATCCTTAACAATTTCCATATCCCATAAACCGATTTTTGTTGATTTAATAACCAAGTCTAATTTGGTAAGCTGAAATTCGTTAAGCTCTTTGACGCGCATCAGTTCCGCTTCCCGCTTCTTGACGTCTGTGAGGTCATACAGAAATCCCAGCCCGATAAAATCTTCCTCATCCTTAACGCGCGTTAATGTCAGGTCGCAGGGCAGCGGCACGCCGTCCGCAGTCTGGTGGAGCCGTTCGGTTCTTACTGTCTCTCCGTTCATCGCAAGAGTCATAATATCAAGAGCGTCATGATTGGCAAGCCGTCCGTCCCGTAGATATACCGGTGCGAAATCCTTAAAATAGTTTTCAATAATTTGCTGTTTCGGAGCGTTGAACATTCTTGAAAGTTTTTCGTTGCAGTCAACCACTTCGGGTGGATTACCGGTAATTACGGCCATCCCAATCGGCATCGCTTCAATTATGGCTTTACTCAGTCTTGCTGTTTTGCCGATTTCCAACTCCATTTCATGACGGATAATGGCGTTTGCGCATAAGAATGTCGCGCTCTTAAGCATTTCAGCGCATTCGTCATCAAAATAGCGTTCTTTATGGTGGTCGCTGAAAAGCATAAAACCCCAGAAATCTCTATTGATAAAAATAGGCGCGGCAAATACCGACGCCGCGCCAAAGGAGTTTAAAACCTGCGCTTCCGGCAGCAGTTTTGAGGGGCTGTTGATTGATTCGCCGCTTTTAAGAATTTTCTCCCAGCGCGGTACGAGTTTGGAGTAAGCGACATTGATAAATTCCGCCGTAGGCTTTGTAGTGCCTCCGGCCTTTCTGTCCCAGCGGTAAATTTGTGATGCGTAAAGACCGTCAGGCGCTGAATGGTTGCGCCAAACATTCAATCTGTCAAAATCTGCCTCGTCCGCAATTACGCCCATGCCCTCGGTCATCATCTCCTCAAACGTTTTTTTGCTGTTTGAGAGAAAGATTGAAGACGCCTTGTTGAGCGTATCCGACATTTTTTTACTGCGCTGAAGAGCTTTGAACGCTATTATAAATTCATCATCGTCCGCAAATTTGCTTAAGTCAACAAACATACTTTCCAAACCGCTCATCTAACTTTTTCCTTTTTTATTTATATACGCCTCTGCCGCGCTCTGCGCTTCGTCAAAATCACTGTGAGTCACATATTCCCTTATGCTCTCTAAGACCGCGCCTGTTTCCTTTGAGCAATTCTTAATTTCGGCAAGCAGATTCAAAACGCCTTTTCTGTCATAAGCGATGCACATCTCTGCAATAGCCTGCATCTTTTTACGCAAGCCGTTAATATCTTCATCCTTACCGTCTGTAAACTTCTCATCCCGCTTTGACTTGAATTTTTCCAACAGGCCGCGCAGCTTGTTTAAGAACTCCGGGAATGACGCGGCTATAAGAGCCGTATTCCGCTCTTTTCCTGCAATTTCCAATTTGTACGCAAATTCTGAAAGCTCCGCTTCGCCGATATTGCGCAGTGAGCTTTTTATGCCGTGTACCATAATGGTAAACTTTTTTAAGTTATCTTCATTTTTGAGCCGGCTGCTTTCTCCGTCAATCTCTTCAAGCATTAAAATTACCTTGGTTACGTCACGGACAAAAGATTCTATCAGCAGAGCGTTTGTTTGCTCATCCATTGAGGAGACGCCTGGCGCAGCGTCTGTACTGACGATGCTGTGGCTGTTTCTTGCGGCTTCGATAACTTCGGGGGATTGTTTATCGCGCACGAGCCTGTTAAGTACGGAGTTTAATTGCCGTATGTCTATAGGTTTTGAGATGAAATCGTCGAATCCGTTTTGAAGGAAGATGTTCGCCTGTCCGACTACCGCGTTTGCTGTGAGGGCTACAATGGGATTTTTATACCCTATCATATTGCGCAGATACTTTGTTGCCATTATACCGTCCATCTCAGGCATCATGTGGTCCATAAAAATGATATCATACGCGTTACCGTCTTTTACTTTGTCTATGGCTTCCTGCCCGCTCATTACAGTATCTATTTGCAGCTTGTAAAGCTTAAGAAGTCCGGCGGCGACATACAGATTCGTTTCCACGTCGTCAACAATAAGAACTTTTCCGTACGGCATCGGGTCGCGCATTATCTGGCGGCCGATTTTTCTTTGCGCTATATGGTTCATGCGGAACTGCCGCAGGTTTGCCGCCAGCTCTTTGCCGAGTATTTCATCGTCTACAACGGACTGCGGCAGCCTTATGGTGACTAACGTGCCTTTATCCGGCGAACTCTCCACGTGTATCTTGCCGTTCATGAGATTTACTAAACGCAGTGTAATGGCGAGACCAAGCCCCGTACCTTCAATGGTGCGGTTATTTCCCGGATTAAAACGGGAGTATTCGTCAAACAGCATTCCAAGCTGCTCTTTATTCATGCCCTGTCCTGTATCCTGCACGCTCAGTACAAGGGTTATCTCCTCTTTTTTCGGTTCAAATCCCGCTGTGACAGAGAGCGTCACCTTGCCGGAGTCCGTATATTTAAAAGCGTTACTGAGCAGATTGTTGAGAATCTGTTTTATGCGGAGTTCATCGCCGATAAGTTTTGCCGGAATATTTTCATCTATCAGAAGCTCAAACTCTATGGGCTTGCCGCTTATGCGCATCATGTTGAGCTGCGCGGAGTCGTTTATCAGGCTTGCGGTTTTATACTCAACAGGCACTATGTCAAGCTTGTCGGCCTCAATTTTTGAGAAGTCAAGTATATCGTTTATTATGCCGAGAAGCAGGTCGCACGACGTATATATCTTGTCTAATCCATTCTCTATATCAACGGGGAGCTTTTCGTTTTGTATAAGAATTTCCGTGATGCCTAAAATAGCGTTCATAGGCGTGCGTATCTCGTGGCTCATGTTGGCTAAGAACGATGATTTGGAGCGCGAAGCCGCAAGCGCCGCCTCTGTTGTCTCCTTGCGTTTTGTTACATCGCGCGCTATGCCGAGAATTCCTACTACATTGCCGTTTAGTATAAGCGGCATTTTAATAGTTTCATAAAGCAGTTTAACCCCGTCGGCGCGCGGTACAAGCTCCTCAACTACAACGGTTTTACACTCTTTAATAACTTTATAATCATTCTCATTGTATTTTTCAGTCTCTTCGTCTGTAAATCCAATACCGTCTGTATCGCCTCTGCCGATTATCTCCTCTTTACTTTTAGCGAAATGTTCAAGCAGGCTTTTATTGCACTGCGTATAGCGCAGATTCAAATCTTTGATAAAAATAAGGTCGGGTATCGAATCAAACAGCGTAGCAAGCGTAGTGGTTTGCAGCGTAAGCTCGTGAGTCCGTTTTTTAACCAGTTCTTCCAACTCTCTGCTTGCGCTGCGGCTTCTCACAAAAAGAATTACTACAAGAACTAATATACAAAGAGATAAAATAACAGACCCTATAAGCCACGGCCTCTGCGCCCGCGCTATTTTACCGCGGTAGTCGTAGGTTTTTTTCATCCAGTGATTCGAAATGCTTTTAACGTCTATCAAGTCAAGCGATTTATCTATAATCGAACGCAGGATTATCTCATCTTTGTTAAAGCCGAGTTTAATGGCTATGGCATAATCGAACACTATGTTAACTTTATAGTCGGGAAGTTCCAGATAGTGGGTCAGATACAGAAGCCTTCTCTGATTTGCCATGACGATATCAACCTCGCCGCGCTGCAGGGCGGCGAAAGACTCTTCCACGCTCTCATACTCGACAGTATTCAGGTGGTTGGGAAACCATTTCCTGAAAATTGTGTTATATGAGGTATTTCTTGCCAAACCCGCTTTTACATATAAAACTTCATTGACCTTGATATCACGATAATCGCTTTTGGAGATCAGAGTGTAATAGTCGGTCATAAGCGTAGTATTCGACCATATAAACAGACTCTCCCGTTCAGCCATGCGGGTCATTTCAGGGACAAGCGCGATTTCCCCGTTTTTCAGCATCCCATATATTTGGGGCCACTCAGTTCTTTCATTGTTCACACGTTTGAAAGTGAGTCCTGTGAGGAGCTCCGCCTCACCCAGGATATCTAAAAAAATGCCCTCCCAACGCTTATTGCGTCTGTCGTAAAAACTGCCGGGATAGTTGCCGGGATCAACGCCTATAGGCACAACCGGATTGTTTTTTATGTACGCGTGTTCCTCTTCGGTAAGCTGGCTGTAGAGCTTGAATTTCAAATAATCGTCATGCGCGCGGTTATACATATTTGTCAAATAGTTCAAACCGCCGTTTTTAAGCACTTTGTCTATAACCGAGATAACCGGCTTAAGAGTTGAATCCTGAGTCGTAAGAGAGACAGGCATGTAAATGAGCGGGTAAGACGCCTGCGCTATAATGTCGCTGTGTTCTATAAAATTGATTTCCGCAGCCCCGCTGTAGTAGAAAGCGTCTATTTTGCCGCTTTTAAGATAGTCGTATACCATACTGAAATCATCTATTTCAACGATTTGAAAAGTACCCGGTTCCATCTCTGCGGTAACCGCTCTTATTGTTGCGGTGCCTTTAATAAATCCGGTGCGCAGAGGGCGGGTTTCGGCTGTCTCCCAAAGCGGGCGGCTTTCTGCCATGCGGAAGGCCATAACAGGACGCGAAGCTATTGCGCCTGTCATATAGTAAATTTTACGGCGCTCTTCGGTGCTTGTCAATTCGCCGGAAAAAGAGACCTCTTTTGTTTCAAGACCGCTTAACAGCTCATTCCAGTTATACAGGGCAGGTTGAAAATGAATACCGAAAAATTCCGTAAGCCATTCGCAGAACAGAGCGGAAAAACCTCTGATTTCACCGTTTCCGTTTTCAAACGCTTCGGTGCTAAGGGGCATGCCGTAAACAAAGGTACGTCCCTGTTTACGAAGAGCTTCTATCGCTTCTATCTCTTCTGAGGTTACGCCGGGGACGTAACGGTATGACGTCCAATCGGTCTGTGACGGGTCTGAGGCGTGTTTTTCACAACCGGAAAAAAGGCACGTAAAAATTATGGCGGTTAATAAGAAATATATTATACTCCGGCATTTTTTATCTGTTATAGCCATTTTTCACTGCCTTAAAAGCGGACGGCCGCAAGGGTCGTCCCTACAGATGTTGCGTTTTCGCCGCGGTTCGTAGGGGCGGGGTTCACCACCGCCCCTGCCGTTGTTGTGTTTCTGCCGCGATTTGTAAGGGCGTTGTACGCAACGCCCCTCCTGCATTTATTAGATGCTCTTAAAAATCGCCCAAATCCTCATCGTCAAGCGGTATAAGCTGGTCCGGGCTTACTGCTTTTGAGGGTCTTGCAGCAGCTTTTTTGGGAGCTGGAAGCGCCGCCACCGGCTTTCTTGCAGGCGCAGACAAACCCCTGCGGTTAGCTTGATGTCCGCCTCTTGAACCTCCCCCACCGGTGCTGAGCGTGAAACTTGCCACCATATTAGAGAGTTCCGCAGCCTGACTGCTCAACTCTTCCGCGGCGCTTGCAGACTCTTCGGAGTTAGCGGCGTTCTGCTGGGTAACCTGATTCATCTGCGATACAGCGGTATTTATCTGCTCCACACCCAGAGACTGCTCATTGGAAGCCGCAGCGATCTCATTGATAAGACCGCCCATTTTACCTACGCGGTCAACAATCTTGTTGAGCGATTTTGCGACCTCTTCAGTTATTTTAACGCCGCCGTCCGCATTTTTTACCGACTCTTCAATCATCTCGGTAGTGCTCTTGGCAGCCTCGGCGCTGCGCATCGCGAGATTACGAACCTCTTCGGCCACAACCGCAAACCCTTTACCCGCTTCACCCGCGCGCGCCGCTTCAACAGCCGCGTTAAGAGCGAGAAGGTTGGTCTGGAACGCTATTTCGTCAATTGTCTTAACGATTTTTGCCGTATTGTCTGATGATGTTTTAATCTGATGAATAGCGGTGGCCATGCGCTTCATTGAGGATTCGCTTTCATCTGCGGCTGTGCGCGCTTCACTGGCTAAAATCTTCGCCTGATTAGCGTTGTCGGCGTTCTGCTTTGTCATGGATGAGGTTTCCTCAAGGCTTGCACCTACCTCTTCAAGAGAGCTTGCCTGTTCGTTTGCGCCCTCCGCAAGGGACTGCGCGCCCTGAGAGATCTCGCCGCTCGCGCTTGAGACCTGCGACGCCGCTTCCGCCACCTGGCCCATTGTTTCATCAAGGCTGTCAATAACTTTGTTTATGTCCTCTTTCATTCTCGCGTATTCACCCTTGTACTCTCTTGTGAGCCTCAATGAGAGGTCTTTTTCCGCAGCGGCGTGAAGAACCTTGCCGCCGTCGTCGATAATAAGGCCGCGCAGGGAGTCCACTGTTTCCTTAAGCGCCGGATGAATTTCATCTTTGGGGTCTTTTATCTCAATATTCATACTCAGGTCGCCCACAGAGATTTTTTTCATGGTGCCTATAACCTCATGCTGCAGCATATCCGCAAATTTGTCCATCTCATCAGCCATGAATCCGATTTCATCCTTGCGTCCGTCCATCTTTAAACGCGTTCCCAAATGTCCGTGATACATTTCGTCAAGCATGTGGACTGTTTTGTTGAGAGGTTTGGAGATGCTCATGGCAAGAAAATACCCAAAACCAATGCAGAACAGAACGCCGCCGACCACTATGATGATGAGCATCTTCATTGTGCTTGCATATATTCTGGTAGTTTGTTCATTTAATTCAACAGCTACGTTGTAGAACGCTTCTGAGAGTGCGTCAACAGAACTTTCAAAACGGTCTCCCGATATTCTAAGCTGTGTCAGAGAGGCGTTGAGTTCATTGGGTATTGTAGCCGCCGCTTTTTCAACAACTTTGCAGAAAGATTCGCCGTCTTTTACGTGTTCTCTAAAGGCGTCTCTTGCGTCTTTGATTATTGCCTGCGTCTGAGGGTTTGAAGTGAGTCTTGCTAAAGAGTCAAGAAGCAGTGGAATCTCAGCGGTATTTTTATCAATCACTTTCTGATAAGAATCCAAAGAAGCTTTATCGTTATATATTACCATATTACGATAAGCGCGCGCCATGTACAAAAGATCGGTTTTAATACATTCGCTCGAATAGACGCCCCTCAATCCATAACTGTACATCTTCTCTGCGGCGTTGTCCATTTTGGCCACGTCTATAATACCAATAATTCCAACAGTCGCTGCGACTACGCCCGCTACTAAGAAACCGCCGATGAGTTTTGTGGCGACTTTTACATTGTCTAACATAGAAGTTACTCCTTCCAAGAGATGATTTAAAAATTTTTGTAATAGTTAACAGTTAAGTGTGATATCTGCTAAAATCCCCCGCTTTAACAGAGTGTAATTAGTTTAAGTATTTTTTCAGTTTATCCAAAATATCGTCATAATCTATAGGTTTAGCTAAATAATTATCCATACCCGCAGCTCCGCATTTTTCTATATCTTCGCGGAACACGTTTGCTGTGAGCGCCACAATCGGGATTGTTTTGGCTTTTACGTTGTCAAGCGCCCGTATGCGCCTTGTCGCTTCGTAACCGTCCATTTGCGGCATCTGTATATCCATTAAAACCATATCGTACCTGTCTGCCGACGCTTCCATTTTTTGCAGAGCCTCAACGCCGTTTTCAGCGCACTCTATTTTAAGAAGCGTAGGTTCAAGAAGAGACATGACAATCTCACGGTTTATCTCCACATCCTCTACCAATAAGAGATTTCGCCCTTTAAAAATACCGTCTGTACTTGGGGCGGTTTCAAGATTTAGCGATTCACGTTTTTCGCTTACAACTTCACTTATCATATCCATGATTGCGGATGGAAAGAGCGGTTTTGGGAGAAAACGGTCAACGCCCGCCGCTTTTGCCTTACTCTCAATATCAGCCCATCCCGCAGCCGCGCTTATCATAATTATTATCGTATTGTCGGGCGAATCCGACTTCGCTTTAAGAGCTTTTGACAAAGCGATACCGTCTGTTCCCGGCATTTTCCAGTCTACAAAATAGACGTGATAAGCGCCTACGCTGTCAACAATCTTCAACGCTTCATCGGCGCTGTCTGCCGTATCGCACTGCAGGCCCGCTTCTTTTGTTATCTCCTTGAAATACTCTAAAATGCTGCGGTCGTCGTCAACTACGAGAATTGAGACGTTGTCAAGTATAACCGGAATCCGCTCCGTTGTTTTCGGGGAGCGTTTTATCTTGACTGTAAAGGAGAACGTGGAGCCGCTTCCTACAAGAGAATCAACCCATATTTTCCCGTCCATCATCTCTACTATGGTCTTGCTTATTGAGAGCCCAAGCCCTGTACCGCCAAAACTGCGCACCGTGTCTGACTCAGCCTGGAAAAAAGGCTGAAAGAGCTGCGCCTGCTTTTCGGCGGATATGCCGATACCGTTATCCGTCACCGCGATTTTTATAGTACAGATTCCGTTCTCCTCGCTCAAAAAAGCCGCGTCAAGCGCAACAGAGCCGTTTTCGGGAGTAAACTTTACCGCGTTACCCAAAAGGTTTATAATAATCTGCGTAAGCCTGTGTTTATCGCCGATTAAGTATTTAGGCATGTTTTTGTCAATACGAACGGTAAGACGCTGATTTTTTTCGTCAGTGCGGAAGTTTATAACGCTGCAAACCCGCTGGAGCATCTTCTCAAAGTTAAACTCTTCGGTAGAAAGCTCAAATTTTCCCGACTCAACTTTCGATATGTCAAGAATATCGTTTATAACGCCGAGAAGATGCTGCGACGCGTCTTCGATTTTCGACAGGCAGTAATCTTTGCGTTCGGGAATAGGGGATGATTTACCTATGAGAGTCATGCCGATAATGGCGTTCATCGGCGTGCGTATCTCGTGGCTCATGTTGGCTAAGAACATACTTTTGTGCCTGCTTTCAAGGTCGGCCTTCTCTTTAGCCCTGTCCATGCGTATAAGTACAAAGCCAAGCATTGACGCAAGCGCGGCGCCCAAGCCGCAAAGAATCCACAGCATCTGGGTTATGCTTGCGTAGTATGGTTTTTTGGGGGCGACAATACTCAAATACCAGCCGTTTGGGGCTAATCTGAAAAACGCAAGCGATTTTTCCCCTTTGTAACTTATAACCGGATATTTGGAAATGTTTATCCCTTTTTTAAGTTTATTTTCAAAAGAGGAGATTTGCGCCGGAAGTTCGCTTATATGCTTACCCTTAAAATCTTCATTGGGATGCGCAAGCATTATAAGGTCCTGATTAAAAAGAAGTCCGTAGCTTTGATTGGTAAGCGCCATTTTCACCATCTGGTCGCCTATGGCGTTTATGTTAACTCCAGCCCCTACAACTGCCATGCACTCTCCGGTATTATCCGTGATACAGCGTGAGTACGCGAATACTACGTCTCCTGTAACGGCGTCAACATAAGAGGGCGATTCCGAAATTTCACCGCGTCCCGCAAGACCCGCCTTATACCAGGGGCGCTCTGTGGGGTCGTAATTTTCGGGCTGAGACCAGTTAATACTGTTAATAAATGCCGGCCCCCCCGCAAGAGTTTTAAAATATCCGTAAAAACCGTTGCCGTCCAATACTGTGTTTTCGGACGATTGTACGTAACTGGATAATGTATTTATATAATCCTGCAGCTCCTCTTTACTGCAGTTCCTCTCAAGCATCTGGCGCACATTTTCAGAAAACATGCTGAGCGTAACCTTGGACTCAATAAAACTTGTCTCCAAACTTCTAAGCCCAAAAGCGAAAATGCTATCAGTATTTTTTGTCAAGTGGTTGTTGATGGCGCTCTTCATATATCCGTAGCTCAGAACTACCATTAAGAAAAAAGCAAACGCGGTAAACAGCAGCTGTACGTAAAGTTCACGCTTGGATTTTACTTTATCAGTGAGTTTCGACATGGAATGCTTTTGCTGCCTTTCTGTTATATAACAGGGATGTTTTTTCCCTTTTCATTCACTTGTTAATATAATTTTTTTTCAGGTTTTCAAGCGCCGTTAAGGCGGGTTTAAACTCATACTCTTCTATATGGCGCGCAAGTTCGTCCGCCCCCGGCACTGCGTGAAGTTCATCTAAAAAGTTCAGACACGCGGTGTTTTTGCTTTTTATCAGAGGTTCCAATTTTTCAATTAATTCAAGCGCTTTCTCTGTTGAGAGAGTTTCGCCTCTCTTTTTTAGTTTAACTTCAAGGAGAAGCGGCGACAGCTCGGAAAGAACCAAGTTCAGTTCACTCTCAAGAGCGCGTATATGTTCCTCCGTAAGAAGGTTTTTCCCTTCGCAGAGCATGGCTTCCGCCGTCTCAGCCGCAGATTGGAGCTGTTTTCTGCCGATTTGCGCAGCATTGCTTTTTAATGTATGCGCCAGCCTGTGGGCTGTTTTTATATCGCCGCTCTGCGCTGCCTCAATAAATTGGGCGTACGCAGTTTGATTTGATTTTACAAAGTTAACCTCTAACTGCTTTTGCATTTTTTCTTCTTCTTCGGTCATCCGGTATTTGTCTATATCGGAGTAGCCTTCAACAGGAATGTGCTTTATGAGGCTTCTCCACAACTCCTGCGACGTGAACGGTTTGCCCAGATAATCAGACATTCCGCTCGTTTTATAAAGCTCCAGGTCATTAGACATTATATTTGCGGTTAAGGCTATTATGGGCGTTTTTACTCCAAGCGCGATAATTTTTGACGCCGCTTCCAAACCGTCCATTACAGGCATGTGTATATCCATGAAAATCAAATCAAACGGAGTTTCGCCGTTCTTTATACTTTTTGTTATACAGTCAACGGCTTCTTTGCCGTTATACGCCACGGCCGTGCTTAATCCGACTCTCCTCAGGTGGTCGCAAATCACTTGCTGGTTGAGGCTGTTATCTTCACAAACCAGAACACGCCCTTTAAAATTGGGCCTTTTAAAATCGTCAATTATAATTTTATGAGACGGTAAATCTAAAGAATCGTCAACCAGGGGAAACGTCAGCTCAAAACAGAATTTGCTGCCCACCCCAATCGTGCTCTCTACTATCATAGTACCGCCCATAAGCTCAATTATATTTTTTGCTATCGCGAGGCCAAGACCTGTGCCGCCGAATTTTCGTGTAATACTGTTGTCGGCCTGCATAAAAGGTTCAAATATCTTTGCGATTTGCTCATGGCTCATACCAATGCCGCTGTCTTTTATCTCAAAGTGCATGGTTACATGATTGCCGTCGGTCTCTTTAATAGACGCAAAAAGTTTTACCGCGCCGATATTTGTAAACTTGACGGCGTTGGAGAGAAGGTTGATGAGCACCTGACGCAGGCGTATCGGGTCGCCCAAAAGTTTTTTCCCCACAGACGGCTCTGCATAGCAGTACAGCGTAATCCCTTTTTCTCTTGCCTTGGGTGTAATTATCGACTGACAATGCGCAAATATGTAAGGCAGGTCAAAGGGGATTTGCTCCAGTTCAACTTTGCCTGATTCTATCTTGGAAATGTCGAGAATATCGTTAATAATGTTAAGCAGCCAGTGCGCGCTTTCAGATATGTTACTGATGTAATCCTTTGTTTTTTGAGGAATATCATCATCTAACGCAAGTTCCGAAAACCCGATGATGCTGTTCATGGGCGTTCTTATCTCATGGCTCATATTGGCTAAAAAGGCGGACTTGGTTCTGTTGGCGGTTTCCGCGGTTTCGCGCATCCTGTTTATCGCAATTAGATTATTTTTCGCTTCGGTTATATCAATAAGCGCGCCTGCAATGCGGATGGGTCTGCCGTCTGCGTCACGAATGGTTTCGCCTGATGCGCGGTAATACGAATATTCGCCGTTTTTCTTTAACAGCTGGTATTCTACATTGTAAGGTGTTTTACCTGTAACGTCAAGCAGGTGTCTTGTAAAAGCGTAAAGGATTTTTTCTTTATCTTCAGGATGAAGCAGGTTACTCCAGCTGCCGAGTATGTTGGGGAAATCTTCCGTGCCGCAGTATCCGAGCATCTGCCTGAATTCATCAGACCACATGAAAGCGTTTTCAGGATTGGCCGGGTCGCTGTTAGTGACTTCCATATCCCATAAACCGATTTTTGTAGCTTTGACAACAAGGTTCAACTTTGTCAGTTTAAGCTTGTCCGCCTCGTGCATTCTGGCAATTTCCGCTTCATGTTCGCGGATATGCGTAATATCCTGCACAACTTCAATAAATCCGGCGGTCTCGTTATTCAGGTTCCTTATTATCTCAACATTAACCATGTAGAATTTACCGTCATGGTTAAAAAAGGTCTGTTTCAAGCCGCGTTTGGCGCATGCTATACCGCAGTCCGAGGTATTGCAGATATGAGCGTTCCAGTTGCTGCATGGTTTGCCCATCATCTCTTCGCGCCGGGTTCCCAGGAAGTTTTCAACCGCCTTATTGACAAATGTCCAGTTCATGTCCGCGTTGGTAACAGTGATGGGGAGCGGAGTAGCGTCAAGTATGGATTCGTACCAGTGCGCCTGCTCTCTAATTTTTGCCATCATATCTTCTAAGCGGCGTTCAATAACTTTTGAAATAAACTTTGCTATTGCAAGGCATACCGCAAGTACCGCAAGCGTTATGAGTATACCTGTAAAAATGAAAAGCAACATTTTTTTCGTATCTTCCGCCGTGTAAAAACCGACAAACGTCATACCGGCAATTTCATCGCCTGCGCCGTAAAGCGGGGAGTATTTGCCAAGAGCGTTCTTGCCGAAAATCGTTATTTTCCCGGCGTACGGCTCTCCCGCAAGTACCTTTTTGCTTATCTCTTCTGCGGCTTTTTTTCCAACGGCGGGCGCTCCGTCTTCATCCAGAACAGTTGTGGAGATACGTTCGTCGTTTCTAAAAATAGAGACCTCGCACCCCGTGATTGCTTTCAGCCGCTCAACAAATTCCTGTTTATCCAGTCTTAATCCTGAAGTTATGGCGCCTATAATATTTTTGTTATCATCGTATATCGGCATGCCTGCTGATATACCAAGCAGTATGTTGGGGCCTTCAATTATGTACGCTTCGGTTTTGCCGGAAAGCGCAGACTTTACATGGGGCAGCGCGGACGCGTCGTATCCGTAGTTATCGGAGTTGTGCGTACTTGCCATAATTATGCCCCTGCTGTTCACTATTACGCAATAATCAAGCTGAGTCACAGATAACAGAGCGTCGGCCTTAGCCTTAATTTCACTGAGGTCGCTGTTTAAGACCGCTTCTTTTAAATCCAGATTATTAGCCATGCCGAGCGCCGCAAGGTTAGCTTTTGACTGCAGATAGTTTATCTCGTGCCTGACAACGTTTGCAGCAACGCTGTTTTTATTGTGCATGGCGCTGTCTAACTCTTTCTTGTAAAGCAATATCGAGATAACAAGAACAGTCACGCAGGCCGCAATGGTCAGCGTAATCATAGGGACAAGAATTCTTCTTCTGATACTCATGAAAATATCCTAAATACATCTTCCGCTTGTTTTTGGCATAAAGTACCCAAAATCTAAGATACTACATGGCAACGCCGTTTTTCAGTAAAATGTTGGCAAATACTGTAAAAAAAATCATAAGGCATGGCAGCCCGATTTCAAAATAATAATCCGCGGTATTCATCAAACTTGATACTATATATTAAAATATATTATATTTATACTATATCAACACTGGAATTCTAATAAAAAACTGAGGCGGCTCGGTATGGATATGGATCTGTTTGAAAGTGAACAGCGTATACATGACAAGGCGATTTACCGCATAGAAGATGTAAGCAAAGGCGTAACTTTCGATTTTAATGAGTACGTGAAACTTGTGAAAGAGTACGGCAAACTGCTAAAACAGCTGCGCCGCGCCACGCGCCTTGCGGACAGAACGATGTCCGGCCAGCATGAGAGCAATTTGGAACTTATAGGCAAAGCCAATTATGACGTTCTGACAGGAATTTACAACAGGCGGTATATGGAAGACAGCCTCAGGCGCCTTATAAATTTCATGACGCGCGGCGGCGGCGGCCAGTTGAGCGTTATGATGATAGACGTAGACAACTTCAAGAAATTCAACGACACTTACGGCCACGCTCTGGGCGACGCATGTCTTAAAATAGTAGCTATGGCTATTTCAGGCAGCTTAACGCGCGCGGATGATTTCGCCGTGCGCTACGGCGGCGAGGAGTTCGCAGTTATCCTTCCGAACACCGATGAGGCCGGAGCCTGCAGAATGGCCGGAGTAATTCTTGAGAACGTAAAAGCCAAAGAGATTATGCACAGTAAAAACGGCCCAGGCGTGGTAACCGTATCAATTGGGGTTACAACCGGACAGGTAATACATCCCCAGGACGGCCCTGAGTATATAAAGCGCGCAGACAGGGCGCTGTATATGTCAAAAATGAATGGACGCAACAGGTATACTTATATAAATTTTAAGGAAGAACCCACTTGATTTTATGCTGTTATACCGATTTCTGATTAAATATTACACTGTGCCGTGAGGCCGCCAAACGGCACAGTGTAATATTTAATCAGAACACAGTATAAATTATCATACAGACAAAGGATAAAGGAAAAGAAAAATGCAGTTTCACCTTGAAAAGAACAAAACGACTTCAACGCCTTACATTTTTGCGGATGAGGTAAAAGGTTATATGAAATTAGAGGGACGGTGTTTTCCCGAAAGCGTCTCACTGTTTTTTAGGGATATCAGCGTTTGGTTAGAAAGTCATCTCGCATCTGATTTTAAACTTTTTACTTTTGACTGCGTCATTGAATATTTCAACAGCTCTACCGCGAAATGGCTCTTCAACTTGCTGACCTTGATGGACAGGCGCGCGTCGGAAGGTAAAAAGATTGTAGTAAACTGGATTACGGTTGAGGGCAACGGTATGATGATTGAATGCGGCGAAGATTTTCAGGAAGAGATGAAAAGTTTGGAATTTAACTTATTCGTACGGAAATAAACAATTAAGGTACCAATTAAATATTCAGACTGTGCCGCCCGGCGGCTGCACTGCAACCGTGAGGCCGCCGGGCGGCACAGTCTGAATATTTAATAAACGTCAAAGACGGAAATTTATAAAGTAATGATTTCAAAAGCGTTTTCCTTTCTTTTTTCGAGTGATAACTACAGAGAACGTTCCGGCATACAGGCGGGAGAAGAGTCTTTGTATGACTGCAAACAGCGGTACACAATCGTTAACGTTATAATCGCTTTCGGACTTTGCGCCATGATGGCGCTGTATCCTACCGTTTTAAAAGAGGGCGGGACTGTTACGCTCGTTATTATCCAGTACGCGCTTTCCGGTTTACTTTTGGTATCATTTTTACTCAGGCGTTTTTGGGGCGGCGGAAGCGATAAGTTTTATAATTTTTACGGTAAACTGCTTCCTGTGTCTGCGCTGTTTATTCTGTACGCGATGATATATTACCGGGGCGGAAATCACGGATTTGTCGGCATTTGGGTTTTAACGACTCCGCTTGTCGCGGTATTTGTTCTCGGAAAAAAAACCGGTACGGTTATCTCGGTTCTTATGCTTGTCTGGATTTTAGCAGTCAAATACATTCCCTGGCGCCCGGAACATTACTACGGCTATACGCCGGCTGTAACTTACAGAATGGCTATGGTATCACTTGGGGTGTGGGTGCTGGCGTTTGTATATGAATATCTCCGTGTTAAGAGCCAAAATCAGATTAACATGATAGTCTCGGAGTTAACGGCTAAAAACAAGGAGATAAGGAAACAGAGCCGTATCATTATGGACGGAATCGACTACTCGAACAAGATTCAGCGTAATCTATTGCCGCCAAACAGCCTGCTTTCAGCCGCTTTTACCGACTATTCCGTAATCTGGGAGCCCCGCGATGTTGTGGGCGGCGATATATATTGGGCTAAGCGGTTTGACAAAGGCACAGTTTTATGCGTTTGCGACTGTACAGGCCACGGCACTCCGGGCGCTCTGCTGACTATGCTTGTCGCGTCTGCGCTGGAATCCATAGTACAGCCTGATAACTGCGATGATACCGCCTCAATAATATTGCAGATAGACCAAAGGCTGGCGAATGTTTTCAGCGTTAAGGCGGCCGGGCGCGAAACCGGGGTGCACAACATAAAAGACGGCTGTGACCTCGCGGTACTGTTCATTGCAAACTGCGGCGAGGTCACATTCTCCTCTGTGCATACCAATGTTTTCGTTTGTGACGGCAGAAAAGTTCAGCGCATGCGTGGGCAAAAGTTTTTTGTAGGCGAAGGAAACATCAAGACTAAAGAGAGTCTTAAAACGACAAAAATTCCCGCCGGCCCGGACAATAAGTTTTACATAGCCACAGACGGCCTCTTTGACCAGCCGGGCGGCGCGGCGTCTTTGCCGTTCTGGTACGACAGGCTTGAGGAGATAGTATTAAAAAATCACAGCGAAAAACAGAGCGTAATATCCGGTAAAATATGGAAAGCGTTTGAAGAGTACCGCGGCACGGAACCGCGTGTAGATGATTTTGAGTTGATTACGTTTAAGGTGTAGGCAGATAACAATAGCCACATATAACATAAAACGCAGGAGCGTAGTATGAAGTTCGACGTGCAGCAGTATAACCGGATGATGGTGGAAAACCACATCGACGTTATTTACAGCGGCCCTATTTGGGCAAACGGTATCGACGGTATGGCAGAAATGCTGTTAAAGCGCCTTGAATATGACGATATACCAATGACCGCGTCGCAGTCGGTATTTTCGGTGTTCATTGAGCAGATGAACAACATGCTCATGTATTCGGCTGAAAAGGAGCGCCATACCGGTTCCGACGGCAATCAGATAGAAACGTCAAGAGGGATGTATATCCTTGGGGTTAAAAATTCTGCGTACTTCATACAAAGCGGAAACGTGGTAACGCCCAGAAACGCCGAGATTTTAAAACAGCGCATAGACCATCTCAATACCTTAGACAAAAAGGAACTGCGGCAGTATTACAAGCAGCAGATGAAAGCTGATAATAACAATCCCGAAAGCAAGGGCGCCGGAATAGGGCTTATAGAAATAGCGCGGCGGGCGACAGAACCGATTGAATACAAGTTCGAACCTCTTGACAACGGTCTGCAGTATTTTTCCTTGTATATCACTATAAAGCAGGGAGGGAAATAATAATGGCTTTTCACCTGGAAAAAGAGAAAACAACGTCTACACCGTATATTTTAGTTGACGAAGAGAAAAACTATATGAAATTTGAAGGCCGCTGTTTCCGTGAGAACATCGGCGAGGTTTTTAAAGAGGTTGACCAGTGGCTTGATACTTATTTAAATACCGAATTTGACCTTTTTACTTTTGATAATGAGATTTCCTACTTCAACAGCTCAACCACCAAGATTATATACAATATGCTGATGAAGCTTGACAAGTACGCAGGAGACGGCAAAAATATAGTTGTGAACTGGATTACTGCGGAAGATAATGAGGTTATGATTGAGTGCGGGGAAGATTTTATGGAAGAGATTGAAAATTTGAAGTTTAATCTGGTTATTAATTAATACAGAGGAATATATTGCTGTGCGTAAAGTTATTCATAACGCGTTGGAAAAGTGCGTAGGCTGCAACCATTGCGTAAGAGTTTGTCCGGTTGAGGGAGCCAACATCGTGCGCGATGTTGACGGTAAGATTATTGTTAAGATAGATAACAACAAGTGTATAGTGTGCAGCGCCTGTCAGGACGCCTGTCATCACGGTTCGCGGTACTATGAGGATGATACTGAGCGTTTTTTTGCCGACCTCAAACGCGGTGAACAAATCAGTATTATTGCCGCTCCCGCCGTGAAAACCAATTTTGAAGAGTGGGGGCGCGTACTGGGATGGCTGCGCACGCTTGGCGTTGATAAAATCTACGACGTGTCGCTTGGCGCAGACATTTATACCTGGGCGCACATCCGCCATATACAGCAAAACGGCCCGGAGCCAATGATATCACAGACGTGTCCGGTTATAGTCAACTACGTACTTATGCACCGCAGTGAACTTGCGCCGCGCCTCTCTCCCATACACTCTCCCATGCTCTGTACTGCGATTTATATGCGTAAATATGAGGGTGTTACCGGTAAAATCGCGGCGCTTTCGCCGTGCGCGGCCAAAAGTCTTGAATTTGAGGATACGGGAATAGTTCGGTACAACGTAACTATAAAGAATTTTTATGATTATATGGAAAAACACCGCATCGTTTTACCGCAAGCCCCAAGCGGCTTTGACCACTATGCGGCTGGACTTGGCAGTATCTATTCAACGCCTGGCGGATTAAAGGAAAACATTGATCATTACTGCGGAAAAACGCTCCGTGTTGACAGGTCTGAATGTTCCAGTATTGTCTACAAGCTGCTTGACGAATACGCAAAACAGCCTTATGAAAAACTTCCGGCGCTGTTCGATGTGCTCAACTGCGCGGAAGGCTGTAATCAGGGCACCGGGTGCAGGCACGACGGGAATATTTTTGATATCAATACCAAAATGAACGGCTTGCGCCAGGCGTCAACAAACGGCAAAGCCGCCCGGAAATATCTTGACAGCCTCTTCGTGAAATTTGACGAACAGCTCTGCCGGGACGATTTTATGAGGGAGTATAAGCCCTATCCTGTCAAAGAGACCGCGGTAACGCAGAAAGATATTGAATTCGCTTTTAACAGGCTTGGCAAATTAGATGAAGAGTCAAAACACTACGACTGCGGCGCGTGCGGCTGCGGCAGGTGCACCGAGATGGCAAAGCAAATTGCGAGAAACATAAACATCCCCAAAAACTGCGTGGCTTATGTCAAAATGGAATTAAAGCATACCGCGCAGGAGCTCAATATCATGCTCAGAAATTACGTGAAGACTTTGTCGGAACTCGAAAATCTCGCGCTGCAGGCAGACCGCGAAAACTTTAAAACAAAAGCTGCGCACGACGAGATTCTCTCCGGCCTCCTTTACGCAAGCAATATTCAGAAAAACCTGCTGCCTAAGACCTCTGCTATACAAAGAGCTTTTTCAGACTGCTCCGTAATCTGGAATCCGGCCAATATTGTGGGCGGCGATATATTTTGGATGAAACAATTCGAAAATATGGGTACGGTTCTTTGTGTCTGCGACTGTACAGGCCACGGTACGTCAGGAGCTCTTTTAACCATGCTTGTAACAAGTTCGCTTGAGGCGGTGGTGCGGCACGGTAACTGCGAAAATACCGCGGAAATTTTATGGGAACTTGATAAGAGGCTTGCGGCGGCTCTCAGTGACCGCACGGGCGGCGGTTCAAGTATAAACAATATCAAAGACGGCTGCGATATTGCCGCAATGTTTATCTCCATTGACGGAAGCGTTACCGTTTCCGCTGGGCGCACAAGCGTTTTTGTCTGCAACGGCAGTGAGGTGCGGCGAATCAGGGGGCAGAAGATTTTTGTAGGGGAAGGGAAAATCAAAGACAGCGGCGTAATTAATACAATAAAAATACCTGCAAACCCGGATAACAGGTTTTACATCGCCACAGACGGATTGTTTGAACAGCCGGGCGGCGAAAAAGGCGCTCCGTTCGGGTACAAACGCTTTGAAAAGCTCATATTGGAAAATCACAAAGGCAAGGCGGGCGTAATATCACAAAATATATGGAACGCCTTTGAAACGTACAGAGGTTATGAGCAGCGTGTAGATGATTTTCAATTGGTAATGTTTAAGGTGTAAATAAGCTGCGAGGATGCTCAGGCGGACAAATTCTCATCCATCTCCTGAGCCTGCTCAAAAGTATGGCATTTTACGTCCTGTTTTTCTATGAGATGTTTCTCATAATTTAAAATAATTTCTACGACGCTGTCATCTGTTTTATCAATCATTTCCGCACATTTTTTACCCGCTTTTTCAAACTCGCCGAGACGGCGCAGAATATCGATAAACAGAAGCTCCTCTTCGCTGTGAGAATCTGCAAACGAAGCGCCGCCGCTGCCGCCTTCGCGCGCCTTTGTGAAGAAATCAAGCGCAAGTTTTCTGCACCGCAGCGCGCTCTCGCTGAATTTGTTGTCGTCACAAATCCATGCCGCGTGCAGCGCGCTCCATCCAGCTTCCGACCAGCTCTGCGAATATCTCAAAAGAAGCGCGCAGCAAAGATAAGCGTTCGCGGTTTCCGATTGGTCTTTACTGCATAACATCGCTTTATAAGCGTCGCTTTTAACTATTTCGGGGTATGATTCGTGGCCTTCCGAAGCCTCAAGGCTGCAATAACCGCAGTTTATACACCGCTGAACCCTCATATAGATATTTGAACGCCCCATCCCAGAGGGCCTTCCATCCAAATCCCTTGACGTACCTGCGTCCATGATAGGGCCAGATTGGGGAAAACGGTTGTTTTTACCGCATACGTAGCACTTTGTTTCTATCATGAAAATTGTTGTCATGTTTTTTAATTATCCTCATTCAAAATATAATATATATATTGTACAATTATTCACAGCTAAATTTCAAGGTGAATTATTAAGGTGCCTCTAAAAACTCGGTTCGGACACGGTACAGCATGCTTAAACTGCGCTTTTCACGATGTCTTCGCATGCTGCACCGTGCCCGAACCGAGTTTTTAGCGCAGCGTTATCTATATGCTTAAACTGCGCTTTTCACGATGTCTTCGCATGCTGCACCGTGTCCGAACCGAGTTTTTAGCGCAGCGTTATCTATTTGGGTCAAGAGCGTCGCGCAGGCCGTCGCCTACGAAATTAAAGGCTATTACGGTCAAAAAGATAAAGACGCCCGGTAAAAGAATCCAGGGATGGAGTTGAATTTGTGACAGATTCATAGCCGCGCTTAAGAGATTGCCCCATGAGGCGTGGGGGTCTTGAATCCCAAGCCCTATAAGGCTCAAAGCGGATTCGCCCAGAATGTATGACGGGATGGAGAGCGTCATGGAAACAATTGCGTAAGACATTGTTTGCGGAAGGATATGCCGTACGATAATGCGCAGATGAGACGCGCCCGACGCTTTAGCCGCTGTAACAAAATCTCTCTGTCCTATAGATAAAGACATTCCGCGGATTACACGGGCAAAACCCGCCCAGCCTATAAGGCTCATTATCACCACAATAAGAAAATAGATTTGCACGCTTGAAAGTTTTATGGGAAACGCGCTTCTTAACGCAAGCATCAAAAAAAACGAAGGCACCAGCATAAAACACTCCGCAAAGCGCATGAGAATCCAATCTAATTTTCCGCCGAAATATCCGGCTGCGCCCCCAATGAGAAATCCTAATATACAGGTGATAAAAACGCCGAAAAAACCGATAGACAATGAGACCCGCGAGCCGTAAACTATGCGTGAAAAAAGGTCGCGCCCCATTGCGTCCGCGCCCAAAAGATAAACGCGCGTACCGTCACTGTTTCCCTCAAGTCCAAAGAGGTGCCTTTCGATGGGAACAACTCCCCAGAGTTTCACCTTATCACCCTTTGCAAACAGCGCCACCTTGGCGGGACGCGACTTATCCTCAACATAAACGCGCTCAAAAACTTCGTTAAAGGTGTAGGATTTTGGATAGACTACAGGCTTTAGCGTGAAGCGTCCGTCATGAAAAAAGTGAATTTTAGAGGGCGGCTGGTACGATTTGTTTCTGTCCGGGTTATCGTAGTGATAGGGCGCTATAAACTCGGCGAAAATCATTACAAAGTATAATCCGCACAGTATAACAAGACCTGCTACAGCAAGCGGATGCGCAAAGAATTTCTGACGGGCTCGTTTGTCAATAAAAAGTCTCATTTATCTCCGCACCCTCGGATCAGCTATTACAAGAAGTATATCGGCAATCAAATTTCCGCATATAAGCATCAGCCCGCCAAGTAAAAGACTGCCCATCACAAGAAAAGTATCCTGCGTTTGAACTGCGCTTAACATGAGGCTTCCAAGCCCCGGCCAGCTCATTATAATTTCAAGCAGCGCAGCGCCGCTTAAAAGCGCGCTGAACTCAAAGCCGAAAAGCGTTATGAGCGGATTTATCGCGTTGCGCAATGCGTGTCTGTATACCACTTTATTTTCAGGCAAGCCCTTGGCGCGCGCAGTCACCACATACTGTTTTCTCAGCTCTTCAAGCATATTCCCGCGGCTTATTCTCTGTAAACCCGCAAGCGCGGTGATAGATAGAACTGTTACGGGGACAACCATGTGCAGCGCCCTGTCTGTAAGTTTACCCAAGAAACTTAGCTGGTCGTGGTTTGCGGATATCATTCCGCTTGTAGGCAGGAGCGATATAAGCGGAAGGTCGCGTCCCAGATAAACAAAAAACATAAGCAGCAGAGCGACAAAAAAGGTGGGCAGAGACATTCCGATGTATGAGATAACGGACATAATCCTGTCACCCCACGAATATTGTTTCACCGCGGCGTAAATCCCCAAAGGAATGGCGATTAACCATGTTATGATAATCGAAAAAAACGATAATATAAACGTATTAAACAGCCGTTCTGAGATAACGCTTGAAACAGGGGCTTCACGGGAGAAAGAGTAACCGAGGTCACCCTGTACGGCGCGCACTAACCAGTGTCCGTACTGTACAACGACAGGTTTGTCGAAGTGGAATTTTGCTTCTATCTCCCTTACCGTTTCGTCGCTTATGCGCGGGTCAAAGCGGTACTGCGCCAAAACGTCTCCCGGCGCAAGGTCAATAAACAAAAATGTAATGAATGACATTAGCAGTAATTGCGGGATGGAAATCAGAATTCGCCGTATTAATTCGTCGCGCATTTATATCCTGTCTCTATAATGCAGAAATAATAATGCAGACCATGTTTTCTGAGCCGCAAGGCAATGCAGAAATAAAAACATAAAAGTCCTAAATAATTTCTGCATTCTGCATTCTGCATTTTGCATTTTGCATTTTGCATTATTATTTAACATACCAATATTCTAAATTATGCAGCAACCCGCTGTTCATATTCGGATTTATATTTCCGAATTTTTCCCAGATGCACTCAATCCGTTCCGCAAGTACCGTGTAGATGAACGGCTGTTTTTCAGACGCAATCACCTGCCACTCATCATAAAGTTTCTTACGCTTCGCCCGGTCCATCTCCTTTACGCCAAGATCAAATATAGTATCAATACGCGCTTCCCATGGCGTTGACGGTGAGCTTTGGCGCGGATACCACATGTGAAGCCCGCCGCTTGAGTGCCATACGTTTCTGCCGAAGTGCGGCTCCGGCCCGCCGGTAAGACCAAGAAGAATAGCGTCCCAGTCAAATGGGGGGTTATCCAACTTTTGAATTATGCTGTTAAATTCAAGAACCTGAAAATGTACCCTTATACCAAGGTCTTGAAGGTCTTTGCGTATGATTTCCGCAATTTTTATTCTTACGTTATTTCCGCTGTTTGTCACTAAAGAGAATTCCACAACATTGCCGTTTTTATCTGTCAAAAACTCTCCGCTGCCCGCAGCCGGAACTTTAAACCCTTCCGAAGCAAGAATCTCCCGCGCCTTTTGCGGGTCGTAATGATATTTCACGACGTCTGGATTGTAAAAGTACCCTTCCGCCGGAGTTTTGGCCGACCATTGCGGATAGCCAAGTCCGTTCATTGCGATGCGCACCATGTTTTCTTTGTCAATTACATGCGCTATGGCTTTGCGGAAATTATCATTGCGGAACCAGTCAAGTTTTGTCTGCGGCACGAATGTTTTGTTTGTTTGAGGATTAATTTTCAGATTCTGATTAAACACCATAAAACTTGAACCTGTCATGGGGCCAAGGCGGTGCACTGTAAAATCGCTTGCGCTTTCCGCTCTTTTAAGTTCCGGGAAGTCTTCGCCTTTTGCCGCGAAATAATCAACTTCTCCCTGTAAAAACCGAAGCATTTCGGCGTTTTGGTCGGAGACGATCGTATAAACAAGCCTGTCAAGATAAGGCAGGCTGTTACCCTCACTGTCTTTTTTCCAATACTTGGGATTTTTTCTGAAAATTACTCTTTGAGATGAGATGTAATTGTCAAGTAAAAACGGCCCGTTTACAACCATATCGGCGGGCGGAGTTCTTATAGAAAGTGAAGTAGGAAAAGTTTTAGCCGCCACTGCCGCCGAATGCTTATGTTTTGGAAGAATCTCCTGACTCAATGAGTTGAGAAACGGAGCGAACTGAATAGGAAGTATGAACTGTACTCTCGTACTGTCAAGCGCCTTTACATCTATCTGTTTTCCGCCCAGGGTAAAAATATCCCTCGCAGAGTTCGGAACAACATCCCGGTTATATATCAAATTATTAAAGGTGAACTCTACATCATAAGCGGTTAGAGGTACGCCGTCAGACCACTCTACTCCCGGCCTCATAAAGAAGACCCACGTCAGACCATCTTCACTCGACTCCCACCGCTCCGCGATGTTGGGCTCCATCTCTAAGGTGACGCCGTTTCGCGTAAGAAGTCCCTCATACATGAGACTCGTAAAAAATGTCGTGCTTGTTTCTGTAGATGTTATCGGATTAAACGATTTGGGGTCGGATATGGTAGAAAGCACAATCTCACCGCCCGGTTTACCTATGGACGGAACAAACTCTTCCGCGCGTTTTTGAATCTCCTCATAACTCAACTGAGCGCCCATCCCGGAAGCGTCTTTACGTCCGCCGCAGCCTGTGCCGGCTGCAATAATAACCGCGCAAAATACCGGTAAAATTATATTTTTCGTCATTTTCGTTCTTACCCGTCCTTTGTTGTTTACCAAATAACCGCCCGCAAGATATACAAATATAAATTATTTAATAGGAGAACAGTTACTATTGATAAACACGGCGCTCTATTACGTCCGCCCGCTGCGGCCTGGGCGGATAATTATAACCGGGCGTCTAAGCGGTCATTACTGAAAAAGCAAGTTCTGCTCCACAGGCAAAAAACCTACGCGCGTGCATGAATATTTATTGCGGAGATTATTTAATGGTGCTGGTGTAATTGCAGCACTGCATATATTATATTATATATTATAAAAAATATTGTTGATTTCTCTCTAAATTTCAGGCAACATATCCCGGAAAGAACAGAGCATAAGCTGTATGCTTTGTAATGTAAGGTCAGGAAATAAATGCGCAAATATCATCAAAAAATGATACTTGAACTTCTCAAAACTTTAGAAGAAGCTGCAGATAATCTAAAAAAGCTATTCTCTAAAAAAGACCTGCAAAACATCACAAACCTGTTAGCCGACTGTCAGGAAACCGCATTACAAATCGGACAGTTTATAGAACAGCTTGAAGGCGGGCAAGAACAAGAGCAAAGTACACAAGAACCGCTGAAAACAGTTGCTTTGCTCGAAGAGTACTGCGAACTTCTCTACCACGCAAATGAAGAACTTAACAAACCGGATAGCAGTGCAGGCCCAATCAAAAAACTGCAAAAGCAAATCATAAAAATTGAAGAGAGCGTCAAAAACGATTTAAAGCCTGACAGAATTGAAGTAGTATTCTTTCCCTATAAAGCAAGTATGTGGGATTCATTAGAAAGTATCTGGCGCGCGGCGAAGGATGACCCTGCGTGTGACGCTTATGTAGTGCCTGTTCCCTATTATGAAGTGGGGGAGAAGTACCGCGACGGCGATCCTCTTGGGAAGATGCACTATGAGGGTGATAAGTATCCTGATAATGTGGCAGTTGTTGACTGGCAGAATTATAACATTGAGGAGAGGCGGCCTGATGTTATCTTCACACATTATCCGTATGACGACAATGTATCCAACTACACTATTAACCCGCAATTTTACAGCAAGCGCCTTAAACAATACTGCGAACAGCTTATTCATGTGCCGTATTTTGTGACACAGGGATCTGTACCCGATTACAACGCCTCTCTGCCCGGAGTTATTCACGCGCACCGCGTTATCGCTCAGTCTGAGGCAGTCAGACAATCATACATTGAACACTATAAAAAGTTTGACAAAGAGCAGGGATGGAAAGGGTGTTTCGGCAAGGCGGAAGAGAAGTTTATAGCTCTTGGTTCGCCTAAATTTGATAAAGTCATAAATGCAAGGCGCGAAGATTACACGCTGCCGCCGGAGTGGGAGCGGTTAATAAGCAAACCGGACGGTTCAAAGAAAAAGGTGATATTATATAATACGCACATGTGGAAATGGTTAGAGGGCGGAGAGACTTATTTCAAAAAACTGCGCTTCGTTTTTGATTCGTTCCGTAACAATGAAGATGTGGTTCTGTGGTGGCGGCCCCATCCAAGTACAGAGCTGAATTTTAAAATAAAGCGTCCGCATCTGCTCGGAGCGTATTACAAAGTTGTTAATGATTATAAAAGCGAAGGATGGGGTATTTATGATGATACTCCTGATTTACATAGGGCGATAGCTTGTACAGACGCATATTATGGGGACGGGAGTTCGTTGGTGGCGTTGTATGGGGTTACGGGGAAGCCGGTAGTTTATCAGAATATTGAAGAGACGGAAAACGATGCGCTGCTCAGGTTTGCGGATTTTGCGATAGATGAGGATGGGGCGGCTTGGGGATTTGATTTGTTTACTGATGGGTTGTTTAGGTTGGATTTTATGGAGAATAGGGCGAGTTTTGTGGTGCGGAGTGGTTGTGTGCCGGAGTATAAAAGTAAGAAGGTGCAGTCACATAGATATATAGGGATTCGCTGTGTTGGGGATGAGGTATTTTGTTTCCCTTGTTTTCTTGATAATATTATGGTGCATAACCGCGTGAGCGGAGAGACGGTAAAAATACCTCTTAACAATGATTATTTATTGCCGTCTGATTGGAACGGTTTCGCCCTGCGTTTTACCGTAGAATATCAGGGGAAGATATATTCTTTCGGCTCATGGTCTAAAGCGATTGTAGTTTTTGATATCAGCAATCACAGTGTGCAATATGATACAACACTTTTTGATAGAGTCGGGCTTTTAACAGACGCGAAGACACATATAAAATATCCGCTCTATATTAGTGAATGCTCTGAAGATGGTAAGATAACCCTCTTAATGAGAAACTGCGAACATTTTATAAGATATACTTTGCAAACACAGGAAGTTGAGTTTGTCGCAATGAATCCAGCGTTGCGGCATTGTCTTCAAGCAGATTTTGACGGCAAATATTTTTGGTTGATTGCCGAGAAAAATAAAAAAATTATAAAATGGAATCCAGATTCTGATGAGATGACAGATTATTATATGTCTGCCGATGGTTTTAGTTTCTCGGATGATGATAGAGTATTTACGGGTATTTCAGATTGTGGAAGTTTTCTTTTGCTTTTCCCTATGCTTGGTAATAAATTATTGAAATTTGATAAGAAGATGAAGCGGTTTAGCGAGTATATGGAAATACCTGTGCCAGTTGATTTGAATGACAGTATTTTCAAATATTGTACTCCAAAGCATGCAGAAGATAAAATATACGCATTCTCGCGATATAACGGCACTATATATGAATTAGATAAACTTTCCGGTAAAGTTATGGCACATAAATTTTGCTTGGACAAGAAGGATTATAAATCTTATTATAATGTGTATTTTGATTTTATTGATAATGCAATTACCGAATCCGGTTTTGGTAACATCGCTAACTTTTTTGCCAACTCAATATCTGATGGTCAAGAAATTAATTACGAACTGCGCGATAACTTCTTGAACTGTTCCGCAGCTCCTGATGGTTCATGCGGCATTAAAACGTATGAACAGGTAAAAAAGGATGTGCTGAAATGAAAAAGGTAATAACTTACGGCACTTTCGACTTGTTCCACGAAGGACACTATAATCTGCTTAAACGCGCCAAGGCTCTTGGAGATTATCTGATTGTAGGTGTTACTACCGAGCAGTTTGACGAATACAGAGGCAAGGTGAATGTAATTGATTCCCTTATGGAACGCATTGAGCGCGTGAAGCAAACAGGATTTGCAGATGAAATTATAGTTGAGGATCATGTCGGGCAAAAGCTTGAGGATGTACAAAAACTAAACGTTGACATATTTACAGTGGGTTCGGATTGGGTTGGAGCGTTTGATTATTTAAAAGACTTTTGTGAAGTCGTATACCTTGACCGTACAAAAGACGTTTCCAGCACTATGCTTCGCGAGAGAAATCAAAAGATAATTAAAATAGGCGTTATAGGTTCCGGACGTATAGCCCGCAGGTTTATGCCGGAAGCTAAAGGTGTAAGCGGCGTAAACATTGAGGCGGTGTTTAATCCCAATATAAAAAGCGCAGAAAGATTTGGGAAATCTTTTCAGCTTGACACATACACAGATAATTGGGATCTGTTTTTGAGCCGGATTGACGCGGTATATATAGCATCACCGCATAATACGCACTATGAATATATCAAACAGGCTCTTATAGCCGGAAAACACGTGCTTTGTGAAAAACCGGTAGTGTTAAAAAAGGCACAGGCGGTGGAAGTGTGGGTTATGGCAAAAGAGAAAAAGCTTGTATTGATGGAGGCTATAAAGACAGCTTACACCCCCGGATTTATAAAGCTCCTTGGTGTTGCCAAAATGGGGAGCATCGGAAAAATATATGATGTTGAGGCGTGTTTTACGAAGCTTATTTCCGGCAATGTAAGAGAGCTTAATCCCGAAGGAAACGGCGGCAGCTTTACAGAGCTTGCAAGTTATCCATTAGTTGCGATAGTGAAGCTTCTTGGAAAAGATTACGAGGACTTGCGATTTGAAACTTTCACTAATAATAAAGGCGTTGACATATACACCAAAGCCTACTTCAAATACAAAGACAGTATTGCCACAGTTAAAGTTGGGCTTGGGGTAAAATCGGAGGGACAACTTATAATTTCCGGTTCTAACGGATATATAATTGTAGAAGCTCCCTGGTGGAAAACGCAAAGCTTTGAGGTTCGTTATGAGGATATAAACAGAAATGAAAAGTTTTTTGTTAAATATCGCGGCGATGGGTTAAGATATGAGGTGCATGAATTTGCCGTGATGATTAACAATGGTGATGAAAAAAAAGGGTTTAAGCTTACCGCGGGAGAATCAATTGCGATTGCCGAAGTAATGGAAAAGTTTTTAGAGAGCAAGAATGGATAAAATATCCATTATAATACCAGTTTATAATGTAGAGCCTTACATAAGGAAATGTCTTGACAGCGTTATAAACCAAACTCATAAAAATATTGAAATACTTTGTATAGACGATGGCTCGACAGACAGTAGTGGGAAAATTTGCGATGAATATGCTGAAAGTGACAATCGTATAAAGGTTTTTCATAAAGAAAATGGCGGATTAAGCTCCGCCCTCAATGCTGGTTTGGAAATGTTTACAGGTGATTATTTGGGTTTTGTAGATTCGGACGATTGGATAGAGCCGGATATGTTTGAGATTTTATATAATACGGCAAAAAATGAAGGTGTTCCGATAAGCGTTGCCGGATATTTTAAAGATACGGATACGGAATCAATTCCAGTAGTAAACATGGAGCGAGTGCCCAACGGTGTGATATCTACAAAAAATATGTTGCTGTACTCGCTAAAAAGGGATTACTATATGAGTTTTTGCTCTTATGTATGGAACAAACTCTATTCGGCTAAGGTTATAAAAACAAGTGAATTGTCGTTTGACAATGATATAAAATACGGAATGGACGTTTTATTTTATTATACGCTTGTTTTATCTCAAAAATGTACAGGCGTCTATACCAATAAACCATTATATCACTATTTACAACGAAAGACGGCTATTTCAAAATCAGGTTCGATTGATATTAAAACCGATATCTTGGCTGCGTATAAAAAAGCTGAAGAGTTAATGAATGATAACGGTTATTACGATATAAGTTTTTGGGCAAGAGGATTCTATTGCTATCATGCTGGTGTTGTTGCTGAAATAGCCTACAAAAACGGTGATTACAAAACCTTGCGGACTATACAAAATAAAATAAAAAACCACTTGAATGACTATATTGCTACAAACAGAGAGTTTCCCGAAAAGCATAAGAGAATGCAGGGATTGCTTGATTTGGAGGTAGTTTAAAGTGGATGAGAAAAACAACGATTATCCGATTGATATAGTTATAATATGGGTTGACGGAAGTGACTCAAAATGGTTAGATGAAAAGAAAAAGTATTCACCTGCAAATTATTCCGATGACCGTGTTTCGCGATACAGAGATTGGGGTAATTTACGATATATTTTCAGAGGTATAGAAAAATTCGCACCTTGGATTAATAACGTTTTCTTCGTAACTTATGGGCATCTTCCGAAATGGCTTAATAAAGAACACCAAAAATTGAAAATAATCAACCATAAGGATTACATTCCTGTTGAATATCTTCCGACTTTCAGCGCAAATCCGATAGAGCTGAATTTCCATCGTATAAAAGAGCTCTCTGAACATTTCGTGTTTTTTAACGATGATATGTTTTTAATCAAAAAAACAAAAGCTGATGATTTCTTCAAAAACGGAAAACCCTGCGACTGCGCTGTATTTACCGCACATTCTCACATAGAGGACGGTGTTTTTACATTCGGGCAATACCGCGCAATCGGTATTCTTAACAAATATTTTGATGTTAAAGAAGTTGTTAAAAATAATCGCAGGGGCTGGTTCAGCTTGAAATATGGGAAAATGCTTTTCCGTTCGTGGGTGTTGTCAGGATTTCCGCGGTTTACCGGTTTATGGCAGCATCATTTACCAACATCCTTGTGTAAATCAACAATGGAGGAGTTGTGGGAGAAAGAAGGAGAAAAACTGCATCAAACATCTCTTAACAGATTCAGGAATATGATGGATTTTACTCAATGGCTATTTAAAGGCTGGCAGCTTGCTAAAGGCAATTTTTATCCTAGAAGCGTTAAAATTGGAAGAAATTATTTAGTAAATAGTGAAAGTGTTTTAAGTGACGTGACCGATTATATTAAAAAACAAAAAGGTAAAATGATTTGTATAAACGATTCGGAAATGAGTGAGAAAGATTTTGTTAAAGCTAAAAATGCAATAATTAAGAGTTTTGATGAGATTTTACCGGATAAGTCGAGATTTGAAATATGAAGGAGATTTGTTTATGATAAATCTAATTAATTGTAGTATAATTGATTTTAATAAAAATATTGAAAATAAAACCCTGGTATGTTTCGGTGCTGGCGAAATGCTTGACAGATTTTTTGAGTGCTATTATGAATTTCATTATGAAAATAAAATTGAATTTATTATTGATAATAATGAAGAATTATCTGGAAAATGTGTAACTTTTAATAGTGTTGATATTCCAATAATATCATATCGTCAGTTTTTAAACATGAAATTAAGCAGGCTTATCGCAATTCTAATAACGAACTTATATTATTTTAAAAGCATTTTAGGTCAACTTGACAATGAAGAACGGCTTAATGGCGCAGATTGTTACATAAATATACTATTCGAAGCGTTTTATGAAGCTGAAAAATTTAAATTTACCAAAGCGACAAATCATAAAATTCCTAAAAAAATACATTATTGTTGGTTTGGCGGAAAATCTATTCCTACTCATCTTCAAAAATTTATGGAATCATGGGAGAAGTTCTGTCCCGGATATGAAATTATCAGATGGGACGAAAGTAACTATGATATCGCAAAAAATTTATATATGAAGCAGGCTTATGAAACAGGGAAATGGGGGTTTGTTCCAG